>Ga0255338_1000384_pt1 | contig 155659 bp, 112 predicted proteins | sample MeOH1_35cm_T4_19_FD_203715 | JGI IMG/M metagenome (GOLD analysis project Ga0255338, IMG submission 203715) | Sandy soil microbial communities from University of British Columbia, Vancouver, Canada - MeOH1_35cm_T4_195 | ecosystem: Engineered > Artificial ecosystem > Sand microcosm >...
CACACCACGGCACGGGCCTTGTCCCACCGCTCGGATGCATGCGTACCTCCCCCCCGCGCACCTTCACCGTTGCGCAGTCCGGGCAGTAGAGCGCGCAGGGGGCGGCGAGACCACGCCCTCCGAGGTGATGCCGCGCAGCCCTCCCTGCGGAGTTCGCATGTCAGTGGATCGCGGCGCACAGCCCCACGAAGGCGAGCGCCTGGATGGGACGCAGCCTGTCAGGGCCGAAGCGGAGGAAGGCGCTGCAGGCCCTCGTTCAACGTCTTCTGCAACCGCATCATCTGCTCCTGCTGCTGGATGTAGCGGGTAGTCGGGTCGACGTCGACGATCTCGATCGGCCCGGCGTCGACCAGCTCGAACGGGAGCTCCAGGGTGAGCGTTCCGCCCCCGGTCTCCACGGTGAGCACGTACGCGTACGGGCCCGGTGCCGCCAGCGCCCCCTCCCCGTCCTGGCCGCTCCACACCACCCCGAAGTCCCGCCGCTGGCTGGGAAGCAGCGGGCCGTCGCGCACTTCCTGGGGACTCCACGCCTGGAGCACACTCTGCGCCGCATCCCGCACCTCGAGGCGCCACCCGGAGATGGAGACCTCCCGCTCCCCCGCGGAGTCCAGCGGCGCGAACGAGTCGTTCAGGAACACCACGCGCAGCGGCACCGCCCGCGCCGCGTCGCTCCCCAGCTCCCGCTCGTACTCGGCGTCAACCTCGATGCGCGGAGCGCCCGCGAGCCACACCACCAGGCGGCCCGACACCGCCTCGGCGACGCCCCGCGCTGGCTCCGCGCTCCAGACGTGGCGAGCCTTCGCCAGCTCCTCGCGAAGGCTCTGCTCCTGCCGTTCCCGCTCGGTCTGAGCCGCGGAGAGCACCTCGGCGCGGTGGGAGGCGGCGAAAAAGGCCACGCCCGCCACGCCCAGCGCTCCTAGCCATAATCCCCATCGGATGGGACCGGCGACCCGCTCCCGGAGCCAGTTCCTCACCCGGGAGGTGAGCGCCCCCGCGGACACGGCGGCGACGGCGAACGACCAGAACGAGTACTCGCGCAACACCAGGTGGTAGGCGCCGATCGCCCCCGCAACCGCGGCGGCCAGTCCGAGCAGGAGCGAGCGGACGGACGGTGGCGGCGCAGGGCTTGCCAGCGCTCCGGCGAAGACGCCCACCCCCGCAGCGAGCGCCACCCACATCCAGGCCATGAGGGTTGGGACGTCGTTCATGGGGTCAGGATGAGGACACGCTGCTGATCCTCAGGAGGCAGGCGGGAGACGAGCTCCCGGATCGGGTCGAGCTGGCCGAGAGCTTCGGGCGTCTCCACGTTGATGCAGACATGGTCGATGCCCTGCTTGATGTACAGGTGGTGCCGGAGGCGGCTGTCCAGGTTCGTGAGGGAGTACCGGGCGTCCAGGTTGCCGTTGAGGATGTCCACGGTGAAGCGGGGGGCGGCCTGGAGGTAATAGTCCTCGCCCTCCCGCTCCGAGCGGACGAGCGTCCCCAGGATGCGCTCCGCGCGAAGCGCTCCCCTCATCTCGTCGGGGCGCAGCTTGCCGGTTGCCGGATTGAAGGCCAGCTTCTTCTGCCGGACAATCTCCTTCAGGTCATCGACGAGCCGCTGATACACGGCTCTGGCTTCCGGAGACGCGGCCGCGGCACGAGCCGTCGCGCGGGCCGGGCGCTCGGACCCGCTCGTGAGCTGGGCCACCATCAGCCCCAGCTCCCGGTCCGCGATGAACCGCTCCGTGAGGTGGGTCAGCCGATCGAACTTCTCGAGCGCTGCCTCCGATGGGTTGGGGCCCAGGAGCTCCACCGCCGAGGGCAGCTCGTCCCGGAGCAGCGTCGTATAGCTGCGCATCACCCAGGTGAAGTGCGCGGCCAGCGCCGCATGCGCCTCGGCGCTCGAGAGCACCTTCGAGAGCGCCTCCTGCGCCGTGGCCCAGTGAAGGCTCTCACCCAGAGAGCGCAGCGCGCTGGCAGTCCGCTCGGAGAGGCGCACGTGCAGCGACTCCAGCTCGAGCGCCCGCTGGGCGAAGGTGTGGCGCGCCTCCTCCACCTCGGAGCGGGCCTGGGCGACCGCGGGACGGGCGGCGGCGATCGCGTCAAGGCGCTGGTGGACGGCCTGCTCGGTCGTCTCGACGGCCTGGAGCAACCCCTCGACGTGATGCTGCGCCCGCTGCAGCTCGCTGGCCGAGCTCAGCCACGCATCCACGGTCTGCTCGAAGGAGGGAGTCGCGGCCGGGGCCGCAGCCGCAGCCGCCGCGGGCAACGGCACGGCAAGCGCCGAGGGCGCCAGGGGGATGGGCGCGGCCGGTGACACGGGCATCACGAGCGGCGGAATGAGCGTGGGCCCCGTGGAGGAGCGCCGGACACGGCGCTGGGTCGTCGCTGGCGCGGCCTCGACAGGAGACGTGAAGTCGCGCGGCCCTCCCACCCCAAGCCGCTCGAAGAGATCGCCGACGGATTGCCAGTACTGGTTCCTCGCGGCGGAGGACTCCCGTGCCAGGGACTCGTCCAGCTCCGTCACCCCCTCGAGCACTTTCTTCAGCGACGCGACGCGCTCGCGCACCTGCTCCGCGGCAGCCTGCAGCGTGGCCAGGTCCGCCTGGAGTGTCTCGGCCTCGAGGCCCAGCGCCTCCGCCTCGAGATCGAGCTCCCGCAAGCGCGCTCGCAGGGCGTCCAGCTGGACCCGCAGCTCCCTCAGGCGCCTCTCCAAGGCCTCCTGCTGGGCGAAGGCCTCCCGGTGAAGGCGGGCAACGGCGTTCAGCAGCCCCTCGAGCGTCTGGCGCTCCTCGGCCGAGGTAAGCTGCTCGAGGTAGGCGCGGGTCGCGGGCTCCAGGTGACTGAGCTGCCGCTCGACCTCCGCGAGGCGCTCGCGGGCGGCCTCGGCGGCGCGCTCGGCCTGGTTGTAGTACCGCTCACCATCGCCCCAGGTCTCTCCGGACGGTGGTGGCCGCTCTCCCGAGCGGCGCATGTCGCGGACCAGCTCCTGCGCGCGGCGGAACGCATTGCTCAGGGTGTCGCCATGGGCCTGGGAGCCGACAAGTACCAGGGCCAGTGGCAACACCCGCCTCCAGGCCACCAGGCTCGGGAAGGCGCGACACCCACGCTGCGGCACGGAGTACCTCCTGGAAGCTCAGCCTAGCGCGAAGCCCGGGCCAGTGCTGGCGCCGCCAGGAGTGCGCCCACCTCCTGGACGTGGTTAGAATCCCCCCGCTTCATGGGCGAACCCTTTGGCCACTACGAGCTGCTCCAGCCCCTCGCCACGGGGGGCATGGGACAGCTCTACCTCGCTCGCAACCGGGCCGAGGGGTTCCAGAAGCTCGTGGTCGTCAAGATGCTCCTGGCCCACCTGTCGCGCGACCAGGGCTTCATGGCCATGTTCCTCGACGAGGCGCGGATCGCCGCCCAGCTCAACCACCCCCACATCTGCCAGATCTTCGAGCTGGGCGAGCACGCCGGCACCCACTACCTGGCCATGGAGTATGTGCCCGGGGTCGACCTCCGCTCGCTCCAGCAGCACCTCTCCGAGCGCGGCCAGCTGCTGCCCCCCGCGCTGGCCTGCCGGGTGGTGGCGGATGCCGCCTCCGGCCTGCACTACGCCCACGAGCTCACCGATGACAGCGGCCGGCCGCTCGGCCTGGTGCACCGCGACGTCTCTCCCTCCAACGTGCTGGTGAGCTTCGATGGCGCGGTGAAGCTGATCGACTTCGGCATCGCCAAGGCGGCGGGGCGCGCCACCGCCACCGCCACCGGCCAGCTCAAGGGGAAGTTCGCCTATATGTCGCCGGAGCAGGCCGAGGGCGAGCCGCTGGATGCCCGCAGCGACGTCTTCTCGTTGGGCCTCGTCCTCCACGAGCTGCTCACCGGACACCGGGCCCTGCAGCGCGACTCGGATCCCGGCACGCTGAAGGCCGCCCGTGAAGCCGTCATCGCGCCCCCGTCCACCCTGAACACCGCCTGCTCAGCGGAGCTGGATGCCGTGGTGATGCGCGCACTGGCCCGGCGCCCGGAGGAGCGCTACGCCACCGCCAGCCAGTTCGCGCTGGCCCTCGAGGACTGGCTCCTCCGAAGCCAGCAGCCCGCCTCCCAGGCCCACCTCGCGGCGTTCCTGCGCTCCGCCTATCCCGACCACAAGGAGCGCTCCCGAGCGCGCTCGGAGTCCACCCCGGCCTCCGGACTCGAGGGGACGCTCGTCAAGACGCCCTCGGATGACAGCCCGCAGCCTTCCGGGCTCACCCGCACCTACTTGACGCCCGAGCGCGGTGCCGCCCCTCCACGCGCCGAGCCTGCGCCGAGCACTCCCCCGCCCCCAGCGACGCCCCTCGCCTCACCCTGGGTGCCAAGGCTTGCCGTCCTCGCGGCGTGCGTCCTGCTCCTCGCTGGCGGCGCCCTCCTCTCGCGCCCAGGCCCGCCCCAGGCCCTCATGCCTGCGATCCCATCCGCGCCGGTGCTCCCCCTGCTGCACATCATCTCGGAGCCCGCCGAGGTGGAGGTGCTCGTCGGGGGTTCCTTCGCCGGCAAGACGCCGCTCGATCTCCGCTTCGCTCCGGGCACGAGCGTCGAGCTCACCCTCCAAGGGCCTGGGCTGGAGCCTGTCCGGCGCACCCACGTGATGGCCGACGCAGCAGAGCTGCTGTTCAAGCTGCAGCGCAAGAAGGCGACCCTCACCCTCACCAGCAAGCCCTCGGGGGCGACGGTGCTGCGAGACGGCCAGCGCCTCGGGGAGACGCCGCTGAGCTTCACCGCCGAACCCGAGGTGCCGGTGCCGCTGGTGCTCACCCTCAAGGGCTACGCCCGCCAGGAGGTCGAGGTCATCCCTCGTGACGGAGCCGTCCAGGAGTTCGTGCTGGTCCGGCAGACCGTCCGGGATGACTCGCCCTTCAACAAGACGAAGGCCCAGAGATGAGCCGCGCTCTCGTCCTGCTCCTCCTGTTGACGTCGGGAGCGGTGCAAGGGGCGGATGTCGCCGACGAGGCCGAGTTCCACTTCCGCCGGGGCCTGTCCTTCCAGCGCCAGGGCCGCTTCGAGGATGCGCTCCAAGAGTTCTACGCCTCCAACCGGCTGGTGCCGAACCGGAACGTGCAGCTGAACATCGCCTCCACGCTCGGGCGGCTGCAGCTCTACGACGAGGCCTTCCGCGCCTACTCCGAGATGGCCCGGCAGTCCCTGCCACCGGATGAGCGCGAGGACGTGGATGAGGCCCTGGCCTTCCTCCGGCCGAAGCTGGCGCTGGTCCGGGTGGAGTCCACGCCCCCCGGGGCCACGATCTTCGTCGGCCGGCGGGATCTCGGAGCCCTGGGCTCCACCCCCAAGACGCTCGCGCTCAAGCCCGGCCGCCATCGCATCCTGTTGGACATGGAGGGCTACCGCTCGGCCGAGGTGGAGGTGGAGGTGGCGCGCGGGCGCGAGGTGCTCACCACCGGGGAGCTGACCCTGATCGTGGGCGGGCTGGAGCTTCGCGGCGTGCCCGAGCAGGCCGAGGTGCGGAGGGAGGACACCCAGGAGGTGCTGCGCATCGGTCCCGGCGAGATCCCGGGGCTGCGGCCGGGGCGCGTGCCCCTGCGCGTCCAGGCGCCCGGCTTCCTCCCGGCCCAGCTCGAAGTAGAGGTGGTGGCGGATCAGCTGCGCCCCGTGGTGCTCCCGCTCGTCGCCGAGCCTCCTCCTCCCCGGCTCACCGGGAGCCTGGTGGTGCGGGCCAACATCGACGGCGCGGTGGTGCTGGTGGACGGCCGGGAGATGGGCTTCACCCCCGCCGTCATCGAGGGCGTGGAGGTGGGAAGCCGCAGGGTGGAGGTGCGCCACGAGGGCCTCGAGCCCTTCCAGGCCGAGGTGGAGCTGAAGGATCGGCAGATCTCCTCCCTGGACGCCCGGCTGCGGCCCCGGCGGCTGGAGGTGGCCGGCGCCACCCAGCGGCAGATCCGCCTCGAGGACGCGCCCGCCTCCACCACCATCATCACCGCGGAGGAGCTGCGGCTGTTCGGCTACCGCACCGTGGCCGAGGCGCTGCGCTCGGTGCGGAGCCTGCAGGTGTGGACCGACCGGCTCTACGACTCGGCGGGGATGCGCGGCTTCGGCGTGCCGGAGAACGCCAACGCCCGGATCCTCGTGCTGCTCAACGGGCAGCCGCTCAACGACGTGGTGCGCGGCTACGGCCCGCTGGGGATGGACCTGGGGATCGACATGTCCCAGGTGGAGCGCATCGAGGTGGTGCGCGGCGAGGGCATGGTCTTCGGCACCACCGCCTTCCTCGGCCTGGTCAACGTGGTGACGCGCCGCCCCGAGGAGGGGGTGCACGTGCGCTTCAGCATGGGGGCCGACACCCTGCCCGGCGTGGACTTCCAGGCCATGGGCTCGGGGAAGAGCGGCTCCAAGGAGCTGGTGGTGCTGGCAGGGGCCGGGCGCCGGATCGGCGATCCGCTCGCCGCGCCCGTGGGGCAGGAGGGCCTGCTCTCCGACGTGGAGACCTCTCAGCGCGTCTTCGTCCTCGGGCGGTACGGGGATCTCTCGCTCACCTCGGGAGTCATCCGCCGCACCAAGCAGGTCCCCACCGGCTTCCTCTGGGCGGACGGCGAGGCGGTCCAGGCCAAGGATCTGCGGCGCTTCGCGGCCCTGCAGTACGGCCACACCTTCCCGGGAGGCAGCTTCCTGCTGTCGCGGGTGGCGCTCGACAGCATCGACTACTCGCTGAGCTATCAGCCCGCGTCGCGCCCCGAGGTGCAGCGGGAGGAGACCGGCCACGGAGTTGGCCTCTCGGTGGAGGCCCGCTTCGAGTGGGCGCGCTCGAGCACCAGCCGGATCATCCTGGGGACGGCACTCCGGCGGGCGGTGGCCCTGGACGGGAAGCTGAGCACCGGCGACGGCCCCGACGTGGACCTCTACAACGGCACGCGCACGGAGCTCACGATCTACGGCAACTACGAGTGGTCGCCGCGGCCGTGGTTCCTGCTCCACTTCGGCTCGCGGATCAACCCCGTCCGGGAGACGGGCCGCAGTGCCAAGGGCGCGTTCGATCTGGCCTTCAACCTGGCACCGGTGCTGGCCATCGTGAGCAAGCCCTACGAGGGCGGCAGCCTCAAGTTCACCTCGGGCATCACCGGGCGAAGCCCCAGCGAGCGCGAGCTCCGGTATGACTTCCCTCCCTTCGAGCGGGTGCGGCCGCAGCCGCTGACCTCGGAGAGCCACTTCAGCCTGGCGCTCGAGCACACGCACACCGTGAACGATGAGACGAGCCTCATCGTCGCCGCGTTCCTCAACTCCTACGGAGAGATCGTCCGCACCGAGCCCGGCGGACAGCCGCCCTACCAGTACTCCAGCTCGGGGCCCTTTGGGCTGGGAGGCACGGAGCTGGAGCTTCGCTACGCCCCTGGCACGGGACAGCTGGTGAGCATCTCCGGCTATCTGCAGACCCGTCTCGATAGCCCCGGAGAGGTGGTGCGCGACGGGCCGCGAGGGACCACCGAGCAGCAGCTGGTGAACTCGGCGGAGCATGCCATCTCGGCGCGCTTTGGCCTGCCCGTGCTGAAGAAGGGCCTGGTGGCGGGCGCCGAGCTGGTCTTCACCGGAGCCCGCTTCGACTACACCGGCCGGCGCATCCCCCAGTCGCTGTACGTGAACCTGATGCTGTCGGGTCAGTTCCAGCCCTGGAGGCTTCGCTACTACGGCGGCGTGTACAACCTGCTCGACGAGCGGGCCTTGAACCCGGTCAGCCCCGACTACGCGCGCCCCACCGTGCCCCAGTACGGCCGGGAGGTGCGGCTGGGCATGTCGACCTCCTTTTGACTCACTGCCCCGCGCGCAGCTGGGCCTCGAGCTGACGCCTCACCTCGGGCGGCAGCGACTCGATTCCCTTCTTCACATCCAGGGGGGCGTGCGTCCATTTCCGTGAGGCGCCAAGGCGCCTTCCACCCCCCTTCCCTTGAGGCTCTTATGAAGCGTGCATATGGAATGATGAGTGCATCTGGAATCCTGGCGTTCCTGGTGATGTCCTGCTGGGGGTGCGGCACCCCTGAATGAGCCTGCCAGCTTGATCCGGAGCTCGAGCCGCTCTCTCGCATCTGGACCCCGGGTTGACACCTCGTTTCACGAGGAGTAACTCTTTAAGTACGCAGATACCGGCTCCTCTCTGTACGGGTCCGGAGGCAGCACCTACTGACCGTAGGCGCTGTGGAGCAGCAGGTGGTAGCTGCGTGGGAGTAAAGACTCTGTCAGCTGCACCGTGTCTGCCCCCTGGGCATGCACATCGCTCCATGCGACCTCCGAGACTCGCGGAGGGGGCACGGTAAGGCTGGCGGGCAAACGTGGAGCGCATCATGACGACGAAGCAGCAGCAGGTCGCGGACAACCGCGCCAACCAGCTCAACCCCACCCACCCGGCCTACCATCTCTCGCGCGGCGCCTCTCCCGAGGAAGCCGAGCAGCTGGCGGCCCAGGAAGGGCTCGGTAGCAGCACCGCCCCTGAGAGCGGTCCTGCCCCCCAGCCACCCGCCAAGCCGTCTGGGAAGTGAGCTGATCTCCGCCAGGCCCTGCCGCGTCCGCCCGAGCGGCAGGGCCCGGCCCTCGTTTGCCTACAGGCAGGCTGCCATGAAAGTGCTTCAAGTCATCCACGGCTATCCCATGCGCTACAACGCGGGCTCGGAGGTCTATACCCAGACGCTCTGCCACGCCCTCGCCGAGCGGCACGAAGTGCATGTCTTTACTCGCGAAGAGGACTCCTTCTCACCGGACTACGCTCTGCGCCGCGAGCCGGATCGGGACGATCCGCGCGTCACCCTCCATCTGGTGAATGTCCCTCGCACCCGCGACCGCTACCGGCACGCGGGAGTCGACCAGCGCTTCGCCGAGCTGCTCGACACGCTGCACCCCGACGTGGTCCACATCGGCCACCTCAATCACCTGTCCACCTCGCTGGTGTCCGAGGCCTCCGCGCGAGAGCTCCCCATCCTCTACACGCTGCATGACTACTGGGTGATGTGTCCTCGCGGCCAGTTCATGCAGATGCACCCGGAGGATCCCCAGGATCTCTGGGCCGCCTGCGATGGACAGGAGGATCGCAAGTGCGCTCAACGCTGCTACGCCCGCTACTTCTCCGGCGCTCCCTCCGAGCTCGAGGAGGATGTGGCCCACTGGACGCGCTGGGTGTCTCGTCGCATGGCCCACCTGCGAGAGATCGTGCAGGAGGTGGATCTCTTCATCGCCCCCGCGCAATACCTCTACCGGCGCTACCGCGATGCCTTCGGGCTGCCGGAGCGAAAGCTCGTCTACCTGGACTATGGCTTCGACACACGGCGGCTCGTGGGACGGCAGCGCCCTCCCGGTGAGCCCTTCACCTTCGGCTATATCGGCACGCACATCCCCGCCAAGGGCATCCACCACCTGCTCGAGGCCTTCGGACGGGTGAAGGGCCCCTCCCGCCTGCGCATCTGGGGACGTCACCGTGGGCAGGACACCGAGGCCCTCATGGCACTGGCCCGCCAGCTACCGGGCGACGCCTCCCGCCGTGTCGAGTGGCTCCCCGAGTACCGCAACACAGACATCGTCCGGGACGTGTTCGACAAGGTGGACGCCATCGTCGTGCCGTCCGTCTGGGTGGAGAACTCGCCCCTGGTCATCCACGAGGCCCTCCAGGCCCGAGTGCCGGTCCTCACCGCCAACGCCGGCGGCATGGCCGAGTATGTCCACCATGAGGTCAATGGCCTGCTCTTCGAGCACCGCAACCCCCACTCTCTCGCCGAGCAGATGCAGCGCTTCGTGGAAGAGCCCGCCCTGGCCCACCGGCTCGGCCAGCGAGGCTACCTCCAGTCCGAGACGGGGGACGTGCCGGACATCTCCGCTCATGTCCAGGCCATCGAACAGCTGTACGAGCAGGAGCTCTCTCGAAGGAGCTCCGCGCGCGTGCGCCCACAGGCGGGGCCCTGGCGCATCACGTTCGACACCAACCCGGATACCTGCAACCTCCACTGCATCATGTGCGAGGAGCACTCGCCCCACAGCACCTTGCAGGCCGAGCGCAAGGCGGCCGGCCGCCCCCAGCGCTTCATGCCCATCGAGCTGCTGCGCCGGGTCTTCGCCGAGGCCGTTCCCCAGGGCCTCCGCGAGGTGATCCCGTCCACCATGGGCGAGCCGCTCCTCTACAAGCACTTCGACGACATCCTGGAGCTGTGCCGCGAGCATGGCGTGAAGCTCAACCTCACCACCAACGGCACCTTCCCGGGCAAGGGCGCCCGGGAGTGGGCCGAGCGCATCGTCCCCGTCACCTCGGACGTGAAGATCTCGTGGAATGGGGCCACCGCGCAGACGCAGGAGCGCATCATGCTCGGCGCCCGCTGGGAGCAGGTGCTGGAGAACGTGCGCGCCTTCATCGCGGTGCGGGACGCGCACGCCGCCAGCGGCGGCAACCGCTGCCGAGTCACCTTCCAGCTCACCTTCCTGGAGACCAACGTCGCAGAGCTCGCCGACATCGTCCGGCTGGCCGCTGAGCTGGGCGTGGACCGCGTCAAGGGCCACCACCTCTGGGCCCACTTCGACGCGATCAAGTCCTTGTCCATGCGGCGCAGCCCGGAAGCCATCCACCGCTGGAACCAGGCCGTCCTCGCGGCCCGCGCCGCCGCCGCCGAGCGCCCACTGCCCAACGGCCGGCACGTCCTCCTGGAGAACCTCTTCCTGCTGGACGCCTCCGCCAGCGAGGACCTGGCCCCAGGGGGCCCCTGCCCCTTTCTCGGGCAGGAGGCGTGGGTGAGCGCGGCCGGGCGGTTCGATCCGTGCTGCGCCCCGGATGCGCAGCGGCGCACCCTGGGAGAGTTCGGCAGCCTCCATGACACGGGCCTGCTCGAGATCTGGCGGGGCGAGAAGTACCAGCGGCTGATGAAGGGCTATCGCAACCGGACGCTCTGCCTGAGCTGCAACATGCGCAAGCCGGTGGAGAAGGGATGATGGACTGGAGACACCTCCGCCCGGCCCAGGACGGCACCCACCACACCCTGGAGGGACGTCCCCTCTATGACACGCGCTTCGACGAGGTGCTGGCCTTCCACGAGCCTGGGCTGGCCCCCGTCCGCCTCGGCGCCGAAGCGTGGCACATCGACACGCACGGGCACGCCGCCTACTCGCGCCGCTTCCACCGAACCTTCGGCTTCTACGAGGGGCGCGCCGCTGTCGTGGACGCCCAGGGCTGGCGCCACATCCTGCCCGATGGAACGGACCTCTACCCCGAGCGCTACTCCTGGTGCGGCAACTTCCAGGGCCACCGCTGCGCCGTGCGCGACTCAGAGGGGCTCTACCTCTATCTGACGCCCCAGGGCCGTCCGGCCAGCACCTCGCGCTGGCGCTACGCCGGCGACTACCGCGAGGGGATCGCCGTGGTCCAGGACGGCTCGGGCCTCTCCACCCACGTCGATATGGAAGGCATGCCCCTCCACGGCCGGGGCTTTCTGGATCTGGATGTCTTCCACAAGGGCTTCGCGCGGGCACGTGACGCGGAGGGGTGGACACACGTGGACCGCCTGGGCCACGCCAGCTCCGCGCGCCGCTTCGCCATGGTCGAGCCTTTCTACAATGGCCAGGCGCGCGTCGAGCGCTTCGACGGCGGACTCGAAGTCATCGACGAGGCAGGCCGGACGGTGGTGGAGACACGGCCGGGGCGGCGCAGTGAGTTCGCGGCGCTCTCGGAGGACCTGGTGGGCGCGTGGAAGACGGACACCCTCGCCAGCGCCGTCAGGCTTGGCGTCTTCGACGCACTTCCTGCCTCCAGCGCCGAAGTGGCTGCTCGCTGTGGCCTGCCCGCCGATCGTACCGGACGCCTGCTGCGCGCGCTGGGCGAGCTCCGGCTCGTGCGCAGCGGACCCGGGGGAACCTGGGAGCCGACCCTCAGGGGCGAGTACCTGCGCTCCTCTCATCCGCTGACACTGGCAGATGCGGCGCTGGAGTATGCCGGGCCTCTCAGAGAGCGCTGGCAGGTCCTCTCCGAAGCCCTCCGAACCGAGTCCTGGCAGCCCGAGGACATCTTCCGCCAGGTGGCCGCGAGCGAGGCTCGCCGTGCGACACACCACCGGATGCTTCGCAGCTATGCGCTTCACGACTACCTGCCGCTGCTGCCACAGATACCGGTGTCAGCAGGTCACGTGGTGGTGGACGCAGGAGGAAGCACGGGCGCCCTGGCGACGCTGCTGGCACGGCACCACCCGGGCGCCAAGATCGTGGTGCTAGACCTGCCAGGTGTCGTCGCGGAGCTGGCGGCCTCCTCGGTGGACTCGCGTGTGCAGGGAGTGGGGGCGGATCTCTTCGAGCCCTGGCCGCTCACCGCCGACACCGTGGTGCTCGCCCGAGTGCTACACGACTGGGACGACAGCATGGCGGCCCGGCTGCTCAACCACGCGCGGGCGGCGCTGCGTCCGGAGGGGAGGCTGATCGTCCTCGAGATGGTGCTGGACGAGGAGGGGCATGGGGGTGGGCTTTGCGACCTCCACCTGCTGGCCGTGAGTGGTGGCCGGGAGAGGACGCTGCGCCAGTTCGAGCACCTGTTCTCCCTGGCCGGCCTGCGGCTGGAGCGAGTGGAGCCGACGCCCGCGCTCCCTCACCTGCTGGTGGCGGTGCCGAGGTGACGATGGACTGGGAGCCGCTGGGCCTGCGGGTGCACGTACCCTCGGGGGTGCCTCTGGTCCTGCTGCTGAGGCAGGCCGGGTCCTGGAGGCAGAGACGTGGCCCGGCTTCCTTCACGGGGCTCTCCTATGGAGGGACGGTGAGCGCCAGGTGCTGGCGTACCGGGAATGGACGCGAGTGGTTGGCTGAGGCCAGTGTCGGCTGGCGGATGGGCGGACCCCTCCGGAACGTCAGGAAGCCTGCGCCTGCCCTCGGGTCCGGCTTCGCCCCGCCTCGACCTGGGCTGTGCTCCGCGCCGTCTCCGCGCCTGAAGCGGAGCCACGCCGTCCCCGGAGGGGACCCATGCCTGACTTCACTCGCCGCCGGCCGCAGCCCTGGCCCATCCGCCTGCTGCACTGGGCCAACGTGCCGCTCCTGGTCATCATGGCCGGGAGCGGCCTGCAGATCCTCGCGGCCTACCCGATGATGGGGCCTCAGGGGCAACCCTACGCCGTCTATCGCTTCCAGGGTGTGCCGCCCCCCGAGTGGGCGAGCCTCGGCCAGTGGCTGGCGGGAGGCCGGCACTGGCACTTCGCCTTTGCCTGGCTGTTCGTCCTCAATGGGCTCGCCTACGTGCTCTACCTCGCCCTCAGCGGTGAGTGGCGACGCCGCCTCTTCCAGCCCCGGCGCGACACCCGTCAAGCGCTGAGCACGCTCGCGTACTACCTGCGCCTGCGCAAACAAGCGCCACCCCAGGAGCTCTACAACGGCCTCCAGCGGCTGGCGTATACCGGCACCCTGCTGCTCGCCCTCGTCGTGCTGCTCTCCGGGCTCGGCCTCTACAAGCCCGTGCAGCTCCGGTGGCTGGCGGCCCTCTTCGGCGGCTACGATCTGACGCGGCTCGTGCACCTGGGCGCGCTGGTGCTGCTGGCGCTCTTCTCCGTGGGACACGTCCTCATGGTGGCGCTCCACCCCCGCACCTTCGTGGAGATGGTGACCGGAGGGCGGCCCCATGCGTGACGCGCGGCGCTTCACCCGGCGCTCGTGGCTGCTGGGCGCGGCGGCCCTCACCGCCAGCGCCTGCGACAGCGCCCGGCCCCACGCGGGCTTCCTCGGCGCCATGGAGCGCTTCAACCTGCGCTTCCAGCGGGCCCTCTTCGATCCGGAGCGGCTCGCCCCCGAGCTGCCCGTCGAGGCCGTCACTCCGCCCGGGGCCTTCCCGCAGTACCACATCTCCAACACCGTGCCCCTGATGCCCGCCAGCTGGACCCTTCAGATCGGGGGGCTGGTGGAGCGGCCGATGGTCCTGACGCTGGAGGAGCTGCGCCTCATGCCTCGAACGGAGTACCGCATCCGCCACCACTGCGTGGAGGGCTGGAGCGCGGTGGCCTCCTGGCAAGGCGTCGCGCTGAGGGAGCTGGCGCGGGCGGTAGGCGCCGATCCTCGCGCGGGCTACATCGAGTTCCGCTCCTTCGATGAAGGCTACTGGTCCTCGTGGGACGCGCCGAGCGCCCTGCACCCGCAGACGATCCTCGCCTACGGGATGAACGGCATGCCCCTGGCGCCCGAGCATGGCGCACCCCTGCGGCTCTATTCGGGGGTGAAGCTCGGCTACAAGATGGTGAAGTACCTCACCGCGGTGAACTTCCTGCCCGAGCCCAGCGGCGGCTACTGGGAGGACCGCGGCTACGAGTGGTTCGCGGGCGTCTGACGGGCCCTGGCACGTTGGAAAGAAAGCAGGGAGGCGGGGGGTTGACGCATGATGCCCCCCATGCCGCGACCGCCTTCACTGCCGGTCCCATCGCCGGCCCCGGCCCTCGGGGAGTTCGCCCGTACGCAGCGGCGGGCGGGCCGCTCCGCCCTGCTGGGGCTGGCGCTGCTCGGGCTGGTGACGCTGACCAGTCCCCTGCTCGCCTACCGGGAGGAGCTGGAGAGTGCCCGCGAGGAGGTGCTCGGCCACCTCTCCATCCAGGCCCAGGTGCAAGCCGAGGCGCTGGGGGTGCACCTCCAGCTGCTGGAGGCCGAGCTCCAGCGCCTGGCCAGGCACCCGAAGCTCATCCTCGGAAATGGCCCCTCCGGGCCGGAGGTGGCCGTGCTGGACAACGCCCTCCACCACACCCACCTCTTCTCCGAAGGAGTCGCCCTGCTGACCGCCTCGGGGCGCCGTGTGTGGAGCGATCCGCCCGAGATGCCGCTGGGAGACTCCCCCCTGAGCTCCCGCCCCTGGTTCCGCCGGGTGCTGGCGGAGGGCGTCTCGGACATCAACCTGCTGGAGCACGAGGACGGACCGCTCGTGGTGGCAGTGCCCGTGGTGCGCGACGGGCAGGCGGTGGGCCTGCTCGTGGGTGAGCTCCGGTCGGGGGCGCGTCCGCTCCCCGGCGTCCGAGCGAAGGGCACGGACCTCTCGCTGCTGGTGGGTATGAATGGGAAGCTGCTGCTGCCCGTGCCCCCGCCGAACTTCACGTGGACCCCGGAGCTCGCCTCGCACCTGATCGCCCTGGCCGAGGTCCCCGGCCGCCTCCGGCTGGGAGACACGGGCATGCTGGGCGCGGCGGCCCCCGTCCCCGTTCCGGCGGGCGTCAGCGGCATGCTGCTGGCCGTGCTGGAGGACGAGGAGCGGAACACCGCGCCCCTGCGGCGCCGCTTCCTCGGGCAGCTCTTCTTCCACAGCGCCCTGTTGAGCAGCACCCTCATCGTCTTCCTCTTCCTGCTGCGGCGCTCCTACCGCTCGCTGCTCGCCGCGGAGGATCGGCTGCGGCACCAGGAGACGATGGCCGCGCTGGGCTCCGCCAGCCAGCTCATCGCCCACGAGGTGAAGAACGCCCTCAACGGCATCCAGGCGGCCCTCTCGCTGCTGCGGCCCGCCTCCTCCAGCGGAGAGGTGGCCCTGCCCGCCTTGCGCGCCCAGGTGCAGCGGCTGGGGCACCTGGCGCGCTCGCTGCTGTCCTTCGGCGAGCCGCGGCCCATGCTGCGCCGCCCCTGCGAGCTGCGCCTGCTGGTGGAAGAGGCCCTCCAGTCCGTGCGCCTGCTGCCCGAGGCCGAGGACGTCCGCATCGGCGTGACGATGAAGGAGGGCCTCACCGTGCATGTCGACCCGGCGCTGCTGGTGGCCGCCATCGACAACCTGTTGCGCAACGCGGTGGAGGCCGGCGCGGTGGCCCGCGACACGGGCCTGAGGCCCGCGCCCTGGGTGCAGGTGAGCCTCGCGCGCGAGGGGGGGGAGGCCGTCCTGCTGGTGGAGGACAACGCAGGCGGAGTGCACCCGTCCCTGGAGCCGCGCCTGTGGGAGCCCTTCGCCACCGCGCGCGCCAAGGGCGTCGGCCTGGGGCTGCCCATGGCACGGGCCGCCGTGGAGGCTCATGGAGGCACCCTCACCTATACTCGCCTGCCCGAGGGCAGCCGCTTCAGCCTTCGCCTGCCCCTGGAGAGCGCCGCATGAGCACCTCCCTGCTCCTGGTGGACGACGATCGGACCTTCTCCTCGCTCGCCGCCTCCGTCCTCTCTCAGGAGGGCTTCCTGGTCAGGACGGCCCGCTCGCTGCACGAGACGCGCGCGGCCCTGGCCCGCGAGGCCCCGGATCTGATCATCCTCGACCGCCGACTGCCGGATGGCGACGGGCTCTCCTTCCTGCCCGAGCTGCGCGCCCAGCTGCCCGGCACCGTGGTGCTGATGGTGACGGCTCACGGGGACATCGCCAGCGCGGTGGAGGCCATCAAGGCGGGCGCGCGCGACTACCTGGCCAAGCCGGTGGAGCTGGATGATCTCGTGCTGCGCGCGCGCCGCGCCGCCCAGGACGTGCAGCTGCAGGAGCGGCTGCGCCGGGCGGAGAGCGCGCTGGAGGGCCGGCGGCGCCTGCTGGCACCCCGCTCGCCGATCATGCGGCAGACGCTGCAGATGCTCGAGCGGATCGCCACCTCGCCCCGAAGCCCCGTCCTCTTGCTGGGGGAGACGGGCGTGGGCAAGGAGGTGATCGCCCGCCACCTGCACCTGCTGCGCGCGGAGCAGGGGCCCTTCGTCCACGTCAACTGCGCCGCCCTGCCGGACACCCTGGTGGAGAGCGAGCTGTTCGGCCACGAGCGCGGCTCCTTCACTGACGCGCGCACCGCCCGACGGGGTCTGGTGGAGGTGGCCAACGGTGGCCTGCTCTTCCTCGACGAGGTGGGGGAGCTGCCGCTGCCACTGCAGGCCAAGCTGCTCACCTACCTGGACAAGGGGGCCTTCCGCCGGCTGGGCGGCAGCAGCGAGCTGACCAGCACCGCGCGCGTGGTCGCCGCCACCAACCGCGATCTCACCCACGAGGTGGTCGCCGGCCGCTTCCGCGAGGACCTCTACTTCCGGCTGAGCGTCTTCAAGGTGGAGGTGCCCCCCCTGCGCGAGCGCCGCGAGGACGTGCTGCCGCTGGCCGAGTCGCTGGTGGCCGAGCTGTGCGCGGAGCTGGGCCGCCGTCCGGTGGTCTTCTCCGCCGCCGCGCGCGAGCGGCTCGAGCGCTACCCCTTCCCCGGTAACGTGCGCGAGCTGCGCAACGTGCTCGAGCGGGCCCTGGTGCTCGAGAGTGGCCCCTCGCTGGAGTTGGAGGCACTGGCCACGGGCCCTCGGAGTGCCTCCCCCCCGGCTGACCCCCACGCCTTCGTGGTGACGGGCCCGCCGCGCCCCCTGGAGGAGGTAGAGCGGCTGTACGTGCGGCACGTGCTCGCGCTCCTCGAGGGGCGCCGGATGGAGGCCGCCCGCGTGCTGGGCATCTCCTACCCCACCTTCCTGCGCAGACTCGGCGAGGAGTGATCGAGGCGGAACAGGCGCTCCAACCGCTCGCCTGCCTGGCAGGTTGTTCTGGAGTTCAAGGTTTTTGCATCAGCGCCGGGCGGCACTTTAAATTCTTTTAAGTCGCCGTTTCATCCATCGTCATTTCCAAAGGAAAATCAACCGCTTACCCCCTGGTATGCGCCTTGCCAGATGAGGCCTGAACCGCGTCGTTCCCCCCGTGTCGGAGGGGCGGCGCCTTGCTCATCTGGAGGCAGTCAAAGTGACGAAGTCTGGCGTGGAGGGAGCCGGTCTCGCCGGCTCGATCCGGGGTGTGTTGGCCAGTGATGTGCCGGCCTCCCTGGTGGTCTTCTTGGTCGCCGTGCCCCTGTGCATGGGCATCGCGTTGGCGTCGGGCGCTCCCATCATGTCCGGCCTCATCGCCGGGGTCGTGGGCGGCCTGGTGGTCGGACTGCTCGGCGGCGCGCCGCTGCTGGTGAGCGGCCCGGCGGCGGGCCTGGCGGTGATGGTGTTCGGCTTCATCACGGAGTTGGGCTTCGCCGTCACCTGTGCGGCGGTGGCTGCCGCGGGGCTGGTGCAGATGGCGCTCGGCGGCCTGAAGGTGGCGCGCACCGCGCTGGCCATCTCGCCGGCGGTGATCCACGGCATGCTCGCGGGCATCGGCATCCTCATCGTCCTGGGCCAACTGCACATCGTGCTCGGGGGATCGCCGCAGGCCAACGCCTGGGAGAACCTGCGGCAGCTGCCGCCGCAGCTCAGCGAGCTGCACGGCCCCGCGACGATCCTGGGCCTGCTCACCATCGGCCTGCTGGTGCTGTGGCAGGTGATGCCCAAGAGCCGGCTCAAGCAGCTCCCCGGGCCGCTGGTGGCGGTGGTGGGAGCGTCGGCGGCCGCGGCGGTGTGGGGCGCGGACGTGAAGCGGGTGGAGCTGGCGGGCGACTTCTTCAGCAGCCTCCAGCTGCCCTCTCTGCCCCAGGGCCACTGGGGAGCGTTCGCGGTCGCGGTGCTCTCGCTGGCGCTGGTGGCCAGCGCCGAGTCACTGCTGAGCGCGGTGGCCACGGACAAGATGCACACCGGCCCGCGCGCCAACCTGGATCGCGAGCTGTTCGCGCAGGGCCTGGCCAACACCGTCTCGGGGCTCCTGGGCGGCCTGCCCATCACCGGCGTCATCGTCCGCAGCGCCGCGAACATCGCCGCGGGGGGGAAGACGCGCGTGTCCGCCGTGCTGCACGGCGTGTGGATGCTGCTCTTCGTCACGCTGCTGGCCTCGCTGCTGGGGCTGGTGCCGCTCACGGTGCTGGCGGGCCTGCTCGTCTTCGTGGGGGCGAAGCTGGTGAACGTGCACCACATCCAGGAGCTGCGCCGCCGCGGGGAGCTGTCCGTGTACGTCGTCACGGTGGCCGGCGTGGTGGGCATCAACCTGCTGGCGGGCATCGCGCTGGGCCTCGCGGTGGCGGTGGCGCGGCTGCTGTGGCAGCTGGGCAAGGTGCAGGTGCACGTGAAGAAGGATGGCGAGGTGCACCAGGTGCGCGTGGGCGGAGCCCTCACGTTCGTGGGCGTGCCCAAGCTGTCCGCCGCGCTCGCCCAGGTGCCCATGGGCGCGCAGGTCGAGCTGGAGCTGGCGGTGGAGACGCTGGACCACTCCGGCTACGAGGCGCTCGACAGCTGGTACCAGACGCACCGCAAGACGGGCGGCCACGTGCGGATGGAGCCCCTCGAGGAGCTCTGGCAGCGCAAGGGCGGCCGCGCCCCGTCCCTCTCCCCCACCCCTGTCTCCCCTTCCCACTCTCTCTCCGCTGAAGGTGCCCGATGAAGAAGCTCATTCAAGGTCTGCTGGACTTCCAGCGTCACAGCCTCCCTCCCTACCGCGCCACCTTCGCGCGCCTGGCCAAGGGCCAGTCTCCCGACTGCCTGTTCATCACCTGCGCCGACAGCCGCGTGGTGCCCAACCTCCTGGTGTCCATGGATCCGGGCGATCTCTTCGTCATGCGCAACGTGGGCAACATGGTGGCGCCCGGGGATGAGACAGGCCAGTCCGTGGGCGACCGCTCCGAGGCGGCGGCGGTGGAGTACGCCCTGCTGCACCTGCCGGTGGTGGACGTGGTGATCTGCGGGCACTCCAGCTGCGGTGCCATGAAGGCGCTGCTCGGAGGGGACGTCGACCCACGCGCTCCCAACCTCAGCGACTGGTTGGATCTGGGCCGCGGCGCCCTGCAGTCCCTCGAGCGCTCCGGACAGGTGGGCGTGGGGCTGGAGCCGGCGGACCGGCTCAGCCAGCTCAACGTGCTCCAGCAGCTCAACCACCTGCGCTCCTATCCGCTGGTGCGCGAGCGCCTGGCCGCGGGCACCTTGCGGCTGCACGGCTGGTGGTTCGACATCGGCAACGCGCGGGTGCACGCCTACCGCCCCGGCCGCGAGTGCTTCGTCCCCATTGATGAGCTGGAGGGCGAGCAGATGCTCGCGGAGCTGGGGCGCGACGGCGCGGGGGATGTCTCCAGCACGGCCGCCTGACGGCTCAGGTCATCTTCGCGATGAGCTGGAGCGGCAGGTTGCGCATGAGGAAGCCCACGGCTGTCCACGGCCAGCGGGGCACGTAGGCCTTCACCGGCTCGCGCTCGATCGCCTTCACCAGGGCGCGCGAGCCGGTGACGGAGTCCACGGCGAACGGCAGCTTCTTCGCCCCCGCGTTGAGCTCCGTGTGAATGTAGCCGGGGTAGATGGTGCTGACCTTGATGGGCGTGGCGAGCAGCTCGGCGCGGATGCCCTCCGTCAGCGTGGCGAGGCCAGCCTTCGTCGCCGCGTACACCGTGAGGTGCTTGGGCAGCCCGCGCATGGCGCTCATCGACGAGATCGTCACCAGGTGTCCCTGGGCCTGCTTGCGCAGGATGCCCACCGCCGCCTCGCACTGCGCGATCGCCGCGATGAAGTTCGTCTGCGCCGTCTGCACGTTGGTGGCGAAGTGGCCGGTGCCGATCCGCCTCCCCTGCCCTACGCCCGCGTTGACGATGATGCGGTCCAGGCTCCCGAGCTCCTGCGCGAAGGCGTCGAACACGGTGAACACCTGCGCGTGGTCGTTCACGTCCAAGGCGCGGACGGAGACCTGGATGCCGGGGTGCTTCGCCAGCAGCTCCGCCTTGAGCGCGTCCAGGCGATCGGTGCGGCGCGCGCAGAGCGCGAGGTTGCGCCCCCGGGCCGCGAACTCGCGCGCCATGCCCTCGCCCAGGCCGGAGCTGGCACCGGTGATCAGGATGTTCTTTCGCATGGAGAGAAACCTCAGCGGTAGGTGAGGAGCGCGCGCTGCGCCCCCTCGAAGTGGCCGTGCTCGTTCAGCGTGGAGAGGAACCGGCCGCGCTCGCCGTAGACGACCTTGGTGACGCCGCAGTTCGCCAGCGCCCAGTTCAGGCGGAAGGCGTGCTCGTCGGGGATCCGCAGCAGGTCCTGGCAGATGGCGGTGATGGGCCCCCCGGAGGTGAACACCAGCGCGGTCCGGGATGCCCCCAGCTCCTGGATGAGCTCGTCCAGCGTGCGGATGCAGCGCTCCCGGAAGGCGGTCCAGGACTCGCTGTACTCGTCGTCATGCCGGCCCTCCACCCAGCGGGCGACGGCCTGCGTGAACAGCTCTTGGAAGGACCGGCGCGGGTCCGGCGTCTCGGCCATGTCCTGCATCAGCAGCGTCCGGACCGCGTAGCGCGGAGCGTAGCGGACGATGAGCTCTTCATGGTCGAACTCGTTGAACCCCGCCAACCGCCGCGGCCCGAGCTCCACCTTCAGCGCGGCGAGGCATGCGTCTGCCGTCTGCCGGTGGCGCGCCAGCGTCCCGGTGACCACCGTGTCCACGCGCGGGAGCCGCTCGCGAAGCGCCTCACCGAGCACCCGCGCCTGCGCCACACCCGTCTCCGAGAGCTGATCGTAGTCCGCGGCCCCGAACGAGGCCTGGCCATGGCGGACGAGGTACACGACGCCCATCAGCGGGCCCCCTTCTTCCGGATGAGCCGGTCGCAGCGCAGGCCGAGGTAGTTGACCAGCACCCAGAAGTTCTTGAACGCCGGGTTGCGCGTCTGCTTGTGGTGGTAGCGGTAGTAGATCTGCTGGGCGATGACGGCGAGGCGGAAGAGGCCGTAGACCTCATAGAAGGTCCAGTTGGCCGGCTTCAGCTTCGTGCGGTCGAGGTAGTACTCGACCAGCTCCTCGCGCCGGAGCATGCCGGGAAGGTGCGTGGGCTGGCGCCGCGTCGCTCGCAGCAGGAAGTTGTCGTCGGCGTGGACCCAGTAGGCCAGCGCGTTGCCCAGATCCATCAGCGGGTCGCCCAGCGTGGCCATCTCCCAGTCGAGCACGCCGATGACGCGGGTAGGCTCGTTCGGGTCGAGCACCACGTTGTCGAAGCGCCAGTCGTTGTGGATGACGCAGGTGGCGACGTCGTCAGGGGTGTTCGCCTTGAGCCAGTCGCGCACGTACTGGAAGCCCAGCACGTTCCAGGTGCGGGCCTTCTCGTAGCGGTCCGACCAGCCCTCAATCTGCCGCTTCGGGTAGCCCGGCCCCTTGCCCAGCGAGGACAGCCCCACGGCCGCCGCGTCCACGGAGTGCAGCTCCACCAGCTTGGAGATGACGTTGAGACAGAGCTGCCGCGTCTGCGGCTTGTCCAGGCTGAGCCCCCGGGGCAGGTGCTTGCGGGGGATGACGCCCTCGATGCGCTCCATCACGTAGAAGTCCGCGCCGAGCACCGCGGGGTCCTGGCACAGGCCGATCATGCTGGGCACGGCCGGGTAGGCCGGCTTCAAGGCCTGCTGCACCGTGTACTCGCGGGCCATGTCATGCGCGGACTTCGCCTTCGTCCCCGCCGGGGGCCGGCGCAGGATGAGATCGCGGTTGGCGTACTTCAGCCGGTAGGTCCAGTTGGAGGCGCCCCCCGAGTACTGGGTGATCTCCGGCGTCCCCTCCAGCGTGGGCTCCCGGGCCTTGAGCCAGGCGTCGACGGCGGGGACGTTCAGCTCCTCGCCAGGGCGTACGGCGCCGGCCGGGTCGATGGGGGTGGAAGACATGGGTCAGCTCCGGGAGTGGCCGCGCTTCGCCAGCTCGAGACGCGCGATGAGGCCCTTGTGTACCTCGTCCGGGCCGTCCGCGATGCGCAGGCTGCGCGCCTGGGCGAAGAAGCCCGCCAGCGCCGTGTCCTGGGACACGCCAGCGCCCCCGTGGATCTGGATGGCGTCATCCACCACCTGCTGGAGCACGTTGGGCGCCACGACCTTGATGGCGGAGATCTCCGTCATCGCTCCCAGGGCGCCGACCTCGTCCATCTTCCACGCGGCGTAGAACGTCAGCAGCCGCGCCTGATCGATGGCGACACGCGCCTCGGCGACACGCTCGCGGTTGCCGCCCAGGTTGAGCAGCGGCTTGCCGAAGGCGGTGCGGCTCATGCCCCGGTCGATCATCAGCTCCAGCGCCCGCTCCGCCGCGCCGATGCAGCGCATGCAGTGGTGGATGCGGCCGGGTCCGAGCCGGCCCTGGGCAATCTCGAAGCCCTTGCCCGGCCCAGCGATGATGTTGGAGACCGGCACGCGCACGTCCTGGAAGTGCACCTCACCGTGGCCGTGGGGAGCGTCGTATTCGCCATATACGGGCAGCATGCGGCGGATGCTCACGCCCGGCGCGTCCATGGGCACCAACACCATGGAGTGCTGGTGGTGGCGGTCCCCCCCCTCGTCGGGCGTGCGCGCCATGAAGATGATGACCTTCGCCTTCGGGTGGCCCAGGCCGCTGGACCACCACTTGCTGCCGTTGAGGACGACGTCATCCCCATCGACGATGGCGGTGGCCTGCATATTGGTGGCATCCGAGGACGCCACGTCGGGCTCCGTCATGCAGAACACCGAGCGGATCTCCCCGGCGAGCAGCGGCGTGAGCCAGCGCGCCTTCTGCTCCTCGGAGCCGTACTTCCAGAGCACCTCCATGTTGCCGGTGTCCGGGGCGCTGCAGTTGAAGACCTCGGGGGCGATGAAGCTGCGGCCCATCTCCTCGGCCAGCGGCGCGTACTCCAAGACGCTGAGGCCGGCGCCCAGCTTCTCGTCGGGCAGGAACAGGTTCCACAGGCCCTGGGCCTTCGCGCGGGCCTTCAGCTCCTCCATCACCGCCGGCACCTTCCAGGTCTTCCAGTTGCCCGCCTGACAGGTGGCATGGACCTCGTCCCGGTAGAGGGCCTCGGCCGGCTCGACGTGATCGCGCATGAAACGCCTGAGGCGCTCCAGGTAGTCCTTGGTTCGGGTGCTCGGCTCGAAGTCCATCGCAGGTCTCCTGACGGGAAGGCCTGCATCCTCCTAGGTAAGTCCATGTAGGAACAAGACTCTCGGTGTACCATTCCCTTTCGGGCAGTCGCAGTGAAGTGTCCGATATTCTAAATTCCACCGGCACCTTTCTGAATTCTCTTCGACTCGTCGCGCAACGCTCTCCCCCCAGAATTCATGGACGTCACCTTCACGCTCGGGCTAGCGGCCACCACGGCGCTCCTCATCCTCGCCGGAGCCACGATGCTGTTGCTGCGGCATCGGCGGCAGGTCCGGGACACGGCTACCTGGGAACGCACGGTCGAGCGGGGGTTGCACATCCCCGCCTCGCTCCACCCGGTCATTGATCCGGATCTCTGCATCGGCAGCCTCTCGTGCCTCAAGGCCTGCCCCGAGGGCGACATCCTCGGCGTCATCAACGGGGCCGCCAAGCTCATCAACCCCACGCGCTGCATCGGCCATGGACGCTGCGCGCTGGAGTGCCCCGTGGGCGCCATCCGGCTCGTGTTCGGCACCAGCGAGCGCGGCGTGGATCTCCCCGAGGTGGATGAGTTCTTCGAGTCCAGCCGCCCCGGCGTCCACGTGGTGGGAGAGCTCGGAGGCATGGGACTGATCCGCAACGCCACCGTCCAGGGGCTCCAGGTCTCCGAGCGGCTCGGGCAGGTGCTCCAGCGCCGGAAGCAGCCCGGCGTGGTGGACGTGGCGATTGTCGGCTCGGGCCCCGCGGGGCTCTCCGCCGCGCTCGGCTGCCGGTCCGCGGGGCTCTCCTTCCGCGTGCTCGATCAGGGCACCGTGGGCGGCACCGTGGCCAACTACCCGCGCCAGAAGCTGGTGATGACCGAGGCCGTGGAGCTGCCCCTCGTGGGGAAGATCGGCAAGCGGGAGATCTCCAAGGAGGAGCTGCTCGGCGCCTGGACCAAGGCCATCACCCAGGCCAACATCCAGGTCGAGGAGCAGACCCAGGTCACCGGCATCCAAGGCGAGGACGGCAACTTCACGGTAGAGACCTCCAAAGGCCCGGTGCGGGCGCGCAAGGTGGTGCTGGCCACCGGCCGGCGAGGCACCCCGCGCAAGCTCGGCGTGCCGGGCGAGGAGCTGCCCAAGGTCAGCTACCGGCTGATCGACCCGGAGCAGTACGAGGGCTGCAAGGTGCTGGTGGTGGGCGGCGGCGACGCGGCGCTCGAGGCCGCCATCCAGCTCGTCGAGGAGTCCGACGCCGAGGTCTCCCTCTCCTACCGTGGAGAGGAGTTCGGCAAGTGCCGCGACGCCAACCGCACCCGCATCAATGATCTGGCGGCCAAGAAGCGCTTGCGGCTGGTCATGAAGTCGCAGGTGGTGGAGGTGCAGCCCGATCATGTCCGGCTCGCCGTGGGCGACAGGCAGGGGAAGCTGGCCAACGACTACGTGATCGTATGCGCCGGCGGTGAGCTGCCGCTCGAGTTCCTCAAGAAGGTGGGCGTGGGGCTGAAGCGCTACCACGGCACCGCTCCGGGTGAGGCGGACGCCGCCCCGGGCAAGCCCCGGGTCCGCCGCGGCAGCGCCAAGGATGCCAACGAGGAGCGCAAGAACCGGCGCTTCGCGCTCACCCTCTTCACGCTCGGCGCGCTGATCATCGCCGGGCTGGCGATCGTGGGCTGGGAGTACTACCTGCTGCCCCGGGCCGATCGGCGCGTCTCGCCGCTCAACGACATGCTGCGGCCCGCGGGGCTCTGGGGGCACGGCGTGGGCATCGTCGCCACGCTGTTCATGCTCTCCAACTTCCTCTACGCCGTCCGCAAGCGCTGGAGCCTGCTCAAGGGCATCTCCTCCATCCGCCGGTGGCTCACCTTCCACCAGTTCGTCGGCTTCATGAGCCCGCTGGTGATCGCCTTCCACGCGGCCTTCCAGTCCAACAACCACCTGGCCACCGCCACGGCGGCCTCGCTCGGCGTCGTGGTGCTCACCGGCATCGTCGGCCGCTTCGTCTACGGGCTGGTGCCTACCCAGGACGGGCGCGCGGTGGAGCTCTCGGACATCCTCGGCCGCTTCGAGCGCCTCAAGACCCGCATCGAGCCCACGCTCAACAAGGTGTCCAATCCGGACGCCGTGCGGCGCGTCCTCGCGCTGGCCACCGCGCCGGCCCCCCGGGTGTGGCTGCCCGTGCTGTTCCTGCGCATGCCCTTCGAGGCCCTGGGCACGCGCGTGCGCATCGCCCAGGTGCGGCGGGTGTTCCCCTCCAAGGCAGACTACCTGGAGTTCCGCGAGGACTTCTTCCGGCTGCTGCGCCTGCGCACGCAGGTGGGCTTCTACCAGAGCCTCAAGCGGCTGCTCTCGGGCTGGCGCGTGTTCCACGCCGTCCTCGCCGGCTTCCTGGTCTTCATGATCGCCATCCACATTGGCATCTCGCTCTACCTCGGCTACGGGTGGATCCTCTTTTGAACCGCGTGCTCCCACACCTCCGCTCCCCCCTCGCCGCGGCGCTGCTCGCGGTGGCCCTGGGGCTGTGGGCGACGTCCGCCCGCGCGGACTTCTTCTCTCCGGGCGAGCTGTCCCGCGCCCACTCCTCTCTGGAGGGGATCAAGAACTGCACCCAGTGCCACGAGGCCGGGCAGAAGCTCTCCCAGGAGAAGTGCCTCTCGTGCCACACGGAGCTCGCTGACAGCCTCCGCGACCACCGGGGCTTCCACGGGCGGATCCCCGCCGCCGAGCGCTCCTGCGAGACGTGCCACAGCGAGCACCACGGGCGGGACGCCTCCCTCATCGACTGGGGCCCGAAGAAGCAGGCCGGCTTCGAGCACGCCAGCCGCGCGGGCTTCGCGCTCGAGGGTGAGCACGCCCGCGTCGGCTGCGAGAAGTGCCACGAGCCCCGCCTCATCGTCGATGACACCGTGCGCGCCCTGCTGAAGAAGCACCCGGCCCGGAAGACGTTCCTCGGCCTGCCCACCACCTGCAACCAGTGCCACTACGACGAGCACCGCGGGCAGCTCGGCGCTAGGTGCGAGCAGTGCCACACCCCGAGGGCCTGGAAGCCCGCCCCCGGCTTCGATCACTCCAAGACGGACTTCACCCTGGAGGGTGCTCACCGCAAGGTGGACTGCCAGAAGTGCCACGCCGCGACGCAGACAGCGCCCGCGCCGGCGGGGGCCTTCCCCGTGCCGCGCTCGGCCACCTTCACGAAGTTCGAGGATCTGCCCCACGCGAAGTGCCAGGACTGCCACGAGGATCCGCACAAGGGGCGCTTCGGCGAGCGCTGCGAGAGCTGCCACACCGTGGAGAGCTGGCACCAGGTCCGCGACGCGCAGAAGGAGCGCGCGTTCCACGACAAGACGCGCTTCCCCCTGAAGGGCTCGCACCTGGACGTGGCCTGCAAGAGCTGCCACGGCCCCTTCCCCGGGCGTCCGGCGAAGTTCCAGGGCCTGGCCTTCCGCGAGTGCTCGGACTGCCACGCGGATGCGCACCTGGGGCAGCTCAACGAGGTGGGCGGCAAGAAGCCCGACTGCGATCAGTGCCACTCGGTGGACGGCTTCAGCCCCGCGCGCTTCGGGATCGAGGCCCACACGAAGACGCGCTACCCGCTCGAGGGCAGCCACCGCGCTGTGCCCTGCACCGGCTGCCACCGGGAGGAGCAGAGCCTGGCGAAGCGGATCCCCCCCACGGTGCGCCAGGAGCTGGCGCGCAAGAAGCGCCCGGCCCTCTTCAACTTCATGCTGTTCGACTTCCCCCAGCGCCTGGACCGGTGCGAGACGTGCCACGCGGATCCCCACGCCGGCCAGCTCTCCGGGCGCGACGGCTGCCGCACCTGCCACCAGGTGGACTCCTTCCACGCGATCAGCTTCCAGCATGACCGGGACACCCGCTTCCCGCTCACCGGCAAGCACGCCTCCGCCGCCTGCGCCCAGTGCCACCCCACCGTGAAGGAGAACGGGCGCGAGGTGACACGCTACAAGCCGCTGGAGACCACCTGCTCCGCGTGCCACGAGGACGTGCACGCCGGCCAGTTCGCCTCGGCCCCGAACCTGCCCACGGACTGCACCCGCTGCCACGACACGGGCGGCTTCAAGCCCACGAAGTTCACCCACACCCCGCCCTTCACCGACTTCCTCCTGGAGGGCCAGCATGCCTCGCTCTCGTGCGAGAAGTGCCACCCGTCCGTCGCGGTGGGCGGTGGCCGGGAGATCCGCAAGTACCAGGGCACCCCGCGCACCTGCGAGGGCTGCCACTCCGACGCCCACCATGGCGCCTTCCAGGGGTTCCAGCCATGACCGCGCGCCTGTCCCTCGCGCTCCTCTGCCTCCTGCCGCTGCTGCTGCTCGGCGCCACGCCTCAGGAGGCCGCGCCTCCCGCTCCCAAGAAGCCGCTGGATCTGTCGCTCGTCCCGTCGCGCCTGGCGCCCCAGAAGAGCTCCGCCAGCGTGGGCACCCAGTGCGAGCTCTGCCACAAGCCCAGCGGCTGGCAGGAGGCGAGCTTCCCCCACGAGCGCACCGGCTTCCCGCTGAAGGGCGCGCACGCGAAGACCGAGTGCAAGGCGTGTCACACCCAGGACTTCAACCAGCCGCTGGCGCGCGCGTGCGCCTCGTGCCACCGGGACGCCCACGCGGGCGAGTTTGGCCAGCGCTGCGAGGGCTGCCATGACTCCAACAGCTGGACGGCCCTCTTCACCGCCGATGCCCACCGCCGGACGAACTTCCCGCTGTCCGGCCGGCACGCGATCCTGCCCTGCCAGGAGTGCCACGGGGACATGCGCGGCCCTCAGTTCGCCCGGAAGACGGTGGAGTGCATCGCCTGCCACCAGCGCGACTACGATCGCACGGCCGTGAGCTCACTGGATCACGCGGGGCTCGGCCTGCCCACGGACTGCCGGCAGTGCCACGGGCCCTGGAGCTTCAGGCCCGCCCGGCTCGCGGGCCACGAGCGCTGCTTCGAGATCAACACGGGCGAGCACTCCACCATCGGCTGCCTGCGCTGCCACTCCTCGCTCGCCAACGTCACCTTCACAGGGGAGTGCAACACGCAGACGGCCGCCTGCAGTGGGTGCCACGAGCACAGCTGCGCACGCACCGACAGAGAACATCGGGAAGTCCCTGGCTACCAGTGCAAGGACCGGAAATGTTACGAATGTCATCGCTTCTCAGTGGAGAGGTAACGCACCTGGGTGCGGCCTCGGGAGGTTGAGATGATCCAGTGCTCTACGCGGGCGCGGCTCCTCACAGCAACGGCGGCCTGCCTCGCGCTCGTGCTCTGCGGCGGGTGCACGGAGTTCAGCTCCTCGGCGCCCGAGGTGACGGCGCTCAACCACTCCACCCATACCGACTTCCCGGTCGACACGGGGGCCCACGCTCAGGCCGACTGCAACACGTGCCACGGTGACTTCGACAGCTTCCAGCAGTTCAGCTGCACCACCTGCCACGAGCACGACCAGGCGATCACCGATCCCACACACGTCAACGTGGCGGACTACACCTGGAACGGCACCGGGTGCTTCGAGTGCCACCCGGACGGCAAGGCCTCGGCGGTGGATCACACCCTGAACTTCCCCATCGGCCAGGGGACGACCCACGACGGGATCTCCTGCTCCACCTGCCACGTGGATCCCAAGAACCGCAAGGTGGTGGACTGCATCAGCTGCCACACCCACGCGGCCACCGAGACCGATCCCATCCACAACGGCATTCCCAACTACGCCTATACGAGCCCCAAGTGCCTGGAGTGCCACCCCCAGGCCACCATCCCCGGCATTGATCACACCTACTTCCCGATCGGCACGGGCACCGTGCACACCGGCCTCTCGTGCGCCTCGTGCCACCCGGATCGCACCAACCGCAAGGTGACGGACTGCATCAGCTGCCACACCCACGCGGCCACCGAGACCAACGCCATCCACACCAGCATCCCCAACTACGCCTATACGAGCCCCAAGTGCCTGGAGTGCCACCCCCAGAGCACCATCCCCGGCATCGATCACACCGCCTTCTTCCCCACCCATATGGGGGCCACGCACTCGGGGATCTCGTGCCGGCAGTGCCACCCGGATCGCGCTCAGCGGCAGGTGCTGGACTGCCTCACCTGTCACACCCCCACCTCGACGGATCCCCGGCACTCCACGGTCGGCGGGTACGCCCGGAACTCGTCCCTCTGCGTGCGCTGCCACGCCGAGTCGCAGGTGAACCTCGTGTCCCTCCACGTGCCCTTCAATATCCGCCTGGGCACCAAGCACTACCGGACGTCCTGCCTGACGTGTCACCCCACCTCTCGGACGGACAAGCCCTGGGCGCAGAACTTCAACCCCTTCGACTGCCTGTCCTGCCACCCGAAGATCAAGATGGATGACACGCACCAGGGCCGCTCCGGCTACGCCTACGTCTCCACCACCTGCGTGAACAGCGGCTGCCACGACGACGGCCGTAAACCCTGATGCGCTCTCCTCGCCTCCTGCTGCTGTTGAGTCTGCTCGCCGGGACGTCCGGCGCCGCCACCCCGAGAGGGGACGTGTCCGCGCAGGGGCGCAAGCGCGCCGAGCCCGCGAAGACCCGGCCCCGCCCCACGAAGAAGCCGCGCCAGCGCACGCCCGAGCCTCCCAAGGCCGAGCCCGAGCCCACCGCCCCGAGCGCCTCGAGCGAAGGGCAGAGCGAGGCTCCCTCTTCTGTGGCCCCCGTGGCGCCCCGCCGGCAGCCCACGTCCAACAAGGGCTCGGTCACCTACGTGAGCCAGGGGCGCGTGTACCTGGATCGCGGAAAGGACGAGGGGCTCGCCGTCGGCGCGGAGGTGGCGCTCTCCCGGCGTGGGAAGTCTGCTGGGAGTTGCCGTGTGGAGTGGGTCGCGGATCACCGCGCCACCTGCCAGGGCCAGGGCCTGCGCGTGGGCGATCAGTTCACCGTGGCGGCCCAGGCGGAGTCCCCTGCTCCCGCGCCCCGGCCCGCGCCCGCTTCCCCCACGGAGATTGCCCGCTGGCAATCGGCGCTCGAGTCGGCGCCGCACCCCCTCGTCGAGTTCCAGGGCGGGGGCGCGAACCGGCGGACCTCGGCCGAGATCCAGCTGGGACACACGAGCTGGTACACCACCAACGTCAACAGCACCTTCCACCAGGAGCGGGCCGACGTGAGCCTGCGCGGGATGCCGCTGCTCGGCGGGTTCCGCCTGTACCTGGATGCCACCGCCGTGGGGTGGGCTTCGCGCCCCGAGGGCTTCCGGGCCCTGGCCCGCTCGACCGCGCAGCTCTACGTCCGCGAGGGAGAGGTGGTGGCCCGGGAGCCCGGGAGCCGCCTGGCGCTCGCCGTGGGGCGCGTCTGGCCATGGTTCGTGCCCGGGATCGCCGTCTTCGACGGTGCGCAGGCCGGCTGGCGCAGCCAGGACGGTGACTTCGAGGTGGGCGGGTTCGGCGGCGGCGTCCCGGATCCGGTGTCGCTCTCGCCCTCGTTCGAGCGCGTGGCCGCGGGCGCGTACCTGGCCGGCCGCCGCGCAGGAGGCGAGGACGCGACGCTGCGGCTGCTGCAGTATGAGACGCGCGTCTCGTACATGTCCGCGCCCCAGTACTCCGCGCGCGTGGAGCTCGAAGGCCGCGCGCGGGCGTGGCTGGGGAAGAGCACGGACGTGGGCCTCTGGGCGCGGCTGGGGATGGGAGATGCCCAGGCCCCGGGGGCCGTGGACGCCGCGCGGCTGGACGTGGCGGTGCACCCCTCGGAGCAGTGGAGGTTCTCGGGCGGTGTCCGGTACGACGGGGGCCTCGCGCTGGATGTGCCGCCCATGGACGGGCTGGACCTCGGGAGCCGGGCGCTGCACGCGGACGTGACGGCCACCTGGCAGCCCACTCCGGGGTTCTCGGCAGGCGTCGCGGGCCTGGCGGCGCGTGACATCGAGCAGGCACTCGGGCGTCAGCTCGTGGGCCCCGAGCTGGGCTTCCCTCGCCTCTTCGGCGCTCGCGGTGGGCTGTCGCTGGGCTACCTGGAGGAGCTGGGCTGGCAGAGGGGCCGCAGCGGCTACGTCCAGACCGTGCTCCAGCCGGGCTCCTCGGTGAGGCTGATCGGTCGCCTGAGCTACTTCGAGGACGCTCCGCCGCCGGACGTCTCCAATGCGCTGCCCACCCGCGACGCGGGCCTCTACGCCAGCACCGAGTACGCCCCCACCCGCTGGCTGACCGTGCGCGCCTCGCTGCTGACCCGAGTGGGCATCAGCGCCATCGCGCCCTTTGGCCTCATCGGCAACGCGAGCCTCGTCGGCCGCTTCTGAGCGACCAGGCCATGACAGCAGGCGCGCAAGTTCTGCGCCTCCTGCCGCTCCTGGCCTTGGCTCCCAGCGGGCATGCTCGGTGCATAGCCTCCCTGCATGTCACTGGCACCCTTCGAGACTCCTTATCTCTTCTTCACGGGCAAGGGAGGAGTGGGCAAGACCTCGCTCGCCTGCGCGACTGCCATCCAGCTGGCGGACTCGGGCAGGCGGGTGCTGCTCGTCAGCACGGACCCGGCCTCCAACCTGGATGAGATGCTGGGCGTGGCGCTCGGGCGAGAGCCGAGGGCCGTCCCCGGTGTCCCCGGCCTGAGCGCGCTCAACATCGATCCCCAGGCCTCCGCCGACGCCTACCGGGAGCGCGTCATCGCCCCCTACCGCGGCAAGGTCCCCGAGGCCGAGGTGGAGAAGATCCGCGAGGAGCTGTCCGGGGCCTGCACCATCGAGATCGCCGCGTTCGATGAGTTCGCCGGGCTGCTCGGAGAAGAGGAGCGCCAGGGCTTCGATCACGTGGTGTTCGACACCGCCCCCACGGGCCATACCCTGCGGCTGCTCAGCCTGCCCCGGGCCTGGACCGACTTCCTCGGCAACAACACCCGCGGGGCCTCATGCCTGGGGCCCCACTCGGGGCTGACCCTGCAGAAAGATCGCTTCGCCGCCGCCCTCGCCGCCCTCAGCGATCCCCAGCGCACCACCGTCGTGCTCGTCACCCGGCCAGAGCGGGCGGCGCTCCAGGAGGCGGAGCGGACCTCCGGCGAGCTGCGCGCCCTGGGGCTGGCCCACCAGCGCCTCATCATCAATGGCGTCTTCCATGCCACCGATCGCGCCGACCCCGTCGCCCACGCCATTGAAGAGCGCGGCCGGCTCGCGCTGGAGCGGATGCCCTCGGTGCTCCAGGCGCTCCCCAAGGAGGAGGTGCCCCTTCAGGCCTTCAACATGCTCGGCATCGAGCGGCTCCGGACCCTGGTCGGGCCCGCTCAGCCGCCTCCCGATCTGCCCACTCCCAAGCTGCCTCCGCTCCCCACGGGCTCGCTCTCCCGGCTCGTGGACGAGCTCGCCGCACCCGGACATGGCCTCATCCTCGTCATGGGCAAGGGGGGCGTGGGGAAGACGACGCTCGCCTGTGCCATCGCCACGGAGCTCGCCGCCCGAGGCCACCACGTCCACCTGAGCACCACGGACCCGGCCGCCCATGTCACCTCCACCCTCGCCGGCGCGATCCCCAGCCTCGAGGTGAGCCGGATTGATCCGCGCGTGGAGACCCAGGCCTACGTCGACAAGATCCTTCGCCGCAAGGGCGCGGAGCTCGACGAGGAAGGCCGCGCGCTCCTGCGAGAGGACCTGGCCTCGCCCTGCACCGAGGAGGTGGCCGTCTTCCACGCGTTCGCCCACCTCGTGTCCCAGGCGCGCTCCAGGTTCGTGGTGCTCGACACCGCGCCCACCGGCCACACGCTGCTGCTGCTGGATGCCACGGGCGCCTACCACCGGCAGGTGACGCGCGAGCTGACTCCCGCGGGCGGCAAGCTCCTCACGCCCCTCATGCGGCTCCGGGATCCGGCCTACACCCGGATCCTCCTGGTCGCGCTCCCCGAGACGACGCCTGTCTCGGAGGCCGCGCACCTGCAGGAGGATCTCCGCCGCGCCGGGATCGAGCCCTGGGCCTGGCTCATCAATAACAGCCTGCTCGCCACCGGTAGCCGGGATCCCCTCCTGCGCGCGCGCATGAGGGCCGAGGCCGAGCAGGTGGAGCGGGTGGCTCGCGACTGCGCCCAGCGCGTCGTCCTCGTCCCCTGGAGGCCCGAGGAGCCGATCGGGGTGGAGCGGCTCCGCGCGCTCGTCGCGCACGAGATGACTCAGGGCACCAGGGGGGTGGACAACCGCTCGGAAGCGGAGGAACTCCCATCCAGAATGGTTGATTCCTAGCGGGGGACACCTGACATGCTGAGCAGCGCTAGCGAGGGGAGAGGACCGATGGAGCCCGGCGCGCGAGTCCCACCGGGAAAGCAAACCATGGTCTTCCTGAAGTGGCTGGATGGCTTCCTCTCAAAGGAGTTGCGCCGGACACCGCCCGAGGAGCTCGGCCGCGCCCGGGTGCTGGCGGGCACGGCCCTCTCCCTGATCCTGATCTCCGGCCCAGCTTCGGTGGCCTTCCTGATGGCGGGGATGCCCTGGAGCTACCCCGTGGGGACCAGCGCCACTGCGGTGGGCTATGCGGGAACGCTGTGGATCCTGCACAGGGCGTCCTCGACCCGCCCCGCGGCGCTGCTCCTGAGCGGGATCATGTTGTCCGGGTTCTTCCTGACCGCCTTCTCCGCGAATGATCCGTTCCTCCCCACGCACGCGTCGGTGATGTTGATCACGATCCTGACGGTGTACCTGCTGGGACCGCGGCTGGGGCTCGTCATCCTCATCCCCGTGGCCCTGCTCGTCGGCATCGGCTACCCGCTCTGGCGCCAGCACTTCGGCTCCGAGCCTCGACCCCTCCCCCCTGGCTATGAGTGGGTGATGCACCTCATCGCTGCGACCTGCATCCTGGTGGGGTGGGCGATCGGGTGGCTGTACAGCACCGCGCATGCCGTGACGCATGCGGCACTCGAGCAGGACATCCAGGCCCGAAAAGAGGCCGAGGCCAAGCTGGGGGAGCTGCACCGCACGTTGCTGGACGTCTCGCGCCAGGCCGGGATGACGGAGATCGCCACGGGCGTGCTGCACAACGTGGGCAACACCCTCAACAGCGTCAATATCTCGGTCAGTGTCGTGACCGAACGGCTGCGCAGCTCCCGGGTCCAGAAGCTGGTCCAGGCCACCGAGCTGCTGCGCGAGCACACCGAGGACCTCGCGGCCTTCCTCACCACCGACCCACGCGGCACGAAGCTCCCGGCCTACCTCAGCGCGCTCTCCGCGCAGCTGGCGGCGGATCGCGAGGCGGTCCTGACGGAGCTGCAGGCGCTGGGCGAGAGCGTCGAGCACATCAAGTCCATCGTCAGCATGCAGCAGAAGCACGCCCGGTTCGGCGGAGTCATGGAGTGGGTGCAGGTGCCCCAGCTCATCAATGACGCGCTGCGCCTGGCTGCCGGGTCGCTGGATCAGCTGGGCATCCAGGTGCGGTGCGAATACGCCGAGGTGCCTCCCATCCTGGTGGACCGGCACAAGCTGCTGCAGATCCTCCTCAACCTGCTGAGCAATGCGCGGCACGCGCTCGTGGAGCAGGGTACTCCGGACAAGCGCCTGAACATCCGCGTCTGGGTGGGCGCTGGGGGAGCGCGGCTGTGCATCGAGGTGGCGGACAACGGCGTGGGCATCGCTCCGGAGAACCTGACGCGCGTGTTCTCCCAGGGCTTCACCACGAAGAAGAGCGGGCACGGCTTTGGCCTGCACATCAGCGCCCTGGCCGCCGAGGAGATGAAGGGCCGGCTCTCCGCGAGGAGTGCCGGCCCAGGCCAGGGCGCCACCTTCACCATCGAGCTTCCCATCCAGGGTGACGAGACCTCCCCAGCGGCGGCTCAGCTTCGCTGAAGAGGGGTGGAGAAAAACCTCCACCCTCCCCTCCTCTCGAACGGGCCCAAATCCCTGAAATCCATGCGGCGCGCGCTCTCACGCCCTGCTGGTACGAAGTTTGCGTAGTGGCCTCACGCAACAGCCTCGCGTAGGGGCACCCCGCTCGCCCTCTTCAACGGCCATCCCTGGATCACTCGATGAGAGAGCCGAAGCCGCAAGGCCCCAGGCAGAGCACTTCAGAGCTCACCCGGCCCCTGGAGCCCGTCTCGGCACGGCCCGAGAGCGAGCAGTCCCCCGAGCAGCCCGCGCCCGCCCAGCAGAACATGCTCACAGCGGCTCACGCGGCGCTCGGCAACGCGGCGATTGCCCGGAGGATGCGGCAGCCCCAGACGCAGTCCCCCGCCGCGCCCGGGGCGCCCAAGGGTCCACCCACCACGCCCACTCCCTCCGAGCGCCCCTCTCCCGCCCCGGGACCTGGCGCCGTGCGAGGGGGCCATCCCCTCCCGGAGCAGGTGCGGACCTCCATGGAGCGGGCCTTCGGGCAGGACCTCTCCGAGGTCCGGATCCATCGAGATGAGGCAGCCTCCCGGCTGGCAACAGACTCCCGCGCTCACGCGCTGACCACAGGCAAGGACATCTACTTCGGCCCCGGACGGTATGCGCCCGGCACGCCGCACGGAGACCGGCTCCTCGCCCACGAGCTCACTCATGTCGTCCAGCAGAGCTCGGGGCGCGCCCCCCAGGGGCTCTCCCGCCCGAACGACCCGACGGAGCAGGAGGCCTCCGCCGCCGAAGAGCGCGTCCTCGCCCAGCTTCCCCGAGGGCCCGAGGCCGTACAGCCCGAGGGCAGCACCGCCGCGCCGCCGCCCGAGCCCTCCGTGGTGGAGCCGCCCTCTCTGAGTGCCGAGGCGCTGCCCGGCGCTCCCACTGGGGCCCCCGCCCCCACGACGGCGGAGGCTCCCGCCGCTCCGATACCCGCGCGCGCGGACACGGTTCCGCCGGTCCAGGCCGAGGCTCCCCCGGAGCAGGAAGCGGGCTTCGAGACCGAGCTCGCCCTCCCTCCGGCGAGCGCCCCCGAAGAGGGAGCCACGGCGGCGCCCCCAGCAGCCCCCGCTCCCGAGCTGCTCGGCCCGGAGCCCGGTCTCCCCGAGCCCACCCCCGCTGCCGAAGAGGCCGGCCCAGGCGAGGAGATGGAGGCGGATCCTCGCGCGATGGCGACCGGCCTCGCGCTGCGTGAGGCGGCCGCCGCCCAGGCCGCCCAGGTCGAAGCCGCCGCCGCGAGCAGCCTGAGCGCCATCACCAGCGCCGAGACAGAGACCCTCTCTGGCATCCAGGCCGCTCAGGCGCAGGCCACGGCTCAGCTGGAGTCTCTCTTCACCGAGAAGCTCGCGGAGCTCGAGACCTCGACTCAGAGCGCGATGCAGGCCATTGAGGCCTCGCGGGCGGAGCAGGCCGCCGCCATCACAGCGCACGCGGAGGCGGAGACCGCGCGGCTGGCCTCGGAGGTCGAGACCCGCCGGAGCGCGGCGGCGCAGCTCGCCGAACAGGCAGGCCAGGGCATCCTCGAGGCAGGCGAGGTGGAGGCGGAGCGTGCCGTCACGCAGTCCGAGGCGCGCGCAGCGGCCGCGATGGCGATGGCGGCGGGAGTCGAGGGCTCGGGAGATCCTCCACGTCGCGAGGCCCAGCAGCAGTCCGCGCAGCGCATCGCCGGGCTCACAGCGGACAAGTGCCGTGAGAGCGGCGCGCAGCTGGCGAGCCAGGCCCGCGCCTCCGCGTCCGAGATCGCCGCCGGTGTCAGCGGCTTCCTCGAGCAATACCTCGCGTCGGTAGACGAGGCCGCCGCCAAGGCCCACGAGCGCGTCGCGGTACTGGCGGAAGAGGCCACCACGCAGGTGAACGCTCGCGCGGAGGAGGCGCGGGCGGCGACGGAGGAGCTGGGCGCCCAGGGCCGGGAGTCCCTCCTGGCGCGCAAGGAGGAGGCGCTGGGCATGCTCGCCCCGGTCTGCGCCGGAGCGATCGCCCGCGTGCAGGAGGCCGGGCAGAGCGCACGCGGCCGGATCGAGCCCCAGGTGGCCCAGGTGGTGGAGCGCTTCCACCGCTATGGCGAGGAGGCCTTCGCGAGCTTCCGGACGGTCTTCGGCGCGGAGCCAGCCGCCATCGCTGAGGCGGAGGGCCAGTGCCGGGCGGAGCTGGACACCGCTGCCGCACAGGCGCTGGGCGCGCTGGCAGACATCGAGACAGAGGCCGCCACGCGCATGGGCGGGCTGCGGCAGGACTTCCAGCAGGGCCTCGACGAAGCCCTGGCCTCCGCCGCCACGGAGGCCACCTCCGCCGTGGATCAGGTGACCACGCACCTGGAGGCGCGCTCGACCCAGAGCATCGCCCACCTCACGGAGCTGGGGGACTCCGCCCGCGAGGCCTTGACGGAGGGCGTGAGCGTGGCCGCCGCGGAGATGGAGCGCGCCGCGCAGGCCTTCATGGGGCAGGCCGATCAGGTCCGGGCCGAGCTCGTGGAGAAGCTGCGAGGGGCTCTGGACGAGGGACTGGCCTGGCAGGGCGAGCGCGTCGAGGAGTGCCGGGCCCAGATCGCGGACGCCACCGGGCGCATTGGCAGCGGCTACGACAACCTGAAGGAGCAGGCCCGGAGCCAGTCCGAGACCGGCTCCGAGGCCCCCGTCCAGCGCAGCGCCTGGGACTCGATCCGGAACTTCTTCTCGGATCTCGGGGCCAGGGCCTTCCTCTGGTTCCAGAGCACCTTCGGCACCTTCTGGGGAACGATCCTCGGCGGCATCGTCACCCTCATCATCACCCTGTTCGGTGGCCTGGTGCTGGCGGTCACCTGGATCGTCTTCCAGGCCATCAACCTCGTCTGGGGCTTCGTCTGGGGCGAGGAGGTCTTCGATGTTCCGCTCTCCTCGGTCTTCGTCTTCATCGGTGACGTCATCGCCGGCATCCTCGTCTGGGGAGACCTCCGCGACATCTTCAAGCACGTCATCCTCAAGTGGATCCGCGGAGAGGAGATCACCTGGCTCGACTGGTTCATCGCGGGGATGTCCGTGCTCGGGATCATCCTCACGATTACGGTCGTCGGCTCCATCATCTCCTCCATCATCAAGAGCGGCGGCAAGGCGACGGCCAAGGCCATCATCAAGGCGCTCATCAAGGAGCTGGGGGCCGAGCTGGCCAACCACCTCCTCAAGGAGCTCGCACCGGAGGCGGCGGAGGCGCTCGCCAAGCGGCTGGGCAAGGATCTCATCAAGCACCTGGCCAAGGAGCTGGGCGCCAAGGCCATCCAGGAGCTCTCCGAGAAGTTGAGCCGGGAGGCGCTGGAGCTGCTCGTCAAGGAGCTGGGCGGCAAGGCCATCAAGGAGCTCGCGGACAAGATGGCCGCCGAGACGCTGGAGCACCTGGCCCGGAAGCTGGGCGGCACCGTCCTGTACCAGCTCAGCAAGGAGCTGAGCGGCGCCGTCATCAAGGAGCTGGTGGACTCGCTGGGCCAGGAGCTCCTCGAGAAGCTCGCCAAGGAGCTGGGGGGCACGGCCCTCAAGGCGCTCCACGATCAGCTCGGCAAGGCGCTCCTGGAGCACCTCTCCAAGGATCTGGGCGGCAAGGCCATCCAGGAGCTGGCCGGAAAGCTGAGCAAGGCCACCCTGGAGCACCTCACCAAGGAGCTGTCCGGCGCCACCATCAAGCAGCTCGTGGACAAGCTCGGCACGGACGCCACCGCCATCATCGAGCACCTCGCCAAGGATCTGACGGGGCTGGAGCTCAAGGTGCTCGTGGAGCAGCTCGACAAGGGCGCCTTGAAGACGCTGACCTCGGACCTGGCGGGGCTGGAGATCAAGAAGCTGTTCGATGATCTGGCCGAGAAGGCGCTCAACAACCTGACCCAGGGACTGTCCGGCAAGGAGATCTTCGAGCTCATCCGGAACCACGGCCTCGGCATTCCCTTCATGCGCCGCCTCGCGGAGGAGGCCGGCTCGGGACAGGCCCTCAAGAGCGCGCTCGGCCACTTCGGCGGCGCGGCGGACCTGGCCAAGGTGCTCAAGGAGGCGGAGAACGCGGCGGCTCCGGCCAAGGCCGTGAAGGACCTCCTCGAGGCCTGCGTGAGGCGGGGCTGGAAGAACTTCGCCGCGATCAAGAACTACTTCACGGCCATGACGAACGCGGTGTCCTCGGGCCCGAGCTCGCTCTGGGAGGACTCCATCCTCTGGGCCGAGAAGTTCCTCGACTCCGGCAATGCCATTGGGAGGAATGTGAAGTTCCCGGGAGGCGGCCCTCCCGCAACGCTCGCCTCCGGAGCGAGCCCCGTCTCCTTCACCGATGCCGTGTCGGGGAGGACGGAGGACGTCATCTTCGCGGCGGGGGATGTGCTGCACGCCCGCTCCGGGCACACCTGGGAGAACTATGCGCTCACCCAGGCCAATGCGCTGCGGGGGCCTTTCAGCAACTTGTGGCACCAGGGGATCGCGGATGCCGATATCGTCCGGGATGCCATGGCCGCACTGAACGACCCCGCGCTCAAGCCGCTCGTGGAGAACCTGATCGCCACGGGCGGCACCTTCGCCCGGACCAGCATCACCGTGGGCGGCTTCACGTACAGAGCCGGTGTCCAGCGCGTGGGCACCCAGCTCCGGCTGGCGCAGTTCTTCCCAGAGGCCGGCGGTACCAGCATCCCGAAGTTCGTCATGAGCGCCATCGTCCATCTGCTCGGGAGTTGATCCCATGCCCCGTTTCGAGCTCGCCCTCTTCGCCCCCGGCACTGCCAAGATCGTCATTCCCTGCCGCGAGTTCCTGGCACGCCGGGCCGCGGGAGCGCTCGACTGGGCTCCCAGCTCGGACGACGCGACCTTCCTGCTGGAGGCGCAGGGGCGGGAGTGGATCGCGGACGAGTGGAACCTCGGCAGCTTGCGGCTCCTCGTGCTCCAGCTGGAGGACAGCCTCCGCAGGCTCCGGGGGAGGAGCGCGGGGCTCATCCGCTCGGGCGTGCTGGACCAGTCTCCCGTGCCCTCCCTCCTCCTGGAGTGCTCCGTGGACGACCCGGGGCTCGCCCTGCTCTCCCTCTTCTGCATCACCGACTCCCAGTGGGGGGACGTCTTCCCCATCCCTGGGTGGGGCGGCGAGCCCGAGCTCCTGTTCCAGTATGTGCGGGAGCACCGCGAGAGCCTGGGAGCCACGCCTGGCTGCGCGGGCTTCCAGCGCCTGCCCTTCCCTTACGAGGCGCTGCTCGAGGCGCTCGCCCGAGAGTCGGCCGCCGGCCGGGCTGTCCTCGAGGTGCTGAATGAGCCGCTCCCCTCATGAGTGCGCGGCGCAAATCTGAACGCTCGTGACGGCGGGCACGCAAATCCTGCGACCCCTGCCTCTCCGGACGCGGGCTTCCCCTGCGGGCATGCACAGTGCATGACACTCCCGCATGCTCCTTGCGCCCATCGACACTCCCAGGTTCAGGACTTGCCTGAGCCCTCGCAGGGTCGCTGATCCTTTTCGGACAAGACACTGACCACTAGGGCACTCGGCACCAAGGTCCCCCATGAAAACCCTGGCCTCACCACCGGGGATGAGACTTCATCCGCGCCACCAAGCTTGCTCCTAGGGGGGGACGGTTTGACACCTGTGATTGGGAAGAGCTCCGCGCATCGCCGCTTGCTGGCGCTCGTCAGCTCTGCCGCCGCCACCGACGCCGAGGTCCTGATCATCGGCCCGAGTGGCGTCGGTAAAGAGCTGTACGCTCGACAGGTCCATGAGCAGAGCGCCCGGGCCCGCCATCCGCTCGTCCCGGTCAACTGTGGTGCCCTGCCTGCCGAGCTCTTCGAGAACGAGCTCTTTGGCCATGTGAGCGGGGCCTTCACGGGCGCCCGGGCGCGCGCCACCGGCCTGGTGGCCGAGGCCGAGAACGGCACCCTCTTCCTGGACGAGGTGGATGCGCTGCCCCTGGCCAACCAGGTGAAGCTCCTGCGGCTCATCCAGCAGAAGGAGTACCGCGTCCTGGGCGAGTCGCGGCCCCGCAAGGCCAATGTGCGGTTCATCGCCGCCACCAACACGGACCTGCTCTCCGAAGTCAAAGCGGGGCGCTTCCGGGCGGACCTCTTCTTCCGCCTGCGCGTGCTGCCCCTGGAGGTGCCCGCCCTGAAGGATCGGCCCGAGGACATCCCGGTCCTCTTCGAGCACTTCCTCACCCGGTACACCGCCGAGTACGGCAAGGCCCCGGTGCGCTTCACCCGGAGCGCGCTGGACCAGCTGCTCGCCTATGCGTGGCCCGGCAACATCCGCGAGCTGGAGAACTGCGTGCGCTATGTGCTGTGCACGCACGCGGGCTCCACCGTGGATGCGAAGGAGCTCCCGCTCCTGCTCGGGTTCGGCGAGTCGCCCGTGGCGAAGAATGAGCTCGCCACCCTCACGCGCGAGCCCCTGAAGGCCGCCAAGCAGCGCCTGGTGAGCGCCTTCGAGCGCGCGTATGTCGAGGAGAAGCTGAACGAGCATGGCGGCAACATCGCCGCCGCCGCCCGCTCCAGCGGCAAGCACCGCCGCGAGTTCTTCGAGCTGATGCGCCGCTACGGCATCTCCTCCTCGCGCTGATCCCTCTCCGGGTGGAGGAATTCCTCCACTGGCTTCGCTTGTCATCTCCGGCGCTTGCTCTCGGGGTGGAGGAATTCCCCCACCCGCTCCCGCGCCTCGCCCGCCGCGTGTCAGGCCAACCCCTCGAATTCCTTGCGGCGTCGAAGCGCTGACAGTTGGCCCGGCGGTTGCTCATGCCCCGCGCCGACACGTTCATCCCGGCGAGCAGGGGGAAGTTCTTGGCCAACTACACGGCGATCGCAGAGGTCTCTCAGACGCTGGTCACGGTGCTGACCGCGGGACTGAGTGAGCTGAGGACCGTGGTGCGCATGGATGATCTGCAGACGACGCCGTCCACCTCCAACCTGCTCACGCTGTTCCTCTTCCAGATCCGCGAGGACGGGCACTCGCGCAACCGCCCCTCCGAGGTCCGCACCCAGGGCAACAAGTCCATCATCCAGCGGCCGCCGCTGGCGCTCTGCGTGCACTACATGCTCACGCCCTGGGCGGCGCAGCAGGAGGACAACCAGCGCATCCTCGGGCAGGCGATGCAGACGCTGCATGACAGCGCCATCACCAGCGGGCCCTTGCTGAGCGGCTCGCTCAAGCAGGCCAACGAGGCGCTCCACCTCGCCCTGGTGCCGCTCTCGCTCGAGGACCAGCTCCGGGTCTGGAACGGCCTGAACAAGCCCTACCGGCTGTCGCTGCACTATGAGGTGCGGGTGGTGCGCATCGCCTCGAGGATCGAGGAGGAGCGCTCCACCGCCCGCACGCGCGGCGTCAGCCCCGCCCTCCCCGAGCCGGAGGCCGAGGCATGAGCCCCGCCGTGCGCAGAGGCAGGCCGCGGGTCCGCTGGACACCGTCCTCCGAGCCCACGAGCTGGACGCCGTGCTCCCTGGCGATCCAGCTCTGGGATCACCTCACGCAGTCCGCGCCGCTCGGCCCACCGCGGGTGGTGCTCGAGCGCGAGGGGCCCGCCGGCCAGTGGCACCCCGTGCCGCAGCAGGCCACGCTGACGCCGTCTGGCCTCCACACGTGGATGCGCCTGGAGCACCGCCGGTTTGCCGTGGGGGCCCCGCCCGTGCGCCACCGCCTCCGGGTGGACTCGGAGCTGTACGTGCCCGGGTTCCGCGAGGTCCAGGACTTCGAGCTCTTCTCCATCCCGCCCTACGACGATCGGAGCGTCCCGCCCACCGCCGCCCAGGCGCCGGCGCGCGTGTTGCTCTACCCCTCCGCCGCCTATCCGTTCGATCCCCACCTCCCGGTGCTCCGCGGCTCGGTGGTGGACGGAGACGGGCGGCCGGTGCGCGACGCGCACCTGAGCCAGGGTACGGACGAGCGCACGCTCACGGATGCCCAGGGCCAGTACGCCCTGCCCTTGCGCTTCGTCCGCCCGGGCTCCGCCGTCATTCACGTGAAGGATCGCCAGGGCCGTACGGCGACCGAGTCCATCACTGTCCCCAGCTCACTCTCCACTGCCGTGACCATCACGCTCCGCTGACGCACGAGGAAACCGCATGCCTGAATACCTGAGCCCAGGTGTCTACGTCGAAGAGATCGACGCCGGTCCCAAGCCCATTGAAGGGGTCTCCACCAGCACCGCTGGCGCGGTGGGAGTCACCGAGAAGGGCCCCAGTGACGGACGGCCTCTTCTCGTCACCAGCTTCGCCGACTTCCAGCGCAACTTCGGCGGGCTGCTCCCCGACCCGGAGCCGGGCCTCGTCACGAAGTGGGAGGATCTCGGCGGGGTGTTCTGGCGCTTCCCCCTCGCCGTCAAGGGCTTCTTCGACAACGGCGGGCAGCGCCTCTACGTCAAGCGCGTGGTGGCCAGCGGCGCCATCACCGCCACGGCCGCGCTCAAGCAGGGCCTCTTCCTGGATCTGCGCAAGGCCTCCAAGAAGGGAGACAAGGTCATCGAGCTGAGCCGCGTCTCGAACCTCATTGGCCTGGGCGTTGGCACGGAGGTGCACCTGGTGCGCACGGATGGAGCGCCGCCGCAGGGCCCCTTCACGGTGGCGTCCTATGATGCGGCCGCGGGTGACATCACCCTGAACAAGGGACTGGACGAAGACATCGCGCCCGGCGCCTGGGCCGTGCAGGTCCTCGCGTACGACGACAGCAAGGCCTCGCTCACCTTCACGGCCTACTCCCCGGGAGAGTGGGGCAACAAGCTGCGGGTGCGCCTGCGGCCCATGGCCTCCTCCACCCTGCGCCTGCTGGCGGCCCCCGAGAGCGCCGGTGCTCCTCCCACCACGTCGAAGCTCACGGCCGCCACGGCCAAGGGCGCCAAGCCCATCACGCTGGAGACCCCCGCGAGCTTCAGCGACAAGGACAAGGTCATCATCAAGGATCAGACGTACACCCTGAAGAAGGGGGCGGGGGACTCCTTCGAGATCTCCCCGCCGGCCGTGGAGGATCTGCCGGCGAACACCCCCGTGCAGCGCCTGCGGCGCGTGGCGACCCCTACCGCCAAGAAGGTGCTGTACGTCTCCAACGCCTCCAACCTGTACGAGGGCGCCGTGCTGGAGCTGGACAGCGGCGACACCAAGTTCCCGGTGGTGGTGAAGGCGCTCCAGGGCAGCAAGGTCGAGGTGGAGGAGGATGTGCCGGACACCTTCTTCGAGGACAGTGTGGCGCGCCTCATCGAGGCCCGCTGCGAGGTGCAGTACCAGGCGTCCCCGGACCAGGCCCCCGAGGTGGAGCTCTTCGAGAACCTCCACCTCGTGAACAACGACTCCCCCAGCTACCTCGTCACCCGCCTCAACCAGAGCTCGCGGCTGGTACGCGTGAAGGCCGACCAGGGCTGGATCGACGTGCAGCCGTCCCTGGACAACTTCCCCTCCGCGCGCAACGGCGCCTGGGCCTCGCTGGGCGCCGGGGACAACAAGTTCGACACGCTGATCCCGGATGACTTCGTGGGCAAGGATCTGGGGCCCGGGCAGCGCAGCGGCATCCCGGCGATGGAGGACATCGACGAGATCAGCCTCTGCATGGTGCCCGGCATCTGGAACCAGGATGTGCGCAGCGCGCTCATCACCCACTGCGAGAGCCTGAAGGATCGCTTCGCCATCGTCGATCCGCCCCCGGCGGACCTGCTGGATATCAAGGTGCGCCTGGATCCGGAGACCATCAAGGGCCCGGTGGACACCAAGTACGCCGCCGTCTACTACCCGTGGCTGAAGGGGCGGGACTTCCTGTCCCGGCGAGACGTGCTGCTGCCTCCCTCCGGGCACGTGGCCGGCATCTACGCCCGCACGGACGTGGAGCGCGGCGTGCACAAGGCGCCCGCCAACGAGGTGGTCCGCGGCATCTCCTCCTTCGAGATCGACATCACCAAGCGCGAGCAGGACATCCTCAACCCCAAGGGCGTCAACGCCCTGCGCTACTTCCCCGGCCGGGGCCTGCGCGTGTGGGGCGCGCGGACGATGTCCTCGGACGGCTCGTGGAAGTACATCAACGTGCGGCGCCTCTTCATCTTCGTCGAGGAGTCCATCGACGAGGGCACGCAGTGGGTCGTCTTCGAGCCCAATGACGAGCGGCTCTGGGCCCGCGTGCGCGCCACCATCACCCAGTTCCTGGATCGGCTCTGGCGCGAGGGGATGCTGCAGGGCGAGTCGCGCAACGAGGCGTACTTCGTCAAGTGCGACCGGACGACGATGGCCCAGGACGACATCGACAACGGGCGGCTCATCTGCCTCATCGGCATCGCCCCGGTGAAGCCCGCGGAGTTCGTCATCTTCCGCATCCAGCAGAAGACGCTCGACCAGAAGTCCTGATCGTCCCGCCCACACACGCCATGAGCGGGCGGCCGCGCGCCGCCCCAGGAGAAATGAATGCCACCCGTCTTTCGAGCAGATCCCTACGCCGTCTATAACTTCGAGATAGTCATCAACGGCATCTCCGACGACGGTAAGTCGGTCAAAGGGGCGTTCTCCGAGGTCACCGGCCTCGACATCGAGATCACCCCCATCGACTACCGCACGGGCGCCGAGGACATCGTCGTCCGCAAGCTGCCGGGGCTGAAGAAGTTCCCGAACCTGGTGCTCAAGCGCGGCATCATTGGAGATCCAGCGCTGTGGAACTGGATCCTCAAGGGCGCCAACGGCCAGACGCAGCGCACCTCCGGGGCCATCGTCCTGCTGGACGAGAACCACCAGGAGATCATGCGGTGGAACTTCAGCCGGGCCTGGCCCACCAAGTTCACCGGGCCGCAGCTCGGCGCCACGAAGAACGAGGTGGCGCTGGAGACGCTCGAGATCGCGCACGAAGGCCTCTACATCGATGCCGAGTGATCGTCTCCAGCAGGCCCCGCGCTCGCCCGGGGTGGTGTTCTCCCTCAGGCCGCCCGTGCCGGAGCTGTCTCCGCTGCGGACGGACGTGGCGGGGATCATCGCCCGGACGGAGCGAGGGCCGTTCGAGACGGACCCCAACGCCCGGCCCGCCCTCGTGCGGGTGGAGGGGCTGAGGGGCTTCGAGCGCCTCTTCGGCGCGCCCACGAGCGACGCCACGGGGTACGCGGTGCGCGGCTACTTCGAGAACGGGGGCCAGCTGCTCTGGGTGGCGCGCGTGCTCGGCAAGCCCGCGGTGTCCCACGCGATCCTCGACGTGTCCAAGGCGCTCGGGGTCTTCGGCTCCACGCCGCCGGAGCTGGAGCTGTCCAGAGCCGCGCGCCGCTTCCAGGTGTACGCCAGCAGCCCGGGACGCTGGGGAGACACCCTGTCCCTCCAGCTGACGCTGCGCCGGGGAGCCACTCCCTCCGCGCAGCCCATGGCGGACCTGCTCGTGAAGCGCAACGGCCAGCCGGTGGAGCACCTCCTGGGGCTCGCTCCGGCGCGGCTGGTGGAGCAGGCCGCCGAGCGCAGCCTCTTCGTCCGCTTCGAGATCAAGCCCGAGGATGAGGTCCCCACCGGACGCCTGCCTCCGCAGCGCCTGCTCGTGTTCGAGGCGAAGCTGACGGGAGGCTCCGAGGAGACCCCGGCCCTGGAGGAGTACCGCCGCACGGCGCAGGCCCTGGTGGAGGAGCCCGAGCCCTCCCTCCTCCTCGCGCCGGATGCCTGGGGAGATCTGGAGGAAGAGGCTCCTCTCTTCTATGCGGAGTGGGCCGCCGCGGCCCACGCCACGCTGGACCGGCTCGTGCTGGTGGATCCGGCTCCACGCAGCACCGCGCGCACCTTGCTGGAGCTGGGCGATCTGCTCCGGCTCAAGTTCACGGATCTGAACCCGCGCCTGGCCTGCGCGGCGGCCGTGTACCACCCTCACGTGGAAGTCCCGGATCCCTGGGGCTCGGCGCTGCGCCCCACGCGCTCGGTGCCTCCCTCGGGCCACATGGCCGGGCTCATCAGCCAGCTCGACCGGGATCGCGGCGCGCAGCACACGCCGGCCAACGCGGCCCTCACCGGCGCGGTGGCGCTGTCCTCCATCTATGACGAGGCCGAGCGCGCGGTGCTCAACCAGCAGGGGCTCAACACGCTGCGCTGCACGCCGGGGCGAGGGGTGGAGGTCTGGGGCGGCCGCACGCTGCATCTGGATCCGGAGCGCCGCTTCCTGGCGCACCGCCGCCTGATCCACCGGCTGGTGCGCGCCATGCGCCGCGCGGCCGAGCCGCTGGTCTTCGACTCGAACACCCCGCTGCTGCGGCTCTCCTTCGTGCGGGCCCTCACCTCGGTGCTCCTGGAGGCGCACCGCGCCGGGGGGCTCGCGGGCTCACGGCCGGAGGAGTCCTTCCAGGTGCGCTGTGACGACACCACGAACGCGGGGGACGCCTACGAGACGGGCCACTGCATCGCCGAGGTGGAGCTCGCCCCCGCCACGCCCATGGAGTTCATCCAGCTCACCATCGCCCTGTCCCAGGACGGCAGCCTGCAGGTGCTCGAATGATCAACGAGTCTCCGCTCAACGGCTTCCGGTTCATCGTCTCGCTGGATCCCACCGACGCGTACCTGCCGCCCGCGCAGGCCCTGCTCGTCCCGCTGGTGGCGGCGGGCGGCTTCCAGGAGTGCCGCGGGCTGGGCGCGGATCTCGAGGTGCTCACCTACGCCGAGGGCGGCCGCAACGACTACGTCCACCAGCTCCCGGTGCGCCACTCGTGGGGGCGCATCTCGCTGCGGCGCGGGCTGGTGAGGGATCAGGCGCTGTGGGGTTGGTACAAGGCCGGGCTGAACCGCTCGCTCGGCGCCCGCCGGGACGGCGCAATCATTGCGCTGGATGAGGCCGGCCTGCCCGCCATGGCGTGGACGTTCCGAGGGGGGCTCGCCGCCAAGTGGACGGGCCCGGAGTTCGCATCGCTCAGCGCCGCAGTGGCACTGGAGGGGCTGGAGATCGCGCACCACGGCATCGAGCAGGTGGTGCTCAAGCCAGCGGTACCTGGACTGTAGGGAGGACACGAGCATGGTCACCATCCAGAACGTCGAGGTCACCTTCGAGGTGGAGGGCGAGGACAGCGCGCGCTTCCTCCAGCACTTCCAGCCCGCGGTGGAGCGCTGGTACCGCGCGGTGAAGGAGCGTGAGCGCTCCGAGCAGGAGGGCCAGAAGGAGCGCGCTCTCATTCCCCCGGCCCGCCGATGAACATCCCCGTCCTGTCCGCCAGCGGCCCGCTCCGCCCGGCCGCCATCGAGATCGTCGTCCCGGCGAAGACGCCGCGGGTCATCATCCCGCTGCGCTTCAACCCCACCGAGTACCAGCTCCAGAAGGGCAACGCCTTCCAGGAGATCGCCATCCCGGGCCTGGAGTCTCCGCCCATCCAGTACATCCGCGGCAACAGCGAGAAGCTGTCCGTGGAGGTGCTGGCGGACACCTCGGACAGCCTGGAGGACGTGCGGGTGAAGTACGTCACCCCGGTGCGCAACCTGCTCAACATCGAGCCGGAGCTGCACGCGCCCCCCATCGTCGCCTTCACCTGGGATCGCCAGGTGTTCCGCGGCGTGCTGGAGAGCGTGCAAGTCACCTTCACCCTCTTCTCTCCGGAGGGCGTCCCGCTGCGGGCCAAGCTGTCGCTGGCCTTCAAGGAGTACCGCCCCGTCGAGGTGCAGGTGAAGGAGCAGCGCAAGGCCTCGCCGGACTTCGACAAGTCCTACGTGGTGCGCGAGGGAGACACGCTCGCCAGCCTGGCCGCCGCTGCCTACAAGGACGCCTCGAAGTGGCGAGAGATCGCGCGCCGCAACGCGCTGCGGGATCCCCGGCAGCTCATCCCCGGCACCGTGCTGACCATCCCCAAGCTGCGGTGAGACCATGACCACGCCATCGTCCAAGCAGGACGGGCTCCCGCCCACCGACTACTACGCGCCCGAGTTCCAGATCGAGGTGCAGGGCTACAAGCTCGATCCGACGACGAAGGGAGACGTGCTCTCCGTCAAGGTCGACATGGACCTGGAGAACGCGGATCGCTTCGAGTTCACCGTCAACAACTGGGACGACGTCCACCTGGACTTCAAGTACAGCGACTCGGCCACCTTCGACGTGGGCAACCGCGTGGTGGTGAAGCTGGGCTACGCGAACCGGCTGCTGACGCTGATCGCCGGGGAGATCAGCTCGCTGGCGCCCCGCTTCCCGGAGAGCGGCAGCCCCACGCTGACGGTGTCCGGCACCAGCACCCTGGGCAAGCTCAAGGACAAGAAGCCGGACGAGAACGCGCAGCGGCTGTTCCGGGACATGTCGGACTACGAGATCGCCCAGATCGTGGCCCAGCGCAACGGGCTGACGCCGGTGGTCACGGCGGAGGGCCCCAAGCACGAGCTCGTCTGGCAGCGGGATCTGAGCGAGGGGGTGTTCCTGATGGAGCGCGCCAAGCGCACCGACTTCGACTTCTACGTGCAGACGGACGAGGACTCGAGCCTGGAGTCGCTCTACTTCGTGAAGCCCAAGGACACGCGCGAGTCGTCCGGCGTGAAGGTCTTCGTCTTCGAGTACGGCCGCAGCCTCATCAACTTCACCCCCAAGCTCAGCAACAACCGGCAGGTGGCGAGCGTCACCGTGCGCGGGTGGGATCCCCAGCAGAAGAAGGCCATCGTGGCCAAGGCGGATGTGGGGAACCTGCCGCAGCTCGGCGGGCAGGGCCGCAGCGGGCCCGAGACGGCGGGCGACCGCAGCGATCAGGTCGTGGACGCGCCGGTGGAGACGCAGGAGGAGGCCCAGCTCCTGGCGGAGAGCCTGCTGCGCGAGAAGGCCTATGAGTACCTCACGGGGGACGGGCAGGTGATCGGCCTGCCGGATCTGCGGCCCGGCCACAACGTGGAGCTGAAGGGGCTGGGGACCCGCTACTCGGGCACCTACTACGTGAAGTCGGTGAGCCACTCCATCGGCGGCTCCGGCTTCACCACCTCGTTCGGGGTGCGGCGCGTCTTCGATGGTGGAGCGAGGACCTCATGATCGGCGGCAGCGAGTTCCAGGCGGGCGCGTTGGACAAGCGCTACTTCGGAGTGGCCATTGCCATCGTCACCGACAACGTGGATCCGGACAGCCAGGGCCGCGTGAAGGTGCGCTTCCCCTGGTACGACGACCGGACGGAGACCGGGTGGTGCCGGGTGGTGTACCTCAACGCCGGCCCCGATCACGGGTTCATCGCCGTGCCGGAGGTGAACACCGAGGTGCTCGTCGCCTTCGAGCATGGGGACATGCGGCGCCCATACGTGCTCGGCGCGCTCTACAACGGGGTGGACGCGCCGCCCACGGACCGGCAGCGGGACAACGACAAGGACGAGAAGCTCTTCAAGACGCACGCCGGCAACAAGCTGCTCCTGCGCGACACGGTGGGAGACACCCTCATCGAGGTGGAGACGAAGGGCGGCCAGAAGCTCACGCTGCAAGACGATGGAAGCAGCGGCGGCACCTCCATCACCGCGCAGACGGCGGGTGGCTACAAGCTCGTCATGGATGAGCGGGAGAAGAAGACCACCCTCACCACCGGGAGCCAGACGCTGGTGCTGGATGCCACGGCCAACAAGATCACCCTCAGCACCAGCTCGGGCCAGAGCGTGACCATCGACGGCTCGGGCACCATCACGCTGAAGGCCATGACCGTGAAGGTGGATGCCACCCAGGTGGAGCTCGGCTCCTCGGCCGCCCAGAAGGTCATCCTCGGCGATCTGTTCATGACCTACTTCAACACGCACGTGCACAACGCCACGAGCATGGGCGCCCCCACGAGCCCTCCGGTCGTCAGCATGAACGCCGCGCTCCTCTCCAACGTGACGAAGACAGGGTGACCCAAGCCATGGCGAAGGAGTTTCTAGGAAGAGGCTGGGCGTTTCCCCTGCTCCCCGGACCGAGCGGAGGGCTGAGCTACGTCGAGGGCGATCAGGACGTGGAGCAGTCGCTGCGCATCGTCCTGCTGACGCGGCTGGGAGAGCGGCCCATGCGGCCCACCTTCGGCAGCCAGGTGGTCAGCTACGTGTTCGCCCCGGGCAGCATGCGCTACCTGGGGCTCATCGAGGAGGCGGTGCGCGAGGCGATCCGGGACTGGGAGCCGCGCGTGGACCTGCTCGGCGTGAGCGCCACGGCCGGCGAGGACGATCCGTCGAAGGTGACGGTGGCCATCGACTACCTCGTGCGCCGGACGAACACGCGCCAGAACCTCGTGTTCCCCTTCTATCTCGGTGAAGTGGGAGGCCCCTGATGCTGCCGGAGCTCTCTCTCGACACCCTCACCTACGCCGAGCTGGTGCAGCTCGGCCTCCGGCGCATCCCCGCGCTCTCCCAGAAGGCGTGGACGGATCACAACGCGCACGATCCCGGCATCACCCTGCTGGAGCTGTACGCGTACCTGCTCGAGCAGCGCATCTATTGGCTCGATCAGATCTCCCCCGCGCTCGAGCGCGCGCTCCTGCGGCTGCTGGGCACGGCGCCACAGCGGGCCCGCGCCGCACGCACGGTCATCACCGCCACGCGGCGGCGCAGGGATCACGTGGAGCTGGAGGCAGGCGTGAAGATGGATGCGGGGACAGAGCTGTCTCCGCTCACCTTCACGCTGGATGAGTCCATCGCGGTGGTGTCCTACGAGCGGGTCCGGCTGAGCGGCACGGCCCTGGAGCGATCGGTGGGGCCCAAGCCTGGCCGCGTCGTCTCCCTCTTCCCTCACCACGGCGGCTATGCCGAGCTGGCCGTGGACTTCACCCTGCGCTCTCCGTGGCACCCGGAGGAGAACCCGGTCGGCCTGCTCTTCGAGCTGCTCACCCCGGCCCGGGTCCTCCCCCAGTGGCACCCGGAGGCCGAGGACGCGCCCCCTCCCGTGGAACTCGAGGTACGCGTGTCCACCCCCCGGGGAATGGAGAAGGTGGCCTTCGAGGACGGCACGCGCGGCATGCGCCGCAGCGGCATCCTCCGCGTCCATGTCCCCACGGACTGGAGTCCGGTGAACGGCGCGCACCGCATCCTCCTCTCCACCCCGGCCGCCACCTTCACCTCGCCTCCGCGCCTCCTCCAGCTCGGTATCAACGCCGCGCTGGCCAGCCACCGCGTTCGCCGCGTCCACACCGTGCTCGAGGACTGGCCCCGGCTCCCCGGGCGGGTGCTGGAGCTGAAGGACACGAACGGCGGAGTGCCGCTCGTGGAGGGGCTGAAGGTGCTCATCCGGCGGGAGGAGAATCAGCGCTGGCGGCGCTGGCGCCTCGTGGACGACCTGCGGGACCAGGGGCCGGCGGAGCGCGTCTTCACGCTGGAGGGCGCGGTGGTGCGCTTTGGGGATGGCCTCAAGGGACGGCTGCCCGTGCTGCCCAGCAAGGGGAACCGGCTGCGAGTCCGTTACTGGGCCGGAGGGGGCCTGGCGGGCAACCTCCCCGCGGGAACCGAGTTCCGCCCCCACATCAAGCGCCGCCTGCGCCTGAGCAACCCCGTCAAGGCCGAGGGGGGACGGGATGACGAGCCCCTGGAGAAGGCCCGCACCCGCGCCGCTTCGAGCCTCCGGTCCACCACCCGCGCCGTGGTGGCCTTGGATCACCAGACGCTGGCCGAGACGACGCCTGGGGTCTCGATCCGCCGCGCCTTCGCCGTGGTGGGCTTCAGCGAGCAGCACCCGCTCCCGGCTCCCGGGGTGGTCACCGTCTATGTCCTGCCGGACGCCCCCCGAGGCGAGGAGCCGGAGAACGCGGAGCCCGTCGACATCCCTGCCCCGGAGATCGATCCGGGCGCGCTGAAGGCCGTGCGCCGCCACCTCGCGGAGGCCCGCCTGGTGACCAGCGAGATCCAGGTGCTGCCGGCCCGGTACCGCACCGTCCGGCTCGCCTTCCGCGCGCGGGTGCGGACACCGGACGTGAGCGGGCTGCGGGCCCGGATCAACCAGGCGCTCCGCACGTACCTGGATCCCCTCGTGGGAGGCAATGAAGGCAAGGGCTGGCCCTTCGAGGACACGCTCGAGCCCTCCGCGCTGATCCGGCGGGCTCAGGACGCCGCGGGCGAGGACGCGCTCGTCCAGGAGTGCTCGGTGGGACTGGACGGTGAGGCGCCTCAGCCGGCCTGTGAGGCCGTCGCGCTCGGGTGCCACCGGCTGCCACACCTCACCGAGGTGACCGTACGCACCGAGCCGCTGCTGGATGCGGGAGGCCTCAAGTGAGCACTGACCCCAAGAGCAAGCAGGGCTCCCAGCTCCCGCTGTCCGTCGGAAAGCACCTCGGCCTGCGGCAGCCCGAGCCCTACGCACCGCGCGCGGCCCAGATCGCGAAGGCCGTGCTGAACCGGCGCGAGTCCTTCGCGCCCCTGTGGAAGCCCTCGCGGGACAACGATCCCGGCGTGGTGCTGGCGTACATCTTCGGCGACCTGGCCCAGGAGGTGGGCGAGCGGATCCGCGAGCTGCCCGAGAAGGCGCGGATCGAGCACCTGCGCGTGGCGGGGATCGGGCCACGGCCGGCCACGCCCGCTCAAGCGCTGGTGGTCTTCGAGGTGACGCCCACCGCCCAGGAGCCGGTGGTGATCCCTCAGGGGTTCCGGCTGGGAGCGCGGCCCGCCAGCGGGGATCAGCTCGTCGTGTTCGAGACCGAGCGCACGCTGCTGGCCGCGCCCGGCAAGATCGCCGAGGTGTGGGAGGTGCGGAGCACGGGGATTCGCGCGCTCACCCCGCTCAATGAGGCTCCCGAGACGTCCTTCCAGCCCTTCGGCTTGCGGCCCCGGATGGGGGACGCGCTCTACCTCGGCCTGGATGGAGAGGGGCCCCCCGGCGCCACGTTGACGCTGGGCATAGGCATCACCCGGCCCCTGGGTGCACCGATCCCCGCCTCGGAGGGAGGCGTGGATCCCTTGCCCACCCCGCCGGGCGCCGAGCTGGCCTGGGAGATCCTCGACGGCACGCGGTGGCTCGGCGTCGAGCCCGTGCGTGATGAGACCTCGCAGCTCGGCAAGAGCGGCGTCATCGAGCTGAAGCTGCCGGACAGCTTCCTGCCCGGCCACCCGCCCGAGGTTCCCGTGGAGGGAGACCTCCGGTGGCTGCGGCTGCGGATCGTCTCGGGCAGCTTCCCCGAGCCGCCTGCGCTCGACTTCGTGAGGCTGAACGCCGTCTTCGCGAGCGCCGGGCAGACGGTGCGCGACGAGGTGCTCACCCCCGTCTCGGACGAGGAGGATCGCCTCCGGCTCGCGCACACGCCGATCCACGATCGAAGTCTGATGTTGGAGGTGGACAGCGGCGGAGGATTCCAGCCGTGGACCGAGGTGGACGAGCTCTCGGAGTACGGCGCGGAGGATGAGGTCTTCGTCCTGGACCGGCAGGCCGGCGAGGTGACCTTTGGCGACGGCCTCCACGGAAAGGCCCTGCCCCGGGGCTTCCGCCATGTGCGCGCGAGGACGTACCGGTGGGGCGGCGGCGCCGCGGGCGCGGTGAAGGCGGAGGCCATCAAGTCCATGCTGGGCTCGATCACCTTCGTCAGTGGGGTCTCCAACCCACGGCCCTCCAGCGGCGGGGATGACGGCGAGCCGCTGTCCGAGACGGCGCGCCGCGGACCGGAGCTGATCCGGGCACATGGCCGGGCCGTGCTGCCCTCGGATTATGAGCTGCTCGCGCTGAGCGTGCCGGGCGCCCGGGTCCGGCGCATCCATGCCATGCCAGGCCGCCACCCCCAGATGCGCACCGCGCTCATCCCCGGCGTGGTGGGGCTGCTGGTGGTGCCTCCCGCGGAGAGCGGGCCTCAGAGCGGCCCTCCCACGCCCGATGAGCAGACGCTGCGCGCCGTGGCCCGCCACGTCTCCCGGGAGCTCGCGCCCGCGGGCGTGGAGATCGTCGCCGCGGCGCCGGTGTACCACTCGGTGCGGATCGAGGCCCAGGTGCGGCTCGCCGCGGGAGCGGACCGTGGCGCCGTCGTCACACGGCTGCTGGAGGATCTCGACGGGTACCTGCACCCGCTGAAGGGTGGCGACGAGGGCACCGGCTGGCCGTTTGGCGGAGCGCTCCGGTACGACGCGCTCGTGCGGCGCCTGCTCCAGGACAAGGAGGTGGTGGCCGTGCCCCGCCTCAGCATGGTCGTGGACGGGCGCCGCGTGCCCCTGTGCCAGGACCGGGAGATCGGTGAGCACGATCTGCTCTGGCCCGAGGAGCACCTCATTCTGCCTCTGGAGGAGCGCTGATGTGCCAGCGAGAAGCCACCTTCCGTCTCCTCGATGCCCGCGTGGGCTGGGACATCGATGAGGCCCACGGCGTGCACCTGGATGGCCCGCGGGACGAGGCCAGCTACGTGCTGGAGCCGAAGTACCCCCGCGAGGTCTCCGAGGAGGACGTCATCCCGTGGTTCCTGCCCCCGTGGCTGGCGCACGGCACCGTGGGCTGTGACTGGCTGATTGCCCCGGGGGGCCAGGCCGCCCGGCTCCTGCGCGCGGAGCCCTGCGCCAGTGCCTTCGTGCCCTGGGGGCTCCGGTTCCGCCGGGTGGACGCCGTGGCCTCGGACTGCCGCCGCTGGATCGTCGTGGCGGATGGCGCCGCGCATGAGGTGGTGGTGCTCGACGCGGTGGGCCGCCCCTTTGCCCGGCTCGAGATCGCCGATCCGACGGTGGTGGCGCTCACCCCGTGGGGCGAGGTGCTGGTGGCGTCGAGGAACCGTGTGTGGCGGTTCGGGGTTGGGGGAGAGACCCGCGGCCGGCTCCGGGCCTGGTTCCACCGCGTCGTGGCCATGCGGGCCGATCGGCAGGGGAAGATCTGGGTGGTCTCCCGCGACCGCGCCGGGCGCCTGCGCCTCTCCCGCTTCAAGCGCACCGGGGCGCGCCTGAGGAAGGCGGATCCCGCGCTGCTGCCAGAGGTGCTCCCCCCGACGGGTGTCCAGCGGTGGAGCGACTCGGGCCTGTGCTGGGCCTCCGAGAGCGGCCCGGTGGCTCCCTGTATCGGCCGGGACGGGAAGGCGCTGGAGGCACGGGCCCTCCCGCCGCTCGGGCGCAGGGCTCGCGAGCAGCAGGGCACGCTGCTCACCCTCCCCATCGACAGCGGAGAGCCGCGCACCGTCTGGCACCGGATCCGGCTGGACGCGGACGTGCCCTTCGGCACCGAGGTGCGGATCGCGGTCGCCACCGTGGACGAGCCCTCCGAGCCCACGCCGGAGGATGGGTGGTTCGAGGCGCCCGCGGGCTCGCGGGACTTCCTGTCCACGGCCCCGCCCGGCCGCTACCTGAAGCTCCGGCTCGAGCTCGAGGGCGACGAGGGCCTCACGCCCCGCCTCCGCCAGCTCCGCATCGACTTCCCGCGGACGACCTCCGCCAACCTGCTGCCCGCCGTCTATCGGGAGGAGCCCCCGGCCGCTGACTTCACCGAGCGCTTCCTGGCGATGTTCGACGCGGAGCTGGAGAAGCTGGATCTGGCCATCGACCAGTTCCCCGCGCTGCTGTCCGCGGAGCGCGCGCCGCCCGAGATCCTCTCCTGGCTCGGAGGCTTCATGGGGCTGGGCTTCGACTCCTCGTGGGACGTCGAGCGCCGCCGGGCCTTCCTGCGCGAGGCCCCTGCCCTGTTCCGCGCCCGGGGCACCTCCCAGGGGCTGGCCCGGGCGCTGGAGATCGCCTGCGGGGCACCGCCCGCGCTCCTCGAGTTGGGCAACCCGTTCGGGGCGGTGGGCAACTCCGCCGTGCTCGGGGCCACCCGGCTGCATGGCCGCAACCCGCGGCGCTTCCGCATGAACCGCTCCACCCTCGGGCAGAGCACGATGCGCAGCTTCGGCAACCCCGACGCGGATCCGCTGCGCGCCACGGCCTACCAGTTCAACGTGCTCTTCCCGCCGGGGGTGGCCTCCACCTCCACGGAGCGCCAGCGGCTCAAGGCGCTCGTCCAGGCCCTCAAGCCCGCCCACACCGTGGCGCGGGTCCACTTCGGCGGCAGCGGCTTCGTCGTGGGCACCTCGAGCGCCGTCGGCATCGACACTGCGCTGCTGCCGCCGCCCGCCGCGGTGCTCGGCAGTACCACCCGCCTCACCACCATGGTCCTCGGGCCTTCTCCCAAGGCTCGCACGGCGGGCCTCCGTCTCGAATGGCCCATCGTCGGAATCACCACCTCGCTTTGAAGGAGCACTCGCTGATGACCACTCCAGAACTCGAGCTTCCCCCTCTCCCCGAGCACTCCCGTCAATGGGAGGTGCCTCCCTTCGATCGGCTCTCCTACTTCTACGGCCAGGTGCTGACGCCGCAGCAGCTCCAGCGGGCGCAGAAGTCCGTCCACGATCGGGCCATGCTCCACAACCGCTGTCTGCATGGCTGGGGCGTCGTGTGCGGCCTCGAGGTGAAGGCGTCCCCTCCCCCGGCACCGAACTGTCCACCGGGCCAGGAGCGCCCGGCCGAGAAGTCCCTGGAGGCTCACGCGGAGCTGCCCGGGCGCCCCGAGCGTCCGTTGCCACCGGAGCTGCCCGGGCGCCCCGATCACCCGTTGCCGCCGGAGCCCGTGCCTCCCACCCGGCCCGACTGGCCGCATGACGCGCCCGCGCGGCTCTGGGTCACTCCCGGCCTGGCGCTGGACAGCCTCGGCCACGAGCTGGTCGTCCGCGAGCCGCTCTGCGTGGACCTGTTCACCGCGATGTCCCAGGAGGACCAGCGGGCGGAGTTCAGCAAGCCGGTGACGCTCTATGTCTCGCTGCGCTACCACACCTTCGGCATCGAGCCCGCCCGCCCCCAGCTCCCGGAGTCGTGCGGCATCCCTCCGGAGCTGGCCTACACCTTCTGGCGCGACGGGGCCTGCGTGGAGATCACGCTGAAGCCGCCGGCGCAGGACGAGCGCTGCGAGACGTGCTGCACCCCGGCCCCCTCGCACACGGTGCTCCTGGCGCGCATCGACGGCTTCGTCCGCGGCCAGCCCCTCCGGCCGGAGCAGCTCCACAACGAGGTGCGGCGGCCGATCTCCCTGCGCGTCCCCACGGTCATCACGGACGTGAGCTGGCATCACGGCGGCTCCTACCGCCCGGATGACGTGGACTCGCTGCTGTGGACCCACGGCGTGCGCATGCGCTTCTCCCGCCCGATCCACACGGAGACGCTGCAGCCGGGCACCTTCGACGTGCTCCTCGTGGAGCTGGGCAAGGGGCGCAGCGGCATCGTCCGCATGCTCAAGGGGGAGTTCGTCATCCCCCAGCAGCCGATGGTGCAGGAGTTCACCTACCGGCTGACGGACAACGAGCGCGTGGACCCGGGCGATCGCATCGTCTTCGTGCTCCGGGCCGACTTCCTCCTGGACGCGTGCTGCGCCCCCGTGGACGGCTCCCACGTGGGCGGCCGGATCCCCGCGTACCTGCCGAAGGGGTACCCCGCGCCCGTGCGCCCGACGCCGGTGCACGTCTGCCACGGTCCTCCTCGCCGCTTCGGCGCCTGGACCACGGGGGATGGAGCCGGGGGCGGCACCTTTGAGAGCTGGATCTTCGTCGCCGAAGAGCGTGGGCGGATCGTGCAGAAGAAGGAGGAGGAGCGATGACAACGGCATCCAACACGGTCGCGCGCAATGGTGGCTGTGGTTGCGGCGGGAGCAGCACCCAGAACTGCGGCTGCGGCCAGGGCTATGCCAGCTTCACCCAGCCCGAGGTCTCCGACGCGCTCATGCGCCCCAGGTTCTTCCCCGGGCAGCTGCTGACCGAGGACGACCTGGGACAGCTCGTCTCGTACATGACGGCGAAGAGCCGGCTCCACAACCGGTTCCTCTTCGGTGACGGCGTGGTGGCGGGGCTCCAGGTGCGCAGGCACCCGTCCAGCACCCGCCTGGTCCGGGTGGACGCCGGGTACGCGCTCGACACGAACGGCGACGACATCGTCGTCCCCTGCCGCCAGGAGATCGACATCATCACCATGGTGCGCGATCTCGTCCAAGCCCGGCTGGGCGTCGACTGCGATCCCGTCTCCCCGCAGCCGCAGTACCCGTACAAGGAAGGCCCCACCAACAAGCCCCTGCGGCAGTATGGGCTGTACCTTCGCTACCACGAGAAGCCCGCGGAGCCCGTGGCGCCGTACACCACCGGCGACGACCCGTGCGCCGCGCAGGCCTGCCAGTTCTCGCGCGTCCGGGAGGGCTTCGTCTTCGAGCTGCGCTGCTTCGAGCCGCTGGCGCACCACGGCCTCCAGCAGGCCCTGCAGGGCTGCCTCGAATCCAGGCGCCCTCAGGTGGTGTGGCCCAAGGACCTGGCGCTGATCGCACAGCGCGCGAAGGAGATGCGCCAGGCGCTCGATCGGCTCCCGCCCGAGCCCCTCCCCGCCACGGGCGAGGAGCCGGGCCGAGCCACCTACACCCTGGCGCAGGAGGACGTCGCCGAGGCCCGGATGCTGCTGAAGGTCGGCCCGCTCACGGACGCTCCTCTGGAGGACAAGGCCGAGCAGCTCGAGCGCGCGGCCTCGCTGGTGGCTCGCTATGACTTGAGCAACAAGCCCGAGGAGTCCAAGGAGAGCTTCGAAGAGCTGCGCAGGTGGATCCAGGGCGAGGGCCGCCCCGGGCTGGCGGATGAGGTGCTCGCCGAGTCCCAGGGCGCGGAGCTGTCTCCGCTCGTGCGGAAGACGGTGACGGTGATCGCCACGCAGGCCAAGCAGCTCACCCGGAGCGAGCGCACCCAGGACTGGGGCTCGCTGCAGCACCGCCTGCTCGCCGCGGGGACCGCGTTGGACGAGACGCTGCGGACCGAGTACCAGACCGCCGCGACCACGGCCCTCCGCCTCCCCGCCACGAGGCCCCTCACGGGCCAGCCGGCCACGGAGACCGCCACCCTGAGGGCTGACACCGCCTCTCCGCAGCGGCTGGCCTCGGAGCTGGAGCTGCGGCGCACGGTGGAGCAGCTCGAGCGGGCCTCGAGGCAGGACGACGACTACTACCGGGAGTGCATCTGCGAGGTAATGAACCCGCCCTACACGCACCCGGGGGATCCGGCGGTGCTGCTCGCCCGGGTGGACGTGCGCGAGTGCGATGTCGTCGAGATCTGCAACATGGAGCGCCGGCTCGTCCTCTCCCCCGCGGCCGTGCAGTACTGGGTGGGCGGCCCGCTGCACGGGCTGCTCGAGCAGTACTGCTGCGGTCCCCAGGAGATCCCGCATGAAGGGGGGCAGTACTCCAAGAACGAGCTGATGGGCGCGCTGAAGGGGGTGGACCTGAGAGCGGGAGGCAGCGAGGTGGTCGGAGCGCTCCTGCGCATGGTCGGGCCCGCCGCTCGTCCGCAGACCTCCTCGAAGGCCGCCGCGGCGCGGCGCCAGAGCGTGGCCGAGCGGTCCGCCAGGGCAGTGACGACGGAAGGCAAGAGCGAGCTCCGGATCCCCACGCGCCCCACCGAGCCCTCAGCTCCCCCGGAGCCGGCGCGGACCTCGGAGCCGGTGCGGACCTCCGAGGTGTCACGGCCGGTCGAGCCTTCAGGCTCGGAGCTCCCCGTGGCCAAGGCGCCCACCGCCCCCGCCGGGCCGCAGGAGCCCACCGTGACGCCTGGCGCCACCCGCCACGGCCGGGGCGGCACACGGGGAGGAGGCCGCCGTGGCTGAGATCGAACGACCCATCTTCTCGGAGGGAGAGATCCTCCGAGCGCAGGATCTCAACACGGCGATCGACCAGTCCCGGCTGCGGGAGGCCCGCCACGCGCGCCAGCAGCACCGCTGGGGCATCGTCCAGGGCCTGAACCTGCAGGCGAAGGCAGGGGAGCTCACGATCGATCCCGGCGTGGCCATCGACTTCCGAGGGCGGGAGATCCTGGTCCCTCTGAAGGAGCGGATCTCCCCCCAGGCCTTCCCCTTCAACGGCATGGCCAGGAAGGATGATCTGTTTCCGGTGTTCCTGATCGCGGTCGACGAGGAGCTGACCGCGGACGCCTTCGTGAGCAGGTGTGGCGGCGCCACCGGACAGAGCAAGCGCGACTCCTACGAGATCCTGATCCAGCGCTACCGCGAGGCCCAGGAGTGGGAGCTCCCGGAGCAGGCCCTGCTCGTCACGGATGGGCCGGATCCCATCCCCGGGCAGATCCGGCTGCCGCGCGTGCTGCTCGGCTTCGTCAAGTGGGACGTGGAGAACGAGCGCTTCTCGGAGGAGCTCGTGCTCGATGACGCCCTCTATCCGCGCCGGTTCGCCGGCCCGAGGGGCAACGTCTGGGAGTCGCAGGACGCGGCCGTCCAGGTCTTCCTGGGGCCCACCCCGAAGGGTGCTCAAGATGCCCTGACGCTCCAGGTGACCAAGGCCGGCAAACCGCAGCGGCTCGCTCACTTCGACCTGGACGGCAACCTGTACATCACGGGCCAGCTGCGCCTGGAGACGTCGGGGCAGACCACGACGCCGACGGAGCCGACGACGCCCCCGCCGACCACGGGAGACGGGACACGGATTGTCTCGGGCGTCGCGACCGACGGCATGAAGCTGCCGCTCCCGACCGGCGTGACCGACGCGAACCTCAAGGACTACTTCCTGCACACCTTCGTCCGGCACATCGACTTCCCCTCCGAGTTCGGGGTGAGCGTCATCGAGTGCCGCGTGGATGAGGACCGCCGGGTACGGTGCCTCATCCGCGAGCTCTTCGCCGGCACGACGAATGTCGACACAGGCAGCTCCACCGGCCTCGGGCTCATGGCTCCGAGGGCCTCATCGGTCGAGTACCTCGTGGTCGCCAGCCCCAAACCCTCTCAGTCCTGACACGGAGAGCCACCATGGATTCGAAGGTGCAGCTGATTGTCGACAAGGATCTGGGGCACATCCTCGCGGTCGTCTCCGTGACCGACGCCCAGCGAAGCGCCAAGCTCACGCTCGCGGAGCTCGTGGCCCAGGAGGGGCTGCTGCTGCGCAACAGCCCCCATGGAGGGCTGAGGCTGCCGGTGGACCAGCTCGACGTGCCGCAAGACATGCCCTCCGTCCTCAACGTGGACCCGGGGACGGTCATCCAGCGGCCGCGGACTCACATCTACGACAAGAAGGGTGGGACCGTCATCGCCCCGAACAAGGATCTCATCCTCGACAAGACGGCGACGAACATCGAGGAGGTGGTCGTTGAGCTCAAGACCCCCACCCCCGAGGCCATCAGCTCGAAGATCATGGCCAAGGCCTACGCCCAGTCTCAGGACTCGTCCGGCCCCCCGCAGATCCTGAGCGCCGGAGAGGTCGACGTCCGCGTGGAGGGCTCGAAGAAGAAGGCCTACATCCCTCTCAACTTTGAGCCCAACACGAAATACGACGTGCTGGTGCTGGTCCAAGGCTTCTCCGCCCTGCTCTACGAGAGCCTCCTTCCCAATCCGAAGGTAACGCCGCCGACTCCCTAGGCCGGAGCCATGACGGACGTCGTCATCCACCATCTGCGCGTGCGCATCGTCCGCAAGGGATCGCTCTTCTGGGGCGATGACCCTCGGCGGCTGGCTCGCCGTGCCATCACGGCTGTTCCCGAGATCCTGGCACGCCAGCTGGGCGAGCTGGGCCTCGGGGACGAGGCGGTGGAGATCCAGGCTCCAGTCCAGCTCTCGCTCCGCGGCTCGCTGGCCTCGCTCCAGGAGCTCCTGGGCACGCAGGAGGGGACGCCCGAGCTGCGCAACCTCGTCCAGAAGGCGCTGGAGGAGGCGCTCGGTCCAACGCCCTACCGCGCCCCTGAGCGGCCCGTGCGACAGGGCCCTCCGCCTCCTCGCGCTCCGGGCTCCGCTCCGCTGGGCGAGCTGCTGCAGATCCACCTGCGTGGAGAGCTGGCCGCGGCCCTCGCGGGCTCCTCGCTGGAGGTGCTGGAGGCCTATCACCGGGCCCTGCTGGAGAGCCCTGCCCCAGGTGGAGCCGCGCGTCCGCTCTCCGCCGAGGACCGCCAGGAAGCTCAGCGGTTCATCGAGGCCTTCGCCGCCGGGCTCGAGCCAGCGGCCAGCCTGGAGGAGCGGCTGCGGCAACGCCTCCTCGCCGCGGTGAGCCTCGCGGCCAGCACGGGCCTCCCGCCGTTCGACGCGGACCTCCGCGTGTTCCTCGATCGCTCCCTGCCACTCACCCCGGAGCTGAGGCGGCTCGGCCGGGAGCGCGCGCTCGTTCAGGATCCTTCTCAGCAGGTACGGCCGGAGGAAGGCGCTCCGGTGCCTTCTCCGCATGGGCAGGTCTCGGCGGAGCTCCCAGAGGGCGCGGACGCTCGCCACGATCCGCGAGCCGCTGGCCCCACGCACAGTGGAGGGGAGCGTCCCTCGGGAAATGCCTCGGAGCCTCCAGCCGGGGAGCCCGGCCACGGTGCCCCCCACGAAGCCTCCCCCATCAGCCCCGATGCCCACGGCCCGGAGACAGAACCGGGTGCTCGGCGGCGCGCGGGCGCTCAGGGCCCCGAAGGGACGGGCGGAGGGGCCGATGGGAAGACAGCCCGTTCGCAGGAGCAGCCTCCGGGGGTTGCGCCTTCCCGCCCCACTCAAGCTCCACGGGCGGTCCTGTCCCCCGGGAGTCCGGCGCCACTCCCCCTCCCCGCGCCACAGGGGGGCCGCGCTCCTGCTCCGCGACCGGGTGCGGCCACGCGCTCCACCTCGAGCTCCCTGAGCACCACCGAGGAGCGGCCCCTTCCCGGCTTGCCCCTGCTCGTCGCGGGTGTGCTGCTCCGCTCAGGAATCGTCGCCCGCGTGGTGCGGCACCTGGCTGAGACGGGCTGCGCGGAGGAGCTCCCGCTCTGGAGCGCCGCGCTGATGTTCAAGCTCGGGCCGCGCCCTGTCCGGGGCTGGATGTACCCGCCCGAGCTCTGGACGAACGCCGCGCTCCTCTCCGGGAGCAACCTCTTCTCGGGTGAGGGCCTGGTCCTGTTCGCGGACTCGGCCTCGGTGCATTGGCCGGAGCTCTCCGCGGCCCTGCTCCCGGTGCTGGCTCCGAAGGACACGCCGCTCGTGGCTGTACCGACTCAAGGCGGCGTCGCGCTGATGGCGCAGTCTCCCATGGCCCCCGTGTGGGCGGGCCCGGCCGAGGCCTCCGTCCTCCAGCAGCTGGCCGCGGGGCGCCCCCTCTCGCGGCACCCCCTGCTCGACTCCCGGCTCCTGCCCGAAGCCGAGGCGTGCCCTCCCGAGCTGGCGGACGGCCTCCGTGAGACGCTCTCGGCGCTGGAGGACCGCCCCGCCTGCCCGCTGGCGAGGCTCCCCCACTTCGATCACCACCTCGGTGTCGTCACCGGCTGGGCCCTCGCGAGGATCGGGGCCACGCTGTGGCCCGAGGAGACGCCGCCCGCGATCCTGGTGCTGGAGCGGTTCGCTTCCTTGCAGGTGTACGTGCGGCGCGACGAGGAGGGGCTCGCGGTGCGCGTTCCGCTCGGCAAGCGGCACGCGGATCTGTCCCGGACGGGGCTGCTCGCCGACGTCAGCCGGGTGCCCTGGCTGTTCGGTGGTTCCATTCGCTTCCGAGGAGCCTGACCGTGATGCGTGAGCTCGCCCTCCAGCACCTGCTGCTCCGGTTGAAGCCCATCAACCGGCTCCTGCGCCTGGCCGCCAGCCGCGTCTCCCAGGCCGCGGCGCAACCCGTCGTCATGGAGGCGCCCTCCGCGCAGCTGTGCCTGACTCCCGAGGAGGCCTCGATCCTGCTCGATGAGGTGGATCGGCTCCCCCCCTGGTGCGTCCCCCCGCTCCCCACCCTGGATGAAGCCGAGAGCCAGCAGGAGCAGGAGCTGCGCGCGGCCGCGGCTCCGGCGCTGCTCCCACTGGAGGCGCTGCGGGAGAACCTCGGGCTGGGCGACTTCGAGCTCGAGGCCCTGCTCCTCTGCGCCGCGCCCGAGGTGGACCGCGCGTATGAGCGGCTGTTCGCCTTCATTCTGGATGACCTCAACCGGCGCGCCCCCTGCGTGGAGCTGCTCTGCTCGCTCACGGCGAAGAGCGCGGCCGAGCGGCACCTGCGCCGTCACCTGCTGACCAGCCACGGCCGGCTCGCGCGCGCGGGCCTCATCCGGCTGGGCCAGGATGTGGGCTCGGAGTGGCGGCGGGAGATCCACCTGACCCCGGAGGCCGTGCAGTGGCTGTTCGGGGGCCCGGGGAGCGTGGAGCTGTTCACCGATCCCATGGAGGCCCACGTCGAAGCTCCCGAGCGGCTCGCCTCCTGGGGCGTGGATGCGGCCCTGCTCGCTCAAGCCGTGGCGAGCCTGCGCGGCCACCCGCCCGGCGCGGTGGGAATCCACGGCCCCCGGCAGTCGAGCCAGACCGAGCTCCCTCACGTGCTCGCGGCCCGAGCGGGCCTGCCCCTGCGGCGGCTGCCCTGGATCGCCGCGCTCGCCTCGCCTCGGGCCATCGTCGAGGCGATCCAGACGGCGCGAGCCCTGGGCGCGGCGCTGTGGATCCCGATGGAGCCCGTCACCGCCGAGCCCATCGCCGAGGAGCGGGCGCTCCACGTCCTCGAGGAGACGGCGAGCCATGGCCCACCGCTGATCTTCTCTGGGAGCCGGCCCTTCCGGCCGCTCGGGCTGATGGCGAACCGGCCCTGGGTGGAGCTGCCTGCCGCGCCCCCTTCGATCACGGAGGCCGAGTCCCTGTGGGCCGGGCTCTTGCCCGAGGTTGACGCCGCGCAGCTCGCCGGGCTCGCGCTCCGCTTCCGCCTCGCGCCCTCGGAGATCCGGGCGGCGGTGAACGTCTACCGGAACTCGGGGCCGGCGAGTCCTCCGGAGGCGCTCGCGCGCATCGAGCGGGCCTGCAGGATGGTGGCGCGGCGCCGGACCGAGCGCCTCGTGAGCGTGGTGGCGCCGACCCGGACTCCCGAGGATCTCATCCTCCCCGAGCCCATCCACCGCGGGGTGCTCGACGTGGCGCGCTTCGCGAGCGCCTGGCCCCGGGTGGCCGAGGAGTGGGGGCTCGGGCGCATGCACCGGGGCGCCCAGGGCGTGCGCGCGATGTTCACCGGCCCCTCCGGCACGGGGAAGACGCTCGCGGCCGAGGTCATCGCGGGGATGCTCGGCCAGGAGCTGCACAAGGTGGATCTGGCCCAGCTCGTCTCGAAGTGGGTGGGCGAGACGGAGAAGAACCTCGACGCCGCCTTCGACGAGGCCGAGCAGAGCCAGGCCGTGCTGTTCTTCGACGAGGGCGAGGCGCTCTTCAGCAAGCGCGGCGAGGTGCGCCACGGCTCGGACCGGTACGCGAACCTGGAGGTCAGCTACCTGCTCCAGCGCCTGGAGGAGTACTGCGGGCTGGTCATCGTCGCCACCAACCTGAAGGAGAACCTGGACGAGGCGTTCTCGCGCCGCTTCCATGTCTCCGTCGACTTCCCGAAGCCCTCCGAGGACGAGCGCCTCCGGCTGTGGAAGCTGGCGTTCCCCGCCTCGGTGCCCCTGGAGAGCGTGGATCTGAGGGCGCTGGCGGGGCTCGACATGACGGGCGCCACCATCATGAACGCGGCGAGGACGGCCGCCCTGCTCGCCGCCTGTGACGGGCGGGTGGTCCGGCCCGCCCACATCATCGAGGGCATCTCCCGCGAGTACCGCCGTGAGAGCCGCCTGCTGCTCCCCAGCGAGCTGGCCCCCTTCAGCTCCCGGCCCGGGGGCGTCGCATGAGCACGACGGACCGCACCGGCACGGAGACACGGTCATCCGACATCGGGATGTCCCGTGGAATCGAGCCCGCGGTCCGCCCGCCCGCGCGCGCGCCCAATGCGGTCGCCCCGGGCAGGCCCCCACCTGCCTCCTCGGCGCAGGCCGCGCTCGGAAACGCGGCCGTCAACCGCCGGATGCGGCAGGCCCAGGCGGCCAGCTCCGCCACCCCAGGCCCCCAGGGCGCGGGCCCGGCCCCTGCTGCTCCCGCGGGACAGGCCGTGGCGGCCCCTGCTGCCGCGGGACAGGCTGCGGCGGCCCCTGCTGCCGCGGGACAGGCTGCGGCGGCCCCTGCTCCTTCCGCTCCTGCGACATCGCGCGCGGCCACGCCCGCCCCCGCTGCTCCGGCTGCGGCGCGCACGAGCACCCCTGGCGCGGCACCGGAAGCTCCGGCGGGAGGAGCACCTCGCGAGGCAGCGGGCGCGGAGGGAGGTCCCGCCCCCGCTCCCGCCGCGCTGCTGATGCCGGAGCCTCCCCCTGGACTCACGGAGGAGGATCAGGCCCGCCTCAACCGCGTCCAGACCCAGGCCACCGCGGCGGCCACCGCCGAGGCGACGATGCCGCCAGGCGAGGAGAGCGTCTCCTCCGCACGCGCAGCCGTCACCGAGCCGGAGGCGGAGACCGAGGCCCGAGCACAGGCGGAGGTGGTCGGCGATCTGGACGAGCGCCCTCCCCCGAGCCCCGAGATCGAGGAGCTCTGCCAGCGCATCTACGCCGTCATCCGCGCGAAGCGCCCGCCCGACGAGGAGTCCCTCGTCAAGGCCAACCCCGAGGAGATGGCGCGGGAGGCGGGCGGCGAGCTCGGCACCTCCGTCAACCAGCAGACCCAGGGCGTCGAGGGCTCCTACGACGCGCTGGAGCAGCCCGTCCAAGGACAGCCGGCCCAGCAACCCCAGCCGCTGGAGACGCCCCCCGAGACGGTGGAGACGCCGGAGATCGGTGCGTCGGCCGCGGCGCCCTCGCCCGTCCCCGAGGAGAGCGTGTCGCTGAACGCGGACGTCGCCGCCAACGAGGCCCGGCTGGAAGAAGCGGGCATGAACTCCGAGGCGGCCTCCCAGGTCCAGAGCGGCCCCATCGCCGAGGCTCGCGCGGCCCAGGGCGAGCTGGCGGAGATGGCCGAGCGGGACCCGGCCCTGGTGCTGGCGGAGCAGGCCACGTCCATTGCCCAGGCCGGCGAGGACATGGCAGCGCTGCAGGCCCGGGCGGAGGAGGCGCTCCAGACGGCTCGCGGGGCCACGGTCACGAACGTGGCCGGCCAGCAGACGGGGATGGTGGGCACGGAGGAGCAGATGCGGGCCCGGGCGGGCCAGCAGATGCAGGCCATCTACGACGAGGCGCAGGCCCAGGTGGATCACCTCCTCGAGCCCCTGCCCCGCACCGCCATGGCGCGCTGGGACACGGGGATCGCCTCGCTCTCCACCACCTTCAAGTCGCGCCTCAAGAAGGTCGAGGACTGGATCAAGGAGCGCCACGGCGGAGGCTGGGGCGCCGTCGTCTCCGCGTGGGACTGGCTCACCGGCCTGCCGGACTGGGTCACCGAGGAGTACGACAGCGCCGAGAAGGCATTCGGCGACGGCACCTGCGCGCTCATCCGGGACATCTCTCGGGACGTCAACGCCGTCATCGCCACGTGCGAGGGCCTGATCGAGACGGCCCGGGACCGGATCGACGCTGTCGTCCAGAGCCTCCCAGAGGGGCTGCGGGAGTGGGCGCAGGGCGAGCAGACCCGCCTGGGCGAGCGGCTCGAGGGGCTCAAGGCGAAGGCCACCGAGGCGAGGGATGGCTTCAACCGCGATCTGGTGGAGCGAGCCAGCTCGGCGGTGCAGGAGGTCCGCCAGCAGATCCACGGCCTGAGGCAGGCGGCGGGCGGGCTGGTGGGCCGGATCGCGGACGCGGTCAACCGGTTCCTGGAGGATCCGGCGAAGTTCATCATCGAGGGCCTGCTGGAGCTGGTGGGCATCTCGCCGCCGGCGTTCTGGGCGGTGGTGGCGCGGATCCAGTCGGTCATCCACGACATCGCCGAGGATCCGCTGACGTTCGCCGGCAACCTGCTGGCGGCGGTGGGCCAGGGCTTCCAGCAGTTCTTCGACAACATCGGCACGCACCTGCTGCAGGGGATCCTGAACTGGCTCTTCTCGAAGCTGGGCGAGGTGGGCGTCACGCTCCCGCCGGACCTGTCGCTGAAGAGCGTCGTCACCCTGTTCCTGCAGGTGATGGGCATCACCTGGCCGCGCATCCGCAAGCTGCTGGCCAAGCACATCGGCGAGGAGAACGTCGCGCTCATCGAGCGGGCGTGGGAGGTGGTGAGCGTCCTGCTCCAGCAGGGCCCGGAGGGGCTGTTCGAGCTGCTGAAGGACAAGCTCAACCCGGAGATGATCCTCGACCAGGTGCTGGACGCGGTGATCGACTACGTCACCGAGGCGGTGATCACGCGGGTGACGGCGCGCATCCTGCTGCTGTTCAACCCGGTGGGCGCGATCGTGCAGGCGATCGAGGCCATCTACCGGGTGCTCAAGTGGATCTTCCAGAACGCCGCGAAGATCTTCAGCCTGATCGAGACAGTGGTGAACGGGGCGGCGGCGCTGCTCAAGGGCGACATTGGCGGCATGGCCAACGCCGTGGAGCAGGCGCTGGTGAAGCTCATCGGCCCGGTGCTCGGCTTCCTGGCGGACTACGTGGGGCTGGGAGGCATCCCCGAGGCCATCAAGGACGCCATCCAAGGCCTGCAGAAGGGGGTGGAGGAGATCCTGGACCAGGTCATCGGCTGGCTCGCCGAGCAGGGCCGCAAGCTGCTGCGCGCCTTGGGGCTGGGAGGCAAGGAGGAGGAGCCGGGGGCTGGGGATAACGAGCTGGGTGAGACGGTGCGCTTCAGCGCCCAGGGTGAGTCTCACCGGATGTGGGTCAGCGTCGAGGGCACCAGCGCGACCCTGATGGTCGCCAGTACTCCGATGACGCTGGAGGAGCGCCTGGAGAACTGGAACAGCAGACTGGAGACGCTGGACGACAAGATCCCCGTCCCGGAGTCCTCTCACGGCCAGCCGCGGCGGCAGCGAGCGGAGAACCTTCTGATCCAGGCGGGCATGCTCCTCCGCGAGGCCGACACGACGGCGGACAGCCTCGCGCAGCAGAGCCGCGAAGCGACCATGTCAGGCACGGCCCCCACCCAGCCCGTGAACGACGATCCCCTGGAGGCTCATGAGCGGCAGCTCGCGAGTGTGGTCAGCGAGCTGTTCTCGCTCTTTGGCGACAAGCCGGATCAAGGCGCACTGACGGATCGCTTCCGCCGAGAGCTGGCACAGGTCCATCCCCAGGGCCGCGAGCAGAGAGATGATGCCCTCCAGGCCCTGACGCAGGCCCCCGCGGGAGGCGGTGGAGGCACGGGGGGCGCTGGGGCCGCCAGCACCATCACCTCCTGGGACGCCCTGGTGGCGGCGCTGAGCGACACCGAGCCAGCGAAGCGGGCCGTCACCAACCCGCTGACGCAGAATCACACCTTCGGCAAGTATACGCACAGCGCCCAGGCCATCCCGCAGCTCCAGCGAGCCATTCAGGCCGCCAAGGCCGAGAACCCACCGCTCCCCGGGGTCGCGGACGCGGAGGGCGACGAGGCGGAGTGGCTGCGCTCGCGCAAGGAGACCTTGAACAAGGGCCAGCACCCCTATGCCCTGGCCAAGGCGGCCCTGAACCAGGAGTTCTTCAACGGAGCGCTCGAGCCCCAGGCCGACGCCGAGCTCCGGAGCGCCTTCTTCGAGGTACTCCGGAAGGCGCCCCCGCCTGTCGCTCCCGATCTGAAGGAGGCCTTCAGCAGCCCCTCCACGACGGTGAACAATCTGATCGTCGTCATCCGCGGCGGGACGGTGGGCAAAGTCAATCTGGCGCGCCTCAATGCGCTCTGGGGCGATCCGGAGACCGGCTCCGCCAACCGGACCTTCCTTGCGGGCCGCCTCCGGGACGCCACGGAGAGCCAGCACGAGTGGGTCCCCGTCAGCCGGCTGATCGACATGGTCAACAAGGATGCCCAGCTCCCCACTGCGGAGGGCATGATCAACCCGTGCCGCTGGATCAAGCTCCAGCACCTGCTGCGGGTCGACACGGCGGATATCATCTTCAAGCCGAGCAAGGCCCTGAGGACCGCCACGTACGAGAAGAAGACCTATGCCGTGCTCCAGGGCCACCCCGGAGCCATCAGGGTCGACGCGCCCGGCGCCAAGGCGTGGGAGCAGGATGGCGAGGGCACCTTCCATCATGAGCTCTTCGACATCATCACGGCCGCCATGGGCCGCAACGCCACCATCGAGGAGCTCATCGCCGACCTCAAGGCCAAGTGCGCGGAGTGGGTCTGGAACGGTGAGCTTCCTGCCACGGATCTCCATCCCCAGCTGACGCTGCGCGACGGGACGTTGGTCGTTGACGAGCTGGATGAAGTGATCGCCGCGCAGCAAGGCAAACTGAACGAAATGCTACGGTCCTTCGACACCATCCTGGCCCGGGTGGCGGCCTTCGGGCCTTGATGCTCCTCGTCCCCCATTCTCGGGAACCCCGGCCATGTCCATCAGCCCTTCTGACCCTGCTGTCTCCACTGCACTCGCCCAGGCTCTCGGTCACCCGGGACCCTTCTCGCAAGCGGAGTGTGCGGCCCTGAGAGGTCCCCTGGCGCTTCAACATGCCCGCGATCTCACGGAGCTGCAGCACTGCACTGGGCTGAGAAGCCTCGAGATCAGCGCCTCGGCCATCTCGGACCTTGCAGCCCTGAGTGCCCTGAAAGAGCTGCGCCAGCTCATCATCATCGCGGCTCCCGTGGCGGACCTGGGCCCCCTGCGGGAGCTCCCTGCTCTCGAACGCCTGACGCTCAACTTCACCCATACCCGCGATCTCTCCCCTCTCCTGGCCCTGCCCGCGCTCACCCGCGCGGAGCTGCTGGGGAACCCCTTGACCGATGAGAGCTACGAGCTGCTCCAGCAGCAGCCCTCAGCGCTCTCCTCGCGGAAGGCCGGAAGGCCTCTCCGGGTGCTTCCTCCCCAGAAGAAGGACTGGCAGACCACGCGCCAGCTCTGGGAGCGCGGCATCGAGGCAGGCGTGGCCCGCATGGACTTTCGCGAGTGGTACCTCGTCACGGCGGGCCTCCCCCGGCTCACCCCAGGCCCCTGCGAGGCCATCCGCAAGGATCCTGTCCTCCTCCGGCAGGCCCTCAAGAAGAACCCTTCCTTCACGCTGGAGACGCTCTTCGAGCACATCCTCAAGGAGCTCGATCCGCCTCCGCGGGTTGAGGCCTCCCAGCTGAGGAGCCGGCGCCCCTGGGGGGATGCCGCCGACGCGGAGGCCTGGGTCAAGGCCAGCGCGCTCGACGAGGCAACGAAGGCCGGCCTGCTGCGGTTCGTTGCCCACTTCCCCACCCTCACCTTCTACCAGGAGCCCCCGGAGCTCCTCGACGCAACCGAGGCAGACACGCGGGTCCGGCTCCCGCAGTGGCTTCGAGAAATCCGGCAGACCCTGGCCTGGGTCATGCCCGGCGAGCCGGCGCGGGATGTGAGGGTCCGGTTCCAGCGCTTCGAGTTCCCGGGGCACGCCGCAAGCAACCCCACCACCCGCTGGTATTCGTTGCTCCCTGGGATCTTCAGCGGTGAGGAGTCCCAGCAGATCCTGGAGCCGATGCACCTGATGAATGTCGGCATCTCCCAGGATCCGCTCTGGTCGCAGTTGCTCGTCCGCACCCACCCGCCGGAGGACCGCTCCGTCTACGACTTCGCGGAGGAGATGCGCCGGGATCTCAAGGCCGAGGGCCGGGATACCCAAGGCACTCTGGGTCGCGTCTTCGAGTCCTACGCCTCCATGCTGGCGGCCATTGACGCGGTGCGGGTGCGCGAGGGGGAGCCTCTCCAGGCCCTCCGGGAGCCTGGCGCCTCCTCATCAGCCTGATCTTCAGGACGAAAGGCTGTCGTCTCCTCGCCACGGCCATCACCCTGACGGCTGTCTTCGCGGGAGCCGTCTCCACCCCGCTTGCCCCCGAACCTGCCATGCGCGCCGGGCACGCCCTTGTCACCCCTGGGGCTTGAGCCCCACTCATTCACCTCGAGGTCCCGAGGTGCGCAGGGTGTGGGCCGCGGCAGGCTGATGGGGGGCTCGAATGAATGGACGGATAGCGGCTCCCAAGGCCTGGCGTCACGGGACGCACAGGCTGATCTCTCCAGAAGAGACACTCCGGCGGGTATGTCCCCTCATGGGGGACATGGGCATCACCCGCATCGCCAACATCACCGGCCTGGACCGGATTGGCCTCCCCGTGGTGGCGGTGTGCAGACCCAATGCGCGATCCCTGTCCGTCTCCCAGGGAAAGGGGCTGGACCTGGCCGCCGCACGGGCCTCCGGGCTGATGGAGGCGGTGGAGTCCTACCACGCCGAGCACATCGAGCTGCCGCTGCTGCGCGCCAGCTATGACGAGCTGCGGGCCCGCCACCCGGTGGTGGAGGTGGGCTCGCTGCCGCGCCTGTCGGTGGGCACCTTCCATCCGGCGCTGCGGCTGCTGTGGATTGAGGGGCGGGACCTCCGGGACGGCAAGCCCCTGTGGCTGCCCTTCGAGCTGGTCCACACGGACTTCACCCTGCCCCTGCCCGAAGGCAGTGGCGCGTTCTTCATGAGCTCCAATGGGCTCTCCTCAGGCAACCACCTGCTGGAGGCCATCAGCCACGGGCTCTGCGAGGTGGTGGAGCGTGACGCCACCACCCTCTGGCATCTCCAGAGCGAGGAAGCGCGCCGCGGGACGCGGCTGGACCTGGGGACGGTGGATGATCCGGCCTGCCTCCAGGTGCTGGAGCGCTTCGAGCGCTCTCGAATGGAGGTGGCCGTCTGGGAGACGACCACCGAGGTGGGGCTGGCCTCCTTCTACTGCCTCCTCGCCGAGCGCTCGCTGGAGCCGCTCAGGCCTCGCGCCGCCACACCGGGCGCGGGGTGTCATCCTGCCCGCGAGGTTGCCCTGCTGCGCGCGCTCACCGAGGCGGCCCAGGTGCGGCTCACCCTCATCTCCGGGGCTCGGGATGACATGGGAGTCTCGCGCTGCTACGCGGCCTTTCAGGATCCGGCCGTCTGGCGCCAGGAGGTGGCGCGGATGCGCACCGAGCCGCCCGTCCGGCGCTTCCAGGACGTCCCCACCTTCGCGGGACAGTCCTTCGATGAGGACGTGGCCTGGGAGTTGGATCGGCTGGCGGCGGCGGGGCTGCACCAGGGGGTGGTGGTGGACCTGACCCGGCCCGAGCTCGGCCTCTCGGTGGTGCGGGTGGTGGTGCCCGGGCTGGAGCCTCCCCACGATGCGCCCGGCTACGTCCCGGGAAAGCGGGGCCGGGAGAAGCTGAAGGAGCGTGCCCCATGATCTACGTCTTCGCCGGGCCCACGCTCCCCGTGCCCGAGGGACGGCGCGAGCTGGAGGCTGTGTTTCTCCCGCCCGCGGCCCAGGGGGACGTCTACCGGGCGGCACTCGGGCGGCCCCGGGCGATCGGCCTCGTGGATGGATACTTCGACTGCGTCCCCTCCGTCTGGCACAAGGAGATCCTCTGGGCCATGGCGGAGGGCATCCCCGTCTTCGGCAGCGCGAGCATGGGGGCGCTGCGTGCGGCGGAGCTGGCCTCGTTTGGCATGGTGGGGGTGGGAGCCATCTTCGAGGCCTTCCACCGCGGCGAGCTGACGGATGACGACGAGGTGGCCGTGGCCCATGCCCCCGCGGAGGACGGCTACCACCCGTTATCGGAGGCCCTGGTCAACATCCGGGCCACGCTGGAGGAAGCCGAGCAGCAGGGCGTGGTGGACACGGCAGCGCGCGTGGCCCTGGTGCAGCTCGCCAAGGAGCTCTACTACCCCGAGCGGAGCTGGCCGGCGCTGCTCGGGCGAGCCCTGGAGGCAGGACTGCCGCCGGAGCCGGTGCAGCGGCTGCGGGACTGGTTGCCCCTGGGACAAGTCGATCAGAAGCGCGCGGATGCGCTGGCCATGCTCCGCCTCATGCGGGAGCACCTGGCAGCGCACCCCGAGCCCCAGCAGGTCTCGTATACGCTCGCGCAGACCGAGGCGTGGGCCGAGGCGTGCCGAGGTGCCGTCCGGCTCGAGCAGGACGATCCTGCGGAGGGCGAGCCGCTCCCGCGGGAGGCGTTGCTCGAGGAGCTTCAGGTAGGCGGTCTCCTCCCCCGGGTACGCGCCGGGGCGCTGGCGCGGGCCCTGGCCTTGGAGGAGGCCCGGCGGTGGGGAGGTGAGCTCGCGCTGGAAGAGCTCCAGTGGGCGTGCGAGACGTTCCGCCGCGAGCGCGGGCTGAACGAGCTCGCCTCGTTCAAGCAGTGGCTGGTGGAGCAGCGCCTCTCCCAGCCGCTGCGCTTCTTCCGGGATGAGGCGCGGGTACGGCAGATCGAGCGGTTGCGCGCGGCGGAAGTCGAGCAGTGCCTGCCGGATCACCTGCGCTCGCTCGGCGTGTACGGGGCGCTGCTGGAGCGGGCCCGGCGCAAGACGCGGAGGCTCTCGAGCTCCGGCCCGGGGCCCCTCGTGCCCGAGGAGCCTGGGCTCGACGAAGAGGCCCTGTGGCGGTGGTACTTCACCGAGCGGCTCGGCCGGCCCATGCCCTCCAGTCTCGAGCGGTACGCACGCGGCGCGGGCCTGACCAGTGTGGAGGAGCTGCGACGCCTGGTGCTGCGGGAGCGCTGCTTCCTGCGCCTGGAGGGCGAGCCCCTCACGGAGGGGCAAGGAGCGTAGTGCCTGGAAGGCGGCTCCACTTGCCAGACCGCACCTCAGATCCACACTCATTCACTTGAGCAACAGGGTGGTGAGCAACAGGGTGGTGCGCTGAGACAAGCCTGGCAACGCTTGGCGTGCAGAGCCCTTCCAGGCTCACAGGGCTGAGCGAGAGAGGAGCCATGGGCCACGACGCATCCTTGCTGGAGAACACGCTCTCCCCTCCTCAGGAGCTGGGGCCCTATCGAATCCAGCGTGTCCTGGGGAGCGGCGGGATGGGCATCGTCTACCTGGCTCACCACCGGGACACGAACGAGCCCGTGGCACTGAAGACGGTCCGCGTGACGCGCGCCAGCCTGTTCGCCAGCATCCGCTGGGAGTCGCAAGCGCTGGGCCGCATCCACCACCCGGGGGTGATCCGGATCTTCGGCCATGGAGTCTCTGGCGGGCAGCCCTGGTATGCGATGGAGCTGATGGAGGGCCCCACGCTCCAGCAGCTCATCGCGAGGCACTGGGGCATCGAGGGGCAAACCACTCAGGCCAGGTGGCCGAGCCGCCGCTCGCAAGAATACCGGCAGAGAGGCCTGGGGCAGGACAGCGCTGCCCGCGTGAGGCTTCCCGCGCTCCCCTTGCTCGAGAGGGTGCGGAGCCTGTGCGCGCCCCTGGCCTACCTCCATGGCTGCGGGCTGGTCCACCGTGATCTCAAGCCCGGCAACGTCTTCCTCCGGAAGAACGGGACGGTGGTGCTCGGAGACTTTGGAGTGGCGGGGGCCTTTGGCGGGGCCAGCGGGCGGGAGGAGCTCCAGGTGGACGAGGGGGGACAGGGCACCCTCCTCTATATGGCCCCCGAGCAGATCCAGGGCGATCTGGTGGACGCCCGTGCCGATCTCTACTCGCTCGGGTGCATTCTCTATGAGTGTGTGACGGGCTTCCCTCCCTTCTTCGGAGGCACGAGCGGGAGCCTCCGCCGGCGCCACCTCCAGCAGCCGCCCACCCCTCCCTCCGAGCTCTTGGACGAGCCGCTCCCAGAGCGACTGGAGTGGCTCATCCTCAAGCTCCTGGAGAAACACCCCCAGGACCGGCTGGGCTACGCCGAAGACGTGGGCCGGGTGCTCGCGGAGCTGGGAGTGGAGTCCGTAGAGCCGGCACAGCGGCCCCGGCCCCGGCCCTACCTCTACCGGCCGCCCTTCTCGGGGAGGGCGGACACGAGGCAGCGCATGGACGCCCGGCTCGACGCGCTGGCCCTGGGCCACGGCGGCTGCATCTTCATCGGTGGCGGCAGTGGCGCGGGGAAGACGCGGCTGGCCATGGAGCTGGCCCGCGGGGCGCTGAGCCGGAGCCTGAGCGTGGTGACCGGCGAGTGCATTCAGCTCGGGCTCTCGGGCTCGCAAGTGGACGCTGGGACGCGGGCCTCACCCCTGCATCCCTTCCGTCCGCTGCTGGCCATGGTCGCGGACCGGTGCCGTGCGCGGGGCGAGGAGGAGACAGCGTGGCTGCTCGGGCAGCGGGGCAAGGTGCTGGTCCCCTATGAGCCCGCCCTGGCTGAGCTGCCCGGAGTGCAAGAGCAGCCGCCTCCCCCACGTCTGGCCAGCGCTGAGGCCGAGCGCGCGCGCATCTTCACCTCCCTCCAGGAGGTTCTTTTCGCCTGGAGCGAGGAGGAGCCGCTGCTGCTCATCCTCGACGATCTGCAATGGGCGGACGAGCTGACGCTCGGCTTCCTCCGGCAGCTCCGGCACGAGGAGCTGGCCGCGCGGGGAGTGCTGCTGCTGGGCACCTACCGCATGGAGGAGATGAGCGAACCTCTGCGGGAGGTGGTGTCCCGCTCCACCGAGGCCCTGCACCTGGAGCTGGGGCGGCTCGACGAGCCGGACATCCGCTCCATGGTCTGCGGCATGCTCGCCCTGCGCTCGCTGCCTCCGGACTTCGATGGGCTGGTGCACCAATCCGAGGGCAACCCCTTCTTCGTGGCCGAGTACCTGCGGGCCGCCATCACGGAGGGGCTGCTCTACCGCGATGCCTCCGGGCAGTGGCGGCTGGACACGCGGGCCCGGACTTCGCTCAAGGCGCTCGCGCTGCCCAGCTCCATCGCGGAGATCATCCACCGGCGCCTGCGCGGGCTGAATGCCCGGACCCAGGTGCTGGTGGAGATGGCCGCGGTGCTCGGGCGCGAGTTCGACACCGAGCTGCTGCTGAGCAGCATGCCGCTGAGCGAGGGGGCGGGCCTGGAGTCCCTGGAGACGCTGCGGGTGCGGCAGATCCTCGAGCCGGTACAGAGTGACCGGCTGCGCTTCATCCACGACAAGCTGCGCGAGTTCTCCTACGCCGGCCTCTCCTCCGAGCGGCGCCGCAAGCTCCACCACCGTGCCGCCGAGGTTGTTGAGCGGCGCTACGCCCAGGCCCCCGACTTCGCCCTGATGTTCCCCAGCCTGGCCAACCACTGGGCGAAGGCCGAGGTGCACGATCAGGCGAGCCGCTACTTCGGCCTGGCGGGCGATCGGGCCCGGGCCGCGCATGCCAACGAGGAGGCGATCTTCTTCTACCAATCGGCCCTGGCCGAGGCGCGGATGCACCAGGGACCGGACGTGGACTCCTCGAAGCAGGCGGGGCCTGGGCTCTCCCCTCTCTACGAGAGCCTGGGGGACGTGCTGGCCCTCACGGGACGGCAGGAAGAAGCGCGCGCGGCGTATGGCGAAGCGCTGAGCAGGCTCTCTCCGGCTCAGCGCTACCAGCGGGCCGGCCTCCACCGCAAGGTGGGCAAGACCTGGGAGACGCACCACCTGCACGAGGCCGCGCTGCGCGCCTACGACGAGGCGGAGACCGCGCTGGGCACGCGCCCCTCCGGCCCTGCTGGGGCCAGTCCGAATGAGGAGGTGTCCCGCTGGTGGCACGAGTGGGTGCAGGTTCAGGTGGAGCGCATCTGGGTCTACTACTGGATGGGGCGGGTCGAGGAGATGGGAGCGATCATCGCCCAGGTGCGCCCGCATGTGGAGGCACACGGCACGTCCCGGCAGCGCTCCGGCTTCTTCCAGTCCCTGATCCTGCGGGCCTTCAAGCGGGACCGCTACGTCATCTCCGAAGAGACGTTGGAACATGCCCGGAAGGGGCTGGAGGCCAGCGAGCAGTCCGGAGACCTGGCCGATCTGGCGGCCTCCCGCTTCACCCTCTCCTTCTGCCTGCTGTTCCACGGGGAGCTGGCTGAGTCGGAGCAGGTGGGCCTGGAGGGGTTGCAGCTCGCGGAGCGCCTGGGAGATGTCACGCTGCAGTCTCGCCTGGTGACGTACCTGATGCAGGTGTACCGCCGGCGTGGCCAGCTCGCCCTGGCGCGCGTGTGGGCCGAGCGGTGCCTGCGGCTGGCGGCTGCGGCCCGCATGGAAGACTACGTGGGCGCGGCGCAGGCCACCCTGGCCTGGGTGGCCTGGAAGGAGCAGCGCCTGGAGGAGGCCAAGCACTTGGCCCAGGCCGCCCTGGAGTGCTGGCGCAAGCTCTCGTTGCGCTACCCGTTCGCGGGGCAGTGGCAGGGGCTGCTGCTCTTGATGGCCTTGGAGGCCCAGCGCGGGGACGTGGAGCAGGCGGTGGAGCGGGCGCGCGCGATGCTGGACCCAGCGCAGCAGCGCCTGCCGGCTCCCCTGGACGCAGCGCTGGACGAGGCACTCACGGCAGGGAACCAGGGCCGCCTCGAGACAGCGCTCGAGCACTTGCGGCGCTCGGTGGGGATTGCAGAGGCGCTGGGCTTCTTATGAACAGGAGGGATCTTTTATGGCAACCATCGATCCAACAGACGCGACAAAGCAGCTCTCCGAATTCTTCATCCTGCGCATCTTCAGCGCGGTGAAACCCAAAATGATGGCGCAGTTCATGAACGCCATCACCTGGCAGGCGGCCTGGCTGCGGCACTTCTTCAAATGGGACCGGCTGGTGGTGGGCTATGCCTTGACCGATATCCCCGAGCGCGTGCTGGAGGTCTACGCCATTCCAGAGACTGACAAAGCGGTCGTGGAGCGGACGCTGCAGCGCCTGCACGAGCAAAAAGAGTATCAAGAGCTGAAACAGTATTGCAGAGGCCCGCGCGAGGAGGAGGAGCAGCTGCTCCCCGGCATGGAATACAAGACCCTCTTGCGCGACTTCGAAATCCAGCGCAAGCAGGCTCTCGAGCAACTCCGCAAGCGAAGCTCCGACTTTGAGAGCGCGGAGCAGGCTCTTGTGGATCAGGACAAGAAGCTCGCGGACGCCTCCGCGAGGAAGGCGGAACTCGACACGCAAAAGAATGCCCAGGAGACACTCGTCAAAAATCTAAACGAGGAAATCGCGTCCTTGGAGGCTGGAGCGGCCACCGCTAGCGCCTCCACTCAGGTGAGGCTCGCGGAGAAGCGGCTGCAGCGCGCCGCGGAACAAGCGAAACTCGACAATACGCGCCTGCTGTTGAAGCAGTTGGCCGAGACGCAAGGGGTTCTACAGGAACAGCGCCTCGACATGGAAGCTTTGGTCAAGCAGCACCAGAAAGAGTTCGAGGAGGCCCAGTTCCAGGTGGCGCGCAAAAGGAAGTTCGAGGGCCTCCGTATCCCTGCCTATTTCCTGAACGTCACCATCAAGGTGAAACCCAAGAATCTGCCCCAATACATCGAGGCGATGAAGAAGCTGTCGGAAGACTTCAGATGGGATTTCATCGCTGCTGGCAGGCCTCCCCCCCCCGAGGGCGGGATCTGGCCCAAAAAGCCCCTCCCTGTCGACCAGACGCCCAAGCTCGGTGAAAACGAGATCATGCACCTCTGGAAGTTCGGGGATGCCAACGAACTCTACCAGCAGATGGTGGAGTTGCGGGAGAACCCGCAGTTCTCCGTGATCGCGAAGCTGACTGCGAGAGAGTCCCAGATGTTGATGTGTGATTGGGAGGCGCTCTCGAAGACGAAACGGCTGCCTGGCACTCGGAGCAACCCCTGAGCAACGCAAGGAGGAACGATGGCCTCATCCATTGATGCGTCAAGCGGTACGTCAAGCAATTCGCAGTCGCCTGTCGAGGGAGAGCAGCCTCTTCTTAGGACGCTCCCTCCTACCAGCGAGGACCTGCTGATCCTCGCCCGGGATGATGAGTTCTATTGGCTCCAGGGTGCCGCATACATGGATGACCAACACAGGATCGAAACCTCCATGATCGGTCAGGCGCGGGAGCTGGTGCACCAGGGAGTGGTGCTGGCGGATATCCCCGTGGGCAGCATCCCTGGCGTTGGCTGCATGTGCTACCTGGTGAACCTGGGCGGCCTCCGGCGTCCGCCGGTGCGCTCCACGCCGGCGCCCCCCACGGGCAGGGCTGCATTCAAGCCACCGCCCCTCGATCCGGCGGATCCCGGCCTTCAGGAACCCGCTCCTGGCATTGATGATCTGGTGATCCGTGGCAGGAACTGGACCCTCTATTGGGTCAGGAAGGCTGAATATCAACGGGATGCCTGCAGGCTGGATGTGGCCGAGCCCATCCTGGAAGAGCAGCTCCGGCTCCTGACGAACCAGGGAGTGGTGCTGGCGGATGTCCCCGGAGGCAGCCTCCCGGGAGTCGATGACATGGGCTGCCTGGTGAACCTGAACGCCATCCACCGCCCCGAAGCCAAGGAGGAGTTTGCGAGGATGCGCGCCACCCACCAGGAAGGGAAGCACTCATGAGACACGTTACGGCCGTGGTCGGTGCCACCGGACTGTTGGGGAGCACCGTCTGTCAAAAGCTGGCCGAAGCCGGCAGGTCCACGCGGGCGCTGGTCCGGCCTCAGTCGGATCCAGCGAAGGTGGCACAGCTCGAGCGGCTCGGCGTGGAGCTCCGGCAGGGGGACCTGAAGGAGCCTCCCTCGCTCGAGGCCCTGTGCGAGGGGGCGCAGGCGGTCATCTCCACCGCCTCGTGCATGCGCTCGCGGCACGAAGGAGACTCCATCGAGACCGTCGATCTGAAAGGCCAGCTCTCCCTGATCAAGGCCGCACGGAGCGCCGGGGTAGAGCACTTCATCTTCATCTCCTTGCCCCCACTCCAGGGGACCTTCCCCCTTCAGGAGGCCAAGCGCAGGGTGGAGCAGGAATTGATGTGGGCGGGAATGCCCCGCTTCACCATCTTGCGGCCCACCTTCTTCACCGAGATCTGGCTGGGGCCTACCTTGGGCTGGGACTTCTCGAGTGCCCGCGCCCGCCTCTATGGAACGGGGCGTGGCCGGTTGAACTGGGTCTCCCTCGACGATGTGGCCCGGTTCGCCATCGGTGCGCTGGAGAGCCCCCGGGCCAGGAATGCAACCCTGGAGCTCGGGGGGGAGGAGGCCCTCAGCCAGCTTGAGGTGATCCGCCTCTGCGAGGAGCTGAGCGGGCGCAGGTGGGGGCTGGACTCCATTCCTGAGTCCGTGCTTCGGGAGCAAGCCGAGGTGCCCTCGACTCCGGAGCTGCGCTCCCTGGCTGCGCTGCTGCTCAACTTCGCGCTGGGCGGCGAGGTGGATCCGAGGCCGGCCATGGAGGCCATCCCCGTGCGCCCTAGCAGCGTACGAGACTATTTGCAGCGCATCCTGTCCCCTCCCCTGCGGCCTTCCGAGGAAGCACAGCACCCCTGAGGGGCTCACACGTCCTCTCCTGGCCAGAGGAGCCGAGCGCCCGGGTCACCGCCTCCTCGAATGGCTTCAGCTCGCCGGACTTGGGGAGGAATGCGACGACTCCTGGGGCCTGCGGATTGGCCGACGCGCTGTGCATGATGATGGGCATACCCTGGAACGCCTCGTCCCGGGTGAGCGCACCGCACAGCTCGACGCCGTTCATGCGCGGCATCATCCAATCCGTCACCACGAGATCGGGGCGCCGGCTCCTGGCCAGCTCCAGCGCCTGCACTCCGTCACGTGCGCGAAGGACCCTGTGGCCCATCCGCTCCAGGACATAGGAATAGACTTCGAGGATCGCGGCTTCATCATCGACGAGGAGAACGGTGCTCATGACGGCTGTCCTTTTCAGGAGGTGACGGCCTGAACAGCTCCCCCGTCCCTCCTCCCCTCTAGACCCCGATCCCCCGCAGTGTGATGAATGGGATCCGGCACACCTCGGATGGAGGCACGCCTGTCACAAACGGCGCGCTCCCGACTCTCTCTATAGAAAGGCCGTCCTCGATCGAGCGGCACCACGAGTGAGGGGAGCAGCGTGCAAGCAACTGAGCGGAAGCCATGGGAAGACGAGATCCGGGAGCTCTGTAGGCAGGGCCACGTGAGCCAGGCCGTAGAGCGAGTGGTGCGCGGCTATGGGCCGGAGATCCGCCGGCTGATGACCGCCGTCCTCCAGGATGAGGTGCGCGTCCAGGACGCCTTCGGCTTCTTCTGCGAGAGCCTCCTCAAAGGACTCCCCGGCTTCCGTTGGGAGAGCTCTCTGAGGACCTGGACCCAGCGCCTGGCGCGCAACGCCTGCTTCAAGCTGGTGCAGGCGGCGGCGGTGCGGCACCGGCACGTGGGCCTGTCCTCGGTCCCTGAGCAGGCCGCGGGACGGCGCTCCACAACCAATCCCTGGCAGCGCACCACTGTGAAGGAGCGCTTCCGCGTCCTGAGGGAAAAGCTGGAGCCGAACGAGCGGCGGTTGCTGGAGCTCCGGTTAGACCAGCAGCTTCCGTGGCCGGAGGTGGTGCGGCAGATGATGGCCTCTGGGGAGCAGCTGTCGGGGGAAGCACGAGCCCAAAGGGCGGCGGCGTTGCGTCAGCAGTTCCAACGCGTCAAGTCCCGCTTGCGTGTACTGGCTCTGCAGGAAGGGCTCATCGCGCCAGACGGCATGCCGCGCGTGTAGGAGTGCACTCCCTTGGAGGGCGCTGAGCCCTCACCAGGCGGTGTGGCGGTAGTCCTTGAAGAAGTTGCCCCAGACGTACTGGCGGGTGTTCTCCGAGGAGATGACCGGATCCACCACGCGCGCCGCGCCATCGACGATGTCCAGCGGCGGCTGGAAGTCGAGCTCCTGCTGCTTGCGCTCCGCATGCACCACCGGGTCCTCATCGGTCACCCAGCCGGTGTCCACCGCGTTCATGAAGATGCGGTCCTTCGCGTAATCCGGCGCGGAGGTCAGCGTCATCATGTTCAGCGCGGCCTTCGCCATGTTGGTGTGCGGATGCTTGTCCGTCTTCGTCCCGCGCGAGAAGCTGCCCTCCATCGCGGAGACGTTCACGATGTGGCCGGGCGAGGAGCGGTCGCGCATCATCAGCGGCTTCAGCTTCCCGCAGAGGATGAACGGCGCCACCGCGTTCACCAGGTGGACCTCCAGCATCTCCGCCGTGGAGACCTCCGCGAGCTTCATCCGCCAGGAGTTCATCTGCCGCAGATCGACCTGCTGGAGATCCGCGTCCATCCTTCCCTGGGGGAAGAGGGCGCGCGTGTCGCCCTCCTGCTCGAGCGCGTACGGGAGCAGCGAGAGCGCGGCGGAGGAGTGGAGGCCGAGCGCGGGATCACTGCTGCGCCAGGAGGGCCCCAGCACCGAGGTGCCGGCGCCACCTGTCCCCAGGGCGGAGTGCACCGCCTCGATGCACTGCTCGTGTCCGGCGAGGAGCGGGCGAGCCTCCGCCGGGAGCTCATCGAAGCGGCGCAGCTCGCCCTCCAGCAGGTGCGCGTAGAAGCCGGGCGGACGGCGCACGGTTTGGGCGGCGTTGTTGATGAGGATGTCCAGCCGCGGGTGCACCTGCTCCAGGTGTCGCGCGAAGAGCTCGACGCTGGGGGCGTGCCGCAAGTCGAGCCCATGGAGGTGCAGCCGCTGCGACCACTCCGCGAAGTCGGGCTCTCTCATGTAGCGCTCGGCGGCGTCCTTCGGAAACCGGGTGGTCGCAATCACCTGAGCGCCCGAGCGGAGCAACATCAGCGACGCCTGGTACCCGATCTTCACGCGGGCGCCGGTGATCAACGCAACCTTCCCGGCCAGCGGCGCCCGCTGGGTCCGCTTGGCGTAGTTGAAGTCCCCGCACGCGCCGCACATCGAGTCGTAGAAGAAGTGCAGCTTCCGGAACTCCTCCTTGCAGACGTAGCACTTGCGGGGGACCTCGAGGATCCGCTCGGCCTCCTCGGCTGGCGGGGGCGGGGGCAGCTGCGGGGCGGTGAACACGGCGGCGCCGCGCAGCGTCCGGATCCCGGTCGTCGCACGGACGACGCGATCGTTGTCGTGCTTCGTCTGCTTCCGGCTGCGCCTCAGCGCCTTCACGAACCGCGACTTCTCGCGTCGATCCGGGTGCAGCACCCGGCCGGCGGCGGTCAGGAGCGCAATCCGATCCGCATCGGGGAGACCCGCCAGCAGGAAGCGGTCCTCCACCACGGCCTCGAGCAAGCGCGTGCAGCGGCGCACCTCGTCCACAGACAAGGCGGTCGGCGGCACTGCGTCCAGTGGCATCGGAACTCTCTCGGTGTCCTTCATTCCTCGTGTGCATACCTGCACGAAGGGCCCGAGGAAAGGGCATCGAACGTGCAGGCGGAGCTCTTGCCTGGTTGCCAGGGGCGAGCAGCCCGGCCGACAGCGCCCGGTGGCCACCGCTCGCTTGCCCTTTAGGGCACTGCCTCCGAGCACCTCCTGCTCACACCTTGTAGGCATGCTCCGCTGCGCCGCGGGTTACCTGGGAGAGAGGCTGGGAGGGCTGCTGGGGCTCCTGCTCTGCGGGAGTGCCCTCGCCCAGCCCTCGGCGGAGCTCATCGCCGCGCTGGACCGGTACGTCCCGGAGTTGATGGCACGCGACCACGTGCCGGGCACCGTCGTGGCGCTGGTGGAGCACGGCGAGGTGGTCTGGACCCAGGGCTATGGCGTGGCAAACAAGGTGACAGGCCTTCCCATGACTCCGCAGCACGTCATGGCCCACGGTTCGAACAGCAAGATCGTCACCGCCTGGGGCGCCCTCAAGTTGGTGGAGCAGGGCCGCGTGGAGCTGGACGCACCGGTGGACCGCTACCTCAAGCGCTGGCATCTGCCCACGGGGGGACCCGACCCCAGCGGCGTCACGCTCCGCCGCCTCTTGAGCCACACCGCCGGGCTGGCCCGAGATCCCGTCACCTTCCTCCATCCCCGGCGATCGCCTCCCTCCCTGGAGCGCATCTTCTCGGGAGAGTTGCTGGGAGGGCTGCCGGTGCGCTTCGCCCAGGAGCCGGGAGCCGGCTACCTGTACTCGAACGCAGGCTATGGAATCGTGCAGCTGCTCATCGAGGACGTCACCGGCGAGCCGTTCGCGGACTACATCCAGCGCGAGATCCTGGAGCCTCTGGCCATGCACCGCTCCCACATGGGTTGGACACCGGAGCTCCAGGCCGCGGCCCCCCGGGCTTACGGCGCGCGAGGTGAGCGGCTGCCCTTTCTCCGCAACATCGAGACGAGCGCGGGCGGCCTCGTCGGGCCGGTGACCGACTACGCGCGCCTCGTGGCAGCCACCATGCCGGGCCCGCACGGCGAGCCTCCAGGACGAGGAGTCCTGAAGCCGGAGACGGTCGCCCTGATGATGGTGCCCCAGCCCAGCACTGGCGGAGAGCAGGGACTCGGCTATGTGGTGGGCTCGCTGGAGGATGGCTCCCTCGTCGTCGGGCACGCGGGGAACTACTACGGCTGGTGGGCGAACTTCGGGGCGGCACCGGAGCGGGGCACGGGAATCGTGGTGGCCGCCAACTCCGAGCGCGCGCAGGCCCTCGTCAGTGATGTCCTGGGGCTGTGGGGGTTGTCCGTGTCAGGCCACGCACCCGTCCTCGAATCCCAGGCCAGCCCCTTCCGGGTCAATGCACTTCAGGTGGCGTGGCTGGGCCTCGCGGCGGTGTTGGGAGCCGGGGCGCTCGGGTGGGCCTGGCGCGTCCAGACTCAGGTTCGCCAGGGCGGCCGCCGCTGGGCGAGGAGGCCCTCTCTGCGGGGCGCGCTCCTCGCGGGAGGCTGTGGGGCGCTGGCCCTGGGTTGGTTGCTCCTGGCGTATGGCTCGATGCCACTCGGGTTCGGCCTGACCGTGATCGATCTCCTCCCCTGGGAGTCCACCTGGGTCACCGCCGCCCTCCTCCTGTGGGCCTGCGCAGGCGTGATCTCGGCGTTCCTGCCCAAGTCAGAGGGCCCGGATGCCTCCACCCAGGGCGCTCAGCTCAGCGCCGCGACGAAGTCCCGCAGCCGCCCCAAGCCCTTCTGGATCACCTCTCGCGAGGTGGCGAAGCTCAGCCGCAGGTAGCCCTCCGCCCCGAAGGGCGCCCCGGGCATCACCGCCACCCGGAAGTCATCCAGCAGCACCTCGGAGATCCGCGTCGAGCTGCCCAGCGGCGCCCCCTTGTACTGGCGCTGCAGCAGGCCTCGCACGTCCGGGAACACGTAGAAGGCGCCCTCGGGCGTGCGGCACCGCACCCCCTCCAGCGCGTTGAGCCCCGAGACGATCAGCTCCCGCCGCACGCGGAACTCCTCCACCATCTTCGTGATGAAGTCCGTCGGGCCCTTCAGCGCCGCCACCGCCCCCTTCTGCACCATGGAGGCGGGGTTGGACGTCGACTGGTCCTGGATCATCTGCATGCCGGCAATCAGTGGCTTCGGGCCCGCCGCGTACCCCAGGCGCCAGCCCGTCATCGAGTACGCCTTGCTCATGCCGTTGACGACCACCAGCCGCGGGAACAGCTCCGGCGCCACGTTGGCGATGTTCAGGAATTGCCCCTCGTAGAGCAGCTTCTCGTAGATGTCGTCGCTGATAATCAGGCAGTCGTGGTCCTTCACCGCCGCGGCGATGCCCTCCAGCGCCGCGCGCGAGAACACCGCCCCGCTCGGGTTGCTGGGGCTGTTGATCACCACGGCCCGGGTGCGCGGGGTGAGCGCGCGGCGCAGCGCCTCCGGATCCGGCGCGAAGCCGTTCTCCTCGCGCGTCTCGATGAAGACCGGGCGCCCGCCCGCCAGCAGCACCATGTCCGGGTAGCTCACCCAGTACGGCGTGAAGATGATGACCTCATCTCCCTCGTTCAGCAGCGCCTGGAAGATGTTGTAGAGCGAGTGCTTGGCCCCCACCGACACCAGCACCTGATCCGGTGCGTACGTCAGCTGGTTGTCCCGCTGGAGCTTGGCGCAGATGGCCTCACGCAGCTCGGGGATCCCCGCCGTGGGCGTGTACTTGGTGAAGCCCGCCTTCAGGGCGTCGATGGCCGCCTGCTTGATGAACTCGGGGGTGTCGAAGTCCGGCTCGCCCGCCACGAACCCCGCCACATCCACCCCTTGCGCCGCCAGCGCCTTCGCGCGGGCGTTGAGGGCCAGAGTGGGCGACGGCTTGATGGCTTTGATGCGCTGTGCCAATTGCATGTCCGGGTGCTACCGCGAGTGGCCCGGCCCGGACAAGCACTACCCGCACCTCATGGCTTCCGGGCGAACTTCTCCTGCAGCTTCGCGTGGACGTTGGTTGGCACCAGCCCTGTCACATCGCCCCCCAGGGAGGCCACTTCCCGAACGAGCTGTGACGAAATGTAGAAGTAGTCCTCACCCGTCATCATGAAGACAGTCTCGATGCCCGGCGCCAGCTTGCGGTTCATGTTGGCCAGCTGGAACTCGTATTCGAAGTCGGACACGGCCCGCAGCCCGCGGAGCAGGACGCCCACCTGGCGCCGCTTCGCATACTCCACCAGCAGCCCCTGGAAGGCGTCCACCTCCACCCGAGGGTCCGGGCAGGCCTCGCGGATGAGCTCGCGCCGCTCCTCCAGCGTGAAGAGGGGCGTCTTCTTCGGGTTGACCGCGATGGCCACGATCACCCGATCGAACATCTGGAGGCCGCGCTGGATGAGGCTGAGGTGCCCGTTGGTGAGCGGATCGAAGGAACCTGGATAGATGGCCACCGGCATGGCGCCGGAGTCTCGGGCCACCCCAGGGGTCGGTCAAGGAATGCGGTAGAAGCTCACCAGCGTGTCCCCGAACCGGCGCTGGTCTACTCGGGAAAACCCTGGGTGGGACTCCGGGGCGGGCTCGCGCTTGTCGTGCTCGATGACGAGCATGCCTCCGGGCGTCAGCAGCCCCCCCTGCCCTACCTGCTCCAGCACCGTCTCCACCACCCGGGCCGCGTAGGGCGGGTCCGCGAAGATCAGCTCGAAGCGCTCCCCGCGCCGGCCCAGCGCCTCCACCGCCCGGGCCACCGGCTGGCTGAGGATCTCCACCTGGGCGGTGAAGCCCAGGGCGTCCGTGTTCTGCCGGCACAGCGCCAGCGCCTCGCGATCCGAGTCCACCAGCACCGCCCGCCCCGCCCCGCGAGAGAGGGCCTCCAGCGCCAGCGCCCCCGTGCCCGCGTACAGATCCAGCACCGCCTGCCCCTCCAGCCACTGGCCGAGCACGTTGAAGAGCGTCTCCCGCACCCGGTCCGCCGTGGGGCGGATGTGCTTGGACGTGGGCTTGGGTCCCTGGAGTGCTCGGCCCTTCGCGCTGCCCGCGACGATTCTCATCCCGTCACTCGCCCTGGTGCTCGGCCAGCCACACCATGGAGCGCCAGCCCGACTTCGAGGCGCCCAGCAGGGAGATCATCTCCGTGGCCTCGGTGAAGGACAGGGCCTCGAGCCGCTCGCGCGCGGCGGTCTCCAGCGCCGGGAGCTGCTCCTCGAGGAGCCCCAGCAGCTCGCCCGGGGACATGCCCGCGGACTCGGCCTTCTGCTCCAGCAGGGCCCGCGCCTCCGCGGGCCACGCGGCCAGCGAGAGCCGCTCGAAGGGCGAGGAGCAGTCCACCTTGCGCACCCCGGCCGCCACGAACGTGGGCAGCGAGCGCAGGGAGCGCTCCGTCACCTCCGCCACCGTCACGCTCACGCCGAACTCCGTGGCCAGCTCCACCAGCAGGTGCAGCAGCCCCACGTCCAGATCCTCCTCGCCGAACTCCGCCGCCGGCACCCGCAGGAAGCCCACCGGCACCCCGCCCTTGCGCAGGCCCTCCAGCAGCGGGCGCGCCGTGTCCGTCAGGCTCGCCCCCTCTCGCGGGCGCGCGGGCAGGGTCAGCTCCATGGGCAGCTCCCGCTCGCGCAGCGGGCCGCAGATGGAGCGGACCACCTCCACGGCCGAGCTGGGATCCAGCCTGGACACGTCCAGCGAGACCAGGGAGAACCCATCATCCACCAAGCGGAAGATGGCCTCCTGCTGCACCGCCACCCCCTCCGGCTTGGGCTTGGCCACCCGCACCGGCCCGGCCTGGAGGAACAGGGGGCGCGCGTGCTCGGACTCCGCCGCGGCGGCCTTCACGGCGGCCAGGAAGCGCTCCGTGGCGCCGCGATCCGCCAGGGGGTGGGAGCACGCGAGCCCCAGCACCGAGTCCTCGGCCCGAGCCGCCGTCAGCAGCCCCGGGATGGCCGCCTTGGCCCGCACGGGCACGCACGGCAGGGCCGCCGGGGAGCCTTCCAGCGCCCGGAGCAGCTCACTCGGGCTGAGCAGCGGCAGCCGGGAACCGGGCCCCAGCCGGGCCACCGCGTTCGCCGGCCGCAACGACAGCACCTTGTCCAGCACACTCATCGGCCGCCGAGGATGGTCCGACTCTCCGGCCCACGCAAGACAACTCCGCGCCGAGCGTCGTCTCCCTGCCGATAAAGAGGCCCCTCAGTGCACCTCGCCCAGGTGGGCGTACGTCTCGCTCTCGATCTGGATCGTCGTGTGATCGATACCGAACCGATCGAACAGCTCGTGCTTCACCGCCGAGAGGATCTCATCGTTGTTGCAGGCCAGGGCGTTGACCACCACGAGGTGCACCGAGAGCGCGTACAGCCCGCTGGAGATGGTCCACACGTGCAGATCGTGCACCGCCGTCACCCCCGGCACCCTCAGCAGCAGATCCCGCACGGCCTCCAGGTCCACGTGCGCGGGCACGGCCTCCAGCAGCACGTCCACCGCGTCCCGCACCAAGCGGATGGCGCCCACCACGATCACCACCGAGATGATGACGGAGATGAGCGGGTCCACCACGAACCAGCCCGTCAGGGCCATGATGCCCGCGCCCACGAGCACGCCCACGCTGGACAGCGTATCCCCCAGCACGTGCAGGAACGCCCCGCGCACGTTGAGCGAGTGCGTCCGGTGCAGGAAGCCCAGCGCGGCCAGGTTGGCCACCAGGCCCACCAGGGCCACCACCGCCATGGGCCCCAGGGCCACCGGCGCGGGCGAGCGGAAGCGCTGCCAGGCCTCCACGAGGATCACCACGGTAATGCCCAGCAGCAGCACGCCGTTGAGCAGCGCGCTGAGGATCTCCATCCGGTAGTAGCCGTAGGTCTTCTTGAGGTTGGCCGGCTTGCCGGAGAACCACAGCGCCAGCAGGCTCAGCGCCAGCGCGGACACGTCCGTCAGCATGTGGCCGGCGTCGGACATCAACGCCAGCGAGTTCGTGAGGAAGCCGCCCACCGCCTCGGCCAGCGCGATGGTGGCCGTGAGGATCAGCGCGAAGCTCAGCCGATTCCGATCCTTGCGCCGCTCCTCCGCCAGGTTGGCCGGTCTGCGGGGGGGCGCACCGTCCCCATGCCCGTGCCCATGGCCATGGTCATGCCCATGATCGTGGCCATGGCCGGCGTGGCTGTGCCCATGCCCTCCGCCGTGGGTGTGTCTCGATCCGCCGCGTTTATGCGCCGATGTAGTCACGGGAGAACCCTGAGACAGCGCGCTTGGCTCAGTATATGAGCATCGGCTGAAATTCGGACACCCGGGTAGAGCGAGCTGTCCTGACCCGGGACATGGGCGCGAGGAGCGGGATGGAATTCGAGAAGTACCAGAACCTGCACACCATCATCATGCTCAAGGAGGTCATCCGCAAGTGGTGGCAGGCGGAGCTGGTCTTCGCGGACAAGCATGGGGTGGTGCAGGAGTGGCAGCGCGGGGACATCGTCCCTCCTCCGAACGACTTCTGCCGGCTGTCGCTCCTCTCCAAGGAGGGGGGCCGGCGCTGCAGCCAGTCGGTGCGCGTGCTGCATGAGAAGTTCAAGAGCAGCAAGCGCCTGCGGCGGGCGCTCACGCATGACTGCCACCTGAACTTCACCATCATCGGGGCGCCGCTCTACATCGACAACGAGTACGAGGGGATGCTCTTCATCGAGGGGTTCGCGCGGCAGGCGCCCGGCCCTCGCGAGGCGGAGGTGCTCAAGTCGCAGATCCGCGAGCTGACGGTGGTGGACACGGATCTGGATCGGGCCGTGGCGCGGGTGCCGGTGATGGACGCCTCGGAGCTGGGGAAGCTGTCGGATCTGCTCGAGTTCGCGGTGAACGAGATCGCCAACTACGAGGCGGAGCTGACGCGCAAGGACGAGACGATCCACACGCTCTCCAACGAGCTGTCGGATCGCTACCGCTTCGAGAAGATCATCGGGCGCTCCACGGCGATGATGGAGGTGTTCAAGCTGATGGAGAAGGTGGCGAACTCGGACTCCACCGTGCTCATCAACGGCGAGTCCGGCACCGGCAAGGAGCTGGTGGCGCGCGCCATCCACCACAACGGGCCGCGCAAGGACAAGCCCTTCGTGGTGCAGAACTGCTCGGCCTTCAACGACAACCTGCTGGAGAGCGCGCTGTTCGGGCACACGCGGGGCTCGTTCACCGGCGCCCTGCGGGACAAGAAGGGCCTGTTCGAGGTGGCTGACGGTGGCACCTTCTTCCTGGACGAGGTGGGCGACATGTCCGCGGCGCTCCAGGTGAAGCTGCTGCGCGTGCTGCAGGAGGGGACGTTCCTCCCCGTGGGCGGCAACCACTCCAAGGATGTGGACGTGCGCGTGATCGCCGCCACCCACAAGGATCTGGGCGAGCTGGTGAAGAAGGGCGAGTTCCGCGAGGATCTCTACTACCGCATCAACGTCATCCGCCTGCACCTGCCGGCGCTGCGCGATCGCCGCGAGGATCTGGCCATCCTCATCGATCACTTCCTGCGCAAGCACCACCGGGAGAACCAGCGCACCCGAGGGCTGTCCCCCGAGGCGCTGGCCATCCTCCACGCCTACGCCTGGCCGGGGAACATCCGCGAGCTGGAGAACGAGATCGAGCGGCTGCTGGTGCTCGGCGGGGATCTGGAGCTGATCCCCGCGGATCTGATCTCCAGCCGCATCCGGGACGCGGTGGTGCCCGGGGGCGCCACGCTGATGTCCCCCATGCGGACCACCGGCAAGCTGAACGAGGCGGTGGAGGCGCTGGAGCGGGAGATGATCCAGCGCGGCCTGCTGCGCACGCAGTACAACAAGAGCCGGCTGGCCCGGGAGCTGGGCATCAGCCGCTCGAACCTCATCCTGAAGATCTCCAAGTACGGCCTGGAGAAGGGGCCGGATGCGGGCGACGAGGCGGAAGACTGAGTCCATGAGCCACTACTTCCGGCAGGACTTCCTCCAGGTGCCCGACGAGGCCGAGCTCTACTTCCAGGTGCTGGGCGACGGCGAGCCGGGCATGGTGCTGTGCGACGGGCTGGGCTGCGATGGCTTCGCGTGGAAGTACCTGACGCCGTACCTGTCCCAGCACCACCGGGTGCTGCGCTGGCACTACCGGGGGCATGGCCGCTCGGGGATCCCCAGGGATCGCTCCCGCTTCGGGATGCTCTACACCTGCGAGGACCTGGACCGGGTGATGGACGCGGCCGGGGTGAAGCAGGGCGTCATCTTCGGGCACTCCATCGGCGTGCAGGTGGCGCTGGAGTTCCACCGCCGCTACGCGCACCGCGTCCGGGGGCTGGTGCTCCTCTGCGGCAGCTACGGCAACCCGCTCGACACCTTCCACGACTCCACATACCTCAAGCGCGTCTTCCCCATCATCCGCCACCTCGTGGAGCGCTACCCCGAGCGGGCGGGCAAGCTCGTCCACTCGCTGCTGAGCACCGAGCTGGCCATGCAGGTGGCCCTCACGGTGGAGGTGAACCGGGAGCTGCTGTCCCGCGAGGACTTCGCCCCCTACTTCGAGCACCTGGCCCGCATGGATCCGGTCGTCTTCGTCCGAACGCTGGACTCGATGGCGAACCACACCGCGTGGGATCACCTGCCCCACGTGGACGTGCCCACGCTGATCATCGCCGGCGAGCGGGACAAGTTCACCCCGGCCCGGCTGTCCCGGAAGATGGCCGAGCGCATCCCCGGCGCGGAGCTGATGCTGGTGCCGCTGGGGACCCACACCGCTCCCCTGGAGTACCGGGAGCTGGTCGAGCTCCGGGTCGAGCGCTTCCTGCGCGACCGGCTGGGCATCCACATCCCTCCCTCGCAAGCCCGCCTACCCTCTGGGGAAGGTCCCACGCCCCAGTAAGCGGGAATAGAGGCCTTGAGGGGCCCTGCCGACCTCGGAGTTCCGCTCGGAGCGGATGCGCGGGGCACAAAGCGAGCGGGGTTCATTGCGGACGGGGGGGCTGCGGCATATAAGCCCCCGCCTCGTGCGTTCCAGTGGGATTCAGGGCGAACCTGTTCCACGGAAGGCCCTGCCCTTCAGCCTCGATTCTTTGTCCGTATGATTGCTCGCGAAAATATCCGTAACGTCGCCATCGTCGCCCACGTTGACCATGGCAAGACCACCCTCGTCGATCACATGCTCCGCCAGGCGGGCATCTTCCGCACCAACGAAGCCGTCGTTGAGCGTGTGATGGACTCAAACGACCTCGAGCGCGAGAAGGGCATCACCATTCTCGCGAAGAACACTGCGGTCACCTACAAGGGGACCCAGATCAACATCATCGACACGCCGGGCCACGCGGACTTCGGCGGCGAGGTGGAGCGCGGTCTGCGCCTGGTGGATGGCGTCATCCTCCTGGTGGACGCCGCCGAGGGTCCCCTGCCCCAGACGCGCTTCGTGCTCAGCAAGGCGCTGGCCATGGGCCTGAAGACGGTGCTGGTCATCAACAAGATCGACCGGCAGGACGCTCGGGCCAAGGAAGTGCTGGACCACGTGTACGCGCTCTATATCGATCTGGGCGCGGATGACGCGCAGCTCGAGATGCCGGTGCTCTACACGATTGCGCGCCAGGGTCAGGCGTCGACGGAGCTGGAGGTGCCAGGCAAGACGCTGGAGCCGCTGTTCTCGGCGATCCTGAGCCACATCCCGCCCCCGCCCGTGAGCGAGCAGACGGTGCCGCAGCTCCTGGTGGCCAACCTGGACTACGACGACTACGTGGGCCGCCTCGCGGTGGGCCGCATCCTGTCGGGCCGGCTGACTCCGAACATGCCCGTGGCCGTGGTGCGTGAGGGCGGCAAGATCGAGAAGGGGAAGATCGTCAAGCTGTACGGCTTCCAGGGCCTCAAGCGCACGGAGATCGCGGACGCCGGCCCTGGAGAGATCGTCTCCATCGCGGGCATCGAGGCCATCTCCATCGGGGATACCATCTCGGATCCGGAGAACCCGGTGGCCCTGCCCCGCATCACCGTGGAAGAGCCCACGATGATGATGATCTTCCGGGTGAACGACGGGCCGCTGGCGGGCAAGGAGGGCAAGTACGTCACCTCCCGCAATCTGCGCGAGCGCCTGTATCGCGAGTCCTACCGCAACGTGGCCATCCGCGTAGAGGACACGGCGACGCCGGACGCCTTCCGCGTGGTGGGCCGCGGCGAGCTCCAGCTGGCGGTCATCATCGAGACGATGCGCCGCGAGGGCTACGAGCTGACGGCCTCGAACCCGGAGCCGCTGACGAAGACGATCGAGGGCCAGGTCCACGAGCCGATGGAGCTGCTGGTGTGCGACGTGCCCGAGGGCAGCGTGGGCGCGGTGACGGAGCGGCTGGGGCCTCGCAAGGGGCGCATGGTGGACATGACGCAGCTGGGCTCTGGGCGCACGCGGTTGCAGTTCCGGATTCCGGCGCGCGGGCTGATCGGGTTCCGCTCGGAGTTCCTCACCATCACGCGCGGTGAGGGCATCATGAGCAGCCAGTTCGACGGCTACGAGCCGTGGTTCGGCTACATCCCGAAGCGGAGCAACGGCGCGATGGTGTCGGACCGCCTGGGCGAGACGGTGCCCTACGCGCTGTTCAGCATCCAGGAGCGCGGGGCGCTGTTCGTGGGCGCGGGCGTGACGGTGTACGAGGGGATGATCATCGGCGAGCACGCCCACCCCTCGGAGCTGAACGTCAACTGCTGCCGCGAGAAGAAGCTGACCAACATCCGCGCCGCGGGCCGGGATGAGAACGTCATCCTCACCCCGCCCCGGGAGATGGGGCTGGAGAAGGCGCTGGAGTGGATCGCCGACGACGAGCTGGTGGAGGTGACGCCCAAGTCGGTGCGCCTGCGCAAGAAGGCGCTCGCGTTCGGTGAGCGCTACCGTGCCGAGCGCGACCGCAAGCGCGAGGAGCGCGAAGAGGCGTAATCGCAGGACCGGGCCGCCTCACGAGAGAAGCCGACAGCACGTCAGGACTTCTTCGTGAGGCGCTCGAAGGCGGCCAGGCGCTCCTGGAGCCCTCCTCGGTGCTACATCCCCCAGAGGAGGGCGAGCTCCAGTTCGAGCGCCTCGAAGGGCTCCGCGCGCATACGAGCGACCGCCCCATGTTTACCCAGTAACGTGTAGCGCTCCCCGTCGAGCCGGAACACCTCCAGCGTGCGCGCCTTGGGGTCCAGCAGCCACACATGGCTGACCCCCTCTCGTGCGTACACGGGCAGTTTGACGCTCCGATCCAGCGAGGACGTGGAGGGAGAGAGCACTTCACACACCCAATCCGGCGCCAGCTCGAAGGCAGCGGTGTCTGGGACCTCGGGCATCCGCTCTCTCCTCCAGCCAGCGATATCCGGCACCAGCGCGTCCTCCCCGAAGTGGAGTTCCGGCTCATCGAGGATGAACCAGCCCCCGAGACCTCCCTCGCCCAGGTGAAAGGAACTTCCCAGCTTCGCCCCCAACACGGAGGAGGCCAGCGCGTGTCGCGACGCCGGCCGAGGGCTGACGTACAGCTCCCCTGCGATGAGCTCCCCCACCACGTGCGCGGGCAACGCTTCCAGATCCGCGTAGGTGGCCGGTTTACGCCCCATGGCCTCTCCATCCTCTCCAACGCCCATCCCCGTATCCATGAGGAAGGGTCTACTCCCCGGGTCTGACGTCCAGGGTCACTCAGGCTGACCCTACCTCTTAGGTTGCCTCTCAAACCCGAGAAGCACAAGAGGCCCCATGCCCGGTACCCACCAGGATACCGCGGGGCCTGCCGGACGGAGCCGCCACGAACCTGTCCACTTGTCAGACAGGTCTGTGCCATGCGCCGCCGGCAGGTGCCCCGGACCGAGTCTCCGCCTATCGGCCCCGGCCACCCGCCCGGCTGGGACCTCACCTCTTCGCGCGAGTCCCCGAAGGCACACGGGATGCGCGGCGCCTCGACCTCAGCAGCCACAGCAACAGTCCAGCTGTCCCCAGCATGGAGCCTGGAGCCGCCGCACAGCCACCGCCCGTCTCCGCAGGGGCCACTCCCGGCTCCTCCGACACTCCCGGTGGCTCGGGCTCTACCAGCGCCGGAGGAGCGGGCTCGCTCGGGGGCGGGCTGGCGGGAATGCCCTCGGGCCTCACGGTGTGCCCACTCACCCGGAGCTCATTGTCGAAGTGGCCGCTCTTGAGCGACACCTTGCCGAGATCGGAGATGGCAGGTGCATCGGACCGGAAGGCGAAGCCGTCGGCCAGGAGCACCTCGCTCCCACCGCGCGGCGTCACCCAGACGCTGTACTTCTTCGCCGCCAGATCGGCGCGCAGCCGGACGTGGTAGGTGACATTGGCCTCGTAGGGCAGGCTGACCAGGGCCGCGTAGCCAGCTCCCCGGCGCACATCGAAGAAGCCGCTCGGGTTCAAGCGGACGATCATGGCCAGGCTGGAGTAGCTGCTCACCTCCGTCGCGCGCCCCGCGTAGCCGATCACGGCGTCCACGGGCTTGCTGAGCGGCGTCACGTCGAACTCCGCCACCTGCACCCCCGTGTTGTTGGCCCCCAGGTCACGCACGCTCCCGGGGAACACGAGCGTCGAGTACCAGCCGCCCGCGCTCGCCAGCTTGAAGCGGATCAGCGCCTCGACGAAGTAGTAGTCCGAATAGATGAGGCTCTTGTCGATGTCCTCCCCCAGCGGCTTGATGGCCGTCCGGAAGAACGCCACGCCATGCCGGAGGATCCCGGGGCTGGTGGTGCCGGCCGCCAGGTAGGCCGGAGAGCTGAGGGTGTCGAGCATCGCGAGCGCCGCGCTCCGGTACCGCTGCGATGCCACCGGGTCCGTCACATAGGTGCTCAGCTCCTGGAGCGCCGAGGCGACGATGGCCGCGGCCGAAGAGTCCTTCACCTGCTGGTCCGCGGGCGCGTTGAAGTCCCAGAACGGAATGGAGTCCGCGGGCAGCCGGTCCAGGTAGTAGGTGGCGACCTTCTGCGCCGTCTGCAGCATGCGCGCATCGCGCGTGTACCGGTAGGCCATCGTGAAGCCGTAGATGGCCCACGCCTGTCCTCGCGCCCAGGTCGAGCTGTTCGAGTACCCCTGGAACGTGCCCCGCGAGCGGATGCCCCCCGCGGTGTCGTAGTCCACCACATGGAAGGTGCCGCCATCCGGGCGGACCATGTCCGTCATGGTCCTCAAGGCATGGCGCAGCGCCATGTCGTTCCAGGCGGGATCGCCCCCGTTCCGCGAAGCCCAGAAGAGCAGCTCCAGGTTCACCATCGTGTCCGTCACCATCGGAACCCGCCACGCCGAGTTCCAGCTACAGCAGCTGATGACTCCCACCGTGGGGTTGAAGCGCGCCGCCAGCGAGCGGGCGGCCGTCACGAGCACGCCCTGGTAATACGCATCCCCCGTCAGGCGGTACGCCTGGCCGAAGCTGGGCATGAACTTGAAGCCCAGATCATGCGTCTGCGTGTTGGTCCTCTGAAGCTCGAGGTTGCGCGTCCAGGCATCCGCTTTCGCCCTCCACGCCGGATCGCGTCCCTGGTCGTACATGAGCCAGAGCAGGCCCGGGAAGAAGCCCTGGGTCCAGCCCACCATGTCGTCGTTGCGGACCAGCTTCCACGTGCCGTCGGTGCTGGCCTTGGGGTACTGGTGGGTCGGCACCGCCGGGTTCGTGGCGGTCTTGTTCAGTTGCTCCCGGGAAAACTGGAGCGCCCGGTCTGCTGCTGCGTCATCGAAGGCCTGGGCCCGCCCCGCCGCGAGCAGGCAGAAGACTGCCACCAGAAGCCCCATGCTCAATCGTTCTCGAATCTTGTCCTTCATGTGCCCCCTCCCGTTTTGCTTCGGGAAGATGGGGGTGAGGGGCTTGCTGGGGAGAGGGCCCCTCGGGCGGGGCAAGGAGCCTGGCGACCCTCTGCCCTGCCCCCTACTCCGTGGCGGCGCGGGCCCTCAGGGGCCGCCGGCTGCTCGCCGCGGTCAGGACGAGTGCGCCCAGGCCGAAGAGCACCGTGGCCAGCACGATCAAGGCGCCCAGTACCGGCACCCGGCCCACCAACGTCAGGAGCGCCAGCCCCAGCAGCAGCGCCAGCACGAGCGGTGTCCCTGCCTTCCCGAAGCGCTCCAGCAGCCAGCGGCCGAGGAACATCCCCACCACCGGGAAGCACAGCGCCAGCGCCACCGCGTAGAGCCCCAGGGCGATCAGTCCGAGCCACCAGCCCCCGAGCAGCACGCCTATCAGGAAGATCAGCGCCGCGAGGATGGGGGTGCCCACGAAGACGGCGGCCCCCCACCCCAGGCTCCGCCAGGGAGACTGGCGCAGCGTCGCCGGCAAGCGGCGCGCGAAGTCCGGCATGAGGAGGACGAGCGCCAAGCCCAGCGCGAAGAGCCCCACCAGCGAGCGGAACCAGCCCAGGAGGTACAGGAACGGCCCCTCCCGGCGCGGGTGGGGGCTCAGCCGCTCCACGGGCCCGATCACCGTGGCCCCCGTGGCGAGCTGCGTGTCTTTCGCGCTGCGGTAGCGCAGGCTTCCACCAATGCGCGCCTCATCGGTGAGCTGCAGCGTCCCCACCTCGGCCCGCACATTGCCGCTCACGGGCGCTCCCACCGTGAGCTTCTCCACCGCCGCCTGCACCTCCCCTCCCACCGGTCCCAGGAGCTTGGCCTCGTTGGCCGCCAGGAAGACGTCCCGCCCCACCCGCGCCCCCGGCTCGAGCCGCACCTGTCCCCCGGCAAGCACCCCGTCCTCCCCGATGGGGCCCGCCACCACGAGCGTCCCGGCCGCGGACCGGACACTGCCCCGCACCTGCCCGGAGATCCGGAGCTCGCCCGCCATGGACAGCACATCCCCCTCGACGGTGCCCGCGATCTCCAGCCTCCTCGCGGCGGAGACCACGTCTCCTCGCACCGTCCCCTGGATCAGGACGGTGCCCCCGAAGACATAGAGATCCTCGTCGAGGACCTCTCCTGGGCCGAGCGTCACCGTGTCGCCCTGGCGGACCTCGGCGGCCAGGGCTCCGGCCGGTATCCACGCGGCCACCAGCACCACGGCCAGGAGCCCAGCTGGCAGGCCCCGCTTCTGGGATTTGCGAACCGTGGACATGACGCACCTCCCTGCGTTCCCCGCCCTGGGGTCAGCTCAAGGTGGGGAGGGACGGGGCTGCTGCCAACTGGCGCCATGCGGCCAAGCCTCCTCCTGCCGCTCCTGCCAACGTCTCCTGAGGCGGGAGAGGCGCCCTGGCAGCCCCGAAGAATCTCCTACAGGGGGACCCCTCCCAGAGCATTACGCTGTGGGGCATGCTGACCCCTCGCCTCGCGCCGCTGCTGCTCTGCCTGCTGCTCCCGTTGCCAGGCCTCGCCCAGGACTCGACTCCTCCAGAGGAGCCAGCGCCCGCCGTGACACCGCCTCCGCTCGTCCCGGCACCTCCCTCCCCCTCCGACAGCTCCCAGGCCTTCCCTGGCGGCCCCGACGAAGCCCCCTCGGAGGACACTCCCCGTGGCGAGATCATCCATCGCGAGTGGGAGACCGAGAGAGATCCCAGCCCCACCTTCCCCCGGCTGCTCCTCGAGATCGTCGGGGGCTCCCTGGGAGCCTCCGCGGGAATCATCCCGGGAGGCCTCCTCATCCTCAGCGCCTTCTGCGATGACAGTTGCAGCGGCGGGGAGGAGTCCCGAGCCATCCTCGGCCTGGGCATCGCCCTCGCAGGGTTCGCGGGCGGAGCGGCCGTCGGCATCACCGGCGCCGGGAGCCTGCTGCACGGCGAGGGCGAGTACTGGCCCACCGCTGGCGGCGCGGCACTCGGCACGCTCGTCGGCACACTCGCGGCCCTGGCCCTCGCGTCCTCCGCGGACGAGGCGGCGCTCATCCCCTTCCTCGCCGGCCCTGTCGTCGGAGGCATGATCGGCTACGAGATCTCCCACTCGAACGCCCTCGCCCGCAAGCAACGGAACCCCGCGCTGACGCCGGTAGTCCTGCCCATGGCCACCGTGAGCCCTCGCGGGGGCGTCATCGGAGGGCTCGCGGGGCGCTTCTGACAGCGCTGACCCGAGTCGGGATGGAGTCTCCGCAGGCCGGTCCGCCTACGCGGGGACCGGCACCCCCGGCTGGGAGTGGGGGGCGGGCTCGGCGCGAGGAGCCTCCGGCGCCGCGGGGGCCACGGCCGTCTCGCCCACCGTCTCCCCGTGCTGGCTCAGGTCCAGCCCCTGCTCCTCCTGCTCGCGCGTGACGCGCAGCGGGACGATGCGATCCACCAGCTTGTAGAGCAGGTAGGACCCGACGAAGGAGAAGGCGGAGACCACCACCAGCGCCAGCAGGTGCATGAGGAAGGTGCGCGTCTGGCCGTAGAGGAGCCCCACGTCCTTGGCCAGCACGCCGGTGAGCACCATGCCTACCGCGCCGCCCAGTCCGTGGCAGGGGAACACGTCCAGCGTGTCGTCCAGGGCGGTGCGGCTCTTGAAGTGCGCCGCGGCGTTGCTGACGAGGCTCGCCACCAGGCCGACCATGATGCTCTGGCCCACGGTGATGAAGCCGGCCGCCGGCGTCACCGCCACCAGGCCCACCACCGCGCCCACGCAGGCGCCCACGGCGCTCGGCTGGCGGCCGCGCAGCCAGTCAAAGGCGAGCCACCCCAGCATCGCCGCCGCCGAGGCCGTGTTGGTGGTGGCGAAGGCGAGCGTCGCCACGGACGAGGCCGACAGCGCCGAGCCCGCGTTGAAGCCGAACCAGCCGAACCACAGCATGCCCGTGCCCAGGAGGACGAACGGGAGGTTGGCCGGGGTGTGGGTGACGTTCTCCAGGTGCACCTGCCGCCGCCCCAGCACCATCGCGCCGGCCAGCGCCGCGAAGCCCGCGGACATGTGCACCACCGTGCCGCCCGCGAAGTCCAGCACGCCCCACTGGCGCAGGAAGCCCTCCGGGTGCCACGTCCAGTGCGCCAGCGGCGCGTAGATGACCAGGCTGAAGAGCACCATGAACAGGACGTACGCCTTGAAGCGCACGCGCTCGGCGAACGCGCCCGTAATCAGGGCCGGGGTGATGATCGCGAACTTCAGCTGGAACAGCGCGAAGAGCAGCAGCGGGATGGTGGGCGCCAGCTCCGGGTGCGTCTCCCCGCCCACGCCGCTGAACATGAAGAAGGTGCGCGGATCGCCGATGAGCCCGTGAAAGCTGTCCCCGAAGCTGAGGCTGAAGCCCACCACCACCCAGAGCAGGCTGATCACCGCCATGGCCATGAAGCTCTGCAGGAGCGTGGACACCACGTTCTTCAGCCGGACCATGCCGCCGTAGAAGAAGGACAGGCCCGGTGTCATCAGCAGCACCAGCGCCGTCGCCGTGAGGATCCACGCCGTGTCGGCCGCGTTGATAGGGCCTCCCTGCTTCACCTGGGCCGCCGGCTCCACCACCACCCCCAGCACTCCCAACCCCGCCAGCACAGCGACCGCCAACCACTTCTTCATAGCGCCTCCAGACCTGAGTCGACGCGACGCATCATGGCGATCAATTGGCCTATTTTCAAGTCCATTAGCCTTAACTAGACAAATTTAAGGCCAAGTACTTGCTCTACTGGGTCATGTAGAAGGTCCCCAGGCACATCTCGTCGCTCGTGCCCTCGCCCCAGCTCACGTCCTTGGCGCCGGGCTGGCTGTTGTCCCAGTGGCACTCGAGGGCCATGCGGTCTCCCGGCTTGATCACCTTGGCCTGGGCGAACGCGTAGCTGCTCTGCCAGTGGAAGTCCCAGCGTGGGATGTGGAGCATGCAGTCATTGACGCCCGTCTTGCGCTCGATCTCCATCCGCCCCCAGCTGCCCAGCGTGTGCATGTGCAGCGCGGCCGAGTGCACCGTGATGGGCTCGTCGTTCCGGAAGACGCCCCGGGTGATGTTCGAGAGCACCGGCACCAGGTCGAACGAGAATCGGGCCCGGACATCCGCCTGCCCCGCGGGGATGCTCAGCGTCCCGGGATCCACCCACGCCGGATCCGCCCAGGGCTGCATGATGGCCACCTTGGCCACCGAGGACTCCAGGCGCAGGGAGACGGAGGTCCGATCAGGCGCCGAGTTCGCGCCGCTCAGGTTGTAGTGGACCTGCAGGATGATCTTGGAGCCAGGCTCCACCTGGATCCCAGTCCCGTCCGGGTAGTCCGTCCCGCTGCTGCCGGGCACCCAGCTCCCGAGCCATGACACCGTATTGCCGGGCCGGCCAGGGCCCCCGAAGCACGAGTAGCCCGACTCTGGATCCGCGGCATCCAGCTCCTGGTAGGTCGCCACCTCGTTGGGCCTCGCCAGGAACGCGACGATGTGGTGCACGATCGAGGGCTGCCCCGGGTTGCCGCGGAACCCGCTGACGTAGCGCACCGCCGTCTCGGGCCAGTCAAGCACGAAGCAGCGGTACTGGTCCGGCCTCTGGGTCGGCGAGAACGGCTCGGGCATCGCCAGTTCCACGTCGGCGCGCGAGAGCCCTCCCAGGTCCACGCCGGAGCCGCCCGGCGCATCCGCCACGTCTCCCTCGGCACCGCCGTCGTCCACCCAGCGTGAGAGGAGCTCGATCTGCTCGTCCGAGAGCGAGCGGTCCTGCAGGTACTCCGTGCAGTCCTGAGCGGGCATCCACGGCGGCATGATGCGCGCCTTCACCGCCGCCTGGATGGCCCAGCGCCACTCGAAGACCTGGGCATAGGTCTGCAGCGGGAACGGGGCGATTCCGCCCGGGCTATGGCAGCTCCCACACTTCTCCTGCACCAGCGGTCCAATATCCCGGTGGTAGGTGGGCGGGGCCGCCGGGGTGGGAGGTGGAGGCGGCTCCACCGGCTCCCCACAGGCGATCAGCAGGACCACAACCAGAACCGAGCTCCCTCCCAACAATCGACGCATGGCAGATCCTCACAGGTGACGAGGAACGTGCCAGGTCATCCGACACGTCCTTCAACTCCGGCACCTGGGTGGACGCATGCCAAAAAGGATGTGAAGGGCGCCCTGCGGACGGGGCTCAGAACGTGTACTTCACGCGAGGGAACAGCGCGAAGGTGGGGATGTTCGGGCCGAAGACATAGCGGGCCAGGAAGTCCGCCCCCACCGAGAAGTGGTCCATCATCGTCCCGTACTCGATGCCGATGCCCACCCCCGCGTTGAGCGCGTGGAGGGTGCGGTTGGGATCTCCGCCCGCGTCCACCGGCGCCGGGTCCAGCCGCGTGTAGCCGGCCGCCACCTTGGGCGTCAGGTAGAACCGATCGGTCATCCGCACGTGGTACGCGGCCGTCAGGTCCCCGAACGCCACGGTGAAGTTGTCCGACAGCGCGCAGATGTCCGAGTCCGGCAGGTAGCCCGCGAAGCAGTTCGCCGCCGACGAGCCCAGCCCGAAGTGCAGCCCGAGCGAGAGCGTCTCCGTCAAGTCGTACCCCACGCCGAGCTGCAGGTACGACTGGGCGTTCGAGTACAGGTTCTCCCCGCCGAGCGTGAAGAACATCCCGATGTCCGTCTCGGTGAAGAAGCCACGGCGAGGCTTGTACTCCACGCCCTCGGGGGACGTGCCCGCCAGGGCGGTGGTGGACAGCGCGAGCGCGGCGACCAGAACGGACTTCCTCACAGAACCTCCCAACGCAGGCCCTCCAGAGACACCCGGAAGCGCGCTGGACGTTAATGATCCCCCCCGTCCCGCGGCAACGCCCGGCGTGAAAACTCTTCAGGGCGAACGTCCTCCATCCCACGGCTCGGGAGGCCCGCAAACAAGACCCCCCGGGCACCTGTGGGTGCACCGGGGGCGCTGAGCGCTCTGCTTCGAGCGGAGGGGATCAGCCCTCGCCGTCGGAACCCGCGGGCGAGAAGAGCCACGGGTAGGTGACCGCCACCACGCCGCCGCCCTTGGGCTCGGGGAACTTCCAGCGGCGGATGCGAGACAGCATGCAGCTCTCCGCCGTGGAGCTGTTGAGCGTCGTCTCCGTCACCGCCGCCTCGGACACCGCACCCGTCGGATCAATGGTGAAGGCCACCGCCACCTTGCCGGCCAGGCTCGGGTTCTTGTTCAGCTCGGACTCGTAGCAGTATTTGATCTCGTTCTGGTGCTGCCGGATGATCTTGGCGATCACGTCCTTGTCCAGGCCGCCCACCACGGTCGTCTTGCCCGGGACAATCCGCGTGGTCGCCTTGCCCTTGCCGCCCAGATCGATGCCGCCGTGGCCACCCGTGCCGCGGCCATCCCCCTTGGTGCCCAGGCCGCCGATCCCCAGCGCCGTGCCGCCACCGCCGGAGCCACCGCCGCGCGAGCCGAGCCCGCCCACGCCCTGCGCATCCCCCAGCCCCGCGCCCGTCTTCAGGCCGCCGAGCGAGTTGTTGATGCCAGAGCCCAGACCGCCCGGACCGAACACATCCGTGGCGCCACCCTTGAGCCCCTTGAAGGCGCCCAGCAGGCCCACGCTGCCCACCACCTGCCGATCCTTCTCGCGCTTGGTCTTGTCCACCACCGGGGTGCCCGGCTTGGAGGGATCCGCCTCGGCCTTCTTCGCGTCCTCCTTGCCGAACCTGCCCTCCTCGTCCTTCGCCTTGGCGCCCTCCTCCACCCCGGCCAGCTTCAGCTTCTTGATCTCGACCTTCTTCTCGGGCTTCACCAGGAACTTCGCCACCCGCTGCTGGTCCTGGAGGATGTCGTCCGCCGAGGCCGTCTGCGAGCGAGGCGTCAGCAGCATGGCCGCCACCACCGCCGCCGCCGCCAGGATCGTGATGCAGGTGATCTTGAAGTAGGTGAAGTCCGCCTCGTCCAGCGAGTTCACCCGGATGGCCGCCGAGGGCCGCACGTAGCGCACCACGAAGGAGATCGTCCCGAGCGCCACCTCCGCCCGGTCGTGCAGCCCCAGCGAGAGCACCTGCCCCTTGTCCGCCACCGAGGCCGCCAGCTGGCCGGAGGCGCGCAGCGCGTCCTTCGTCCGCACATCGCCCTGCGTGGTGACGATGACGCCACCCCCCGCGGGGACGCGCAGCTCCACCTTGCCACCCTGGCTCACCGCGAGCACGTGGCGCGCGCCCACCTCGGGCACGAAGACGTGGAAGAAGTTCTTCCTGCCCTCGCCGACGGTGACAGGCACCCCGTCCCGGAAGTGCTGCACCTCGAGGATCGAGTCGCCCCAGAGCATCGCCACCTGGAGCACCTTCGCCTCGGGCGTCGGCATCGCGCTCGGAGGCAGCGGCTCCTGCAGGTGCGCCGGCGTCTCGGGCTTCGTCGCCGCTACCGGGACGGGCGTCGCCGGGACCTTCATCTTCAGGCCCGGAGGCGTCACTGTCCGGCTCGAGGGAGGCACCACCACCTCGGGCGCGGCCCTGGCCGGTGTCGCCGGAGGAGCCACCGGGGCCCGCTGCGTCACCGAGCCCTGGAAGCCCGTCCCGCTCACCTGCGCGCCCGCGGGCACCTTGGGGGCCGGAGGCTCCAGCTCGCCGAACACCACCTCCACCCGGCACGCGCCCACGGTGAGCACATCCCCGGGCTCGAGCACCTTGGGCACCATCAACCGCTGACCGCCGACCTGAGTGCCTGACTCACTGCCGAGATCGATCGCAGTGACTCCCCCCTCCTTGTCCACCTTCAACATCACGTGGAGGTTGGAGACGCTGGGATCCTGAATCTTCACCGCCGCCTGCGCACCCGAGCCCACGATGACGCTCTCGGCGTCCGCGATGGTCTCCACCGTGGCCCCGTCAGGCCCCGTGATGCGCAACCTCAGTCCGTTGTTCTTTCCCGCCGCCATGAGGATCGTTCCTTCCGCCCTTCCGCACCCAAGAAAACGAAGCGCCCCCTTTCAGGCGCTAGAGGTTGTCCACCGACTTCTGCAGCTCGGGGTTGAAGTTGTCGCGGACCTTGATGAGGCTCTGGAAGTCCGTCTGCTTCCGGTTGAGGACGTAGGAGCCCTCGGGCTTGGTGAGCTCGCCCTCCACCGTGACATCCGTGAAGTCGATGACAGTCTTCTTGCGATAGACCGTCTTGTCCTCCTCCTGGATGACCTTCACCTCGTCCTTCTCCTGGGCCACCGCCGTGCCCGCCCACAACGCCGCCGCCACCACCGCCGATGCCAGTCGCTTCATACGCAGCCTCCGTTCACCCCATCGGTTGAGACAGCGGGCCTACGAAGAGGTTCCCCGCGGGTTCTTGCAGGAGTTGGTCCAAGCCCAACGCCTCGGATCGTAGGGAACTTGCCCGGTGCCCGCCACCTCGCCTGCCCGAGGAGTGGAAAAACTTTCCCACAGAGCCCGGTAGATTGTCCCGTCCGCGGCGCTCTCATGGCGAGGGAGAGGGAGCAGGCGAGCTGTTCGCAGGAGCCGCCTCAGTGGGAGCCGCCGGAGCCGCCTCCTCGGGCAGTGGGCCCTCCTGACGCGCCGCTTCTTCGGACACCTTGTCCAGCAGTGAGCCATTGGCGCCGGGAGCCGGAGTGGCCTCCTTCTTGTGTTCAGCGGAGGGATCCGGCTGGCCGCTCTTCTTCATCGCCTGGATGCCCTGCACCTTGGCGGCGATCAGCTGCTGATCCTGCGGCGAGGTGCTCGCCAGGGCCTTGCAGCGCTCGAAGAAGCTCAGGGCCTTGTCCCAGCCAGCCCGCTCCGCCGCGTAGGCCCAGCCCGCGCCGCAGATGGCATCCGGCTGCGCGGGGCGCAGGGTGAGCACCTTCTCGAAGGCCTCGCCCGCGGTGAGCCCCTTCTTCGGGTCGCGCCCCTTCTGCCCGTCGAGCGCGTAGGCGTAATAGAGGTGGCCCTCGTAGGCGGCGGGATCGAGCTCCACCGCCTTGGCGAAGGCGCGCTCGGCGCCCGCGTAGTCGCGGTAGGCCAGCGCCATGGCGCCGATGTTCAGGTAGCCCGGGGAGAACTTGGGATCGAGCTCCACCGCCTTCTGGAACTGGGCCAGCGCGCGGGGACGATCGTTCAGCTTCAGGTAGATCATCCCCAGGTTGTTGTAGACGCCCGGATCGTTCTCCGCGAGCTTGCGAGCGTTGGCGCTCACCACCTCGGCGAGCCGGTACTGGCCCTGGTCGTAGTAGATGAGCGCCAGGTTCTTGTACGCCTCGGGGTTGTCCTTGCTGCGGGCCAGCACGCGCCGGGCGGTGGCCTCGGCGAGCTCGAACTTGCCCGCGAGCCGGTACGCCACGGTGAGGTTGTTGAGCAGCGCCACGTCGTGCTCGTGGCCGGGTGTCTTCAGCGCCTTCTCGTAGAGGCTGATGGCCGCGTCGAACCGATCCTGCAGCCGGTACAGCCGGCCCAGGTTCAGCAGCGAGGGCTGGTGGTTCGAGTCCACCGAGAGGACCTTCTCGTAGGCGGCCTGGGCCTCCAAGAGCTTGCCCTGGCGCTCGGCGATGAGGCCCAGGTTGAACTGCGCGTTGAGGCTCTGAGGCGCCTTCGCCACCACCTGCTCGAAGCCCTTGCGTGCGGCCTCGTAGTCCCCCGCGTCGAAGGACGCGAGCGCCGACATGAACAGCTCGTGCGGCCCGGCTTCCTTGGATGCAGGCGGCGTGGGAGCCGAGGCAGGCGTGCCGGCCTGAGCGGCCACCTGCGCGGGCGGAGCCTTGGGCGCCGTCTCGGTGACGGGCGTGGGCTTGACCTGAGGGGCCGTAGCGCACGCGGTCGTGAAGGCGAGCGCGGCGGCGGCGAGCGTACGGGCGATCGTCATGGAGGGCTTCCCTGGAGCTACCTTGAAGTAGGTGCGGATCACGGCCGGACCTCCCCCACCGTGGCGGCGGGCGACGGCGTGGCCTGAGGAGCCTGCGGAGCCTGCAGGGACTCCGGAGCCTGCGGAGCCTGCGCGGGAGTGCCCGGCGCGGTGGGCGTGGGCCCGGCTGTGGCGGCCGCCGGCATGCCCAGATCCTTGGCCACGTCCGCGGTGGCGAAGAACTCGCTGCCGCGGAAGGGCACCTGGCGCACCTGGGCGTAGGCGCCTGGACGGTAGCGGTTCACCTGCTCCTGCGCGGCGAGCGTCCACTCGTTGTAGATGGCCAGCTCGTAGGCCTTGTCGAGCGCCTTCTCCAGCGCCTCGGTGGACTTGTCCTCGAGCGGGAGCGCCAGGTTCTCCAGCTCGCCGCGGTACATGGCGGTCTGGTCCTCATCCAGCCCCTTCGGATCCGGCGACTCGAGGATGTTGCGCGCGAAGTCCGCGTACGCCAGGCCGATGCGGGTGAGCGCGGCGATGCCCCACTCGCCCGAGCCGACGGCCAGCACCGCCGCGTACTCCTTCTCCACCTTCTGGATCTCGCGCTGCTTGGCGGCGAGATCGCGGCGGATGGTGGACACGCGCGAGAAGCGGATGTCCGTGTAGCGCTTCCACACCGGCTCCAGCTCCAGGAAGCGGGCGTGGGCGTAGGCGTCCAGCAGGCGCACCTCCTTCTTGCTCTCGTCCGGGAGCCGGGCCCAGCCGCGCACCAGCTCGCCCTGCACGCGCTCCATGTCCCGCGCGCTCTTGAGCTGCCGGTACGCCATCAGCTCGCGGTACTTCGCCAGGTAGACCTGGCCCGGGGTGGTGCGCGAGTCCCGCGTATACGTCTCCGCGAACGAGGCGAAGGCCTTGGCCGCCTCCGCCCACCGCCCGTCCTTCTCGTGGACGAGCGCGATGTTGAAGGCGATCTGCGGCACATCCTTGCGGTCCTTGAAGCGCGAGATGTACGCCTGATAGGCGGCGATGGCCTTTGGCGAAGCGCCCACGCCCTCCCACCAGAGGCCCGCGTTGAAGAGCGCATCGGCCACCCAGCCCTCGGCGTCCTTCAGGATCTGCTCACGCTCGGCGGCCCGCTGCGCCACCTTCGAGTCCCCGCCCTGCCCGTCCGGCTTCTTCGCCGGGGCCTTGGAAGTCTTCTTCTTCGTGCCCGCGGCGGCGTCATAGGCGGCGACGAAGGCCTCGTACGCCTCGGCGGCCTTCTTGAACTCGGCCATCTTCTCGTAGAAGCCGGCCAGGGTGTAGCGGACCTTCAGGTCGAACACGCTGTCCGGGTACTCCTTGAGGACGCGCTCGCCGGCCTCGACGCCACGATCCAGCTCGGCGGCCTCCTGGAAGATGATCATCGCGTAGGTGAGCGCCCGGTCCGCGTTCTCCGACTTGGGGAACTCGGTGACGAACTCGAGGAACAGCTCGGCGGCCTTCTTCGGGTTCTTCTCCTGGCGGTACACCACTTCATCCACCCACTTGTACTGGCTGCCCTCGACCACCTTGGCCACGCGGCCGGCGAAGTCCGTGCCCGGCTTCGTCAGCTTCTTGTTGGCCTGGAACTGGCGCGACAGCTTGTTCAGCTCGAGCCACTCCTCGCGGCTCTCCAGCACGAACATCGTCAGGTCCGCCGCGTCCCGCGAGCGCCGCTCCTCGGGGAACTTCGTGATGATCTCGCCGAAGCGGCGCGCCGCATCCACGAAGTGGTTGCGATCATAGAGGATGACGGCGGCCTGGTAGCGCAGGTCCACCTCATCCTGATTGTTGGGATAGAGCGTGTTGTACGTGTCGCAGGCGGCGACGAGGCGCTCCTCGAAGCGCGTGAGCGGCAGCTCCTGCTGCTCCTTCGCATCCTTCTTGACGATGCGCTTCTTCTCGACGTCGCCCTTGTACTTGTTCTCGTCGACCTTCTGGCCGGCCTTCAGGTCGCTCTTGGCCAGCTGGCCGCGCTCGATCTTCACCAGCTTGTCGTAGGCGAGCACCGCGGCGAACGAGGCGCTCTTGCGGTAGGACTCGTTGGAGACCTCGCGCGCCGACTCGCGGTCCGGGATCTTGAACGCCACCACGGCGTCGTACTGGGCGGCGGCGGCCTCCCACTCCTCCAGGGCCCAGAGGATCTCCGCGTAGAAGAAGCGCAGGTTGAAGGCCGAGTCCGAGACGAAGTCCGGATCCGAGCTGGAGGCGAACGCGTCCACGTACTCTTTGTAGATGTCGCGGGCGAGCTGGTACGTGGCCACCTCGCGCGTCTTCTGGGCCTCCTGGTGGTACTCCGTCACCATCACGCGCATGGCCTCTTCGGTGACGTTGAAGGCGTTGCGCAGCACGGACTTGTTGCCCGTGTTGGCCTGCCACCACGTGCCACCCGGCCGGTACAGGTCCACCATCTTCTTCATCTCGGTGCGGACCTGCGTGCGCTGGCGCAGCCCCTCGAAGGAGCGGACGATGGCCTGCTGGTACTCGGGCGCGCTGGGGCCCATGGGCTTGTCGTCGATGAGCCAGCGGAACATCAGGATGCCGCTGTCGAAGTGGCCCGCGTCCGCCAGCCCCACCGCCGTCTTCGCGATGAGCCGCGCCTGCCGCTTCTCCGGCGCATTCTGCTTGAAGTAGGCGATGGCCTCCTTCGGCTGATCCAGTTGCACGAAGAAGACCGTCAAGTCATTGAGCGCCTCCGTCTTGAGATCGCCCAGCTCCTCGCCGCGGGTCTCCGCGTACTCCACCGCCTCCTGCAGCTTCTTGAGGCCGGCCTCGTAGTCGCCCGCGTTGAAGTCACACCAGGCCAGCTTGTAGATGGCGTAGGCGTAGATCTTCGGGACGCCGGTGTCGCGCGCCTTCTCGTAGTTCTGCTTCGCCGGCATCAGCTTGTTGTTGTCGAAGTAGTGGTTGCCAAGCTGAATGTAGGCGTCCGGCACGAACTGCGACTTCGGGAAGTCCCGGATGAGCTCCTCGTAGCGCTTCACGGCCTCGGCCTGGCGCCCGAGCTCGTAGAGGTTGTAGGCCTGGGAGAAGAGGACCTCGTCGCGGACCTCGTACTGCGGATAGTCGCGCAGGATGTCCTCGTAGAGGCTCATCACCTCCACGCGGTAGCGCTCGCTGTCGCGGTGGTCCTCCTTCGGGGCCTCCGCCTTCTCGCCGCGCGCCACGGCGGCGTCGTACTTCTTCTCCGCCTCCAGGTAGCGGTCCATCTCCAGCCGGTAGAGGTACTTGGACTTCTCCCAGTACAGCTCGGACAGCCGGTACAGCAGGTCCGCCTTGCGCGAGGTGCCGTCCTGGATCTTCGGGATCAGGCGCTTGAAGCCCTCGATGGCCTCGTCCCGCTTCTTGTCCGCCAGCGCATCCTTCTTGCTGTCGGCGATGCGTGGCAGCTCGGCGAACTTCGAGCTGGCGGGGCTCACCCGCGCCGGACCATTGCGCCGCTCCTTCTCCTCGGGAGCCCCCGGCACCGCGGACGGAGCCTTGTCCGCCGTGGCCTTCTTGCCGGCAGGAGCCGCCTTGGCCGCCGCCGCTGGAGGCTTCTTCCCCACCACCTTCCTGGGCGGTGCCGCCTCCCCCACCCCGCTCGCGGTGAGCGCTACGCCCACCGCCAGCGCACCGAAACGAAGGAACGCCTTCATGCGAACTCCTGCCATCGAAGGGACGACCGAAGGTAGACGCGCACTCCTGGAATGAGAAGTGCTGCAACCGTGCCAACGCGAACGAATGCGCCCCACAGGGCACTATCGGTTTCAGGGGCTGAACAGGAAAACGGGGCGGCCACGGCGCGCGCAACAACGCCCAGGCCCACCCCGTTACTCCGAACTGCGTCCATCTCCGACAGGGCTTAGTGCGAGCCCGCCTCGGTGCGCTCCTCGCCCGGCTTCGCCAGACAGCCGCGCTTGAGCGTGTATTGATAGTAGCCGATCTCGTCGATCCAGAACTCGCCCTGGAACTTCCAGTAGTTCCAGGCAGGCCCAGGCATGGCGGGCCGGTAGAGCGACTGGCGGGAGAGCACCGCCTTCTGATCGACACCGGCCTGCAGCAGATCCTTCTGATCGAGCGCCGTCTGGACGCAGATGATCTCCGCCTGGTCCGAGAAGGTGCGCAGGTTGTCCGCGGCCTCGCGCAGGCGGCTGCGAGCCAGGGTGCCGCCCACCTGGAGCAGCGTGTTGCGCACGTCCTCCAGCGCGGCCACCGTCTGCGTCGCGAACGCGCTCCCCTTCCAGGCGCCCGAGTTGACGAGGGTGCGCTTCTCGTCGTCCACGGTGGCCAGCCCGCGCATCACCTCGCGGATGCGCTCGTTGTTGCGGATCCACAGGTACACGGGGCGCGGCAGCCGGCGGTTCTCCGCCGCGGACACGAGGTTGAAGGCGGGGATCAGCCCCATGTCCTCGCCGGTGAAGGGCTCGAGCTGCTTCGCCATGGGCCCGTACACCTCGTCATAGGCGGCCAGCGTCGTCTTCACCTCGTCGAAGAGGCAGCTGTAGTAGTAGACGGTCGCCTTGAGGACCCAGGACTCGGGCTGGAAGGCGCCGGCGAACTGGGGCGCATGCAGCGCCTGGAGGCTGCCGAGCGCCCCGCCGAAGTCCTCGTTCTGGAAGCGGGCGAAGCCGTTCTCGAAGAGGGCCTGATCCCAGTAGCGGGAGTAGCGCGGCACGCGCTCGTAGGCGGCGCTCGCCTCCTTGTACTCCCCGCGCCCGTAGTGCAGGCGCCCGAGCCCCAGCATCGCCAGCTCGCGCGTCTCCTTGAGCTCGAGCTGCCGCTCGCCCTTCTGGTTGAGCACCGTCTGGAAGGCGGCGAGCGCGGCTTTGTCCAAGGTGTCAGCCTCGCCGGGGCGGCCCGGGAAGCGCGGATCGGCCAGGACGATGCCGAGCAGGTACTGCGCCTTGGCGTAGACGCGGCTCTCGGGCGGGACGGCCTCGAGCAGGGAGCGGGCCTCCTCGAAGCGCCCGCGGCGGTGGCTGATGGTGCCCACCAGGTAGTTGATACGCGCGAGCACCTCGCGGGGCAGCGTCACCCACTGATCCCGCACCTCGTCCGTATAGGCCTGGTTGAGGAGGCTGGGGATCAGGTTCTGCTCATCGAGCTGCTGCTGAATGTCGACGAGCCCCTCCACCGCCTTGAGGTACGAGGGGTGCTTCGGGCCCGCCTTGAGGATGGCGGCGTAGGTGACGAAGGCGCTGACGGGGAGGCCCTTCTTCGCGAAGGTCTGCCCCAGGTAGTACTCGGCCTTGCCCTTCGTCTCGGGATCGGCGGCGCGCTCGGAGGTCTCGAAGAAGAGCGGCGCGGCGGTGTCGAGATCGCCCGCGTTGAAGGCGGCGAGCGCGCGGTTGTACGTGGTGACGTCCTGCGCGGAGGCCGCGAGCGGAGCCAGGGCGACGGCGAGGAGTGCGAGCAGTCGGGACATGGCAGGGGTTCCCATCAGAAGAGGATCGAGAAGCCGGCGTAGAAGCTCACGTTGTTGAGGACGTCCGAGGAGGGCTCGGCCACCAGATCCCTCCCGAGGATGATGTCCTCGCGGTAGTTCTTGTTCGTGTCGGGGTCCACGCCGTCGAACTTCTGGAACTTGCAGCCACCGCTGAGGTCCAGGTTGGCGAAGGGCTCGTTGCCCGCGCGCGCGGCCTCCAGCTTCTCGAAGTCGGCGAGGTTGCAGCCGTCCACGCGATCCACGCGAGCGGTGTAGACGAGATCCCTCACCTCGAGCCGCACCGCGTAGGAGTCCCCGAACTGGACGCGGAAGCCGCCGCCCACGGAGCCGACGAACCGGGTGCCCGCGTCTCCGAAGCGCGCGGGGACGGTGAACGTCTCTCCGTCCACCTGGTTGGCCACCTCCGGCCGGATCAGGTGCCGCGTGCCGCCGAAGCCCGCGCCGCCGCTGAGGATCAGACTGAACTGCGCCAGGTGGTCGTCATAGAAGGCGAACTTGCCGTATAGCGGCGTCACCTCGACACCCGCCTGCGCACCCCACTGGAGCAGCAGCGAGGAGGCCGCCTGCGCCTGCTCGCGGACCTTGTCGATCAGCTCCAGGTTGAAGCGGCTCTCGTTGGAGTGCCAGTTGTAGAGGCCCGACACCTGGAGCGCGAAGTTCTCCTGCAGGTGGTACGTGTAGTGGAGCGCGCTGCCCGCGTGGTTGGTGAACTTGCCGTTCACCTGCACCGCCAGCGGATAGAGCGCGAACTCATGCTTGCCCTCGTCCGCGAAGCGCTTCTTCTGGACGATGTGGACGGAGACGTTCGGGTTGTAGAGCGGCGCACCGTGCACCAGCCGTTGCTGCTCGGGCGTCGTGGTGCGCAGCTCGGTGTCCACGTCCGCCACCGCCAAGGGCGCATCCGCGGCAGGCTGGGGCTCGGTGGGTGCGGCTGCCTCGGCAGGAGCCGGAGCCTCATCGGCGGGTGCGTCCTCCTCCCCTTGCTGGGAGCGCGCACGCGGGGTGGCAGCAGGCTGCTCACCGGGCACGGAGGTTCCCAGCTCGTGCTGAGCCGGCTCGGGAGCCGCCGCCGGCGCCGCGGGAGGCGACGCCTCGGGCGGAATGGAAGTCTCCGCGCCCGGAGCGGGCACCGTGGGAGCGGCTTGAGCGAGGGCCGGATCAGCCCCGGCGACCGTCGACAGGAGGACTGCGAAGGACAGGATCGTTCGCATGGTTTCTAGAAGAGGAAGGTGTAGCCAATGTCGAACTGGACGAGGTGCGTGAGGCCCGGGCTGGGCGCGGGCGTGCCCGTATCGCGGCCCGCCTCCCAGTCATCCCGGTTCAGCGCCACACGGAAGGCATCGCGGAACACCCAGTCCCGCAGCTCGAACTTCACGCCGTGCCGCTCGAAGGCGAAGAAGCGCAGGCCCACCGCCGCGCTCACCACGGGGGCCACCCGCGTCTCCTTCACCCAGAAGTTCTCGCTGGCGGTGGAGCGATCCAGCGGATCCGAGCGGTTGTCACAGATGCCGAGATCCCGGTTCACCACCTGGGCGCACTGGATCAGCGACTGGCGCTGGAACGAGCCCAGCCCACCGCCCGCCCAGAGGTAGGCCTGGAAGTGCGTGGGGACCTCCGCCATCAGCGAGAGCTTTCCGTACACGGGCGCCCAGCGGAGCCCCACGACGCCGTGGAGGTTCATCCGCCAGAGATCCTCGAGCTCGTCGGTGATCTTCTTGTCGTCGCGGTTGAGGAAGCTCTCGGAGATGGAGCGGGCCAGGCCGGTCTGCCGGCTGAACGAGTAGCCCGCGCGGCCTTCCACGGCGAAGGTGTCGAAGAGGTTGTAGGCCACACCGAGGTCCAGCGTGTAGTGGGCCGTGAGGTACGTGAGCATGGAGACGCCCACGCTGGGAGAGAGCTCGAGGTTGCCCGCGGGCCGGTAGAGCCGGTTGCGGACGACCACCCCCTCCAGGGTCTGCTCCTGCTGCCCGGCGGCGCTCAGGGCCGTCAGGGCCAGGATCATCGAGGCGAGCACGCGGAGTGAACGGACGGTCAACATAGAGTTCTGGTGCGGCCCTTGGGACGGGCCGCATTGCACGTGAGGATCAGCGTTGGGGCATCCAAGTGCACATCCGATGCCCGAGGGGCAAGGTGCGCCGTACCCCGGACCGTGCACTTTTTTCACGGCCATCGCCAGCACCGCATGGTGGCCGACGTTTCAGCCTCCGCCCCACCCAGGACGTGAGAATCCGGCTGGAAAAACGAACGCCCCGCCAAGACCCGTGTTGGCGCCAGGACGGGGCGCCAAGACTCGCGGGGAGCGTGGGCGGAGGGCGTCAGCCCCTACACTCACCTACCTACTTCTCGCTCACGCCCTGCCGCATCCCCTGTTTGTCGTCCGGCTTCTGCTTGTTCATCGCTCGACCTCCCTGCCGGTGAAGGCCCCCGTCCCAAATGGGGGTACGAACGGCCGGAATGGCACGCACAGCCAAACGTCCGTGAAACCGTACTCACGAGCCCACGTCAGTGCTCCCAAGCCCGCCCAGGTGATGGTCATTGCCCTCCTCTAGTATGGGCTCAAGAACGAGCACCCCTGGCCTGGTTCCTCAGCCCCCCAACGAAACCATTGGTACTTGAATTGGAGCGTGGATCTGAAACCGTAGGGCCTCAGTTTCTCGTCTCGTCGTGGGGTTCTGTCCAGACCACTCCAGCGCACACATTGCACGACACACCAAGAACCACTATGCCCCCCCTGCCCTCCACCCCCCCAGAGAATACCGAGATGAGCGAGCGCACCTCGCTGTCTGCTGGCCGACGTGTCCGTGTGGCAGTGGTTCAATTGGCTTACCACCCAGCATTTAAGGACACTTTAGCAGATCCCCTTTTCAGCCTCGATCGCCCGACGTCTTCGCTACTCCCAGATGGTCTGCAAGCCGCCCCCGAAGCGATTCGGTCGAAGTTCAATGAACTGCGCCGCCGGATACGCGCCACGTACGTCGAGCACATCCGCCGTCGGGTCGAAGCCATTCTTGAAGCATGCAAAGCTTGGAAGGTCGATCTCATAGTGTTTCCAGAGTACTCGATCCCTCCTGACATACTTGAGTCGCTTGCCCATGTGGCTGGTCAGATGGTCATTGTTGCTGGCAGCCACTATGTCGACCGCGCCACAATCCGCGGCCACATTTACGAGCGTCTAGGCGGCAGACCGAGTCCTGACCTGCTCGAGCAGTCTGTCAGCCCTGTTATTCATGAAGGCAAACTCCGGGCTCTCGTTCCCAAACTTCACGCGGCCAAGCCGGAGGTCGGCACTCTGCGGCTTGGTATGGAGTGGGATCCCGTTCCCCTTCCAGAGAGCATTCCTGGCCCAATGGCTGTGCTTATCTGCCTCGACTTCATCTCCCGGCAAAGCTCACAACACCTCGACTATGTGGCCCGCCCACTTGGGAACTGCCGATTCATCGCTGCCCCTGCTCTGACCAATACACACTCCCTTCCAGAGTTCAATTCACAGGCCTTGAAAGACGCACGCCGCGAGCACAGGCCTGTGCTTTTCGCTAATTATGCCCTTGGCGGCGGCAGCACCATCATTGTTGATGAGGGTCGCGAGACCGACACCAGCCTCTTTCCAGAACATACAGGCCGCCTCGAACCCAATGAGGAAGGAGTCATCGTCGCCGACCTCGACCTTGGCGTAGACCGAGTTGGATTATCGACTTCCTATGTCCTCATTCCATCCGTCACGCCCGTCGCTGCAGCATCTCTTGTTTATCGTGGAATCGAACAGGAATATTCAGGCTGGCTAGATGCCCTCCAAACTAAACTCGTCGCGCCTGACCACACCGACTACCAACGGCTTGAAGATATTGCAGCCCTAGTCCTCCAAACTCCCCCTCCCACTCCCAATCATAAAAGCGCACGCAAGCGCCGCCTCGACAGACTTGCACAGGACATCGAAGATGAATCAAGCCTGCTGCGTGTCAAACAATTAAGCACAGAACTGATCCTAGCCGAAAACATACTCCCTCTCAATGAACTCCGGGCCGCGCTAGCACGAGGAGCCGCAGACGAGGTAACACAATGGGTCAACGAACTGGGAGTGAGTGAATTTGCCTCTGTGGCTACTCGGCTTAGCGAGCCTTGGGAGAAGCTCGCGCACTCCATGAAGACTTGGAGCAGCCAGGCACGCACCGCCTTGGAGAATATCCGAGCATCCGTTCGTGGCGGACCTGCACCACACGATCCCAAGAAGCTCATAGGATTAGTCGACCTTTACGAAAAGGAGATCGAGCGAGGGTTCGAAGAAGAGGATAAGAAAGCTTCAGCACTCTCCAGACAAGGCCGATACGCCGAAGCCCGAGATATCTACAAGGCCATGCAAACTCGCGCAGAGGACATGGTCCGTCGCGGGGAGAACGAAGCGCGGGCTAAACTCCGACAGTGGAGCGCAAGGTGTAAGCTCCAAGTCGCATTGTCGACCCTGAAACTTCAAGAACACGAAGCCGCTCGGGAGATACTTTCCTCCATTTCACCAGAGGACCTCTCAACTTCTGGAAAAATCCACCTTGCTGAAGGTCTGGCACTTGTCGGCGAACGAATTCGCGCAAGAGACATTCTTCCTGCCGAAGAAACAATCAGTGAATCCGATCGTTTAAAACTCGTTGAGACCCAGCAAACGCTCGACTTGCTGGAGGGGCGCCTCCCAACAAGCCTAGTTGATACCGCTCCTATTCGCCTGCGGGCAGCGACCATGCTTCTTACAAAGCACGATCTCGCAACTGCAGCACAACTAGCTCTCGAAGCCATTGAACGAAGCGAAGGCATCGCACTAACAAACTCGATTGCCACCCTGATACTGACCGAAGTTCTCTGGAGGACAATCCTAGAACTTCCGCCCAACGCGATTCCCATCCCTGTCGGGAATCGTCCCCCTGTGATCGAAGCACTAGAAACGCAGTTCGGCAAACTCCTTACTGAGGAACTTCCTACGGCGATTCGCGAGAGCCTTTCCAAAGCGGAAGAGCGATTCCGCGTGCTGATTAAGGACATTGACTGGTTAACCGATCACTTCGAGGCTCCAGACTCAGAGGACGACCAAGAAGATTCACTCCGGTCTGAGAATCCCCGATCTCTAGCATGGAAGCTTGCTCGCGATGGCCGCATCGAGGAAGCTCTTCAGTCGATACCTGCTGATCCAGACAATCATCCATGGCGTACTCGCTTCGACCGAATTGAACTACTCGCTTTCTGTAACGAGTTCAGCCGCGCACTGGCGGAAGCCCTCGCATTAGCACTCGCCATACCTGATAAGGCGCCTATAGAGTACATGGCTGCCAAGTTGCTTGCACATGACAGACGAATACCTGAGGCAATCGCACACGCAGAGAAAGCCTTTACCCAACTGCCCGGTTGTGGGCACCGGCTCCTGCTTGCAAACCAGCGGCTAGAGCTAGATGACGCCGAAGGCGCTTGGGATTTACTAAAAGATCTTGAGAGTGATGACCGCCCGCGAGTATTGCGCGCCCGAGCACTGGCTGCCGAGGAGGCAAACAGATTTGATGATGCAGACAAAGCATGGCGGCGCTACCTAGAACGAGTGCCCAATGACGGGCTCGCCCGCATACGCTTTGCGCAACTTCTCTTCCGCATGCACAAACTCGAAGAGGCCGCCGCAGTTGCTTGGCGAATGTTTCAGGAGCAAGGAGAGCAACTGAGTTTAGACGCACTTCACGGTTGTGGCTCCCTTCAGCGTCTCGCAGGCCCATTGGACATAGAACAAACCCGGCGCATCAAGGAAATCGCCGCACGAATCAAGGAGCGCTTTCCCACGGATGCTCGAGCCGAGCACTTGCGCTTCCAACTCATTGCTACGCTGGGAGAAATTCCCGGGGATGTCCCCCCCATTGACATTCCCAAGCTTGTTGAAGCTGGGTATCTCCGCCGTGCGAAGGAGGGACTCCCCGCCCTTGTTGAATTCTTCAATCAGCGGACCGCACGTCTCACCGCCATTGATCAACTGAGGAGAAATGGGGCCATTCCAACTGCAGTTGCATGCACGATGGGCAATGCCCGTCTCGCGCTCGCGGTAACTCGGATTCTAGAGCGAAGCCGACACGCGAGCGGGCTTCTCTGTCCCCCCGTCTCGCTCGTTGACCATCTCCCCGAGATAGATTTCAAAGGAGCTACCCTTCTTGCTTCAGACCTTGAGCTCTTGCTGTTGGAACTATTAGACATCATCCCTCTCCTTCGCGCTACGTTGGGTACTACAGGCCAGCTTGTACTCTTCCAGCATGCGCACGACCGTATTGTCGATGATGCGGCTTACCTCCGCATCCATGCCAGACCTGATCGCCTTTCAGAAGTAGAGAATTTGCTCCGGCGCTTGGAGCACCGGCCAACGATCGCTCCGGATCCAAGTGCACCCAACGATGATGCTGCAGCTGCGCGTAAGGCTGGAGTCGTCCTTGTTGATTACGAAAAGAGAGCGGATGCCGACATCATCTCCGCCCGCGCATTCATACACTATCTAAGCGAGCAAAGAATCATTGATGATGAACAACGAGCGAACATCGAGATCCACCTACCTCCAGAGACTGATCCACTTCCTCATCAGTTTGAGACATTTCCCGAGCGCATTGCTGTTTCTTGGTTCTTCGTTGAGGCTCTCTTCAAGGCTGGTGCACTAGACGCAGTCTTCGATGCCTATCATGAGCGACTTAGTCTCGGTCCTACCGTTGCAAGATACTTCCGCCGCGAGCGAGACGAACTTGTAGACGCTATCAAAGCACATGAGTTGGCCGACCGAGTTCACGCACGGCTCGCCGAGGGGTGGATCCACGTAAGACCCGAGCCCACGGTTAAAGATTTGCCCCCATTGCGTGACCCAACAAAGGACTGGGCTGAGGAATTAGTGCTAAATCCTCTCCAAGAGATGCTAACCTATCGACATGCTGTCATTGAGCATCCGGCGTGGTGGCGTCTTACGGCGGACTTTTTTGGCAGCAACGTGCTTGGCGCTCCTGGACTCACCGAGCAATTAGCTTGGACAAGCCGTAATGAGTATTTGGATCTTATCGAACGGCTTCGACCAGCCCAGGAACGGGATCTTGCATTGCCAACGCTTGTCAGGCTCCTGATTCAAAACCTGAGAGAAGCGGACCAGCGCCTCCTTAAGCTTGCTGAACTGGGGTTCCCAGACGCACTCGATGCAGCAGCGATCCTACGCTTGGAGCGGCGCTACAAAGGGCTTGAGAAGGGTGAACCCAAGCGAATCCTCGATCAACAAGAATGGATGGCGCGAGAAGTAGGGCATTTGGGAGGTGACCTTGCTCGGCTTCGCTTGGCAGAAACCTACGCAGAAGCAGTCTTCGCATGCTTCGCTACGACAGATCGGACAGACGCAGAGAAGAAGTCACTACTCGACACCATGATGTGTCGACAGGAGGCCATCGGCGCAAGCACTAGAACCAATGCACTAGATCAAGCTTTCGCATTCATTGCACTAAGTACTCTTGGTCACTGGACAACCGCGTGGGTAGTTCAAGAAGGAAAAGCCACACTTGACACCAACAGTCACATCGCCGTCCTATGGTCGGCATTGTCTGCATGGTCAAGCACGAATAGCTCTCGAAGAGCCGCTCAAGGTCGTGCACTGCGCGAAGCTTGGCGCGTCCTTGCGCATCAATCAGGCGAGCCCTCTCTTGGACTAGCTTTAACCCTCATGCTTGCGCACTGGGGTGACACCAAGAAAGTGCCATCGCAGCTCGAGCCGGCGCTCGAAGCGGCTACCATCATCTCCTCTCTTTGGAAGGAAAGCCCCTTTGCTGAAGCCGGGTATGGGCACCTTCTTGTTAGCGCTGCAGAACTGCTCGCCAAAGAGCCTGATTCCGTATGTGAACCTCGTCAAGTCTCATATCCCGTCCTCTTCAGTGAGACCTCTGCGACTGCACTCATACAACTCCCCATTGAAGCACTATTCCTGCGCTTGCAGAGTGCCGACAAACGAAACGTCGTAAGTCACCTCAAATTGGCACAGGGACCTTACGACGGCATAGCCTATAATCTTCTTGAAGAAATCGGGAAAACACCTGAAGACGTAAAGCTGCTCAGGCAATATGCAGAGCATGCATCCACAGCATTGTTCAGGCTCATTCAGGATGATCCGTTATTTCTCAGAACTTGGGTGCAGGCCCGAAGACTTGGTTATGATGGCAATCTCAGTAAGCTTGATGAACTTCGGGCGGTCCTTTCTGAGCCCAACGCACTGCTCCCTGCAGGTCAGCCTCTCCACACAATCCTCGATGAGCGAGTGGCTCCAACCTCGGGATGTTGGTCCCAGCGAGTTGATCGTATCACCCTCCTCACCATGGCTAGCGAGATCCCTGGAAGTCTGCCAGCCTTCACGACGCCTATTTACCTGCAGGACGAATCCTTCAGTGAACATGTCCGTGTGGCTCTCCATCGACTAGAGCACCCCGAAGAGCACCCTATTGCACAGCTCGCCAGGGACATGTTTTTCCTTCGTGCAGCAGCAATGCTTCGTCCCCCTATTAAGCTCCCAGAGGGGGAGCTCAATCTTTATGAAATCCTCCCCATGCGCCTCTTGCGCCTGCTCGAGAGTGTTTCAGCCCCCCCTCCGGCAGATTCGATGGCATCTGTTGAGGCTGCGCTGCTTAGGGTTTGTGCCGAGATTATTCAGAGAATCTCGTCGCATGAAAGACTGCCAGTTCGTGATGGGCTCTGGCTTACTTATCGCCTCTTTCAATGGCTTTGTCTCCAGCTAGACGCTCTTCCACCTGATGAGCGCCGCAACAACATGCGGCAACTCGCCGCCAATGCGCCGCAAACGGGCTCGCCACAGGACCTGCTCGATCCCGTCGGCTTTGGTCACGGCTTATTTGATTACCGTTTAGCAACCGTGCTCCACACGCTTGGTGCCATGGAAGAACTAGCTGCGGCCATGCGATCCCGCAAACAAGAACAATCCTTGGATGAACCGAAACGCATCTCTTCGCCTGAACTAGAGAGCAAGCTCCTCGCTTTTGCAGAACACGCCCACACAGGCCCACACTATACCTCTGTGCTCGACTGGAAGGCTCCTTGCAATGTTCCCGATCTTGCACTCTACGCGCTTTTCAGATTAAACAGTTCTCGCTTTGCCGATCTAAGTACAGGCTCACGCATGCGACGGTTTGAGGCTCTACCTGTCGACCCTCAGTCTCTCAAGAATAATGACGAGGCAATGTTCGATCTTGCTGGCCGAATCGTTCTTGCCACTGCAGACATCATTGGCGATCTAACCCCCAATGAGCGCACATTTTTAGAATCCAAGTTTCGCTCTATGGATGACAGTCCCATCAGCCGATGCTGGCGTTGGGTTATCTTCACCATGCTTTTTTCGAAAGGCATGCATCATTTGGAAGAGGATGCCTTCAAGCTGACTCTTGAGCACACAGGGCACACCCTTGCCCCCATTGTTCTCGGATACCTCCTCGCTGGCATAGCCGCGCAAACTCCAGCGCGTGTTGAGAGTACAGTTGATGCCATACTGGCCGGTGCGGCTCAGCAGCTTAAAGATCCACTCACGCTCGTCTTTGGTGCTTTAGGCCGGGTTTATCTTCGTGGCCATCCAACGGAGCAGGATTTCATCGGTCCGCTCATTCTGCGGCTTGCAGAGCGCCCCATTTTTCAGAGTGACCCCCGCCTAAGCGAAGTACTCATCTTTTTCGGTTTGAGTAAGCCCGTCTGATGAAGAATTTTCTAAACTGCTCACTGCGGCCGTGATTCGCTGGACTCCACCTGGTAGCCATTGGCCAAAGACAGCGGGTAGAGAGCTCGATGGCCCAGGTTGGGGTAGTAGGCAGCAAGATAAGGCACCCCCGCAATCGACACCCACGTCCAGGAGGCTGGCTTGGGCTGTGACTGCAGCCATGCATCTGCATCCTGACGGCTGCTGAAGGATGCGATGGCGACGGGGGGTCCCCCTTTTCGGAGCTCGGCCAGGTAGTACTCGAGGTCCCGGTTGCGAGGAAGGCGGCGGGTTCCTGTCGCGCGATCATGGACCACATCGTGGTAGGCGTTCGCGATCAGGACATTGGCGGAATCGGGGGGATGGGGATGGCGCTGGAGCCACGCCTCCGCTTCCTCTCTCGTGGCGAAAGAGGCCACGGCATAAGGGGGACCTCCAGCGGCGACATACTCGCGATAGTCCCCAAAGGCGCTGTATTGCCCTGTCACAGAGATGAATTGAAGTGCGTTGAGGATGGCTTGGATCGGGCCTCGCTCCGCGGTGGATTCGGGTTCATCGAGAAGCTTCGTGAAGAGCTCTTGGGTACGGCTCAATCGCTCCTGAAGACTCACTTGCTCCCTGGTCCCAGAGGTGGCGGGAGCCTCCTCCACTCGAGGTGGCGCGCCAGCCTTGAGCCTCTCACGGAAGTCTTCGAAGTGGTGGCGCTGACCGGTGTCCCAGATGAAGAAGAGCGCGTCTCGCGCCAGTTCCAGCAGCTGCCGCCGTTCTGGGCTCTGGGCCCACTGCCGCCCAATCACCTCCTGGGCCTCTGACAGCAGGAGCGGGTCTGTCATGGCAGTGCCACCACACCGGAAGAAGTCGACGCGTCCTCTGCCGACACGAGCAAAACCGCCGGTGCCAGAATCAGAGCGGTGCCTCCACTTCCCGCGACGATCACGACGAAAGCCACCCCGGCGACGACAACGACCGTGCCTACCTGCAGCTCTTTACGGTGCCGCTTCAGCCAATCCACCGCGTCGTCGATGAGCGGGAAGCTTCGAGCCTCCGCCAGATCACGCAGCCGAGAGCAATCGTTGTAGGCGGGCCTGCAGCGGTCGCGACACATCCTGGCTTTGGCGCCCTGATTCGCGTGGGTCCAATTCGGTCCCGTGAGGGACTTGATGCACATGGCCACGCAAACATCGAACTCGTCTTCGCAGTCGCGAGTCCACGCAGCGCGGACGATACCGCTCTGTGCAGTGCCACCTGTCGCCCGGTGCGGGTACTTCGTCAGGTCGAAGCCGCTCACGGGCTCCCACCCGTGGGTGAGTTGGCCCTCAGGCCCCTCCTGGATGACGAGCACGAGGCGGGAAAGCTCGTGCCCCTCCGGAGCGCTGTGGGCCGAACGGGTAGCACCGCAGGCGACAAGCAGGAGCACACAGCCCGACGCCATGAGCTGCTGAGGAGCCGAAACCGTTCTCATGCGGAGGGAGCCTACAAAACAAACGCCCCGGCCGGAACCCTCGAGGGCTCCAGCACGGGGCGTCAGTGACAGACTCGACCGCGGAGACTAGCGGCCGCGGGCGGCCTTGTGCTGCTCGCGCATCGCCAGCTTGATGGCCGGCTTCACGTAGACGATGGCGTCGTTGTGGCCGGGGATGGCGCCCTTCACCAGCAGCAGCCCCTTCTCCACGTCCACGTCCACGATGGTCAGGTTCTGCGTGGTCACCTGCTCCACGCCGTAGTGACCCGGCATCTTCTTGTTCGGGTAGGTGCGGCCAGGCGTCTTACGCTGACCGATGGCGCCCGGGTGACGCTGATACTCGTGCGTACCGTGCGTCTTCGTCTGCGAGCCCTTGAAGCTCCACCGGCGCATGACGCCCTGGAAGCCACGGCCCTTCGTGGTGCCGGTGACGTCCACCAGCTGCCCCTTGGTGAACATGTCCGCCTTCACCGCGTCGCCCACGTTGAACTTCGCGGCGTCCTCCGGCGTCACCCGAAACTCCTTCAGGTGCCGGCGAGCGGCCGCGTTGTTCTTCTTGAAGAACCCCTTCTGCGCCTGCGTCAGGATCTTCTCGCGGATCTCCCCGTAGCCCAGCATCACCGCCGAGTATTCATCCTTCTCGGGAGTCCGCTTACCCACCACCTGGCAGGTGTTCACGTCGATCACGGTGACCGGCACGAGGTTGCCCTCGTCGTTGAACACCTGGGTCATTCCGATCTTCTTGCCAATGAGACCCTTCACGTCATCCTCACTGCGAGCGCGCGTGGCGCAGAAAAACTCAATGAAATCCGCTGCCTAGCCCTTGCGGGCTGCAGGAAGCGGCGCAATCTAGCAGACGCACCCCTCGCGTCAAGCACCGATAGCGGATCAGGCCCTCACTGGGCGCGATCGAGTCTCGGGTAGAACGGCGCGAGCTGGGCATCCGAGACGCGCTGCTTATAGACATCCTCGCCGAGCAGGAACAACGCCTGGTCCAGGTAGTCTTCCGCGGCCTGGATCTCCTGCTCCTTCTGGCCGATGGCCACGTCCAGGTCGGCCATCTTCTGATCGAAGGCGTCCTTGCGGTCCTCTGCCTCGTCCAGGATCTCGAGCATGCGCTTGTGCGCCAGGATGCCGGGCGCGCCCGGCTGGCCGGGCAGCGGGGTGAGCGCCTGCGCCAGGTCGTCCTGAACCTGCTCGATGTCGCGCTGCAGCCGCATCATCTTGAGCCGGTTCTTCTTCAGGTTCTCGCGCGCGGTGGCGACCTCCATGGGGTCCTTGCGCGTCATCTCCATGTCGTGGATCTTCGCCTCGGACTTCTTCAGGCCGTCCAGGCCGTAGCGCAGCTCGGCGCGCTTGGAGGAGAGCGCCTTGCGCATCTCCCGCACCTTGCCCTCGATGGCGTCCACGGCCTTCTTGAACTTCTTGATCGTGATCTGAAGCTGGATCTTCTCCTGCTCCTGCTGGGCCTGGAACTCCTGCCAGGACGCGTCCTCGTCGTTCATCTCCTGCTCGAGCGCCGCCAGCTCATCCCGCCGCGCCACCAGCGCCTCCTCGGCGCGGTAGACGCGGTCCATGGTGCGCGGGCAGTTCGGCTTGCCGGGCAGCCGGTCCCGCGCCAGATCGCCGAGCTGGAAGATGAGATCGTTGTAGCTCTCTGCCTTCGCCATGAGGCGCATTCATACGCCCAAGCCCCATGGCCTGTCAGCAGGAGTACGCCCCGGGCGGCCTAGGAATCGGCCGGAGCGGCGGCTGCGGAGTCTTCGAGCCCCACGGGGGGAAGCACGCCCTCGGCCAGGGAGAGCAGCTCCCGGGACCGATCCTGCTCCTCGGTGCGGTTGAGCTCGCAGACCCAGGCGGAGGACAGATCCGCGTGCTGGCGCGCCATCTCCGCGGTGGACTCGTAGCGGGTGGCGGCAGTCCGGGCGAACGCCCCCTCCCTGCGCAGCTCATGGGCCAGGTCCGAGCCGACCTCCACCTCTTCGGGAGGCACGGGCAGCGGTCCTCTGCCGAGCGCCGCCAGGCGGGCCAGCAGTCGGGAGGCATGGGCCCGGCAGAACGCCGCCAGCACCATCAGGCGCGCTCGCGCTCGCGGATCTCCGACGCGCTCGGCCAGCGCCGTCATGCGGCGCGCCGAGACCACTTCGGCTTCCCAGGCAGCAGCCAGCGCCGCCGCCAAGCGAGTATGCCTCGCTCCCATCTGCAGCCCCCTTCTCCCTACCATTACCTTCCGCGGCAAGTTAGGGACGGGATCGCGAGACTTCAACCGAGGCGCTCGAACAACCACCACGCCCCTGCAGTGAGGATGACGCTCGAGAGCGCTCGCACCGTCCACAGGTTGACCTTGGGCCGGCGCTGGATCAGCCGCACGAGGGGCAGCAAGGCCGTGACGATGAGGGCCTGCCCCAGCTCGACTCCCAGGTTGAAGCCGAACAGGCCGGACGCCACCTGCTCCCCCAGTCCGTAGGCGCTCAGCACGCTGGCGAAGCCAAAGCCATGCACCAGCCCGAAGAGGAACGTCAGCACGGCGCGGTGGCGGTGCTCGCGCAGGAGCAGGTTCTCCGCCGCCACATAGATGATGGAGACGGCGATGGCCGCCTCCACCCAGCGCGTGCGCGGCCCATCCAGCAGGATGAAGCCCAGCGCCGTGGCCCCCAGCGTGAGCGAGTGCGCCACCGTGAAGGCGGTCACCATCCCCAGCACCCGCTTGAGGCTGCCCCCCACCAGCAGCAGGGCGATCAGGAAGGCCAGGTGATCGATCCCCCCGAAGATGTGCTTCATCCCCAGCTGGACCCAGCCGCCGAAGCCCGGGGCGAAGGTGCTCGGGGCCACGGAGCCTCGCTCGGGGATGTCCAGGCTCGGCCGCACCGAGTCCGCGAAGAGCTGGCCGCCCTCCCCTCCAAAGGAGCCGAGCACCACCCGGTAGTTGGCCGGCAGGAGGGAGAGCACCGAATACGTCTGCCGCAGGGGCCCGGGGGGACAGCCAAAGGTGGCGGTCAGCTCCACGTACGTCTCCACCCGCCGGGCGGAGTGCTCCTGGCGCGTGCAGGGCTGCCCACCGGCGGTGAGCGGCAGCGCGTCCCAGATCCCCACCTCCAGGGCAGCGCGGCGCGCGTCCAGATCCGCCTGAGAGACGGCGCCGTCCCCATCCGCATCCGCGGGCAGCAGCAGGCTCAGCGTGCTCGCCGTGAGCGTCAGCCGCGCCCGCACCTCGGGGCCGCCCGCCTCGGTGCGCCGGACCTGCGTGTAGATGATGTCCGCGTCGTGCGCGCGGGCCGCCCCCGCCCCCAGCAGCAGGGCGAGCGGCACCGCGACTCGTGCCATCCGCATGCACCCGGAAGCCTGCTCCGGGCACGAGGGCGGCGTCTACTCCTGGATGAACTCCAGGTGGACCTGCTGCCGGCCACTCAGGCCCCCGTGGTGCGCGCCGCAGCGCGGGCAGTAGAACGGGCCGTCCCAGTCCCAGAGCGCCTTCACCTCATCCGCGCAGCACACCAGGTGGATGGGGCGCAGATCCTCCGGCTCGTCGGGCATGCCCTCGGGCAGCGCCTCCGGTGCCACGGCCACGAAGGTGGGCCGCGGGTTCTGCGCCAGCGTGCGCGTCACGTGGGCCAGCTGCTCGTAGCGGACGTGGTTGGCCAGCCCCCGCGCGAGCGCCTCCAGGTACGCCACGTGATCGCGGACCAGCCACTCGTCCGCGTCGGCCCGGTGGCCACAGTAGAAGCAGGTCCACGTGGGCACCGGCTCGTAGCCCTCGTGCGGATTCTCGAAGGGGAACAGCATCAACAGCCGGCGCTGCAGGACTCGCGCATCGAAGCGGCTCGGGCGCGTCTTGAAGATGCGCAGGCAGCTCGGGCACTGCCGGCGCACGAAGCCGGAGGCGTCCCGAGGCAGCTCGATCTCCAGCCCCTGCGGCGTGCTCATGCCGCCAACCGCCGCCCACGCTGAGACACCGCGAGGATCAGCGTCACCATCGAGAAGAGCAGCAGCAGGTAGACCCAGTAACCCTCTGTGGAGCCGCTGATCATTCCCAGCGCCCACAGCACGAACAGGATGATGCTCATCGTCCAGAACACGCCGCCACCCTCCTGGCCACACACCCGTCGGATGCGGGCCAAGCTAGGGAGGCCCCTTTGCCACGGCAAGTCCTCGCGAGCGCCACGCCAGTGCTGTCGACAGTCCCGCAGTGGGTAAAGCCGTTCCACTCCCGGGCATTTCTACCGCCCTACTCGCCCCCACCACTGCCGCGCCACCCGCCTCGGCTTCCCAGGATCTTAATGACAAGGGAGCAGCCGCCTGGGGCTGGCACGCCGGGTGCTTGACGGAGAGGCAGGTGTGGCAGGGCGCAGTTCAGGTTTGTGTGGGAGGTCGGACATGCGGCGTTGGATGGTGGCGGCGGCGGCGGCGGCGATGCTCACGGGGGCGGCGATCCCCAGCTATCCCTTGCTGATCCCAGACGGAGCGGTGGTGGAGGCACCCCAGGTGGAGGAGCTCCGCGCGAAGCTGGCCGCGCGCGAGGCGGCGCTCCGAGATGCGCAGGCGCGCCTGCAGGACTACGAGGACGAGGCGCACTACCAGGAGGCTCAGCGCCTGGGCGTGGCGGACGCGGTGAGGGCCTCGGGCCTGCCGCTCCGGCAGCAGCGGCGGGTGGCGGTGGCGATCGTCCGCGAGGCCCAGCGCAACAACGTGGACCCCATGCTGGTGATCGCGCTCATCCGCTGCGAGAGCTCGTTCAACAACTATGCGGTCTCCGGCGTGGGGGCCATGGGGTTGATGCAGGTGATGCCGGACACCGGCACCTACCTGGCGGACAAGGCCGGCTTCCGGCTGGGACGCTCCACCAACCTCTTCGACGCGGAGACCAACATCGAGCTGGGCACCGCGTACCTGGCCAACCTCATCCAGCGCTTCGGCAACCTCGAGCACGCGCTCGTCGCGTACAACGCGGGTCCGGGCCTGGCCAAGAAGATCCTCGCCAAGCGCGAGTCCCGTAAGAAGTTCATGGCCGGCTACCCCGCCAAGGTCGTGAAGGAGTTCCGCAAGCTGAAGGCCCAGCAGGAGCGCGAGCTGACCCTGCGTGCTCAGCAGCAGACGGACGGCAACCGGAGCTGACGGCTGCGCAACAGCCCTTCCGCTCGATGCAGGACAGTCGGCGCAGATTCTTCCGGAGGGGGGCTGCAAAAGCTCCGGGTTTGCGCGAATTGTCCTTTCCACACAGGGACACCCCTTGGAATTTCCAAGGTTTAGAGGAGAAGAACACCATGGCGGGGCTGCAGATCCACCAGGAAGAGCTCGCAGGGCGCATCACCCTTCGGCTCGAGGGGACGCTGGACTGGCGCACGGCGGCGCAGCTGCGTCTCTCGCTGGAGGCTCTGGGCTCGCGCGAGGTGGTGTTGGACTTCGCCCACCTGAGTGAGTTCAAGGACACGGCGGTGGTGGTGCTGACCAAGGATCTGCGCACCCACCAGGTGCAGCTGCGCGGCCTGGCCGGGCACCACGAGCGGATGTTCCGCTATTTCGGGGTGGGCACGAGCTCGGCGCCACGCGCCTACTACACCCCGGAAGAGATCCTCGCCTGAAGTTGCTTGCCTGGGTGGCGAGCAGTCCCTCCCAGGGAACGCCTCGGGTAGACTGCGCGGCCAGATGAACCAACCTGCTCGCGCCCTCGTCTCCGCACCCACTGTCGCTTCCGCGCGCTCGGTCCTGGAGCGGATCTCCGCCCACCTGTCGCGCGTGGTGCAGGGCAAGGAGACTCAAGCCCGCCTCACCGTCACCAGCCTGATCGCCGGGGGCCACCTGCTCCTGGAGGACGTGCCGGGAGTCGGCAAGACGACGCTGGCCGAGGCGCTGGCGCGCTCCTGCGGGCTGAGCTTCTCGCGCATCCAGTTCACCGCGGACCTGATGCCCGCGGACATCCTCGGCGCGCAGGTGTTCCACGCCGCGAGCGCCACCTTCACCTTCCGCCAGGGCCCCATCTTCCGGCAGCTCGTGCTGGCCGATGAGCTCAACCGCGCGCCGCCCCGCACCCAGTCCGCCCTCCTGGAGGGCATGGCGCAGGGGCAGGTGTCGCTGGACGGGAACACCTATCCCCTGCCCTCGCCCTTCACGGTGGTGGCCACGCAGAACCCGCTGGATCTCACGGGCACGTACCCGCTGCCGGACTCGCAGCTGGATCGCTTCCTCATGCGGCTGTCGCTGGGGCACCCGGCGCCCGAGGTGGAGGCGCGGCTGCTCATGACGCGTGGGCAGCGGCCTCCCGTCGAGGAGCTGGAGCCGGTGACGGGGCCCGAGGAGCTGAGCGGCCTGCGCACGCTCGCCGCGAGCCTGCGCATGGACGAGGCCGTGGCGGAGTACGCCGTCCGGCTGGCGACGGCGACGCGGGAGCACGGAGACATCGAGCGCGGCGCCTCCACTCGCGCGGTGCTGGCGGTGGGCTCCGCGGCCCGGGCTCATGCCCTGTGGGAGGGGCGTGACTTCGTGACGCCCGGGGACGTGCGGGCGGTGCTGGTGCCGTGCCTGGCACACCGGCTCCTGCTGCGCAGCAACGTGCAGGGCGCGGCGGCCCGGGACGAGGCGTCCCACCTCGTCGAGGAGATCTCCCGGAAGGTGGCAGCGCCGCGGTGAAGGCTTCGCTCCAGGCCAGGTGGGCGCGGCTGCGCGCCCTGCTGCGCCCGCCGCGCACCCTGAAGGTGACGCGCGTGGGGCGCACGTACCTCGTGGTGACGTTCGGCGTGGGCCTGGGCGCGCTGAACACCGGCAACAACCTGCTCTACCTGGTGCTGGGCCTGCTGCTGGCCATGGTGGTGGCCTCCGGCGTGCTCTCCGAGCGCTGCCTGCGCTACCTCATCATCCGCCGCCTGGGCACGGAGACGGCCTTCGCCGGAGAGCCCTTCGCCTTCCGCTGGGCCATCACCCGCCGCCAGGGCAATGCCTTCGCGCTCACGCTGGGCGAGGTGGGCTCCCCGCTCACCGGCGAGGGACGCGTGGGCTATCTGCGCACGGGCGTGGAGCACGTCGTCCGCGCGGATCTCACCGCCCCCCGCCGGGGGCCGCTGCGGCTGAGCGGCGTGCGGGTCACCACCACCTGGCCCCTGGGCCTCTTCGCCAAGACACGCGTCTTCGAGCTGGACGGCACCCTGCTGGTGTTCCCGCGGCGAGCCTACGCGTGCCAGCTGCCGGGCCAGGCACTGCAGGGCGCCTTCGGGGACGCGAGCACTCCGCGCCGCAACGATGGCACCGGAGACGTGGCCGGCCTGCGCGAGCTGGGCCCCACCGAGGATGCGCGCCGCGTGCACTGGCGCAAGAGCGCCGCCCTGGGGAAGCTCATCAAGGTGGAGCGCGAGCGCGAGGAGCGCCGCACCTATGTCCTCACCGTGGAGGGCAGCCTCAAAGGCGACGCGCTGGAGCGGCGCTGCGAGGAGGTGGCGGCGATCACCCATGAGCTGCTCGAGGCCGGCAACGAGGTGGGCCTGGAGACGCCCGGAGAGCGCCTGCGCCCCGCGGCGGGCAGCGCCCAGGAGCGGCGCATCCTCCGCGCCCTGGCCTGGGTGGGCTTCGAGGAGCTTCGGGAGAAGGAGGAGCAGGCGGCATGAGCACGCCCTCCCGGCTCCGGCTGAGGCTGCGCGATCTGGGCGCCGGGGCGGCGTTCGGCTCCATGGCCGTGTCCGGGCAGCTGCCAGCGTGGACGATCGGCCTCTTTGGCGTGGCGCTGGTGTGCGCGCTCCTCGGCAAGCGCCTGTTCGAGAAGCGCGCGAAGCTCACCTCCGTGCTGCTGCTGGGGCTGGCGGGAGTGCTCGGCCTCTCCGTGTACGCCGGCCAGCTCGATCTCGTGGTGGCCGCGTGCTCCTTCGCGGGCCTCATCGCCGGCCACCGGCTCATGTCCACGCCGGACTCGCGCACGGATGGGCAGGTGCAGCTGACGGGCCTGCTCATGGTGTCCGGCGGCGCGGCGCTCTCCGGCGAGCTGACGTTCGCCCTGTTCCTGGTGGCCTTCGGCGTGTTCGCCAGCCTGTCGATGGGGCTCGCCGTGGTGGAGGCCGCCGTCCCCGAGGGCGAGGCCCTGCCCGTGCGCGAGGTGGTGCGCCCGCTCTCCATGGGCCTGGCCTTCGCGGTGCTGGGCGCGATGGCCTTCTTCATCCTCTTCCCCCGCCTCAACTGGAGCATGGCCGGCCGGCGGACCGCACCGGGCCTGGGCGCCACCACGGGCCTGGCGGACACGGTGCGCCTGGGCGGCGCGGGGACGCTCAAGAGCAACCCCCGCGTGGTGCTGCGCGCCCACCTCACGCCGGATCCCGGGGTGGAGCAGCTCGGCGCGTACTGGGTGGCCCGCACCTACGACACCTTCGATGGGCAGGAGTGGACGAGCGTCGGCAACCCCAAGCGCTCGCGCCCTCGGGTGACGCTGCGGCCCGGCGGCGAGCGCTCCGTCCACCAGCGCATCGAGCTGCTGCCCGCCTACGGCGCCCGCACGCTGGTAGCGCTCGAGACGCCCACGCGGCTGGGCAACGCGGTGGCCCATATGGCGAGCGGCAGCCGCCGCACCTCCCTGGTGGAGCTCGGCGGCGGCGAGGTGCGCTTCACGGAGAACGCCCTCGCCTACTCCTACGAGGCCACCAGCCTCCCGCCAGATGAGGAGGCCTCCACCAAGCTCACCGAGGCCGAGCATGGCCAGCTCCTGGCGCTGCCGGATCGGCTGGATCCCCGCGTGGCGGAGCTGGCGCGCCGGGTGCTCAACGGGGAGACGGAGCCGCTGGCGGCCGCGCAGAAGCTGTCCGCCTTTCTGCAGCGCGAGTACGCGTACACGCTGGAGCTGGGGGGCGAGGTGGAGGATCCGCTCGCGGACTTCCTCTTCGAGCGCAAGGCGGGCCACTGCGAGCACTTCGCCACCGCGCTGACGATCATGCTGCGCACCCAGGGCTTCTCCGCGCGGCTGTCCACGGGCTTCTTCGGCGGCGAGCGCTCGAACGAGGACTACATCCTCCGCGCCGGGGATGCCCACGCCTGGACGCATGTGCTGGTCCCCGAGCGCGGCTTCATCACCCTCGACGCGACGCCACCCGGCAATCGGGCCAGCCAGTCCATGCCGGCCCTCCAGTTCCTCACCGGCCTCTACGAGGCGATCGAGGCGCGCTGGCGCACCGCCGTCATCGACTACTCGCTGAGGGATCAGCTGGAGGTGGCCCAGAACCTCATCCGCCCGCCGCGAGAGCCCGGCCGCTCGTCCGCCCGCCTGCCCCCGGCGCGCATCTGGGGCCTGGCGCTGCTGGTGGGCCTGCTCACCTACGGCACGTGGCGCCTCCTCTCCGGGCGGCTGTCCGCGCCCCGCCTGCACGCCGCGACACAGCTGATCGACACCGTGGAGGGCCTGCTGCGCGAGGCGGGCCTGCGCCCACGCGAGGGTGAGACGCTGGAGGAGCTCACCACGCGCCTCGCCCGCGAGCAGCACTCCCTGGCCGAGCCGCTGGCGCCCCTCACCCGGCGCTACCTCGAGGCCCGCTTCGGGCAGCGCCCGCTCGAGGCCGGAGAGGCGGAGCGCCTGCTCGCGCCCCTGCGCCGCTACCTCGAGGCCCGCCGCGCCAGCGCCTCGCCCGCGGACGTCCGTCGCCGCGTCTCGTGAGCCGCCTCGCTCTCCCTCCGAGGGATCGAGCCTGACTGCCCTCCGGACGACAGCAACTTCACCCCGTTAGAGGGGTTACATGCACGGAGGTGACTGGCACACAGTCGCGCAACTTCTACAGACCGTGCGAACGGAGGTTTCCGGCACCGGTCTGTAACGCTTTCCACCCGCGGGTCCCCCCTGGTGAGGGGATCCAAATCAACCCCTCGAAGTCTCAGGGGATTTGCTGTCAACGGGGGCTGGCACTGCGGTTGCTCATGGCATGCAGCGTGCGGTCGTCAAGCGGTCCCCACCCACTTCACGGGCTCTCTGAAGCCCACCGTCGGGAGAAGTGAACCATGCAGAACACCCACGAGCAGTCTTCGAACTCCGGCTCCCTGGCGATGTACCTCTCGGAGATCAACCACTACTCGCTGCTGACAGTGGAGGAGGAGCAGGCGCTGGCCCGGAAGTTCATCAAGGGGGACCTGGCCGCGGGCCATCGGCTCGTCACCAGCAACCTGCGCTTCGTGGTGAAGGTGGCCTACGAGTACCGCTCCTACGGCATCAAGATGAGCGATCTCATCCAGGAGGGGAACATCGGCCTGATGAAGGCCGTGCAGAAGTTCGATCCGGACAAGGGCATCCGGCTGATCTCCTATGCGGTGTGGTGGATTCGCGCGTACATCCAGAACTACATCCTCAAGTCCTGGTCACTGGTGAAGCTCGGCACGACGCAGGCCCAGCGCAAGCTGTTCTTCAGCCTGGCTCGCACCCGCCGCGAGCTGGAGAAGTTCGGCACCCCGGACGGCGAGGTGGTGAATGTGGATGACATCGCCCGCAAGCTGCACGTGAAGCCGGGCGAGGTGCGCGAGATGGAGCAGCGCATGGGCGGCCGCGATCTGTCCCTGGACGCCCCCATGGGCGAGGACGGCGGCAACAGCCATGTGGACTTCGTGGTGAGCGCCAGCGCGCCGCAGGATGACGAGTTCGCCGACAAGGAGGAGGCGGGCCTGATCAACGCCCGCGTCCGCACTGCGCTGATGCGGCTGGATCCCCGCGAGCGCTTCATCATCGAGCAGCGGGTGATGAACGAGCGGCCCATGACGCTCAAGGAGCTGGGCGAGCACTTCGGCTTCTCCCGCGAGCGCGCACGCCAGCTGGAGATCCGCGCCAAGGACAAGCTCAAGGCCGAGCTGGCCGCGTTGATGGCCGAGGTGGACCCGGAGGCCATCGCCGCCATGGCCCAGTAGCCGAGCGCTCCCTCGAGCCGTACCCGGCGCCCCTGCCCTCGCTGGCGGGGGCGCTGCCGTTTTTGCGGGTAGGCCATCAGCCCACATACCTGGACGGAAGTTCTGGGGCGGAGGGCTCTCCTGGGGCGTATGAGGAGGTAGACTCGGGCTTCCCCCCTCTGCCCGGACACCCCCCCAGGACGCATGGCCTCGCCCCAGAAAACCCACGAGTCACCCTCGGAGCCCTCCACGGATCCAGTGGTACGCGAGAAGGTGGACCTGGCGCGAAACTTCACCTTCCAGCTGATCAAGGGCATCAAGCAGATCGGGATGTACCGCCACAACGAGGCGAAGTACCCCGAGTTCCTGAGCCCCGCGCTGAGCACGCTCACCGAGTACACGGAGCGGCACGGCCCGCTGTCGATCAAGGTGGAGCAGCAGAACTTCCTGCTGCACAACGAGCCGCTGTTCTCCGAGGACACGCCGCTCTCCTACAAGTTCTTCCGGGATGGCATCCGCCAGCTGATCTTCCGCCCGGGGATCACGCAGCAGGAGATGGTCACCTTCACCCTGATCGCGCTCTCGGAGCCGGAGCGTGGCGCGGATGACGCGCTCGCCCAGCTCTGGAAGGCGAACATGGAGCACGTCGAGTACGTGGTGGTGGAGGGCTTCACCATGGACGGCACCTCCGAGGAGGATGTGGCCGTCGAGGTGGACAAGGTGGTGGGCTACCTCTACGCCCGCCTGCGGACGAACTCGGACGACTACCTGCGCTTTGCCCGCGTGTCGGCCGACGATCTGGACGCGCAGCTGGAGGGCGTGGAGCAGATCCGCGGCGTGGTGGTGCAGGGCACGTACGCCTCGGACTCGCTGAAGGCCCGGCTGCAGAAGGAGATCGAGGAGGAGGAGAACGCGCGCCTCTTCCCCAAGCTGGTGAGCGCCATCTTCCAGGTGGTGGAAGGCGGCGTGGATGACGTGGGGCTGCTGGAGGAGATCTTCGTCCAGCTGCTGGACGCCATGCTCATCCAGGACGACTACGCCACCATCAACCAGATGGTGCTCAAGCTGCGCGCGCTGGCGCAGCGCGAGGACGCCACGGATGCCCCCATCGGCCGGCTGCTGGCCTACTTCATCCAGAAGATGGCGGACGAGCAGCGCCTGAACCGGCTGGGCGAGAACCTCAAGTACGCCAAGCCGAAGAACCCGGCGGACATCACCCGCTACCTGCAGGTGCTGGACGAGCACGCCATCATCCCGCTGCTCACGGTGCTGGAGACGATCGAGGTACCGGAGAACCGGATCCTCCTGTGCGACGCGCTGGCGAGCTTCGCCAAGGATCGGCCGGATCCCTTCGTGCTCCGGCTGCAGTCGGACCGGCCGCAGTCCGTGCGCGACATGGTCTACATCCTGGAGAAGTGCCAGCACCCGGAGCGGATCAAGCTGTTCGGCACGGTGCTCAAGGGGAAGAACCTGGTGGTGAAGCTGGAGGTGATGAACATCATCGCCCTGGGCCACACCGCCGAGGGGCGCAAGCTGATCACGGAGCTGCTCGTGGATCCCGTCTCCCAGGTGCGGATGCAGGCGGCCAAGCTGCTGCCCGAGTTCGATCGGGAGAAGGCCTACCCGGAGCTGCTGCGCGTGGTGCGGGACGCCCACTTCGAGAAGAAGACGGCGGACGAGCGCACGGCCTTGTACTCGGCGCTGGCGGCCACGGGCGTGCCCAACGCGCTCACGCTGCTGACGCAGATCCTGGCGGTGAAGGCCACGCTGCTGAACAAGAAGAAGGTGACGGACGACAAGCTGCTGGTCATCCACGGGCTGGCGGGCGCGTGCAACGTCCAGTCGTACAAGGTGCTGCAGGGCGTGCTGGAGGACAAGTCGCAGCCGGTGGAGGTGCTCACCGCGGCGCGCAAGGCGATGTACCAGACGAAGAAGGCGCTGTTCGGGGACGCGGCGTCTCCAGAGGAGGCATGAGACCATGGCCGACAACCTGAAGATCACCCAGGCCCAGGGCGAGAACACCAGCGAGTATGGCCGGGCGCACTCGGACAAGCTGCAGACGCTGGCGCGCGGGCTGGTGTCCGGGCTCTACATGCTGGTGCGGTCCGTGAAGATGTATGACCCGGACAACGCCGTCTTCGAGAAGCCGCTGACGCAGCTGCAGGACATCATCAACCAGATCGTCTCCAAGGAGGGGAAGCTGGATCTGGTGGGCGTGAAGGACTCCTTCTACCTGAACAACATGCTGGTGAAGGTGGACCTGAACGCGATCGAGAACCAGCGCTACCTGCTGTCGGAGATGCGGGCCAAGGACGTGGGCGGCTTCTCCATCAACAAGTCCATCACCCTGCCCGAGCTGAAGAACTTCGTGTGGATCTTCAGCAAGGAGCAGACCTCGGAGGCGGGCGAGGAGGGCCTGGCGAACCGGAAGCTGCTGAACATGAAGGTCGCCAAGTTCTCCAAGCTGCGCGAGAAGCTGAGCAAGGAGGCCGACAAGCTCAACGATCCGGGCGACTACAAGGTGGACCGGAAGAAGTACGCGATGACGGTGTACGCGCGCGCGGTGTTCTTCCTGCAGAAGTACCTGGACTCGGTGCGGGCCGGCAAGCCGCTGAACACGTCCAAGGCGCTGCGGATCGTCCAGGATCTGGTGGACATCTCCTACGATCAGAAGACGCACTTCCTGGGGATGACCTCGACGAAGCGCGAGTCGGAGTACCTGGTGTTCCATCAGGTGAACGTGTGCCTGATGTGCATCGTGTTCGGGGCGGAGCTGGGGCTGACGAAGGCGCAGCTGCGGGATCTGGGCTACATCGCGCTGTTCCACGACGCGGGGATGTCGACGATCCCGGACGAGCTGGCGACGAAGCGCGGGGCGCTCACGGCCGAGGAGAAGGTGCTGATCCAGAAGGCGCCGCTGATCTCGGTGCGCAACATCCTGATGGAGAAGAGTATTACGCGCTCGACGCTGCTGCGGGTGGTGACGACGTTCGAGCACAAGGCGGACTTCGGGACGGCGGTGCGGGACGCGCGCGGCAACATCCAGATGATCATTCCGAAGACGAGCCTGGGGGTGTACGCGAAGGTGATCGCCATCTGCGACGCGTTCGACGCGCTGACGAGCAAGCGGCCGTACCGGGACGCCTACGGGCCCGAGGTGGCGTTGATGCTGATGTGGACGGAGATGCGCAACAAGTTCGACCCGGAGCTGCTCCAGGTCTTCATGCGCGTGATGGCGATCCAGCCGGTGAAGGTGCTCTCCAAGCGCCAGCAGAACATGTCGCTTGCGGGCATCTGACGAGCCCCCTGCCCCACGGGCCCTGGCCGCGCGTCAGGCCCGCGGCAGCTTGCTCCAGATGTCCTCGCCCAGCTCCGGCGCCACCTTGAAGGGATCCATGTTGCCGGGGGTCAGGATCTCTCCCCAGTGCTTCACGTGGTTCCAGAAGCCACCCTGCCTCGGGTTGTAGCGGTCCATGTCCACGAACACGCCCTCGGGGCCAAAGCCGATCTGCATGGCGTACTTCGTGCGGTTCTCGCGCACGCCCGACTCGCTCATGCCCCCGTGGAAGACCGACGAGGGCTGATCCTTGGAGAACCTCCCGGCCTGCGTCGCGTCCTCCACGCTCGCCTTGAGGCGAGCCATCGCCTCCGGATCGGGCTCGAAGAGGAGATCGAACCGGAGGTTGTTGCCTCGGATGCCCTCGGCGCCCCCCTTGAGCCGGAGCCCCGTCAGATCCACGCCGTTGTGCTCGAGCCGCTGAGTCAGCAGCAGGAACACGCCCCGCTGCTTCGGCGTGAGGTTCTCGTACATGCCGCGGCCGTGCTCCCCGAGCAGCCCCTGCTGCACCGGATCCAGCTCGTCGTACGCCTTCAGCCCGTCCGCCGGGCGGGTGCCGGTGGCCGTGACACCTGCTGGAGCGAACACATCCACCGGGCGCTGGCTGGGAATGGCGGCATTGTTCGCGGCGGGAGCACTCTCTGCCGGGGCCTCGGGGCGTTGCACCGGTTGGGGCGTAGAGCGCGGGGAAATGGGAGAGGGCATGGGGTGGCGGCTCCTCTGAGGCGGTTCGCTCCCCATGATACGAGCCTTCAATCCGGGGCACGATGCCACCGGCCGCGCGGGTGTTCAATCCTTCCCAGGCGCGGGACTCTGCCCTCCAGGAGAGCCGGTACTTGCCGTTTCGTGGCGCCGGATCGCACCTTGAGCCGTGGCGTCTCACTCGAAAGCGCCTCCCGGTTCGCGGGGCAAGCAAGGGAGCACCGACGCGGACATCGCCGCCCGGCAGCGCGAGCTGTATGCCCTCCCCCTCGATCAGTTCACCCGAGCCCGGGACGCGCTCGCCAAGGAGCTCGCGGCGCAAGGCCGGACCCAGGAGGCGCAGACGATCCGGAAGCTCAAGCGCCCGGTCGTCGCCGCATGGATCGTCAATCGGCTGGCCCAGCAGCAGCCAGAGCACCTGGACAAGTTCCTCGCCGCCGCGCATGCGCTGGAGATGGCCCACCGCCGCGCCATGTCGGGCCTGGCCTCGGAGCAGCTCAAGGACGCCAACCGCGCCTTCCAACAGGCGCTCGATGCCTTGATGAAGGACGTCAACGCCTCGCTGACCGAGCTGGGCCGCGATGCCACGGGTGATCTCATCCGACAGGTCGAAGAGACCCTGCGCGCAGCCGCGCTCGGAACAGCGGAGGAGCGCGCCATTCTGGTTCGAGGAACCTTGACCCAGCCGCTCCGCAGCTCCGGCTTCGGGTCCCTCTCCCCGCTCATGCTCGTCGGTCCGTCCCCGGAGCGCACCGCACCCAAGCCAGCGAAGCCACCGCCGAGCCGCCGTCCCGAGAAGGCCCCAGAGCGGCCCGCGCCAGCGCCTCCTCCCACCCACGCCAAGGTGCTGCGAGGCCCCTGGACACCTCGGGAGGAAGAAGCGGAAGCCCCTGCGCGGGCGCCCCCGAGCCCGAAGCCTCACGCCGCTCCGCCCGTATCCCCCGCCCAGAAGCGGAAGGCCCGTGAAGCCGCGGAGGCCGAGGCCCGGAACCAGCGCGACGCGGAGCTCCGCCAGCTCCGACGGGAGGCCAAGCAAGGCGCGGACGAAGCCGCCCAAGCCGAGCGGAATGCGCGCCATGCCCTGGTGCGCACCCAGGCGGCGCTCAGGACCACGCAGGGCAAGACCCTTCAAGCCCGCCGGGTCCTCGAGGCAGCAGAGGCCAAGGTCCTCCACGCACGCGAGGCGCTCGAAGCCGCCGAAGAGCTGGCCCGCGAGGCCCGCGAGGAGCTCCAGCGCGCGGAGGAGGCCGAGCGGGCCCAGTCCGAAGAAGCCGAGCGCGCGGATGAGCAGGCCGCGGTCGCGGAGCGGGCGCTCACCCAGGCCCGGCGCCACCTGGAGCAGGCCGAGTCACGCCTGCACCGATGACCCCCGCCCCATCGGGCACGAGCCCTGGGGCAGCGATGCCGCACATCAGGCCTCGGTCAGCGTTCCCCACCACTGCTGGGCGACGTTGAGGACCCCTTCGACGCGGGCCCGGAGGTTGCGCAGCTGGACATGGCCGGCCGTCTCCGCGGCCACGTCGCTCAGCGTGGAGCGGAACTCCTCAAACATCTGGCGCGCCGCGGTCTCCGTCGAGAAGCGGCGAGTGGCCCACTCGGCATCCCGGACGTCCCGGTAGGGCTTAAAGGCAAGCTCGAGGTCGATGTAGAGCTTCGCCCAGCGGGCGAGATCGATGAGCCGCTCGAGCATCCGGATGTCCGCCTTGGGTGTCCCCAGCAGCTCGTCGATGCTGCCCAGCAGCTTCCCGAGCCGCACGTGCACTTCTGCAATGGCCATGGGCGATGAATGCTACGGGCGCCAGGGCCTCGACAAGCCGCGGGGAGGGCTTCTGTCCAATGGAGAGCGCGCTGGTGCTTACGCGGGCTCGCGCAGGTGCGCCAAGGCGGCCTCGAGGTCCGCGGGAAGGGGGGCCTCCAGCTTCAGCGCCTTGCCCGTCCTCGGGTGCGTGAACGCCAGCCGCCACGCGTGCAGCGCCTGGCGCCCCAGCGCCTCCTGCGCCTGCGCCACCCGGCCCTTGGCCTTCCGCCCCGCGCCGTACAGCGCGTCGCACAGGAGCGGGTGCCCCGCCTCGGCCAGGTGCACCCGGATCTGGTGCGTCCGTCCCGTCAGCAGGTCCACCTCCACCAGCGCGGCGCCCTCGAAGAGCTCTCGCGTCCGGTACACGGTGAGCGCCGGCTTGCCCTCCCTCACCTTCCCGGAGAACTTCTGCCGGTGCACCGGGTGCCGCCCGTACAGCGTCTCGATGCGCCCCTCCGGCTTCGGGTGGCCGTGCACCAGCGCCAGGTACGTCTTCTCCACCGCGCGCGTCTTGAAGGCCTTCTGCAGCGCCACGAGCGTCCGCTCGTTCTTCGCCACGACGAGGCACCCCGTCGTGTCCTTGTCGAGCCGGTGGACGATCCCGGGCCGCAGCTCTCCGCCCACCCCGGCCAGATCCTTCACCCGGTGCAGCAGCGCGTTGACCAGCGTCCCCGAGGCGTGTCCTGCCCCCGGGTGCACCACCATCCCCGCCGCCTTGTTCACCACCACCAGATCCCGATCCTCGTGCAGCACCGCGAGCGGCAGCTCCTCGGCCTGCGGCACGGCCGCCACGGGCGCGGGAATGTGCAGCGAGAGCAGCTCCCCGCCTCGCAGGCGCAGGGCCGCCTTCGCGGGCCGGCCGCCCACCAGGACGTGGCCCGCCTCGATCAGCCCCTGAATCCGGGACCGGGTGAGCTCGGGATAGGTGCGCGCGAGGTGCTGATCCAGCCGCTCGCCTCGGGCCTCGGGCGGGGCTCGGTGCTCGTGCGCCTCGGCGGCTACCAAATCTTCGACTTCACGTGCGCCTTCGAGCGCAGGACGATGTCGTTGATGGCCCGCTCGAAGAAGTTCGCCTTCGTGAAGATCTCGACGCTCACGCGGCTCTTGTAGAGCTCACGCCCCTCGTCGAGCTCATCCTTGAGGACCTCGAAGAGGTTGTCCTGCTCGATGCCCTTGATGATCTTCTGCTCGTTGTAGAGCGAGATATCCGAGGCAATCGCGCGGGCCAGCCGCATCGCTTTGACCTTTTCTTCTTCTGTCATTGCGCTTCTTTCATATGCACGGCAATGCGGGGAGTCAACTTTCCCGACAGGTCGTACCACACCCGCTGTTGTAGGCCGCCTACTTCTTCTTCGGTCCCGTGGCCAGGGTCAGATAGCTGCGCGACACCTTGAGCGGATCCAGGCCCAGCTCGCGCGCGATGTTCATGAGGATGCCGCGCAGGTACACGGTGGCCGGGAGCGCGGTGTAGCGGTCCGCCTCGACGTTCTCCAGGTGCTTGGAGGAGATGCGCGTGCGCTCGGCGAGCTGCGCGAGCGACAGGCCCCGGCTCTCACGGACCTGGCGGAGCACCTCGCCGTTGAACTCGGCGTTGGGCGGCAGCTCGACGGGCTTGGGCCTCGGCTCGCGGGCCTTGGCGGCCACCTGGGCGAGGGCTGCCTCCGCCGTCGCGATCGCGGACTCCTGGGCAAGCTGCTGGGCCTCCTCGAGGTCCATGCCCGGGCCTTGCCCCGGCCGTGCGCTCCCCTTCCCCGCGTCGGCTGGAGGGGTTGCAGGCTGCGGGCCGGGCACGCGCGTGACGCGGCGGCCTCCGGGAGGCAGCGGGGGCGGCGTGGGGACAGGCCTGACCGGCCGCCCGCGCGGAGAAGGCGGAGTACCCGCCGGCGGGGAGGCCGCTGCACGCGCCTCGCCCCGAGAAGGCAGCGGCGCCCGGACTCCGGAGAGCTCGTCCTCCTCGTGGTGCACCAGCACGTTGGTGGGAAGCTGCGGAGTGGGCGGTTCGGCAGCGAGATCCGGAGGGTGCGCCGGCTCCACGGGCGCGGAAGAAGGGATGGCTCGCGGGGGCTCGGCAGCGGCGGAGGCAGTGGATGCCGAGGAGGCGGCGGCCGGCTCGACGGAAGCGGCAGCCACAGGCGAGGGAGCAGGGGCGCGCGAGCCCTGAGTCGCAGCCTCGGCCAGGCTCACGGGAGCGGAGGCCGTGGGAGGCACCGGCTCGGCGGAGGGCACGGGGGCTCGGGCTGCAGCGGCTTCGGGAGCCGGAGCCTCCGGGCCTGGCGGTGGCGCGTCCACCGGCCCAGGGGGCGTGAACGGAGAGACGACCGCGGAGCTGGTCAGCGAAGGTGCTGGCACCAGCACGGGCACGTACGAGATGGCATAGCTGCGGAACGCCGCATGGATCTGGCTCGGCGAGACGATCCCCGACATCACGAACGAGGCGGGGGGCATGGCAGGCGTTGGCGAGGCAGCAGGCTCGGCAGGGGCCGTCGTGGGCGCCGGGACGGGCTCCGGCGCGGCGGGAGTCGCCACAACAGCCGGCGCCGGCGTCTCCGCCGTGGGCGTAGCTTCAGGCGCTGGAGCGCTCGGGGCCTTGGAGGGCTCCTGGGACTGAACGGCCTGGGCTGCCGCGGCCAGCGCGGGGGCCAGGGCCGTCACGGCGCTCGACTCGGCTCGGCTCACCCCGATCATCCGGTCGTACTCGGCGCGGAGGTCCGGCTCGGTGAGGATCTCCATCGCCTCGGTGAGCCGGGCGCGCAGCGCGTCCACCTGGCCTGGGTCCACCAGCATGTACACCGCGACGGACTCGGGCGAGTACGTCTCGAGGGCGCGGGCGTAGGCGGCGAGGATCTCCTCCTCCGGCGCGGAGACGGGGATCTCGAGGAGCTCGTAGTAGGTCTGCTGCTCGAAGGGCTTCATGGTGTGGAGGAACCGTTACTGCCGTTACCGTCGATGGTCAGGATACGCCCGGCGATGCGCTGAAGTCCCTGGGCGGCGGGCGAGTCGGGCCGCTCCAGGAGGATGGGCCGGCGCTTGCGCACCGCACGCCAGGCCTCGTCGTCGTACCGGATGGCCCCCAGGTCATCCATCTCCAGGCCGAAGAACTTCTTCCACGCGGACACCACGGAGGTGCCCACGTTCATGTCCGCGTCCGTGCGGGCCTGGTTCACCACGAGGCGGATGCGGAACGACTGCAGATCGCGCTCCAGCCGGGCGCCCGCGGCGGGATCGTGCTGGCGCACCTGGGCGATGAAGTCATGCGGCGTGCGCAGCGCGCCCTCGCGCGTGGTGAGGGCGCTCTCCACCAGCTCCTCGATGCCGTACTGCGCCTCCACCTGCTGCAGCCGGCGGAAGAAGGCCGCCTTGACGAAGCGGTAGGCGTTCTCCACCGCGGTGGGCTCCGGCAGCACCACCAGCACGCCGTGGTCCGCCATCAGGAAGAAGTCCAGGGTGTTGAAGCTGGTGCCCGCCCCCAGATCCAGCAGCAGGTAGTCCACCTGCTGGGCCATGAGCGTGCGCTGCAGCTTCTGCTTCTGGGCGTACTTGAGGTTGGCCGCGTCCAGCACGTCCTGCGCGCCCGCGATCAGCGACAGCTGGGGCACGCCCGTGGGGATGATGATGTCCTCGATCTGGACCTTGCTGCTGCGGACGAAGTCCGACAGCGTCGCGTTCGGCTGGCCCACCCCGAGGCAGGTGTGGAGGTTGGCGCCGCCGAGATCAGCGTCCACCAGCAGCACTCGCATGCCCGCCTGTGCCAGGGCGATGCCCAGGTTGGCCGACACGAGCGTCTTGCCGATGCCGCCCTTGCCGCCGCCCACGGCGATGACCCGCCGTGGGCGCGCGCGCTTGGAGAGCCCCGGGGGACCGGAGCTCTGGGAGTACAAAGGGGGAACCGACGCGGCAGGGGCAGGGACGGGCTTCAAGGCGCCCGCATCAAAACCCGTCCCGCCCTCCGCGTCGACTCCCCGGCACGACTAGTTGATGATGACCGTGCAGAGGCAGGGCTCCGCGCCGGTGCAGCCAGCGCCGGCAGCGGTCTCGCAGCTCAGCCCCGAGCAGCAGGCCGCAGTGGGCGAGCACGCCTGGCCGCTGGCCGAGCAGGTAGCGCCCGGCTGGCAGGACCCCGTGGTGGAGCCGGCAGGCACGTCGCACCGCAGACCCTGGCAGCAGTCCGCGCCCGAGGTGCAGCCCCCGTTCTGCGGCTGGCACAGCGCGGGCGGCTTGCAGAGCCCACCCGTGCAGATGCCGGAGCAGCACTGAGAGGGCGAGCTGCAGGACGTCTCGTTGGCCTTGCAGGCCGGGCCGGCGTCAGGCGTCCCGCCCGTGCCGCCATCGGTCCCGCTCGTGGGCGGCCGGGGCTGCTGGCAGGCGGAGTTGAGCTCGTCCACCGGCAGGCAGCTGGTGCCCAGGCAGCATGCCGAGCCGCCATCCGCACCCGCGCTGCAGGAGCTGCCCAGCGGAGAGCACGTCGGGCGCTGGCAGGACAGGCCGCCGCTGCCATTGGGCAGGCACAGCGCGTCGCCGCAGCACTGGTCGGAGAACTGGCAGTTCTGGCCATCGTTGATGCAGCACGGCGCGGTGCCGGTGTAGCCCGAGGGGCACGTGGTGCTGCCGCCGCCGAAGCAGCGCGGCACGCCCGAGGAGTCCACCTTGCAGACCTCCTTGCGGCCGTCGCAGCAGTTCTGCGAGGCGTTGATGTCGGTGGTGCCACCGTCCGGCAGCAAGCCGGAGCCGCAGATGTTGCCCACGCCATTGCAGCTCTGGCCGTTGTCGCACCGGCCACCGGCGCAGGTCACCGAGCCGTTGGGGTTCGACCCGCCGCCACAGCAGTCGTTGGCCGCGTTGCAGAAGTTACCGGTGAGCTTGCAGCCGCCCACGGGCTGGCAGACCGTGGCGCCGTAGCCCAGATCCACGCAGGTGCGCGAGCAGCACCCGGAGCCACCGGTGCACGGGTTGCCATCCTGCCGGCACCCGCCGCCGCCACCGCCGGTGATGAACTCGCAGCGGCCCGCCGTCACGCCGTCCGGCGAGGAGCACGAGTTGCCGCAGCACTCCGCGTCGGTGAGGCACACGTCGCCGTAGGCCTTGCAGGTATAGGCGCGGGTGCACAGGCCGCCCTGGCAGTTGGTGGAGCAGCAGTCCGCGGGCGAGGCGCACGTCTGGCCCAGCACCTTGCAGCTCGAGACCGTGCCGGGGATGTCCGCGCACGTACCGTTGGTGCACGTCTTGGTGCAGCACTCCTCGGCGCTGGCGCACGACTGACCCACGTCATGGCACAGGTTGGAGGCGCACTTGCCGCCCGAGCAGATGTTGGTGCAGCACTCCCCGCCGTTCTGGCAGACCTCGTTGGGGCTCTTGCAGAGCTCATTGGGCGGCGGACACACGCCATTGTCGCCGCACACGCCATTACAGCACTGGGCGCCCGACGTCCTGCTGCAGGCCCTCCCCTCCACCAGGCACTGCGAGCCCGGGCCACCGTCCGGGATGTCTCCAGGGCCCCCATCCGGGTTGCCCCCATCCGGTTCCTCGATGGGCGGCTTCGTGCCTCCATCGCCACAGTCACACCCCACGATACTGAAAGCGATTGCGAGAGCGCTCAGCATCCACAAACGGTTCGGCTGTTTCACGTGTTTCCCCTTCCCTACCGCCGGGCCTACCACGGGAGGCAAGGCCACGGCCCGGATATTGGAGCACGGACACACCCGTGCCCTTCGGGGACCCACTCAGAGCGAAATCGGCCACATTCGGTCCCGGGCGGTCCCGGGGCCTAGGCTACTCGTCCAGCAGTTCTACGTTCCAGTACGAGGCGTCCTCCACCCGCAGGAACGGCAGCCATTCACGATAGGTGACACGCCGGATGGCACCGCGGAACAAGGGCGTCCAACGGGGGCGGAAAGGTTTACGCAGGAGCTTCATGCCGGCCTGCTCCGGGGTACGCCCGCCCTTCTTCAGGTTGCAGGGCACGCACGAGCAGACGACGTTCTCCCACGTCGTCTTGCCACCGTCGCAGCGGGGCAGCACGTGGTCCAGGTTCAGATCCGAGCGGGGCAGGGTCCGCCCGCAGTACTGGCAGGTGTCGCTGTCTCGCGCGTAGATGTTGAGGCGGGAGAAGCGCACCCGACCCTTGGGCAGGTACTCGTAGGCGGAGAGCACCAGCACCCGGGGCACGCGGATGGAGCGGTTCACCGTGGTGATGCAGTCGGTGGTGGCGCTCAGTGCCGCCCAGTCCTCGAACTCGTAGAGCTTGTACTGGGCGTCAATCGCCTTGGCCACTCCCTGGTAGAGCAGCGAGAAGGCGCGCTTGACCGAGGTGACGTGGACGGGATGGTAGTTCCGGTTGAGGACCAGGACGGCGCTTTCGATCATGGGCGGCTTTCCTGTCTGGTGGTGCCGACGGCCTCGGCAACCAGTCCGAGCTCCTCCTCCTCGAGGCAGCGGACATCGAGGACGACCTCTCCGTCCGCGATCCTTCCAATAACCGGCTCCTCGGCGCCGCGCAGGCGCTCCAGGAATACATCCGGCTCCCCAACTTTGAGGATGCACGCGAACGATGACAACCGGGCCAGCGGCATGGCCCCCCCGCCTACCTGCCCCGACACCGCGGCTACCCGAACGGACACGCCGCGAGCGGCAAGCAGGGTCTGGAGGCGCTCCGCGCGGGCGCGCAGCTCCTCTGGCCGCTGGGAGAGCAGGCGCCACGCGGGCACCGCTTCTGGGCGGCCGTCCCGGTAGAGCTCGAGGGTGGCCTCCAGTGCGGCGACTGTCATCTTGTCCACACGCAGCGCCCGGGTGAGCGGGTGGGACTTGATGCGGGCCAGCAGCGCCTTGCGCCCGACGATGATGCCGGCCTGAGGGCCTCCGAGCAGCTTGTCCCCGGAGAAGGCCACCACGTCGGCGCCGTCCTCCACGGCCATGCGAACGGTGGGCTCGGCGGTGAGCCCCTCGCCGCGCAGCGGCACCAGCGCGCCGGAGCCGAGATCCTGGAACACGGGCACCCCGCGGGCGCGGCCTACCGCGGCCAGCTCGGCCACGCCCACCTCCTCCGTGAAGCCCACCAGCGCGAAGTTGGAGCGGTGCACCTTCACCAGCAGGCCGGTATCGGGCGTGAGGGCGGCCTCGTAGTCCGCGCGGCGGGTGCGGTTGGTGGTGCCCACCTCCACGAGCCGGCAGCCCGACTGGCGCATCACATCCGGCACGCGGAAGCCGCCGCCAATCTCCACCAGCTCCCCGCGCGAGACGATGCAGTCCTTGCCCGAGGCCAGCGCCCCGAGCACCAGCAGCACCGCGCCCGCGCAGTTGTTGACGACGATCGCGTCCTCGGAGCCCGTCAGCTGGGTGAGCAGGCCGATGAGGGGGGCATAGCGGCTGCCGCGCTCGCCCTCGTCGAGATCGTACTCGAGGTTGGAGTAGCCCCGGGCCACCGCGGCGACGCGGGCCACCGCCTCCGGGGCCAGCGGCGCGCGGCCCAGGTTGGTGTGCAGCACCACGCCGGTGGCGTTGAGCACGGGGCGCAGGTTCGGGGTGGCCAGCGTGTGGAGGGCCTCGTCCACGTCCGCGTCCTCGAAGGGGCGCTCGCCGCGCAGCAGCCGCGCCCGGGCCCGGTCCACCGCCAGACGCAGGGCCGCGACAGCGCGTGCGCGCGGCAAGCCGGCCAGCCGGGGCTCCAGGGACGGCCGGTGCAGCAGCTGCTCGATGGACGGCAGAGCGCGCAGCAGCGCGTTCTTCCCGCCGTCCCCGTTATGAGGCGGAGCGTCCACGACAAGGAGTCTAGCCCGGATTCATCGCCCGTATACTGGCGAGAGAGAGCCGGTCCGATGTCGGTCGCCCAGTGGCCTAGGCATGGAGCCGACGTTCCTGGTTCTTCATTTCTTCTGGCGACGGCTTAATCTGGGGCCGTGGAAAGCATCTCCTTACCCCCACTGGGCGGCTTCGTACTCCTTGTTTCAATGTGGGGATGCTCTACAACCGCTCCTTCAGCCGATAGAGCCACCTATCGACAGTCAACGAGCGCCAGTCCGCAGCCTGTCCCCGCCCCTTCACCAGCCAGGCCGCTGGTGCCTCCTCGGCCGCCGACTCCCCAACCTTGGAAACAGACTCCGCTCGCGCGACCACCCGTTTCAATCCGGCCCGGCGCGAGTGCACGCCCCATCACAGGAGCTGCAGTTCGTCTGCTGAGTATCCCGGTGGCGATTGCAGCGGCGCTCCTCTGGCCGAACAGTCTGGATGACAGCAGCCTGGATCGAGGGTGGACAGGCACTCTCAACCCCATGACCCTCAGGCCGTGGACCAGCCAGGAGGAATTCGAGCAGTTCTGGCAGTTACCTCAGCAGGAGCGCGAGAGGCTCATCCAGGAGAGCCGAAACGCCATGGCGACTTCGACTGCGTCCGTTCCCGCCCCACAATCCACGCTCCAGACGGCTCCAAGGCGTCACCCCAATCAAACGTGCGAGAACGAGGTGCTCGATCACCTCCAGGCTGAGAAGGACCGGATCTGCAGTTCCATTCCAGGGGAGAGTTGCAGCCCGAAAAAAGTAAATCCCAAGCGGCTTGACAACGAGCCATGCTCAGTGATTCGGCGGCGCATCCAGGCGTTCGAGAACTGCTTGAACATCCGCCAGTTCATCCAAGATGAGTGCTTCAAGGGTGTGCCTGACGAGCCACATGCGAGGGCCATGAATGAACTCAGGAGCGGACTCGGCCATTGCCTGGCACTGGAAGCACGGAATTGTGCCTCCGGCCACCCGATGGCGGAGCGCTGAGTCATGTCGGCGGAACTCTTCGCGGCCATCGAGAAGCACGACCTGGATCGATTGGCAGCGCTACTCTCGCGTGGCGCTGATCCCAACGCTGTCAAGCCCGACTGGCCGGGCTGGCTCGCGCTGCACGCCGCCGTCAACGAACTCGAGGAAGGGGGATCCGTCGAAGCGGTGGTGCTTCTTCTAAGGCATGGCGCCAGCGTGGATGGGCTGGACCCCTCTCGCGATGCTACCCCTTTGCTGATGGCCCTCTTTCGCAACCAACTGGAAGCAGCCCGCATGCTCCTGGCCGCGGGTGCCAATCCGAACGTTGTCGGCAGCGAAGGGGATTCTCCTCTTCGGTGGTGTGTGGAGCGTGGCGATACCGAGATGGCAGCCACGCTCTTGCGCTGCGGTGCCACCAGAACCATCAATGACGCGGGCGGACCGAGTGGGATGTCGGCGCTTGGGCGTGCGGCCGGCCGACTCGACGTCGCCACGGTCACCTTGTTGCTTGGAGCCGGCGCAGATCCGCAAGCTCTTGATGCCGACCGGCGTACCGCACTCGAGAGGCTGCCGCCCCGAGATCCTGACACCCCTGAAGCCTGGGACGCCGTGGCGGCCCTGCTGGCCCCAGGCAACCCTCGGACTCGATAGCCTGGTCCCAGGACGTAACGCGCTCCCCAAGGACACGGGCGCTAGCGAGAGGCGGGCAACAGTCCAGCGGACTTCACCGCGGGGACCTTGGCCGGGCGGCCATAGAGGAGCTGGTAGGTGTTGTAGGAGCGCAGCACGCGCTTGATGTAGCCACGCGTCTCCGCGATCGGCACCTCCTCCACCCACGCATCCAGCGGCATGCCCTTGCGCTCGGCGCGCCAGCGGTTCACCGCTCCGGCGCCGGCGTTGTAGCTGCCCACCGCGAACGGCGCGTTGCCGGCGAACTTCTTCACCAGCTCGCCCAGGTGGTGCGCGCCGATGCGGATGTTCATGTCCGGATCCAGCAGGGACTCGACGCGGAAGCGCTTGAGCTTCAGCTGCAGGGCCACCGCCTTCGCCGTGGTGGGCATGAGCTGGGTGAGCCCCAGCGCCCCCGCCCACGACAGGGCCTTGGGATCCAGCGCGCTCTCCTCGCGCATCAGCGCCTGTAGGAGATCCGGCTCCACTCCGGCCTCCTTGGTGTGCTTCTCGATCAGATCCCGGTACGCGTTCGGATAAGCGATCTCCCACACCGGTCGCGTCTGCGGAGTGATGCGGCCGCTCAAGTCCCTGCGCAGGGACACGCGCGCCACCGCATGGGCCCCGCGCTGGTCCCCCGCCATCGAGAGCAGGTGGACGATCAGCCGCACGGGCTCGGCCGGCAGTCCGTTGCGGTTGACGGCCAGCAGCTCGGAGGACACGGCCTCCGGGAAGCCCAGGCGCAGCAGCTCCACGGCGGCCAGGAAGTGCGGATCCTTCTCCATGTTCGGCCCGGTGTGCATGGGCCACGGGCTGGCGCGCTCCGCGGTGAACACCAGCTGCGGGCCGAGGCGCTCCAGCCGCTCCTTGTCCATCTCGCCCAGCTGCGCGCGCGCCATCAGCCCGTAGTAGGTGGCCGGGTGCTCCAGCGCGAGCTTCTCGAAGAGGGCCACGGCCTCCTGGCTGTTGCCGCGCTCCAGGATCGTCCGCGCCCGCCAGTACTGGGCCCGCTCCACGTCGTACGTCTCGTCCGCGTCGGCGAAGCGCTTCTCGATCCGCTCCAGGATGGGCAGTCCGCCGTCCGGCACCTGCGAGGTGCGGGCAATCCAGAAGGCCTTGAAGAGCGCCTCGCCCAGGAAGTCGCCCTGCGGGTAGTTCTTCTCCAGCTCCTCGAGCCGCGCCAGGGCCTGCCCCGGCCGGTCCGTCTTCACGTACAGGTCGGCGGCGTAGAACAGGGCGTCATCGGCGAAGGAATGGCCGGGGAACTCGCGCGCGAGCCGCTCGTACGTCTCCGGGCCCCGCTTCTGGTCCACGATGGAGCGCGAGGAGCCCAGCACGTACATGGCGCGCGGCAGCAGATCCGCGTCCTGGCACTTGTCCACCACCGGGGTGAGCACGGAGATGGCCTTCGAGTGGTTGCGCTCCTTGCGCTGGCCCTTGCCGTAGGCGAAGTGCGCGCGGCAGGCGAGCGGCTCCGGCAGCTTCAACGTGGTCAGCAGCGGCTCCAGCACCGTCAGGCCCTGCTTGTTGCGGTGCAGCTCGATGAGCTGCTCGGCGCGCGCCACCTGGGCGTCCACCGGAGGCTTGATTCCCTTGAGGCGCCGCTCGGCCTGCTTGGTCAGCGGCGAGAGCGGGTACAGGGACCACAGGCGCCACAGCGCCTCGCGCTCGCGCGGGCGATCCTTCTTCTCCGCGGCGATGTCGGCGATGGCCATGAGCGCCTCGGCGCCCACGTTGCGGCCGAAGAGCGGAGCGGGCCGGTCGGCCAGCGGCGTGAGCGCGGCCATGGCCCCGTCATAATCCTTCTTCTTGCGCAGCACGCGTCCGAGCGACAGGCGCGCGTCCACATACAGCTTCGAGTCCTCCGACACCTGGCCGAGCAGCTTCGCCGCCTCCTCGAAGCGGCCCAGATCCTCGAGCGCCATGCCCGCATGCGTGAGGCAGCGATCCCTCAGCGGCGGGTAGTCCTCCGCGAGGGCCGCCATCTCCCCGGCCGCGCGGACATCATCCCCGGCGCGCACGGCGCTCAGGGCGCGCAGGTAGCGCACCGGCGCATCATCGCCCTCGTCCTGCAGCAGCTCCCGGGCCTTGAGGTAGAGGCCGCGATCGAAGGCGACCTTGGCCTCCTTCTTCTTGCCCTCGGCGAAGTAAGGCGCCAGCTCGTCCAGCCCGTAGGCCTTGCCGCGCGGCACCTCGGCCTCGGCCTCCTTCTGGGGAGGCGCCACCACCACGGGCAGCGGAAAGGCGGGGTTGAAGATCTCCACGTACCCCGGGGGCAGCGGGGTCGTCTCCATGTCCGGAAGCGGGGTCAGCTGCGCCTCGGTGGGCACGCCATCGGTGCGCGGCTGCGGAGCGGTCGCCGCCGTGTTGGCCGCCGGCTGAGCGGAGGCCAGCTGCGCGAAGGAGACGAGGGCAATCAGCGAAAGGGCGGATTTCATGGGGGCGGGCGGTTGGCCCTGGTGGATGCGCTCGGGCACGCCCGAGGACAACTGGGAACACTCAAAAAATTTCCGGACGTGGACACAGGTTAGACTGTTCGCTCGAACATGGACATCCGCACCCAGAGCGCGCTCCTCGCATCCCTCGTCGGCCTGGCACTCGGGCTGGCGATGCTCTTGCGTCCGGGTAGGCCCCGGGTGGTGACGCTGTATTCCGTCTTCGCCCTTACGGTGGCGGGGTACTACCTGGCGCTCTTCTTCGCCGGCATCTTCCCCGAGCCGGGCTGGGTGTCCAGAACGGCGGTGGGAGCCACCATCCTGCTGGCCTCGGTCGTCCCCCTGACGGCCGTGTCCTTCTTCCTGGAGTTCCTGGGCGTCACCAAAGAGACGCACGTGCTCGGCCGGCGGCTGGCCTTGCTGTCAGGCGTGTTCGGGCTGGCGGTGGCGGTGACGCCGCTGGCGCAACAGAACTGGGCGCGGGTGGCGGTGGGCGTGTGGGTGCTGGGCACCCTGGTGACCTCGGTGAGCCTGCTGCTGAACCGGGTGCACCTCCAACAGTCGCGCATTGAACGGCTGCGGCTCATGTACCTGGCCTTGGGGGCAGGTGCCACGATCCTCCTCACCGCCCTGGACCTGGTGGGCCGGCGCTACGACATCCCCCTGCCGCCGCTGGGGCCCGTCTTCTCCACGATGTACCTGTTCTTCCTGTCCCAGACGCTGCTGCGGCTGCGGCTGATGGACCTGCACGAGCTGCTGGGGAAGATCGCCTCGCAGACGGTGCTGGCCTTCATCCTCGCGGCCGTCTTCACGGTGCTGACCGTGTGGGTGAAGGAGAACACGGGCCTGTTCATCTTCAACACGGTGGTGGCCGCCTTCGTCACCATCATCCTGCTGGAGCCCCTGCGGGTGAAGGTGGACGAGCAGGTGGTGGCCATCTTCTTCCGGGAGCGCTTCGAGCTGCTGCGCGCGCTGGGGGCGCTGCGGGCCCGGATGGCCACGGTGATCGACATCTCCGAGGTGACGCGGCTGGCGCTGGACGCCGTCCACGAGACGGGCCGCGTCACCCATATCTCCGTGTACATGCTGGCCGAGGATCGGCCGGGCTACCGGCTGCTGGACTCGCGCGGCCCCCTGCCCGAGGGCTTCCTGGACACGGCGGCGGCGCGCGGCCTGCTGCTGGCGGCGGCCTCGGGGCAGAAGGCGGTGCTGCTGGAGAACGTGGACACCCGGCTGGCGGCGCTGCGGGTGCATGCGGCCGAGGGCAAGCGCTTCCGGGACGAGATCAAGCGCCTGCAGGACACGCGCGCCGCGCTGCTGCAGATGAAGTCCGGCATCTCCGTGCCGCTGGTGGGCAACGACCGGGTGATCGGCTTCCTGAACCTGTGGGACGAGCGCGTGCCGGAGGCCTATGCCTCGGACGAGATCGCCCTCATCCTGTCGGTGGCCGAGCGCCTGGCCACGGTGCTGGAGAACTCCAAGCTGTACGAGAAGATCCGCGAGCGCGACCGCCTGGCGGCCCTGGGTGAGATGGCGGCGGGCCTGGCGCACGAGATCCGCAACCCGCTGGGCGCCATCAAGGGCGCGGCGCAGTGCCTGGACCCCAAGCGGCTGCCGGGAGAGGACGGCGAGTTCCTGGGCGTCATCGTCGAGGAGGTCAACCGGCTCAATGGCGTGGTGACGGCGTTCCTGGACTACGCTCGCCCGCTGAAGCAGAGCTTCGGCCAGACGGACCTCAACGAGGTGGTGACTCGCACCATGCGCCTCATCCAGAACGACGTGCCCAGGCAGATCGAGCTGGCGGTGCAGCTGGATCTCACGGCGCCGCGTGTGGACGGGGACGCCGAGCAGCTCAAGCAGGTGCTCATCAACCTGGTCCAGAACGCGGTGCAGGCCATCGGCGCGCAGGGCGGGCGCATCACCGTGAGCACGGTGAAGCCGGACCGCTTCGGGGACTTCCGCAGCGGCACCGTGAACGAGTTCGTCGAGGTGCACGTCTCCGACACGGGGCCAGGCATTCCGTTAGACCAGCAACAGCACATCTTCGTGCCCTTCTTCACGACCAAGGAAAAGGGTACAGGGTTGGGGCTGGCCATCTGTCAGCGCATCGTGAAGAATCACGGTGGGAGCATTGCCGTCCACAGCAAGCCCGGCGAAGGGTGCAGCTTCGTCATCCGCTTGCCCGCTCTCCCGGCGGAACCACAGGGCGTGGAGGCCGTCCCCACGGACGGTACGCCCTTCCCCGCCACCCGGCCGGGCCCCCCCCCCCCCCCCCCCCCCCCCCA
>Ga0255338_1000385_pt1 | contig 155601 bp, 139 predicted proteins | sample MeOH1_35cm_T4_19_FD_203715 | JGI IMG/M metagenome (GOLD analysis project Ga0255338, IMG submission 203715) | Sandy soil microbial communities from University of British Columbia, Vancouver, Canada - MeOH1_35cm_T4_195 | ecosystem: Engineered > Artificial ecosystem > Sand microcosm >...
AAGAACGACCCAAGAAATCTCTCGGCGGGCTGACACCCGCCGGATATGCGAGGCGGCTGGCCGATAAGGCCATTACAATCACCACCAGACTCTAAAAACAACCGCTACTCAAAGCGGGGGGACGTCGCCCCTGGAACAAATGCCCCACCTTGCGGTGGCGGCGATTGAAGCACTGGGTATAGACGCCGTTCAACTGTCGCATGCCGCGGGACAGGTTGGGCTCGGGCGTCTCGATCAGCAGGTGAAAGTGGTTGTCCATCAGGCAGTAGGCGTGGCAGTGCCACCCGAAGCGCTTGACGATCGCGGCGAGAGTGTCCAGGAATGTTTCGCGGTCTTCGTCGTCGCGAAACACTTTCTGGCGCGCATTGCCGCGCGAGGTCACATGATAGACAGCGCCAGGAAATTCGATGCGCAGCGGGCGGGCCATGGCGATAGTCTACTCGCAAAATATCATATTACAAGATGTGACCCCTTTGAATGCGTTAGCCCACGTTCAACCGCCGTCGTTCGGCCCTTGTGGAATGAAATCCTTATCAGGGCGTCGAACGACTTCCTTATCTTTATCCGACACGAGAAATATGTGTACGATTCCCGCACCGACGAACGGCAGTAACCAAACTATCGCAACCTGTGTCCACCTCTGAAAGACCGAATAGGACGGACTCCTACAAACGCACACGGTCACGTATAGCTGATACATCAGTAACGCTATGACTACTGCAATCGTCGTTTCTATCATGCAATGTCGGCGAATCCGTCCTACGGTACCCTTGCATTGGTGCCGGAACAACTGATGGACGTGGAGAAGCATTGTTGCAGTGGAGCGAGGAAGACTAAAGCCAGTATTGCGCCATCTAACAGTGTTGCCGCAAAGCTCACGAACGACTCGGGAGGACCGGACACCGACGCGCCAAAAAAGAACGTCCCAAATAGCGTGAGACAAATAAAGGCAAGAAGCAGATAGCGCCCCCAATTCCGGAAAAAGTACAAAGCTATAAGAGCAGGATACGGCAGGAGATAGAGCACATACATAGCGGGATGGTAAACAGCAATGTGCGCCCCGTGCCCTGAGTACTTCATCAGCTCGATAGTGTCCGCGGAGAACAGATACGGAATCTGAGGAAGTACAAATAACCCTACAAAGTGAAAACACAAGGCGAGTACAACCAGTATTCTGAATCTATGCGTCATTGCCGAACTCCTATGAACGGCCCGGGCTTACACCGATATACGCACCCCGGTAGCGGTGGAAACAGAGTAGGTAACGATTGGACTGGATCAGGGTCGCCAGATGAACACGCATTGCGATTTGTCGGACACTCCCATGTACACACAGGCTCAGATTGCGGAACGTTTGGTACATTTGGCATTCCACATAGGCCACGAAGGCAACGAGCAATAGACGCATTCGTTTCGCTCTGTTGCGCCATCGGGTTTCTAAACGAACTCTGTGACGGGCGGATAATCGATGGTATTGCGGGCTGCGGTCCAGGTCCTCTAAGGCCGAAGGTATCTATGGAACTAAGCGGATTGTTTTCGACGTACGCATACGTGTTGATACCGCCGGCGAGCCCGATCGGGTCGCTTTGTATATATCTCCCAATCGCCGGCTCGTAATCCCTGAAGTAGTTGTAGTGCAGATTCGTTTCCTTGTCGAAGTATTGCCCCGGAAACCGCAGATTGCAGGTGAACGATGATCCCGTATTGCGCGGGTCTTCGTTCGCGGGGTTGGCCCCAAATGGGTCGTCGTTCATCCACGTCCACACCACTTCGCGTTGCGCGTCGGTAATCATGCGCGGGGTGTTCAGGTGATCAGTGTGGATATAGTAGATCTGCGCCTCAGCGCTGGCTATGGTGATGGCCACGGGAGCGGAAACCGTGCCCGCGCCGGCATCGTCGACTGCACGCGCAGTCAGGCTGTAGCTCCCGGCTGCGACGTTGGTCCAGATGTAGGTATAGGGCGCTGCCGTCACCATTGCGACCAGCGCCGTTCCGGCGTAGAACTCCACGCGGCTCACGGTCCCATCGCTGTCCTGGGCGGTGGCGGTGAACGTGACTGTCGCCGGGGCCCGGAAGCTCGCACTCGACGTCGGGCTGGTGAGCATCACCGTCGGATAGCCGTTCACCCGCATCGATACCGGCGCTGACGTAGTACTACCGCCGTCATTGTCAGTTGCGATTGCGGTAAGGTTATAGCTGCCAGCCGGGACGTTGCTCCAGGTCATGCTGTATGGCGCCTGCGTTGCACCGCCGATCACATTGCCGTTGGCGTAGAACTCCACCTTCACGACATTACCGTCGGGGTCGCTCGCCGTCGCCGATACCGTCAGGCTGCCAGGCGCGTTCGTAACGGTGTTTTGCGCCGGGGCCGTGATCGCGACCTGCGGCACTGCATTGACCCGGATGGCGACCGCTGCCGAGGTCGTCGTGGCACCGTCATTGTCGGTGGCGACTGTGGTCAGCGTATACATGCCACTGGGCGGCGCCGACCACGTAAAGGTATACGGCGCTGCGCTCGCCGTGCCGATACGCGTGCCTCCCTGATAGAAGTCCACGCGCGCCACCGTGCCGTCGGCATCTTGTGCCATTGCCGCAATCGTCACCGCCCCGCCCGCCGCAATGACGCTGTTGGCCCCCGGTACGCTGATCGCCACCGTGGGTGGTGCGTTCACGCGCACGTTCACCGGCGCAGATCGTACACTCGCCCCATCGTTGTCCGTCGCGACAGCCGTGATCGCGTAAGAACCGGCAGGCGCACCGCTCCAGGTCAGGGTATACGGCGCCTGAGTGCTAGTGCCGATGAGCACGGCATTGGCGTAAAACTCTACCCGGCTGACGGTGCCATCGACATCACTGGCACTGGCGCCCAAGGTGAGGGTTGCCGGCGCATTGCCGGCGAGACCGCCAGCCGGCGCAGTAATTACCACCGCGGGCGGGGCATTGACGCGGATCGCGATCGGCGCAGACTCGCCTGTCCAGGTGGGCATGTTCGGGGTTGGCGTGACTTGTCGCCCCTGTCCCGGATTGGTGGCTATCGCCTTCGCGGTAATGCGATAGATTCCTGCACTGACGTTCGGCCACTGCACCGCATACGGTGGCGTCGCAGCACTGCCCAGCAGCCGCGTGCCGTCATAATATTCCACGCGGATGACCGGCCAGTTGTCGCGATTCACCGAAGCAGTTGCTGTCAACTGGATCGTCGCTCCGCTTTGCACCACGGTGCCGTTACCCGGAGACTGTATCGCTACGCTGACCGTGGGTGACCGATCCTGCGCGTGCACCAATGCGGACAACATCGTAGCTGCCACTATAGCCACGTATCCGATGAAGCGCATCCTCGAGCCCCCTTGCCTTATCGGTTTATTACAGCAGTCGACGAATTACCGGCGTAATGCCTTCTCAAGCTATTGCATCACCGCCACCGGAATGTCACCGAGGTAGATGTACTCGCGCTGGACCGATCCTGTCGGGCTGGTTTCGGCTGACCTTGAGGGATTCTTATTCGAGCCTCGCCCTTTAGTCCGACGTTATTCATATTCCAGCGGACAGGACACCGCTAAGCGGAGCTGTTTGCTTTATCGGATAGCGTTCCGGATTTCTTCCGGAGCGCGTTGCTAGAGCGCCAGTGCTTGACGCCCATTCCGAGAGCACAACCAACTAGACCGAGAAGGGCTACGAAGCTTCCTAAGGTCGCCTGGAAAAACCAGAAGGTACCCTTCATGAGCTCCGTATCTGCGGAGTAGGACTCGGAGAGTAGGTTAAACACAAGGAAGGCGCACCAAGGAAGGAGCGCCGAGGCAAACAACACACTTCTTCTCTTCAATGCCAATGAAAGGGCTACCCCAACCGCCATTGGAAGGGCAAACAATATAAACCGGCTTAGGATAATTTCGCCCATCGTTTTTCTCTCGCGTCCCGACGAATCTCAGATGACATTGCCACCAGCCGATGCTGCAGCAAAATGCAGCATAAATCGATTTTCATTTCTTATAGTATTGACCGTACGCACCAGGTATGTTCGGCATTACGCCACCGGCTCCCTGAATGATTTGCTGGGCAGCTGTATTTGAGTTTGGGCCAGTTTTGTAAGAAAGGCGTGCGTCCCCTTTATTCCACCAATCATATTGCCGCTATCGACCGTTCTGTGAATGAGCTCTGTACACACGAATCGAGAGAAGCAATAAAACGACAACTAGCGCGAGCTGCTTCGCGAATGCATAGTAGTCTGGGCCCATTGTAGGAGACAGACTGCTAATAGACGCATACAAATATTGCACCGCCCCGATCATGCAAAGCGTCATCACAATCCATTTAACGAGTACGCGAGAAAGCCAACGCTCCGAACCCAGCGCCGCAACGCCCAGCGCCGCAATGGGCACTACGGACAACGCCTGCCCTATGGGCCCGTCTTCCGCCACGTCGAACCACATCCAACCAAGTAAGAGTACCGGTAGATACAGAATGGCAACGCCCCGTGCAACAAGAAGGATCGCGCGCATGGCCACATTAGCACCGTTTGCAACCACGTCTCGCCTCATCGAAGGCTTGCTGAGCCATTCGGGTTGTGGAAACGGCCTCGTAATAGAACCGCGCGGCGAGGTAGCAAATAGGCATCACCGATGCCATCGACGCCCCACATGTTCCTTTCATGCAGTCATAGAAATCGGTATCGCAATCTTTCTTTGTAGGAGTACACCGAACGCCGTAACACGTGTCATGTCCAGTGCAGCATTCTTCAAAGCTAAACATAAGGATCGGGACACCAAAGGTCGGCATGTAGAAGTTATCTGGTATGAGATGTTTCGTCCATTTGCTTTCCGGTCCACACGCTAGTAACCCATATCGATCAAACTTGTGAAGGGGCGACGCCCTAACATATGAGTACGTATTTAGCCCAGCCCTCAACCCAATCGGATCACTCTGCACATATCTCCCAATCGCCGGCTCGTAGTCTCTGAAGTAGTTGTAATGCAGATTCGTCTCCTTGTCGAAGTACTGCCCTGGGAACCGCAAATTGCAGGTGAAGAAAGATCCCGTGTTACGCGGATCCTCATTGGCCGGATTTGCTCCGAACGGATCATCGTTCATCCACGTCCACACCACTTCACGCTGGGCGTTGGTGATCATGCGCGGGGTATTCAGATGATCGGTGTGGATATAGTAGATCTGTGCCTCGGCGCTGGCTATGGTGATGGCGACGGGAGCGGAAACAGTGCCAGCGCCGGCATCGTCCACCGCACGTGCAGTCAGGCTGTAGTTCCCGGCTGCAACGTTGGTCCAGGTGTAGGCATAGGGCGCTGCTGTCACAGTCGCGACCAGTGTCGTGCCGGCGTAGAACTCCACGCGGTTGATCGTCCCGTCGAAGTCCTGAGCACTCGCAGTGAGCGTGATCGTCGCCGCCGGCTTGAAGGTCGCGTTCGCCGTCGGACTCGTGAGCGTCACTGTCGGATAGCCATTCACCCGTACCGGTACCGCGCTGGATGTCGCCGTGCCGCCGTCGCTGTCGGTCGCGACAACGGTAATGCTGTAGGCGCCCGCGGGCACGTTGCTCCATGCGACGGTATACGGCGGCTGGGTGGCTCCGCCAATGACGTTTCCGTTGGCGTAGAACTCGACCTTGACGATTGTGCCGTCACTGTCAGCCGCGGTCGCGGCAAGATCGAACGTCCCCGGGGCATTGACCACCGTATTCGGAACCGGGGCCGTGAGCGACACTTGCGGTGGGGTATTCACTCGAATCGCGACCGGGGCTGACGTGGTCGCCGCCCCGTTATTGTCTGTCGCAATGGCAGTCACCGTATAGCTGCCGCTCGCTGGAGCAACCCAGGTCGCCGCATACGGCGCGGCTGCGGCCGTGCCGACTACGGTACCATTCGCATAGAAGTCGACCTTCGCGATAGTGCCGTCCGCATCGCTTGCGCTTGCTGCCAGCGGCACATTCACGCGTGCTGCATAGATGGCATTGGCCGTCGGGCTCGTGACCGCCACGCTGGGCGGCCCGTTCACGCGCACGCCGATGGCGGCAGATGTGGCCGTTGCCCCGTCGTTGTCATACGCGCGGGTGGTGTAGCTGTAAGGTCCCGCAGCCACGTTGGTCGTGCTGCCGTTGTTGTCGTAGCTGTAACTGTGGCTTACGCTGTCGGTGATCGAGGTCAAGCGGTTGCCAGTGGGAGAGTAGGCGTAGGTGTCGCTGCCGGCGCCGATCGTCTTTATTCAGAAAGGTGTGCGTCCCCTTTATTCCGCTTTATTCCCAAGGCGGCATGACGCGCGAGGCGCTGCACCGCTTCATCGAGCAGTTGCAGGGAATACCGGACGCAGAGAAGAAACGTCTGCTTGCGCTTACGCCGGCTACGTACATCGGCATTGCGGCGAAGCTGGGGAAAGAGATCTAACGACTGTTTGCTACAAGAAGCGCGCACGCCCGGTCGCAAGCATGCGGCGGGCGTTTGCTCTTTCAAAGTAGATTGCCCAGTTTTGATTCGTTTCAGAGATTGAAATCCGCGACCTGGTTCCACCAGGCGGCAGGGGGCACGGTTATGTCTAAACCGGGCGCGCAGCCAGAGCGGTCACCGGTACATACGCTCAATGTCGTGCGATGGTAGCGGCCGGCTGAAGTAATAACCTTGCAGCTCATCGCACTTGAGCAGTCTGAGCAAGCGCGCCTGCTCGTCGGTTTCCACACCTTCGGCGACGACCTTCAGCTTGAGGGTGTGCGCAAGCGAGATGATGGTCGAGATGATCGACATGTTGTCCGCATTGTCGTCCATGGTCTCCACGAACATGCGGTCAATCTTCACCGTTGTCGCAGGCAGCTTTGCCAGATAGCTCAGCGAAGAGTGGCCCGTCCCGAAATCGTCGATCACCGTGGCGATCCCATGCTCGCGCAATTCTTTCAGCCTGTGGACGTTGTCCTCGATATTTTCCATGAGCAGACTCTCCGTGATCTCCAGCTCGAACGGACGGTCATCGCCGTCCTGGCAGGCGATTGCATCGAGCACGTTCGTCACGAAGCGGGAATCTCGCAGCTGCAGCGGCGAAACGTTTACGGCAATGCGCCGTACATCCAGGCCCCGCGCACGCCAGTCGCGATAGTCGGCACTTGCCTGCTTGAGCACCCACACGCCGACCAGGAGGATCAGGCCGGTTTCTTCGAGCAGCGGCATGAACTCGCCCGGCTGAACCAGACCCCGCTCCGGATCGTTCCAGCGCAGCAGCGCTTCGACACCGGCAAGCGCCCCGGTGCCCGCGTCCACTTTGGGCTGGTAATGCAGCACGAATTCGTTGCGGTCGATCGCCCGGCGCAGCCGGCTTTCCAGGCTCACACGGTCGGCGACCTGCGCGTTCATCGCCGGCGCGTAGAACAGGTAGCGATGCCCCGAAGTCTTCGCCTTCTTCAATGCCGCCTCTGCATTGCCGAGCAGCGCCTGAGTGTCGGCGCCATCCGCCGGGAAGAACGATACCCCTGCCGTGCTCGATACTCGCAGTTCTCGTCCGTCGATCTCGAATATCCGGCCCATACTGCCGCAGAATTTCTCCTCCAGCAGATGCGCGAGTTGCGCGGGATCGTCGATCTCCGTAAAGGCCGCCGCAAACTGATTCGATCCGATGCGCGCCACGTTGTCGGTTTCGCCCACCGCTCTCATGCAGTCCGCGACCTGCCTGAGCAGCGCGTCCCCGGCACTGCGGCCCAGCGAGTCATTGACCTGGCGGAAACGGTCAAGATCGAACACGGCTACGGCGACCGCTCTGCGCTGGCGCTCCGCGGTATGCAGCATCTGGTTGACCCGCTCGCAGAAGAGCGCCGTATTCGGAAGGCCTGTGAGTGCGTCGTAATACGCGAGATAGTGGAGGCGTTCTTCCTTCTCGATATGGTCCAGCGCGAACGAAATGTCGCCGGCAAGCTCCGCGAGCAGCGTCATTTCCTCGTGATCGAACACACCGGTCTCTCCCGCATACAGCATCATCGCCCCGACCGACCTTCCCTCCACCTGCAGCGGCAACGCCACGGCCGCACGCAAGCCGTGCGCAATCGCGTCCCGCGCATAGCGCATGCGCGGATCGACCGCGACATCATTGACGATGACGGGCTTCCCGTCTCGCATCGCATTACCGATGATGCCTTTACCTTCCGGCAGGTCGTCGCGCGCCGAGACGCGGATCTGGGCGAGATAGCCTGCTTGACCGCCGGCCGACGCCGCCGGCCTGACCTCGAGGGTGTCTTGATCGAGCCAACCGATCCACGCCAGCCGGAAGCGACCGTGTTCCACGGCAATCCGGCACGCCTCCCACAGCAACTCATCCTTGTCACGGATGCGCACGATCGCCGAATTGATGCCGCTTAGCACCGCGTGAATGCGGCTCAACCGCGCGATTTTTTCCTCGGCAGACAGCCGCTCCGTGAAGTCCACAGCGATGCTCCCAAGCAGAATCGCTCCCCCCTCGCGGTCCTGGATCGGAAATTTCTGAACCAGGTAGTGATGCAGGTGATCGCCCTGGGGAAACGTCACGGTGCTGCGGGAAGCATTGTTCGTTTCGAACACTGTCCGATCATGCGCCTCGTACTGCGATGCGAGATCCGGCCAGAGTTCGCGGTCCGTGCGGTCAAGCACGTCCGCCGATTTCCTGCCGGTCATTTCCTCCCACGACCGGTTCACGAATCGATAGCGCCCCTGCCTGTCCTTGATCGATGCTGCGCCAGGCAGATAGCGCATGAACAGCTCGAAACGCAGGCGTGATTCATTGAGTTCGCGTTCCGCGGCAAGCCGGGCGCGCTGCTCCTCCATGCCCTGCAACGCCCGGCTCACCGCCGGCCCGAGCCGCATGAGGTTGGTCTTGAGAACGTAATCGACGGCGCCACGCTTGAGAGATTCGATCGCGAACTCCTCGCCTATGGTGCCGGACACGAAAATGAAGGGTGTGTCAGGCCTGTGCTTCCGTGTAATCTCGAGTGCGCTGAATCCGTCGAAATGCGGCATCGAAAAATCGCAAAGGATGACGTCCGGCGAGAACGCGTGGAGCGAGCGCATAAATTCTTCTTCTCTATCCACCCGCACCACGTCGCAGTCGAGCCCGGCGCGCTTCAGCTCGCGCGCCTCGAGCTCAGCGTCCGTGACCTGGTCTTCCACCAGCAGAATCTTGATCAGGGACTGCATCATCACTCCTCGGTAGAGCTACCTAGACATCCGCTCGACCTTTTCTCGGGCCCGCGCCGCAAGCTTATTGAGGAATTTTATTCAACACCGCCCAGTACAACCCCGCCTGCGACACGGTCTCCACGAACTGGTTAAAGTCCACCGGCTTGACCAGATAGCTGTTGACGCCAAGCTGGTAGCTTTCGACGACATCGCACTCCTCGGCGGACGAAGTCACCATCACGACCGGAACCGTCTTCGTGCGCCCATCGGACTTGAGCCGCTTCAGCACTTCAATACCATCGATTTTCGGCAATTTGAGGTCGAGCAGAACCAGGCGCGGGTTGCCGTTGGCGCGGCCGGCATAGCTGCCGGTGCGAAACATGAAGTCGAGCGCTTCGGCGCCGTCCTTGACCCATACCAGATTATTGGTGAGATTGTTCTTCTTGAGCGCCCGCAGCGTGAGTTCCGCGTCCGCCCGGTTGTCTTCCACCAGCAGAATTTCAACTTGCTGCATGCCTTCCATCGGCCCCTCCTTGCGGCAATGCGAAATAAAACGTCGCGCCCGCGTCGATTTTCCCTTCCGCCCAGACCCGACCGCCGTGCCGCGACACCACGCGATGCACGATCGCGAGCCCTACGCCGGTACCACGAAATTCGTCATCGCTGTGCAATCTCTGGAATACGCCGAACAGCTTGTTGTAATAACGCATGTCGAATCCGGCCCCGTTGTCTTTCACGCTGAAGACAGTTTCCACCCCGTCTATATGTCCGCGTATTTCCACATACGGCCCGTCTTTCTTGCCGGCGAATTTCAGCGCGTTCGACACAAGATTGATCCAGACCTGCTTGAGGAGCACACGGTCGCCGCGCGCCGGCGGCAGATCCTCAACTGCGATCTGCGGCACCTTGCCGTCGCGACCGGGCTGGAGTTCCTGCAAAACCTCCCCGACCAGCTCGTTCGTGTTCACCTCGGACAACGCCAGCGGCTTGCGGCCCAGCCGCGAAAAGGCGAGCAGGTCGTCGATCAAGGCGCCCATTTTCCTGCTGTTCTCACGAATCACCGTGAGGACACGCTGCCCTTCACCTTCGAGTCTGTCAGCGTGGTCTTCCATGAGGATTTGCGAATAGCCGTCTATCGCGCGCAACGGTGCGCGCAGGTCGTGCGAGACCGAATAGCTGAAGCTCTCCAGTTCCTTGTTGGCGACTTCAAGGCTGGTCACGAGATGCGCCTGCCGCTCGGCAGCCCGCTTTACCTCGGTGATGTCGCGGGCAATACCGGTGAACATGCGATGCTCGCCGAGACACATCTCCCCCAACCCGATGTAAAGGGGAAATACAGTTCCATCCTTGCGCTGCCCGGCGACCTCACGATAGCTGCCGACAAACTTTTTTTCCCTCGTTGCCAGGAATCTCTCGAGATATCCATCGTGCCGCTCGCGATGAGGCGAAGGCATGAGCATGGAAACGTTTCTCCCGGTCACTTCCGCTTCCGAATACCCGAACATGCGCTCGGCACCGGGATTGAAACGGTGTATTACGCCCTGCTCGTCAATGACGATGATGCCGTCGACGGCGGTATCAACCACTGCGCGGTGCCGCTCCTCGCTTTCGCGAAGCTGCGCGGTGCGTTCAAGCACGCGCAGCTCGAGCTCTTCGGAATGACGCTTAACCTGCTCGAAGAGCCGCGCGTGCGTAATCGCGATCGCGAGCTGTGTGGCGCCCTCGCGGGCAATGGCGACTTGCTCGGCGGGGAACACCGGATCGCGGCCGCCGAAGCTGATCGCCCCGATCAACTCGCCGTTGGCGATCATCGGCACCACCATATAAACGTGCACACCGAAGGCACGCAGCGCGTCGACCCCGGGGTCCGACGGCAGCGCAAGCGCGTCGATGACCTGGGTCTCGCCGCGGTTGAGCGCTTCGACATTTCCCATCAGGCGTATCGAGTAGCGTTCTCCAGGTTCTGCGCGCGCGCGTCCAGCAACCGCGAGCCATTCGACTTTGCCTGCCTCCAGATCGAATGTGCTGACGATCGCATGCGGCACGTCAAGCAGTTTGCACAGCGGTTGAATCGCCGCTTCAGCAATCGATTGCGAGGAATTCGCCGCGAGGATCGCGCAATCGATATCATGCAGCAGGCGCAGTCGTTCGGCATGGCGATCAAGCGCCTCCTGGGCGCGTCTCCGTTCGCGCTCGCGTTCCTCGGCAAGCCGGGCGTGCAGCATTCCGTTCTCGAGCAGCAACACCATCAGCACGAAACTGGCAGCGAGCAGGCCGTAAATCCGGCCGGCATAGAAACCGAGGTCGAAGCGCCCGGCGTTGAGCACTGCGGACAGCGCAATGTCGCAGAGCCACGCCCACATGACCACCATGAGCCACAGGTCGAGAACCGAGTGCGATCGTCGCCACAGGTAAAACAGCGCGGCGAGGCTCAATGCCCAGACGCTCGACACTACGCCGAACATGACCGGCGTGTAATGGCTGCCGTTCATGATCTCCGGGAGCAACGCCTCTAGCGGCGTGGCCACAATCGTGAATGCAACTACGACCAGGAACACCGCAACAACGGTTGCAGGAATAATGACGCCGCTGCGGGTTCGCTTCGGACCGTGTGCGACCGGCGCGTCCTTAAGCAGCGCATAGGCAATGACGGTGAGCGGAAATCCGCCGTGCCAAAACATGTACAACCACGCCGTACTCTGCGGGCCGGCGCCGAGCAAGCCGTGCGGCGCAAATAGTCCCGGAAATGTGAGGGCGTGCGCGATAGCGATGAACGCGGTAAACAGATAGCCGCTCCCCAGTACTAGCAACGCGGGCGAGCGCACGACACTGAACTGCCCGAGGAGCAGGACAGCCGTAATCAGATCGCTGATGACGATGGCCGACTCGTAGATCGGAATAAACGCCCACACGGCGGGTAGCGGAAGCGTTGCGAATGGCGCTGTCGCGGCGAAAATCGCCATGGACACCCCCACTACGGCGAAGGCCAGACGGCGTTGCCCACGGCTGGCCGGCAGCGTGTGCAGTAGAACCGGATTTCCGTTGCTTAGCGTACGTGCCATGGCGTTCCTCTCCGCGGGGCGCTATTCCTGACGACGTCTGGCATGCGGGCGATGACTCGATTGCGCCCTTCCCGCTTTGCACGATAAAGATTCGCATCAGCAGCTTGAATCAGCTGTTCTACGCTATCCAACCCGTCGCCGAGACTTGCCATGCCGATGCTCACTGTCACGATGATCTCGCGCACCCCGCTCCTATCGTCGGGCAGATTGAATCGGTGAGATTCAATGCACTTGCATAACCGCTCTGCTATGTCCGCAGCGCGCGAGAAAGGGGTCTGCGGAGCCACAACCAGAAACTCTTCGCCGCCATAGCGCGCCAAAATGTCCAAAGCTCGAATTTCCCTGTTCACGACCCTGCCGAAGGAACTCAGCACCTGATCGCCTGCCTGGTGCCCGTGCCTGTCGTCGATCTGCTTGAAGTGGTCGATATCGAGCATCATTATGGAAAGGGGCAGGGCATATCTCCGCGCTCTCGAGACCTCTTCAATCAGGCGGCGATCCAGATAGCGGCGATTGAACGCTCCGGTCAACGGGTCGGGCAGAGCCGCGATAAGAATGAGGACACCGGTAAACAGGAGGCCTTGTGCGAAGAGAGAGATCACAATGGGGCGTCGTTTTCCATGTGGTAAGAATTCCGGATTTCCCCTCTCGTACGAGACGTCATCTCAAAAACACCTGCGAAGCATCATGAACATGCAGCCGGGATCGAGCCGGGAAGCCGCTTGCAACGACGCGGCAAACCGCCCACGGAAAAGCGCTGCCCCAAAATGGGTTAGCACCATTCGATGGGTGCATGATTACCGCGCAGGTGGCTTAACAACAACATCGGCTGCACGGGCTTGCGCAGAAGTGCGATGTTTTGAGCCTTCGCAGCTTTCTCGATGTTCCGTGAAGCATCTGCCGTAACAAGGGTGGCGATTGCTTCGGGCGAACGGTCGCGGACCCGCGCTATAACCTTGAAACCGGATTCGTCGGGCAGTCGATAATCCGAAATGACGGCCTCGAACGACGAGCGCTCAAGCAACGCGAACGCTTCGTCCGCGTTTTTTGCGAGGGTGACCCGCGCCCCCCAAGATAGCAGCAGTTGCTGTGTAGATTGAGCAACAAGCTCGTCGTCCTCAACGAGCAGAACATTGAGCCCAGGACGCACATCCGATATCGAGACTCGAGGCGCGGCCTCCTGGACTCCGGACGCACGTGGAACGAGTATCCCAAAAGTGGAACCCTTGCCCGGCTGCGACTCCACGCTCACTGGATGGTCCAGCAGCCGACTCAGCCTCTGCACAATCGCCAGCCCCAGCCCCACGCCCTTCTTGCGGTCACGCTCGGGGTTGTTCAACTGACGAAACTCTTCGAAGATTTCGGCGTGCTTCTCCGCTGGAATACCTATACCGGTATCGCTGACGCTGATTCTCACACGGTCCCCCTCGAGCGAGCACGCGAGCTCCACGCGACCTCCCTCCGACGTAAACCTGATCGCGTTCGAGACAAGATTGCGAGCCATGTGCTCGAGCAAGACCGGGTCTGAGCGCACGCAGAATTCGCATGGCCTTATGACGATGACCATGTTCCGCTGGGCGGCAACCGCAGCGAATTCATCCTTCAGCGACGCCAGCAATGCTCTCGTGTCAACGGTCTGGAGCTTAGGCACGATCATGCCGGCATCAAGCTGCGCGACCTCAGCGAGCGTATCGACCATATTCCCCAGATTACCCACTGCGCGCTTGATGACGTCCACTGCGGGCGCGTCATCATCCTCGCGATGGCGCGCAGCAAGCAATTCTGCAGTCAGGCTCAACGCGTGCAACGGTTGGCGCAGGTCATGGCTCGCCGATGCAAGAAAGTGTGCCTTCGAAGCGCTTTCACGCATGGCTTGATCGCGCGAACGCCTCAATTCCAGCTCCGCGACATCTTTCTCGCGCTGGCGAGCGCTGAGCGTATCGGCCAGGTGATCGAACGCCACGCCAATCTGCCCGAACTCGGTGTCGCGATTGGTCAACCCCGTGCGAGCCTTGATGTCACCTGCCTTTAATGCATTTGCCACAGCGAGAATGCGATCCAACGGGCGCCGGATAGCGTACCGGCTGAGCAGCCCAGTCAACAGGACGCCGATGGATAATGCGATCAGTGCCGTCAGGATGCCGCGACGGCTTGCGGATTCAATGGCCTTGATCGCCTGCTTCTTGTTCAACCCGACAATAACGAACAATTTGTAAGACTTGGTCGTCGCCGGAACGTAACCGACGATACGCGGTATATCGTCGAAGAGCAGGTCTTCATTGTTATCGATTACACCAGGCTCGGTTGCAGTCAGTAATCTAAGCCACCGATCAGGCAACCGGTCGCCGACGTGCTCGTTGTCGGGAAGGTGGAGCAACACGCTGCCGTTGCCGTCTACGATGGTGACCGAGGTATTCGGCAGCAGCGGCTTTTGCGACAACTGATCGGCAAGCCAGTCCAGTTTGAGCGATGCAAATACCACACCCCGCAATAAGCCGGTACGCTCGTCACGGCTTGGATATGCGAATGTAAGGGCACGTCTTCCGGTTTGACGGCCTACCACCGCCTCGCCTATTACGAAGCCATTGCTCTCGACGGCATGTCGGAAGTAGTGGCGATCATCGTTATGCAGCTTGCCTCGCTCAAATGGCTCATTGAGGCAGACGACCTCGCCTTCCGGGTTGGAAAATCCGAAGCTGGAGAGAAAGTCGAACTGCTTGTGAACCCGCGCCATGTAATCGTCGCAGTGGACACCGCTTATTACGACGGGTGAGTCTGCAGCGGCGACCAGCTGTTGTTCCATGCCAACAATAATGCGCTGCAGTTCATCGGAGAGCACGTCCGCGTGCATCGCCGCGAGATGCCGTAGCTCGTCTTGCCCCTCGGCCCTGTGATGTCGGACGTCATATAGCGCGACTGCGAGCAGCGGCGCAGCGGCAGCGATGATCAGCGTGACAAGACGGGTGCGCAGCAACATGTGTATACCTCGGCGAGCAAGCTATATGCGCTCTTATCGATCAATGCGTTCCTATCTCAAAGTTGACTGGGGATATCTCGTCCGCCTTTGCGGCCCAATTTCTTGGCCCGATACATGGCCGTATCCGCGCACTTGAGGAGCGTGCCTGCATCAGCGCCATCTTGCGGATACATCGCAACGCCAATACTGCAACTCACGATCACTTCTCGATCTTCCAGTTGGATCGGCTGTGCAATGGCCTCCACTATGCGATGCACTACGCTGGCGTTTATAGCCCCGTTCTCCTGGTCCGGAAGGACTATTACGAATTCATCACCACCGACGCGCGCGACGGTATCGACACCACGTGCGCAATTGAGCAGCCGCTCGGCAATCACCCTGAGCAGGCGATCGCCCGCACTGTGCCCCAGACTGTCGTTGACGTCTTTGAAGCGATCGATATCGAGAAAGAGCACTGCCACCGCGCGCTGATTGCGCTTGGCGTACGAAAGCGCTTGCGCGAGACGGTCGTTCAACAGGCTTCTGTTCGGGAGACCGGTCAGAGCATCGTGGTAGGCCAGATAATTGAGTCGCCTTTCTTTTTCGATGTATTCAAGAGAGAACGAGATGTTGTTCGAAAGCTCGTTGAGCAGACACATCGCTTCCTGATCGAAGAAATGCTTTTCGCGGGCATAGATTACAAAAACAGCGATGGCCTTATTCGATTGGAGTAGCGGTAGCGCGACGATGGAACGAAACCCGGCGGCCAATACCTGCTTCCGGAGTTCCACGCGCTCATCGACCTCGACGTCGTTTACGACAATCGGCTTTTGTTGAGCGTAAGTCTGCATGACTAATCCGGGACGCATGTCCGCGTTGGCGTCGCCGCGCGTTATTATGCGCGACAGATCGCGGACGCCTTCTCCTGCGGAAGCAAGAACTTTCAACGGCAGCGAACCATCCACGGGTACGCCGATCCACGCCAGACCGAAACGCCCGTGCTCTGCTGCAATGTCACATGCTTCCCGAAACAGATCGGCGCGCTTGCGTATACGGATGGTCGCCGAAGTGATTCCGCTCAATACGGCGTGTATCCGGCTCAGCCGCTTGATTTTCTCGTCCTGCGCAATGCGCGCACGCCGTGCGTCGGCTTCCTGTAGTGCACACCGCACCGCAGAGGGTAAGCGCGCGGGCCGGTCTTTCAACACATAATCGGTCGCACCGCGTCGCAGTGCCTCGGCGGCGCGTTCTTCGCCGATGGTGCCGGAGACGAAAATGAAGGGCAGTACCGGATCGTGCTCACGCAGCACGGACAACGCAGAAAGTCCGTCGTAGCTCGGGAGAGAGAAATCTGAAATTACGATGTGAGGACGGAATTCGACGAGCGCTTTGCGAAATTCCGATTCGGTCTCCACCCGTCTCACTTCCGCTCTCAACCCATCCGTGTACAACGCGCGAATGATCAAGTCGCTGTCGAGCGGGGCGTCTTCGAGATGGAGAACCTTCAGCGTAGATGCCATACGCATGACGGTGCGAACACATCGGGGTTTGATGAACAATCAGCGGCGTTATCGAACCGATTCTCAGCCGCCAACTGCCATAAGCCGCGAGTGCCTCGCTCACTCCTTCGTGTTGTTGGTGGAGCGCTTGGAAATTGTAGGCCCGATTGTTTGATGTGTATCAAGAATTATATGCATGGAGCGGGCATTTTTCACGCATGAACGATACAACCGATGTGCCGCCAACCCTTGGAATGACAGGGTCTTTGACGTCTCCCGTTGGCTCAACCAAGAGTTATTGCCGCCCATCCCAAGTCGCCACGGCGCCTTCACGCTCATCGAACTACTCGTCACGCTATCGATCATTGCTCTCCTTTTGACCCTCGTCTCACCTCGCTACTTCTCCAGCGTATCCAAGCGCGCCGGGCACCGCGCGGGACGGCAGCTCGTACTCGAATTGGTAATGCGCTTATGCCGCATTTTCGGTGCAAGGGCTTTACGTATCTCGTAACGCTTTTTGCGGTCGCAATCGCGGGCGCGATGCTCGGAGCCGGCAGCGTGGTGTGGCATCAGGAGGCGCAGCAGGACCGCGAGCACGAGCTGCTGCGGATCGGCGCCGAGTTCCGTCGCGCAATCGGCCTGTACTACAAGCACAGGCCCCGGTCTGACGATCGCGTCGTACAGGCACACGACGCCGTCGCCGCCTCGCGATGCCGGTTCGACAAGGCTCCCTAGAGAGTTGCTTCGCCGTCCGCCCGCGCTTGCGAGCAATACCAAGAAGTGTGTAGCAGCCTCCCCGCTTGTCACAACGCCGAGCGCTCACGTTCCGCATGGTTGCGGATCGAAACTAGGCGCTTTTCGCCGCCCGCCCGCGCTTGCGCAGGTATTCCACGATCCCCGGCATGATGGAAAGCAGCACGATGGCCACGATCACCAGCGAGAGATTCTTCTTGATGAAGGGAATGTTGCCGAAGAAGTAGCCGGTATAGGTGAGCGCGCCTATCCACAGCACGCTGCCGGAGAAGCTGTACGCGAGGAAGCGGTCGTAGCGCATGCGGCCGATGCCGGCCACGAAAGGCGCAAAGGTCCGCACGATCGGAAGGAAGCGCGCGATTACGATCGTCTTGCCGCCGTGCTTCTCGTAGAAACGCTGCGTGCGCTCCAGATGCGCCGGATGCAACAGCCGCGAGCGGCCGCGGAACACGCGCGGGCCGAGGAAGCGGCCTATCCAGTAATTCGTGTTGTCCCCCGAGAACGACGCCGCAGCGAGCACGGCAAACAGCGCATGCACGTACATGCCGCCGCCCGCTGCCACGGCGCCTGCGACGAACAGCAGCGAATCGCCGGGCAGGAAGGGCGTGACCACCAGCCCCGTCTCGCAGAAGATGATCAGGAACAGGATCAGGTAGACCCAGTGCCCGTAGTTCGACACCAGCCATTGCAGGTGGACGTCGAGGTGCAGGACGACATCGACGAATGTCGAGATGAGCTCCACGGAAACGGGCCGCCTACACGACCGCTTCGGGGCCGGTCTTCTTCTCCGGCTTGACGAGATCCTCGCGCGACACGCCGAGCCACATCACGATCGGGCTCGCGACCAGCACCGACGAATAGATGCCGAACAGGATGCCGATGGTCAGCGCCAGCGCGAAGTAGTGCAGAGTCTCGCCGCCGAACACGAGCATCGAGGTCACCATGAGCTGCGTGCAGCCGTGGGTGATGATCGTGCGCGACATGGTGCGCGTGATCGCGTTGTCGATCACCTGGTGCACCGGCGCGCTGCGGAAGCGGCGGTTGCGGAAGTTCTCGCGCACCCGGTCGAACACCACCACCGACTCGTTGACGGAATAGCCCAGGATGGCGAGCACCGCCGCCAGCACGGGCAGGCCGAACTCCCACTGGAACAGCGAGAAGCAGCCGAGGATGATCACCACGTCGTGAAGGTTCGCGATGATGGCCGCGACGCCGAACTTCCACTCGAAGCGGAACCACAGGTACAGCACGATGCCGATGGACACGAACATCAGCGCCATCGCGCCGTTCTCGAACAGCTCGCGCCCGACCTGCGGACCGACGAACTCCACCCGCTGCATCTTCACCGCCGGCGCGTCCTTGCGCAGCTCCTGCAGCACGCTCTCCGAGAGCTTGGCGCTGCTGACGCCCTCCTTCACCGGCAGGCGGATCAGCACGTCGCGCGAAGAGCCGAAGTTCTGGACGCTCGCCTCGTTGAAGCCGAGCTTGAGCATGTGCTCGCGGATCGGATTGAGGTCGACGGCGTCGGGATATGAAAGCTCCATCAGCGTGCCGCCGGTGAAGTCCACGCCGAGATTCAGGCCGCGCGTTGCGAGCGCGCCGACGGCGACCAGGAACGTGATGATCGAGATCACGTTGAAGATCAGCGCGTACCGCATGAACGGGACGTCGTGCCTGATACGGAAAAATTCCATGTGCTGTCCTTAGACTGTGCTGTGCCCGAACGCGCCTAGTGCGCGGCCGCTTCGCCGCGCCACACCTGCCCGATGGAGATTTTTTCGAGCTTGCGCTTGCGGCCGTAATAGAGATTCACGATGCCGCGGGATACCACCACGGCGCTGAAGATCGACGTCAGGATGCCGAGGCACAGCACCACCGCGAAGCCCTTGATCGGACCCGAGCCGAATGCGAACAGCGCGAGCCCGGCGATCAGCGTCGTGATGTTCGAGTCGAGAATCGTGCCCCACGCGCGATCGTAACCGGCATGTATCGCGGCCTGCGGCGTGCTGCCGTTGCGCAGCTCCTCGCGGATACGCTCGTTGATCAGCACGTTGGCGTCGATCGCCATGCCGATCGTCAGCGCGATACCGGCCATGCCGGGCAGCGTCAGCGTCGCCTGCAGCATGGACAGCAGCGCGACCAGGAACAGCACGTTCGAGGCAAGCGCGAGGATGGAGAACACGCCGAACACCGCGTAATAGAGCACCATGAAAATCGAAATCGCGGAGAAGCCTATCCACGTCGAGTGGAAGCCCACCTTGATGTTTTCCGCGCCGAGCGACGGGCCGACGGTGCGCTCCTCGATGATTTCCATCGGCGCAGCCAGGGCGCCGGCGCGCAGCAGCAGCGCCACGTCGTTCGCCTCTTTCGTCGTCATGCGGCCGCTGATCTGCACGCGTCCGCCGCCGATCTCGGTGCGGATCACAGGCGCGGTCACGACCTCGCCCTTGCCTTTCTCGAACAGCAGGATCGCCATGCGCTTGCCGACGTTCTCCCGCGTCACCTGCTGGAAAATGCGCGCGCCGGTGCCGTCGAGGCTGATGTGCACCGCCGGCTCGCTGGTCTGGTTGTCGAAGCCGGGCTGGGCGTCGTTGATGCGGTCGCCGGTCAGCACGATCTGCTTCCTGACGATGATGGGGGTGTTGTTACGGTCCATGTACACTTCATCGCCGAAGGGCACCTGGCCCTGCAGCGCCGCCTGCAGCGATGCGGGATCCGACTTCTCCTCGTCGACCATGCGCACTTCCAGCGTCGCCGTGCGCCCGAGGATGTCCTTCGCTTTCGCCGTGTCCTGCACGCCGGGCAGCTGCACCACGACGCGGTCGGCGCCCTGCTGCTGGATGATCGGCTCCGCAACGCCCAGCTCGTTCACGCGGTTGCGCAGCGTGGTGATGTTCTGCTGCAGCGCGAACTCCTGCGTCTTGCGCTGGGCTTCGAGCTTCAGGCCGCCCACGATGCGGTAATCGCCCGGGTCGTCCACCGAGCGCAGCTCGAGGTCCGGAGTCATCTTCTCGATTTCGGCCACCGCCTTGTCGCGAGTCGCCGTATCGCGGAAACGCACGACCACCGTCTGCCCTTCGCGAGTGACGCCGCTGTACTGGATGCGCTTGTCGCGCAGCGCGCCGCGGATGTCGTTGCTGAACGCTTCCACTTTCTTCGCCAGCGCCGCTTTCATGTCGACCTGGAGCAGGAAGTGCACGCCGCCGCGCAGGTCGAGGCCGAGGTACATCGGCAGCGCGCCGATCGCAGCGAGCCAGCGCGGGCTGCGCGACAGCAGGTTGAGCGCGACCACGTAATCCTCCCCGAGCGCCGTCTGCAGCGCGTCCTTCGCGCGCAGCTGCGTATCGGTATCGCCGAACCGGGCTTTCACGCTGGTCGGATCGAGGAACACCCCTTCAGGGGCGAGATTCCCCTTGCGCAGGATGTCTTCGACCCGCGTGAGCAGCGCGGCGTCCACCTTCACCGTGGCCTTGAGCGGCGACACCTGCACCGCCGGCACCTCGCCGAAGAAGTTGGGCAGCGTGTAGAGGAGACCGACGACCAGGCAGATCGCGATGAGGACGTATTTCCAGAGCGGGTAGCGGTTCATTTCGAAGCCGTGAGGGGTGAGGCGGGAAGTGTGGGGCGCGGATCCATCCCGCGCCTCATGACCGACGCGTCACTGTATGTTTTTGAGTGTGCCCTTGGGAAGGACCAATTGAACGGCCGGGCGCTGGACCTGCACTTCGATGCTCGGCGCGATCTCGACCGTGACGTAGGCTTCGTTCAGCTTGCTCACGCGCCCCAGTATCCCGCCGGCGGTGACGACCTCGTCGCCCTTCTGGAGCGCGTCGATCATCGCCTTGTGCTCCTTGGTGCGCTTCATCTGCGGCCGGATCATGAGGAAGTACAGCACCCCGAACATGAGCACGATCAGCAGCAGGCTTTCGATGCCCCCGCCTGCCGCGCCGCCGCCCGCCTGGGCCCAGGCTGGACTGATCAACATAGCTCTAACCCTCCGTGATTGGTATGTGGTGCCGCTAAAAAAGCGTTGTATTTTAACATCATTCCTGCGGCAGCTGAGCGTATTGCGCGACCAGCTTCGCGTACCGGCCGGCGGCAATCGCCTCGCGTATCTGCCGCATGAGGCGCTGGTAATAGGTGAGGTTGTGCAGCGTATTGAGCCGGCTGCCGAGGATTTCGTTCACGCGCTGCAGGTGATGCAGGTAGGCGCGGCTGAAATTGGCGCAGGTGTAGCAGTCGCACGCCGGGTCGAGCGGCCCCAGGTCGTTGCGGTACCGGGCATTGCGCAGCTTCACGACGCCTTCGGAGGTGTACAGCCAGCCGTTTCGCGCGTTGCGGGTGGGTAGCACGCAGTCGAACATGTCGATGCCTGCGGCCACGGCGGCAACGATGTCCGCCGGCGTTCCTACGCCCATCAGGTAGCGCGGCTGGCTTGCCGGCAGCTGGGGCGCCGTGTGCCGGAGGATACGCAACATGTCCTCCTTCGGCTCGCCCACCGACAGCCCGCCGATCGCGTAGCCGTCGAATCCCATGTCGACGAGCCCGGCAAGCGATTCGTCGCGCAGGCTTTCGAACATGCCGCCCTGAACGATGCCGAACAGGGCATTCGGGTTGCCCGCATGCGCGCGCTTCGAGCGCTCCGCCCAGCGCAGCGAAAGCCGCATGGACTCGCTCACCTGCTCCAGCGTCGCCGGGTGCGGCGTGCATTCATCGAACACCATGACGATGTCGGAATTGAGCGTGCGCTGGATGTCCATCGACGCCTCCGGCGAGAGGAAACACGGATCGCCGTTCACCGGCGACTGGAATGCAACGCCGTCTTCCGTGATCTTGCGCAGCTCGCCGAGGCTGAACACCTGGAATCCGCCCGAGTCGGTCAATATCGGGCCGTCCCATCCCATGAAGCGGTGCAGCCCGCCGTGCGCAGCGATGACGTCCAGCCCCGGGCGCAGCCACAGGTGAAAGGTGTTCCCGAGCACGATCTGCGCTCCGGTGCTGCGCACTTCGGCAGGGCTCATCGCTTTCACCGCACCATAGGTGCCGACCGGCATGAATGCCGGCGTGTCGATCTCGCCGTGCGCGGTCGTCAATGTGCCGCGGCGCGCGGCGCCGTCGGTGGCAAGAACGGTAAGTTTCATGAGCGGCCGTGAGGGTCAGACCTGAACGTCGTAGACGATGACGATGATCTTTTTCGCGCCCCCTACCAGTTTCCCGTCAACATGTTGCTGCAACAGGCGCTGCAACTGGGATGCGGTTGTTATTGCAGTATGCCCGAGAGATTTCGGGGGGCGCGTGACTCTACCATACCATCCGACAACGAAGAAACCGTGCGTGCAGCAAGGCTCACGCACGTAGCGGCGAGCAGTTGTTCGAACCGCACCGTCATCGCCGGCGCACCAGCATGCTGACGTTTGCTATGACGATGCGACGTCGCCGATCCATCGAATATGAGACTTCAGCGCCGTGCCCCGTAACGCGTTGCACAAACGCTTGTCTGAAGTGACGAGAATGGCATCTTCTTCGAGGGCCAGCGCAAGATAAGTCGCATCATAGACCGTACGTTCGAATCGACAGGCAATCGCAAATGCCTGCGCCACGAGTGCCTGCACTGGCGTTATCGCAATCTCGATCTGGAGCAGCAAAGCGAGCCCGTTGTCAGCCGCTTCCTCCGCAACTTCGCCGCGTAAGATGCGCTTCCAGAGAACGTTCGCAACTTCGACATACAGCAAGTCTGGCGCGAACAGCGATGAGCCATTCGCGAGAAGAAGCTCAGCCTGCTCGGTATGTTCTTCCGGCAGCAGCCATTTCGCTGCAACGGAAGCATCGACGACGTAGCGCACTATCGGCTACGGTCCGCGCGGATCAGGTCACCGCTGTCGCCAATCCGTTTCTTACCGAGTCCCGCCCGGAAACGACGCAGTTCTTCGCGAATCGCGTCCACGCTTCTCGACCGCACTTTTTCCTGCAGCAGGGCTTTCACCTCGCCCTGCAATGAACGATGGTTGGCCTTCGCGCGCCTCTTCAGAGCCGCAATGAGGTCTTCGTCCAGATCCCGGATCAGTATTTGAGGCATAGTGGTCTCCATGATGCTATCAAAATGATAGCATCAGGATCGCCGTCCATCCACCCCGCAGAACGCCGTTCCCGCTGTAGTTCGCGCCTTAGCGGCGAAGTCTCTCCAGCGCGATTCTCATTTCCGGCGGCATCGGCACGGGACGGTGTGTGTTCGCATCGCAGGCAACGTGGACGAAATGCCCTTGCGCAACGGCCGTGTCTTCGTCGTTGCGGAACACGCCGATCTCCACGCGCACGCTGCTCGTGCCGAGATGCGCGACGCGCAGCCCGCAGTGGACGATGTCGGGAAACGATACCGGCTTGAAATACCGGCATCCCGTCTCGACCACGAGGCACACCACGGCAGGCGATTCCATCGTCAGCGCGCCTTCGCGCAGCAGGTACGCGTTCACGGCCGTATCGAACCACGAGTAGTACACGACGTTGTTCACGTGGTTGTAGACGTCGTTGTCCATCCAGCGTGTGGTGATGGACTCGAATGCCGCGTAGCGATCGCGGGTTTCGGGCGCCTCGCGGCTCATGCGGCGGCTCCGCGCTCGATCAGCATGGCGTCTCCGTAGCTGAAGAAACGATACCGTTCCTCGACGGCATGCCGGTACGCGGCCAGGACATTCCCGAGGCCCGCGAATGCGGCGACCAGCATCAGCAGCGTCGACTTCGGCAGGTGAAAATTGGTGACGAGCCGGTCGACGATACGGAAGCGGTAGCCCGGCACGATGAAAAGCCGGGTCTCGCCATAACCGGCAGCGAGCTTGCCTGCGCCTGCGGTTTCGAGCGCGCGCAGGCTCGTCGTCCCGACCGCCATCACGCGGCCGCCACGGGCTTTCGTCTCTTCGATCGCATCGACGGTCACCTGCGGGACGTCGTACCACTCGCTGTGCATCTCGTGCTGCGACACGTCCGCCACGCGCACGGGCTGGAACGTGCCAGCGCCCACGTGCAGCGTCACATACGCCATGCGCACGCCGCGCGCGCGCAGCGCGCCCAACATCGCTTCGTCGAAATGCAATCCCGCCGTCGGTGCGGCGACCGCGCCCGGCTCGCGCGCGTACACCGTCTGATAGCGCTGCTCGTCCTGCGCGCCCGCCGTGTGGGTGATGTACGGCGGCAGCGGCACCGCACCGTACCGGTCGAGCAGATCGAGCACGCTCTCGCCCTCCGGAAAGCGCAGCCGATAGAGATCGCCGCGACGCTCCATCACCCGCACGTCCAGTTGCCCGGCGAGCACGAGATCGCTGCCCTCGCGCGGCGCGTGGCTGGCGCGTATGTGCGCCCACGCTTCGTCGCGCCCCACGACGCGCTCGATCAGCACCTCGATGCGTCCGCCGCTGCGCTTGCTTCCCGCGAGGCGCGCCTTGATGACGCGCGTGTCGTTGAACACCATGAGATCGCCGGGGACTGCGAGCGACGGCAGCTCGACGAAGCGCCGGTCCACCCACGCGCCGGTCGCGCCGTCGAGATGCAGCAGCCGGCTCGCGGTTCGTTCGGCGGCAGGCGCTTGCGCAATGAGCTCGGCCGGGAGGTGGTAATCGAAGTCGTCCAGACGCATGGGGGCGGATTATACGTGTTGCTCCGCCCGCCATCGTCCGGGCAGCGAAATAGTTGACGCAGATAAAGGACCCGGCCTGTCGCCATACGGACAATCGGTTATGCTTGCCGGGGCGTGCGGAAGCCGCCATTGCCGTCAACCATCACATTCGACAATAGATGACAATAATGCAGACACACTGGGGAAAGCTTGCAGCAGCGGCCGCGATGTTGCTCTCGCCCGCTGTCCACGGTGAAGGCCTTCACGTCGCGCAATCGCAGCCGATCAGCGAGCTGTGGCTCAATCCCGGCCTCTATTCGCTGCACTTCCAGCGCGACAAGGGGCTGAACGACAACAACCTCGGCATCGGTTTCGAGTACCGCTATTCGACGGTGAACTCAGTCACCGCCGGCGTCATCGACAACAGCGACCGCAAGACGTCGCGCTACGCCGGATGGTATTGGCAGCCGCTCGCTGCCGGCCCCGTCCGGATCGGCGCCGTGGCCGGCGCGATGGACGGCTATCCCAAGTACCGCGACGGCGGGTGGTTCCCCGTGCTGCTGCCCGCAGCGAGCGTGGAGTACAAGAGGGTCGGCCTCAACGTCCTCGTCATCCCGACTTACAAGGACCGGCTGTACGGCGCGATATCGTTTCAGCTCAAGCTGAAGGTGTATTGAGCGCTACACCCGCCCGGGCCCCAGCCCCGGCCTGCGCACCCGGTTGAGCAAACGTTTCGCCAGCAGCGCGAACGGCCAGAAATACAACCGTCCGACCGTATGCCAGCGGCCGTCCGTCCCGTCGCCCAGACCGATCCGGAATTCTTCCTTGCGATGCGACGGGACGTACAGCGTCCCGTAGATCCTGTCCCACACCGCGAGCTCGAATCCGCGATTGCGTCCCCGGTGTTGCGGCTCTGCGCTGTGATGCAGCTGATGATGCGCAGGGCTGATGAGCCAGCGATTGAGCGCGCTGCCATACGAAATCCACACGTGCGAGTGGCGCAGGTTATCGACCAGCGCAAACGCCCATAAAAGCACGTGCATGCCCAGGAATGTGTAAAGCTGGATGCCCGGATCGATCCAGCGGTGAAACCCCCAGGTCAACGCACCCGTGAACAGCGCCGGGATCCAGGCCATCAACGCCACGTCGATCGGGTGCGCGCGCGTGCTTGTCAGCGGCGTGAGCACCTCCGCGGAGTGGTGAACCTTGTGAAACTCCCACAGCCAGTCGACATCGTGCAGCAGGCAATGCGCGACAAAGCGGCCGAAGTCGTAGACGACGAAGAAAAGCAGGGAGAATGCGACCCGGGCGAGCACGGCGTAAGCCGGAGCAGACGCGTGCGGCTCGGCAGCTTCGAACACGCCCTCCAGCCAGACGGTCACGCCGGATGACTGTATCCAGATCGAAGCCATCGCCACGGAAACGACGATGGCATTGACAAAGTACAAGCGGTAGTCGGCGCGGGCCGAGCGATGCCACCATATTTCGCGCGACCAGAAGCCGGCGCGAGACGCGGACGTTGCGGCAGCCGGCGCACCCACGCCGTAGCCGGCCCCGAATCGGCACGCCAGCGCCGCGATGAGCAAGGTCGACAGTAGGAACGGCCAATAGAAATCCGAGTCCCGCTGGAGCGGAGCGAGCAGCGCTTTCGTCGCGTGGAACACGACTTTGTAAACCGCGTCGTAAAACCACGCGGCAAGAGCCGTGTCGGTCATAATTGCGACTGCTCCAGCAGAAGACGTTCAATGACGAATGAATGCATATCGACCATGGTAAAAGCCGGCCGCCTCTGTGGCAATGTCGTTGTTGCGCTTTCGCTCGCCGCCGCGAGCTCGGCCATGGCGCAATCCGATTCCGTCTACCTCGAGCATCTGACGTGGCCGGAGCTGCAGCAGCGCATCGCCGCAGGAGCCACGACCGTCATAGTCCCCACCGGCGGCACCGAGCAGAACGGTCCGCACATGGCTCTCGGCAAGCACAACTTCGTCGTCGCCGAAGCCGCAGGCCGGATAGCGCGCGAGCTGGGACGCGCGCTGGTAGCGCCTGTCATCAGCATCGTGCCCGAAGGAGCGATCGACGGTAACGCCGGCAACCTGCAGTTCCCGGGCACATTGGGGCTCAGCGAAGACACTTTCGAACGCGTGCTTCGCGAGGTCACGGCAACTCTCATCCGGAGCGGCTTCACCACGGTCTGCTTCATCGGCGACCATGGCCAAAGCCAGGCCGCGCAGGAAAAAGTCGCGCAGCAGCTGACTGCGACACTGCTGTCGTCGGGTGTCAGGGTCTTGAACGTGTCCGCTTATTACGCGCCCGACATGGAGGAACGCGAGCTGCTTCGCGCCGGCATCGCCAGGGAAGCGCTGGGCGATCACGGCGGTGTCGCGGATACGGCAGAGCTGATGGCGGTCAGCCCTCGAGCGGTGCGCATGGAGCAGCTCGACTTGCAGAAGTGGACAGGCAGCGGCCCGTCCGGCGCCACCGGAAGACCCCAGCTCGCAACGGCCGAAATCGGCGAAAGGCTTTTGCGTCTGCGCGTGCGAAGCGCGGTCGGCCAGATACTGGCCGCAGAAAACCCGCGCAAGCCATGACGACCGGAACTCACGGCTGCCGCCCCGCACCGCGAACGCAACGTGACGTACTCCGTCACCGCGACCTGCCAGCGGGAGTAAACTATCCCGCACGACAGAAACGGGCCAGACAAGGGGACGCCGTGACACAACGTGCACTTCACGTGCGGGAAGTGGAAGCGCTGGAAACGAGCACCACCGATCGCTGCTGCTACGTCAGTTGCAAATCGGTTTCCGGGTTGGACATCGATCTGCGGCTGCCGCTCTCGGAAGCCAAGAAACTATACGAGCTGTTGCAGCGACGGTTCGCTGATGCAGCGTACGGCGCGTCGGCCTTGTCGGATAACTCCAGCGCAGGCTGACGCCGGCACGGTGCTGTGCCAGGACCACGAACACGTCAAACAGGGAAGTAGAGTCCTCTTCCCTTTCAGCCCGCCCGCGGTATCGATGCGGCCACCGCCCTCACCGCGGCGCGGCCCAATTACACGCCGTGCACCGGCGTTTCGTGCGCCTTCACCTCACGGCGCAGGCGATGCACGTACCCTTCCAGCAGACGGTCCATCGTATCGAACGCGTCCCGAATCGCGACGTAAACATCGGTGTACGCGTTATGCTCGTCGGGCTCGCGCGTGGACACCAGCTCGTCACCCGGCACCGTGAGATCGATGCGCACGTGATAGTGATTGCCCTGCCGGTGATGCCTGTGCAGCAGCTCGACCACTACACGGCAGCTCATGATCTCGTCGAAATAACGGTCCAGGCGTGCGGCGCGCTCGCGTACCTTCTCTTCCACCGCGGGCGAGCGATTCAGGTTGCGAAACGTGATCTGCAGAGACGTATGCATGCAGGCACTCCTTCTCCCGGAGGCAGCGCGCATGGACGGCTTTCCTGGCGGTCTGCGCGTTGCCGGTGTCGTCTCACTATGCCGCCGCGAACCGCGGGGTGAGTTGACTAAAGTCAGTACGCGTCGCAGCGGCCCGCAACGCGCCGACTTCACCGCCGCCACGCCGCGCGCAGCAGGTTGTCGTCGCGGTTGTAGCTGAACTTGAGATCCCCCTTGTAGGCGCGGTGCACGCGCTCGGCGATCTCGCGGGCGAGGTGCGTTCCGGTCGTCGTGACTTCCAGTCCGCCGTCGTCGGCCGCTATCGCCATGATGCGCTCCAGCGGATGCTCCGTCTTTTCGCTGGTCTCGCATTTCTTCACGAGGCTCAGGATCTCGTCACGATGCTGCTGGAGGAAGTCTCCCGAGAGGCTCACGTAGCCGGCGGGGAAACTGTCGTGCGTCCTGCTGCATGCCGGGCAGCGATGCTCGTGCGCCCCGGCAGCCGCGGCATCCCAGGTCCACCGCCCCTTGTGAAAAAACGCGCCGCAGTCGGGACAGCGTGTGGGCTCGGCAAGCTTGCGGCCGAGCTTGTAACTGTCGTGAACCAGCTCCTGCAGCAGCTGCTCTCTGCGCAGCATGCGAAACCCGGCGCGTTGCGTTTTCATATGCGCGTCTCCCGCGTGGTTGACAGGCTGGCCGGGACGGGTGGTGATCACCGTACGAACCGGCATACCGGACTTTCACCATACGCGCCGGGTGTGGCGGAGGCGTTGAGTTTAATCAACCCCGGGCCGTTGACCGCACTGCAGCGCGACGCCCTCGCGTTTGCGAATCACCGTGCCGTTGCACCAGCGCCCGCGCAAGATGGAAGGGCATGGTGCGCGCCCGGCGTGAGCGGCAGCGCCGGTATGCAGAAAGCATTGCCCGTGCCCCGCCACGCGCGTTCCCGTTGACCTTCGTCAATCACGCGCTGCACACGAAGTGAAAGACTTCCAGCCATCGACTGCGTCACCGGGTCGATCGCGCCTTTCAATACTCACTTTCTCCGGGAGGACACCATGATGACCCGCTTATCGCATTTCGCCGTCGCTATCGCAGCAGCCACACTCGTGTCGGGCGCCGCAGCAGCGGCAGACACGCAGCAGGCCGAGCGCCCCAGCCACCGGACCCGCCCGGCCATGTCGGCACCGGTTTCGCCCGAGGTGCAGGAAGCGGTGAAGAAAGCCAATGCCGAGTACAAGGCGGCGCGGCAGCAGGCGCGCGCGGACTACCGCAAGGCAATCGCCGATGCGCGCGCGAAGCACGACCAGGCGATCGCGAATAGCGGCGGCGCGAAGAAGTAATCTTCAGCCGGATCCCGCGCGGCGGGAAGCGGCTCGCGCTGCTGTGGGCCGCGCAAGGCGTCACGGACAGCGTGCGCGGCCGTGCGTGTCGGATTGTCGCGCAGCAAGGCATCGGGTAGCCCGCAAGTCGGCACAGATCCTGCGACGAGCGTAATGAGCCGCAGGACGTAACCATCGGCGTTCCGGAGGGCGCGTTGAGACGCTTGTCCCACGTGGTCGGTTTCGACCGGGCGACAGCAGTCAGCGCGTGTGACGAACGCGGTGCAACACGACGGCGAACCATGATCGTGGAGGTGAGCTCATGAGCATTTTCGCGTCTCGGACCGATGCTGCGCATCGGCTGGCGAAAGCGCTGTCGCATTACGCCGGCCACAACCCGCTGGTGCTCGCCATACCTCGCGGCGCGGTCGAGATGGGGCGGGTGCTCGCGGACGAGCTGCACGGCGACGTGGATGTCGTGCTCGTGCGCAAGCTCGGCGCACCGGGCAATCCCGAATTCGCCGTAGGCGCGATCGACGAAAGCGGCTGGTCGTACGTCGCCGATCACGCCGCGCAGGTCGGCGCAGATGCCGCTTACCTCGAACGCGAGCAGCAGCGGCAATTGCAGATCCTGCGCCGGCGCCGCGCGCTGTACACGCCTGCCCGCGCACCCACCGACCCGTCGGGGCGCATCGCAATCATCGTCGACGACGGCCTTGCCACCGGCGCAACGATGATCGCAGCGCTGCACGCGACGCGGGTGAAGCATCCCGCGCGCCTGGTATGCGCAGTCCCGGTCGCAGCCCCGGACAGCGTGGACCTGGTGCGCCGCTATGCAGACGAGGTCGTATGCCTCGAAACGCCGCCCGGCTTCCGCGCCGTGGGGCAATGGTACTTGCGCTTCGACCAGGTGGAAGACGAGCGCGTGGTCGAGCTGCTCGCTGCGTCGCGACCGCCGGTGAAATAGGAGAATTCCTACCCGTCGCGCTTGCGCTGCGTCAACAGTACGGAGCGGTGCCGCGTTATGTTGATGACGCATGCATCGTTCACACGCGAAAGGCGCAGGCAAGCGATGATACGGCTGCTGAGCGAAATCCCGGCTGCACGCGGACGCGATTCCGACGCGGACGTCGACGCGACTGCGAATCACGACATAGCCGCCCGCCTGCGTGTCACGGCAGAACATCTTCAGTCGCAGGACGCCAATCCGTACCGCGCTGCATCGATACGCATGGCGGCTGACATCGTGGCGGCGCAGCCGCGGTCGCTGCACGCGATTTACGAGGAGCGCGGCCGTGACGGGCTCGACGACTTGCCGGGAGTCGGGCCCGGCATTGCAGCGATCATCGACGACATTCTGCGCGCGCGCATCGCGGCGGAGGTCAATGCGCGACGACCCGGCCGCGTTCCGCAACCGCCCGTCCAACTTCTGCTGGAAATCGAGCGCGAATATCGCGCGCAGGGAGCGCCCGGCAAGCCCGGCACGGCGAGCATGCCGCGCGAGCTGCAGGTGCAACGGAACGGATGGAACCTGCGCGCCTTCTATTCCAATTCGGTGCGCGCGCACGAGCTTGGGCGCACGCGCGACTGGGTCATCGTGCTCGCATCACGCGGTGATCGCGCCGTGTCCCAGCACACCGTGGTGACGGAAACGCGCGGCAAACTCGCCGGACGACGCGTGGTTCGCGGGCGCGAAGCAGCGTGTCGCAACCACTACGCGCGCCTGGGAGTCGTGGCGCGCACTAGCGCGAACTGATACGCCGGCGACCACGCTGGCCGACCGGCGAATTTGCGCGCATCTCACGCGGCGCGCACTCAGCCGCTCCCGCATCTCACGCGGCACGCGTTCACCTCTTTTCAAGCCCGGCTAACGACGCTGTTCCTCGTATCGCCGTGAGCGCACCGGCACGGCGAACGCGGACATGTGCAGCCCGCTCGTCACCGTCGTCCGGGCGGTTGACTTACGTCAACGCCAACGCCGCGCGCGACGCGTTACCCTTCTTATGCTGCCGCAGTGCCGCCGTCCGCCTCGCGACTTCCGAGAGGAGTTTCCCATGAAAACAATCATCGCCCTGCTCGTTTTCCTCTGCTCTGCTTCCGGTGTGCACGCTGCCAACGGCGACTTGCTCGCCAAGGCCAAAGCGGAGGGCCGCGTCGCCTTCTACGCCAACATCACCGCCGTCGAGCCGATCATGAAAGCGTTCGCGGCCGACACCGGCGTGCGGGCCGACTACACCCGCATCTCGACCACCAAGTTCGTCGCGACGGCGGTCACCGAGTTCGAAGCCGGAAAATTCCTCGCCGACGTCGTGCAGGCGCCGTTGCCCGTCCTCGACCTGCTGAAAGAAAAAGGCGTGCTCGCTTCCTATCGCTCGCCCGCCGCTGCCGGCTATCCCGAGTGGACGCGCAAGGACGACCGCATACAGCTGTTCGGCATCGAATACGTCGCGCTGATCTACAACAAGGAGCTGGTGAAGAAGGCCGACGCGCCGAAGCGCTATGAAGACCTCGCCGATCCGAAGTGGCGCGACAAGATCGTCATGGCCGACCCGGCCACGCATCCCACGACCATCTCGTGGCTCGTGGGGCTCAAGGAGAACGTGTTCAAGTCCGAGGCGGAGTGGATGAAGTTCCTGCGCGGACTTGCGGCGAACCGGCCGATGTTCGTCGCATCCTTCAGCCCAACGCCGGCGCCCGTGGAAAGCAGCGAGAAGCTGATCGCGATTTCCATGCCGAAATACATCATCACCAAGGCGCCTGCTCCGCTGGACTGGGCGCGTCTCGAGCAGCCGATGTTCGGCACGCCGCGCGCGATTGCGGTTACGGCCAAGGCGCCGCATCCGAACGCCGCGCGCCAGTTCGTCGACTACTGGCTGTCGAAGAAGTCGATGGAGATTCTCGCGCGCGACGTGGGCGAGTACGTCCTCGCGCCCGGCGTATTTCCACCGATAGACGGCATGGACAAGGCGAAAGTGATCGCCATCCGCGAGCTGTCGGACGAGGACATCCTGAAGTGGGGAAACGAGTTCAAGAAGATTTTCGCCGCGAAATAGGCTCCGAGCCGCGCGGCGCACGACGCCGGTCGAGCGCCGCGGCCGGGCCCGGGCGGCTTGCCGAAACAACACGATGGAAATACGCATAGCAGGCGTCAGCAAGCACTACTACTCCGAGGGCAAGGTCATCAAGGCCCTCGACAACGTCGATCTCACCATCCCGGCGAATCAGATCTTCACCCTGCTCGGGCCCAGCGGCTGCGGCAAGACGACGCTGCTCCGCTGCATCGTCGGGCTGGAGACGCCCGATACCGGCGAGATCCGGATCGGCGACGACATCGTATGGTCCGCCGACAAACGCATTTCCGTGCCCACGGAAAAACGCGGCCTCGGCATGGTGTTCCAGACCTACGCCATCTGGCCGCACATGAACGTGTTCGACAACGTCGCGTATCCGCTCCAGATACGCGGCCTGCCGCGCGACGAGATCCGCGTCCGCGTCGCCAAGACGTTGCGCTTCGTGCAGCTCGAAGGCTTCGAGCGCCGCCCTGCGACCAAGCTGTCCGGCGGGCAGCAGCAGCGCGTCGCCCTCGCCCGCGCGCTCGTGGCCGAGCCCAAAGTCATCCTGTTCGACGAGCCGCTCAGCAATCTCGACGCCAAGCTGCGGGAGGAAACGCGCAAGGAGCTGCGCGCTTTCCTCGGCAAGCTGCAGATCACGGCGGTTTACGTCACGCACGATCGCATCGAAGCGCTTGCGCTGTCGGATTCCATCGCGATCATGCGCAGCGGGCAGATCGTCGAGATCGGAACGCCGCGCAAGATCTATTTCCATTCCGATCACCGCTTCGTCGCCGATTTCATCGGCCGCGCCAACCTGGTGAAGGCGACCGTGCGCGCGCACGAGAACGGCCGCACGATCGTCGAGTGCGGGCTCGGCACGATCGCGTGCGAGCAGCGCGACATCCCGGTCGGCGGAGAAGCCACGCTGTGCATACGGCCGGAATTCATCCATATCGCGCGCAGCGAAGCCGATCTCGCCGGCGGCAACGTCGTGCGCGGCCGCATAGATTCGCTGGTGTTCGTCGGCGAAGCGTACGAAGCGGAAATCCGCGCCGGCAACGAGATGCTGCTCGCCAAGATACTCCCCGACGGAGAATTGAAGGAAGGCGACGCGGTGAGCTTTCACCTCGACCCCGCGCACTGCCTCCTGGTTTCGATCTGAGGCGCCGACATGGCCCCGAGTCGAACCCGGCTGACCTACACGCTCATCCTGACCGTCGGCTTCCTGACCGTATGCCCGGTGGTGATGCTGCTGCTCGGCAGCTTCTCCGAGGGTCTCACCGCATTCGGCAACTTCACGCTCGACAAGTACGTGCAGGCCTACACCGACCCCGGCCTGCTCGAGGTGATGGTGAACACGACGGTCTTCGTGCTCGCGTCGTCGACGCTGTCCACCCTGCTCGCGCTGTTTCTCGCCTACCTCAACACGCGCACCGACATACCCTTCAAGTTCGTGTTCAAGGTCATCTCGATCATACCGATGATGATCCCGCATCTGCTGTTCTCGGTGAGCTGGGCGCTGCTGCTCAATCCCTCCAACGGGATGATGAACCTCGTGCTGAAGAACGCGCTGTCGCTCGACAGCGCGCCGTTCAACATCTACTCGATGCAGGGCATGATCCTGGTGGAGGGGCTGCTCGACCTGCCCATCGCGTACCTCATCATCGCGCCGGCGATGGCGTCGTTCGACGTCGCGCTGGAGGAGTCCTCCCGGGTGTTCGGCGCCGGCACGTGGCGCACGCTGTTCCGCGTGACGCTGCCTGTGCTGCGGCCGGCGATCCTCGCGGCCTTCATCCTGGGCGTCGTGCGCAGCCTCGCCTCCTTCGCCGTGCCCTCGGTGCTCGGGCTCCCGGGCCGCGTGCGCGTGCTCGCAACCCATTTGTACCAGATGATCGCCACCGGCTTCGCGACCGACTATGGCAAGGCCGCCGCGATCGGCATGAGCGTGCTCGCGACGTCGGTCACCCTCATCGTCGTCTATCGTGCGCTCACCTCCGAAAGCGAGAAGTACGTGACGATTTCCGGACGCGGCTATCGCCCTACGGTCATAGAGCTCAAGGGCGCGCGCATGCCGCTGTTCGCGCTGGTGGGGTTGCTGTCGTTCGTGATGATCGTATTGCCGGTCGCCGTCCTGCTGTACACCTCGCTCGTGCCCTACACCATGGTGCCGGGCGCGCGCGCCTTCTCGATGATGAGCCTGCGGCACTGGAGCGGCGTGCTGAACGACCCGCTGTCGCTGCTTTCGCTCAGGAACAGCCTGATACTCGGCGTGGGCGGCGCGACCATCGGCGTCGTGCTGTCGATCTTCGTCGCGTACGTCATCGTCAAGGTGAAGAGCCGGGCCTCGGGCATGCTCGAATCGCTGAGCTACCTGTCGTTCTCGTTCCCCGGCATCGTGATCGGCGTAGGCTTCATGTGGTTCTTCGTGCAGACCCCGCTCTACTCGACCATCTGGGCGCTGCTCATCGCCTATATCGCGACCTACCTCCCGTACGGCATACGCCCGCTCGCGAGCGCCTTCGTGCAGGTGCACGCGCACCTGGAGGAGTCGTCGCTCGTGTGCGGGGCGAGCCCGCTTACCACCATGCGGCGCGTCATCGTGCCGCTGCTGGTGCCCGGCATCGTGTCGGCGTGGATACTGATGGCGACGATGTTCCTGCGGGAGCTCACCGTGTCGGTCGTGCTGTCACGACCCGGAACGGAAGTCCTCGCGGTGCAAATCCTGCGCTTCGCGGACGACGGGCTGTGGGGCCGGCTGTCGGCGCTGGGGCTGATCATGATCGCCATCTCGACGGCGCTGGTGGTGCTCGCCAACGTCATCGGCGCACGGTTGCGCCCGGACGCGACCTAGTCGATCAGGCCTGCAGCACCCGTCTCATCTCCTCGTACTGCTCGCGGGTGATCTCGCCGCTCGCGTAACGCCGGTCGAGAATTTCGCGCGCCGTCTCGTGATGATGCAGCCGCTCGCGCGTGCGGTCTATCCACCAGCGCGGGCTGTCGCGCAGCAGCACCACCGCGAAGATGACCAGCACGACGACGGGCGCCACCCACATGAACCACCACAAGCCATGCCACCATTCAGGCGCGTACATGAGCGACTCCTTGCAAGGTTCGTTGCAGCAGCCGGCGCAACGCCGGCGACGTGCGGGTGTTCACCACGTCGCCCGCGGACAGCCAGCCGCGCCGCGCCTGCGAAACGCCGTAGTCCAGGTAAGCATACTCGTACACGCTGTGCGCGTCCGAATTCACGCTCACCATGACGCCCTCGTCGTGCGCCATCCGGCAATAGGCGTCCTGCAGATCCAGGCGATCGGGCTGCGCGTTCACCTCCAGAAAGCAGCCGTGCTGCGGTAGGCACGCACACGGAACGGGTTGCCGCCCTCGATCTCGAGAAGGTCGGCGATCTCCGCGAACACCGCCGCAATGTCGGCGTTGTGGACCGGCATGACGCGCCTACAGCTTGGGTGCCTCGTCGTGCGCGTACATCTTCTCGAGCTTGCTCTCGCATTCGATGCAGCGCCGGGCGGCCGGCTGCGCGGCGAGGCGCTGGTACCCGATGTCGGCGCCGCACTTCATGCACACGCCGTAGTTGTGCATCTGCAGGCGCGCATTGGCTGCCAGCACTTCGCGCAGCTCCTGCACGTCGCGGTGAATCGCGGCAAGATCGAGGTCTGCGAGCATGCTGGCGACGGCATCGTCGCCCTCGTCGCGGACCAGGCCGCCGAGGTCTACGTGGTGCTGCTGCTCCGTGAGCAGGAGCTGAGCGCGTATTTCTTCCCGCAGCACCCGCTCGCGGTCGCGCAACAGTGTCGCAAAATGCTCGAGTTGAGAGGCAGTAAGATGGCTCATCGCGGCGCCTCCGTGGGTCGCACAATGGCGGGGTCTCGATTCATGCTAGGCGGGTATAGTCGACGAGGCGTTGACGCAAATCAACGGCGGGGTACGGGCCCGGTGGTACCTGTAGCGTGTCCATGAGCACCGTCATGCATGCAGTCGAGCACGCGCAGATGCCGGACCTTTCGGCGCCCGCGTGCTACCCGCACCCCGTCGGTGCAGTGCGGCTCATGGAAACCCACATTTCGCGCGTGTACCTCACCGGAGAATACGCGTACAAGCTGAAGAAGCGCGTCGCTCTCGGCTTCCTCGACTTCACCACGCTGGAAGCGCGGCGTCGCGCCTGCGAGGACGAGCTCCGCCTCAATCGCAGGCTTGCGCCGCAGCTCTATCTCGACGTGGTTGCCATACACGGCAGCCCGGCCGCCCCGCGCATCGGCGGATCGGGCAGGGTCATCGACTATGCCGTAAAGATGCGCGAGTTTCCGCAAGACGCTCTGGGGAGCGCCCTGCTGGCGCACGGCGAGCTGACGCACGAGGCGTTGAGCGCGCTGGCGCGACGGGTTGCGGCGTTTCACCGGGCAGCGCCCGCGGCGGCCGGCGAGTACGGCACACCGGACGCCGTGCATGCCGGCAGTGCCCAGAATTTCGAGCAGATCCGGGGCCGCCTCACGCGGCGCACCGACCGCGCGGCGCTCGACCGGCTGCAGCAATGGAGCGAAAGCGAATTTGCGGCCGTCAGGGCACGCCTGCAGCAGCGGCACGACGAGGGCTGCGTGCGCGAAGTGCACGGCGACCTGCACCTCGGCAATATCGTGAGCCTGGACGGCGGTCTCGTGCCCTTCGACTGCATCGAGTTCAACCCCGCGCTGCGCTGGAACGACGTGCTCAGCGAAGCCGCTTTCCTGGTAATGGACCTGGCAGACCGCGATGCGCCCCGCCTTGCCGACGTCTTCATGGACGAATATCTTGCGCACACCGGGGACTATGCCGGCATGGACGTGCTGCGCTTTTTCGTCGTTTACCGCGCCGTCGTGCGTGCGAAGATTCATCTGATGAGAGCAATGCAGGTGCCCGATGACTCGATCGAGCGCCGCCGCCTGTCTTCGGAGTACCGCCGCTACATGCGGCTGGCGAGAGCCTGCACGCGCAGGCGCAAGCCGTTTCTCCTGCTCATGCACGGTCTCGCGGCAAGCGGGAAATCCACCGCAGCCCTGGAACTGGTGCAGATGTGGCACGGCGTGCGGGTGCGCTCGGACGTCGAGCGCAAGCGCCTCGCCGGGCTCGCGCTCGACGCTGCGAGCCACTCGCCTGTCGGTGGTGGGCTGTACAGCGCGGACCGCAGCGACGCGACATACGCGCGGCTCGCGGCCCTGGCCAGTGCAATACTCGACGCGGGCTATCCCGCGGTAGTGGACGCGAGCTTCATACGACACGCCCATCGCAAGCAGTTCGCGATGATGGCGGAAGCGCGCGGCGTACCGTGGGCCATCGTGGAAATGGATGCGCCGCTGGAAGTGCTGCGCGCGCGGCTCGCAGCTCGCGCTGAGCGAGGCGGCGATCCGTCCGAAGCAACGCAGGCGGTACTCGAGCGTCAACTCATCATGCGAGAGCCTCTGTCGCCCTTCGAGCGCCGGCATGCCGTCACGCTCAACGCGCCGAAAACAATCGCGCCGCAACAGTACGAAGCAATCGGGCGCCTCGTGCGCTCTGCGGTTCCGCGCGGCTGATCAATCGGCGACGACCAGCGGACAGCGCAGGCGCGCGAGCAAGGACTCCAGCCGCGCGGCGTCACGTCGCAATTCCCCGTCGCAGCACACCAGCAATCGCGCCTTGTGCTGGCGCGCCGCGGCGGCGATCGCATCGACATTCCAGTTGCGCAGCGCGAGATAGCGCGTGCCCTTCGGCACCGCGCCGAGCGCCTGCGCCGTAAGCTGGCGCAGTCTCCGGTCGTCATCGACATCGTCGCCCGCGAGCAGGAGGAGAAGCGGCGCGCCACAGGCGGAGGCAACAGCCTGCGCCGCGCGCAGCACCCGCACTGCGCCGGGCGTATCGCGCACCGTGACCGCCACGGGTCGCGCATCCAACGCGGGCCGTGAAAGCGCCGAAGCGTACGCGTGCGCCAGGCCGTGGCGGGGCGCCTGGGCGAGCACCAGCACATCGAGCGCGTCACGCCCCGCGCACGCGAGGGCGACGCCGCTGCCGCGCACGACTTCGAACCGCCATGAAACACCGCTCGCTTCGGCAGCGGCCGCGACGACTTGCTCCGCGCGCGTGCGAAGCGTGCGCAGCATCGCGGGGCCCGCCATCGGGCGCACGGTGCCGGACAGCGCGCAAGTTTCGTGCAGGAAGGGTAGCTCTGCAGCGCGGGCGAGGTCCGCGTTTTCGAGAAACAGCGCGGTGAGCTGCGCATCGAGCGCGCAGGCAAGCCGGACAGCCGCGTCCACCGCCTCGCGGCCAGCGGCAGCATCGCCCATGGCGACAACGACGCGCTGCGCCGTGCCCCGTGCGCCGGCGTGGCTCATGTCGAGCGGCGGCTTGGCGATTGCTGGCGGCGCGCCGCAGCCGCAGCAAGCGTCAGCCGCAGTTGCGACAGCCCATGCAGCCGGTGCGCGACCCGCCCGTTCACCGTGTCCGGCGGATACGCGCCTGTCGCATCGGAGACGCCGGCCGCCATGCCGGTGAGCAGCGCCATCGCTTCGTCCGCAGTCTGCACGGCGTACACGGCAAAAGACTTCGCCCGCACCGCGTCCACGACATCGGCATTGAGCATCAGGTGCTCGACGTTCGCGTGGGGGATGATGACGCCATGCTCCATGCCGAGGCCGCGCGCCTTGCAGAGCTCGAAGAACCCTTCGATCTTCTCGTTCACCGCGCCTATCGCCTGCACGTCGCCGAGCTGGTTGACCGAGCCCGTTACCGCCAGCGCCTGCTTGATCGGAGCGTCGGCCAGAGAGGACAACAGCGCGCAGAGCTCCGCGAGCGATGCGCTGTCGCCCTCGACCAGTCCGTAGGTCTGCTCGAAGACCAGGCTCGCGGAGAGCGAATGCGGCTGGTTCTGCGAGTAGCGCGCGGCAAGGAACGACGACAGGATGAGCACGCCCTTCGAATGTATCGCGCCGCCGAGCTCGACCTCGCGCTGGACGTCGATGACGTGGCCTTCGCCCAGCCGCGTGGTCGCCGTGATGCGGGTCGGCTCCGCGAAAGCGTCCCCGCCGAGCTCGTACACCGACAAGCCGTTCACCTGGCCCACGCACGACCCGCTGGTGTCTATCATCAGCGTGCCGCGCATGATCGCTTCGTGCACGCGGTTGTGCAGGCGGTCGGCGCGCGCACGCCGGGCGCGTATCGCCGCTTCGACCTGCTCCGCGCCGACCGCATCGCGACCGGCGCTGCGCGCATATTGATCCGCTTCGCACAACAAGTCGGAGACCGCCTGGAGATCGGCATCGAGCTTTTTCGAGTCGCCGGCGCACCGGGCGCTGTGCTCCACGATGCGCGCCATGGCGGCGGCCTGGAGCGGCAGCAGCTGCTTGCGCTGCACCAGGGACGTCAGCAGCCTCGCATAGGAGGCGACGTTGGCATCCGTGCGGTCGTAGGCGTCATCGAGATCCGCCACGATCTTGAAGAGCTTGGGGAAGTCCGGGTCGTACTGCGCGAGCAGGTAATAGAGCTCGCGGTCGCCGAACAGCACTACTTTCACCGACAGCGGTATCGGCTCGGGCTCGAGCGAAATGGTGCTCACCAGGCTGTACGTTTCGGCAAGCGATTCGATACGGATCTGGCTGTGCGCAAGCGAGCGCTTCAGCGCCTCCCAGGCGAAGGGCTGCATCAGCAGCTTGCGCGCGTCGAGCAGCAGATAGCCGCCGTTCGCGCGGTGCAGCGCGCCCGGCTTGACGAGAGTGAAGTTGGTGAGCAGCGTGCCCATCTGCGCCACGTGATCGACGCGGCCGATCAGGTTCTGATAGGTGGGATGATCCTCCGCCACGATCGGCGCGCCGTTCGGCCCGCCGTGGTCCACCATGACGTTTACCCCGTAGCGCTGGAACGCCGCAGCGTCGGCCTGCGCCGCCTGTTGCGCAGGCTGCGCCGCGCCCCGGAAGTCTTCCACGTTCCCGATGATGTCCGCCTGCACGCGCGCGAGATGCTCCACGATGCGCGGCACGGCCGCGTACTTGCGCTTCAGCTCGTCCACCAGATGCTCGACGGCGAGCAGCGTCATGTCGCGGTTGAGCTGCTTCACCCGGCCGCGCAGCTCGCGGCGCCACCCGACCATGGTGCGTATCAGCGCCTCGAGCTTCTGCTGCAATGCCTCGATCGCCTGGCGCAGGCGCTCCTTCTCCTCGTCCGGCAGGCGCTCGTAGTCCTCGGGGCCGATCACCTCGCCGGCTTTTACCGGCGCAAAAGAGAAGCCGGCCGGCGTGCGCAGCAGCCCGACGCCGTGCGCGGCCGCTTCCTCGCCCAGCGCGGTGAAGGCTTTTTCGTGACGCTCGGTGAACTCCGCCTCGATCTGCGCCGCTCGCGCGCGATATTCGTCGCTCTCGAACAGCGCCGGAATCGCGTTCTGCAGCTCTTCTATGAGCTCCTGCATGTCGTCGCGCAGGCGGGTGGCCTCACCTGCCGGAAGCTCGACGGCGACGGGCTTGTGCGGCTCCGCGAAGTTGTTGAGATACACCCAGTCGGGCGCCCGGCAGTCTGCCGGCGGTCTCGCGGCGAGAACGGCGCTGAACAGCGTGCGCTTGCCGCTGCCCGCCGGCCCCATGACGAAGAGGTTGTAGCCTTTCCGCTGCATGTCGACGGCAAGGCGTATCGCCTGTGCCGCCCGGCCTTGCGCGAGCAGCGCGGGCAGTTCCTCCGGGCCGGCAGGTTCGACGGCGACTCGCGCCGGATCGCAACGGTGGTACAGCTGCTCGGCCTTGAGCGCCTCCGGAGCATGGGCCACGCGCACGATGCGCATGTCAGTACTCGGGCGCCGACGCGGGCGCCGGCTCGGGCCGCGACGGCTCGGCGATCATGCAGTCGGTGTTGAGCACCAGCCCCGCGACCGAGGCGGCATTGATGAGCGCGTTGCGCGTGACCTTGGTCGGATCGAGAATGCCCATCTCCACCATGTCGCCGTACGCACCGGTCGCGGCGTTGTAGCCATAGCTTCCGCTCGTGCGCTCGACGGCGTCGAGCACGATGGAAGGCTCGAGGCCGGCGTTCGCGACGATCTGCCGCAACGGCTCGGTCAGCGCGCGCTGCACGATCGCAATGCCCGCCGATTCGTCCGGTGTCGCGCCGGCGAGCCCATGCAACACGGCGCGGGCGCGCAGCAACGCGACCCCGCCGCCGGGCAGCACGCCTTCTTCGACCGCCGCGCGGGTGGCATGGAGCGCGTCCTCGACGCGGATCTTGCGCTCCTTCATTTCGCTCTCGGCCGCGCCGCCGACTTTCACCACCGCAACCCCGCCCGCGAGCTTGCCCAGACGCTCCTGCAGCTTCTCCTTGTCGTAGTCGCTCGTCGCGTCCTCGAGCTCGGCGCGTATCTGCCGCGTGCGCTGCTCGATCGCTGTCGCATTGCCGGCACCGCCGATCAGCGTCGTCTTCTCCTTGCCGCTTTCCACGCGCCGCACATGGCCCAGGTCCTCGCGCGTCGCGGACTCGAGCGTGCGGCCCAGCTCGGGCGCGATGACGCGCGCGCCGGTCACCGCGGCGATATCCTCGAGCAGCGCTTTGCGGCGGTCGCCGAAGCCGGGCGCCTTGACCGCACAGCTCTTCAGCACGCCGCGCACGTGGTTCACCACCAGGGTGGCGAGCGCCTCGCCTTCGACCTCGTCCGCGACGACCAGCAGCGGCTTGCCGTCCCGCGAGATGAGCTCGAGCAGAGGCAGCAGCTCGCGCACGGTGGCGATCTTGCCTTCGTGCAGCAGGACGCACGCGTCCTCCAGGACGGCAAGCTGCTTGTCGGCATCCGTCATGAAATACGGCGAAAGATAGCCGCAGTCGAACTGCAGGCCTTCGACGACCTCCACTTCGCTCGCGAGGCCCGAGCCTTCCTCGACCGTGATGACGCCGTCCTTGCCGACGCGGCCCATTGCGCTCCCGACAAGAGCGCCGATGACGCGATCGTTGTTGGCGGAAATACTGGCGACGTGCTCGATTTCCGTCGCGGCGGTGCACGGCCGCGAAAGCCGCTTCAGCTCGTCGACGACGGCGCTCACCGCACGCTCGATGCCGCGCTTCAGATCCATGGGATTCATGCCGGCGACGACGTACTTCATGCCTTCACGGATGATTGCCCGCGACAGGATCGTGGCGGTGGTGGTGCCGTCGCCCGCGGCGTCGGAAGTCTTCGCCGCAACCTCGCGCACCATCTGCGCGCCCATGTCCTCGAACGGATCCGCGAGCTCTATCGCCTTCGCAACGAGCACGCCCGAGTTCACGACGCTGGGTCCTCCGTACGGCTTGTGTATGACGACGTTGCGGCCGCGCGGGCCCAGCGTCACTTTGACGGCGTCTGCAAGCACATTGGCGCCGGCGACGATCCTGCCGCGCGCGTCCTCGTGAAAGAGTATCAGCTTGGCGGTCATGGTCTTTCCCTGTGCGAGGGAGCGCCTCGCGCGTGCGCCAGGCGAGTTGCGGGGCGCGTGCGCGACGCCATTCGAAGAACAGCTGTCCCATTGTGTAACCTGCCGGCGCAAGGTGGATTGACAAGCATCAACGGCCACACGGACACGGCATGGCGAAGCTGGCACGCTCATCGGCGGCGCCGGGCATCAGTCTTGATGTGGATCAAGGTAGCGCCGGTGTGCAGCCTTATATTGCGCTGACCATGACCCCGTGCGGCGCACGAGGAGCGCGACCATGAGCGGCGCGGCCGGCCATCCTCGCATTACCGAGCGCATCGAGCGCCTGCGGACGCTCGACGGCGCGCTGCGCTCGCCGGCGCCGCCGCCCCCACGCAGCGCCAAGCTCGAGCTCACGTCGCGGTGCAACTATGCCTGCCGTTTCTGTGCCTCCCATCTGCGCAGCTGCCGGCAGCACGACATGCCGTGGCCGCTGTATACGCGCTTAGCGCGCGAGTTGCGCGAAGCGGGCGTCGATCAGCTCGGACTCTTCTATATCGGCGAGTCGCTGCTCTACCCGCGGCTCGAAGACGCCGTGCGCTTCGCCAAACAGGAATGCGGCTATCCCTACGTCTTCCTCACGACGAACGGCAGTCTCGCCACGGGCGAGCGCGTCCGCGGCCTGCTGCGCGCGGGCCTCGACAGCCTGAAATTCGCGCTCAATTTCGCCGACGGCGCGCAGCTCGCACAGGGCGCCGGCATGACGGCCGTGACGTTCGAGGCGGTGAAGCGCAACGTCATCGACGCGTGCGACGCGCGTGACGCGATGCAGGCCGACACCGGCAGGCGTTGCCTGGTCTCCGCGTCGAGCCTGCGGTACGACGACAGGCAGCCGCAGCGCATGGCAGAAGCGCTCGAAGAACTCACGCCGCGTCTCGATCAGCACTACTGGCTGCCGATGTACGGCCGCGAGTCGACGTGGACCGCGTGCACCCCGGGCAGTGCGGTGTCCGCGCCCGACGCCATGTCGCGCAAGGATCTTCCGTGCTGGCCGCTCTTTACCGAAGCACACGTGACCGCGGGCGGCATGCTGAGCGCGTGCGGCCTGGATCACTCGCCGCGCTTTCACGCCGCGGATCTCAACGCCTGCTCTTTTCTCGAAGCATGGCACACCCCGGCATTCGCGTCGTTGCGCGAAGCGCACGTCGCGGGCGACGTGGGCGGAACGGCATGCGCCCAATGCGTCGGATACGCGCAGGCAGGGCCCGAACTTTCATCCACCGACCGGAGCAGCACATGAGCGCCATCACCGAACGCATAGACAACATTACGCGCATACCGCCCGAGTTCCAGAAGGCCAGGCTTCCGGCGCCGAAAAGCGTGAAGATCGAGATTTCACCGCGCTGCAATTACCGGTGCGGCTTCTGCGCGCTGCGCACGCGCGAAGTGCAGCCGAAGTGGGACATGGACTTCGATCTGTTCAAGCGCATCACGAGGGAAATGCGCGAAGCAGGCGTGGAAGAAATCGGCGTCTTCTACCTCGGCGAGTCGTTCATGAATCCGCGCCTGCTGGTGGACTGCATCCGTTATCTGAAGGGCGAGCTGCGCATGCCGTACGTGTTTCTCACGTCGAACGCGTCGATGTCGTTCCCGGAGGCGGTGGAAGAGTGCATGAAGGCGGGGCTCGACTCGCTGAAGTGGTCGGTGAACGCAGCGGACGAAGCGCAGTTCGAGGACATCATGGGCGTGTCCGGCCGTCTTTTCGAGCGCGCCCTGGAGAACATCAAGGCGGCGCGCGCCGTGAGGGACGCCGGCGGATACAGGACCGGCCTCTACGCGTCGTCGATACGGTACGACGGCGACCAGCAGGCGAAAATGGAAACGCTCCTCGACGCGCGCGTGCGCCCGTACGTCGACCAGCATTACTGGCTGCCGCTGTACTCGATGGGCGCGTTCGCGACGCAGCGCGAGCGCGAGCTGGGCTACCGGCCCACCGCAGGAAATCAGGGCCGCATCGGCGCGCTGCGCGAGCCGTTGCCGTGCTGGTCCGCGTTCACGGAAGGCCACGTGACGGCCGAGGGCCGGCTGTCCGCATGCTGCTTCGACGCGACGTCGCACTGGACGATGGGCGATCTCAACAAGGTGAGCTTCATGGATGCCTGGAACTCCGAAGGGTTCGTGAAGCTGCGCGAAGCGCACCTGCGCCGTGACGTGCGCGGCACCGTGTGCGAGCAGTGCATCGCCTATTGAAACGGCACCCGCCGGGCCGTTAACGGCGGCAGCGGCAAAAAAGGCCAGCGGATCGCTGGCCTTTTCTGCGTCCGCCGTTTCAGGCGCCAATCACCGTCCGGCGCTTTTCTTCTTCGGTTCCGCCGCGCTGCCGGGATTGAACATGTAGATGATGGCGCTGCGGATCTCGCTGTCGGTGAGATTCGCCTTGCCGCCCCGCGGCGGCATGCCCCCGTGGCCGTTGATCGCCGAGCGCACCGTCGTGTCGAGCCCGTGGTTGAGGCGCGGAATCCATGCTGCGCGGTCCCCGATCTTCGGTGCGCCGCCCTTGCCCGTTTCATGACATTGCGAGCATTGCTCCTTCACGACCTGCTGGCCGCTACGCTCGCCCGCCGCCCTTTTCACGTTCACCGGCTCTATCCACTGACCGCCCGACTGGTTCACCATGTAGATGATCGCGCGCTCGATGTCCTCGTTGCTCAAGCCGGGGTTGCCGCCATGGGCCGGCATCTCACGTACGCCTTTGATGGCGCTTTCCGTAAGGCCGGTAAGCCCCTTCGATGCGCGGCTCGACCACGCCTGCTTGTCCCCTATGCGCGGCGCACCCTTCACGCCCTTGGCATGGCATGAGGCGCAGTGGGCTTCCACGATTTCCTTCCCGCTGCGACCGTTGCCTGGAGCGTCGGCTGCGAGCGCCGCACCTGCAGCCAGAGCGAGGCCCGCCGCTAACACGCCCCGCACCCATGCGAGTGCCGCGGCAGACCTGCGCGTGTTGATCGTCATGACAACATTCCCCCTAAAGATTGTTCACCCGATACGTCATTATACTCAACGCACGGCGGGGAGCCCGGTTGTCATGTCGCGCGGCGGAAATGGCCGTGCTGCTACGGCGTCACGTGCCGCGCGCGATCTGGTAGAAGACGAAGCTTGCCAGCCAGGCCAGGCTCAGCGGCCAGACGAGGGCGAGTATCGTGAAAGACACGCTTTTCGCCTCCTGGCGTATCGTCGCTATGGTCGAAAGACAGGGCGTATAGAGCAGCGTGAAGATCATGAAGCTGTACGCCTGGACCCAGTTGATCTGGCTCGCGATGGCGGAAATGAGCGCCGTCCCTTCCCGCGCGTAGATGACCGCGAGCGAGCCGATCACGATTTCCTTGGCGACGAAGCCGAAAATCAGGGCGATGGTGAGCTGAGGATCGATGCCGAGAGGGCTCAGCACGGGATTGAGCCAGTGACCGATCTGCCCGGCCCAGGTATCGGAGCCGCCCGGCGTCGCGCTCGTAGGAAAATGGGTGAGCACCCAGACGAGCACGACACCGGCGACGATGAAGCGCGTCGCGCGGCGCAGGAAATGACCGAGCTCATGCCAGCCGCGCAGCACGATCTGCCGGGCAGTGGGAAAGCGGTATGGTGGCATTTCGAGCACGAACGTATCGTTGTTGGCATAGCGGCTCTTGAACAGCAGCGATGTCACCATCGCCGCGCCGATGCTGAGCAGGTACAGCGAGAACAGCACGAAGGGCCCGCTGCGCGCCGAAAACAGCGCTGCGATGAAAAAGACAAAGACCTGCAGGCGCGCCGAGCACAGCGACATCGGTATGACGAGCATCGTGAGCAGCCGCAACCCGCGCGAGCGCATCACGCGCGTGCCCATCAGCGCGGGCACGTTGCAGCCGAAGCCCATCAAAACCATCACGAAGCTGCGCCCGTCCAGGCCAAAGCGCGACATGAGCGCGTCCATGAGAAAGGCCGCGCGCGAGAGGTAGCCGGTGTCCTCCACGATCGCCATGCAGACGAAGAACAGGATGATGAGCGGGACGAAGCTCGCGACGGTAGTGAGCCCGTTGTACACGCCGTCGAGCAGCAAGCCGCTCGCGACTGCAGGGAGGAACGCAAAGAGCGGCTCCAGCGCATTCGCGCGCAGTGCGTTGAATGCCCAGCCGAGGCCGTCCTGCAGCGGTTTGCCGACGGCGAACACGAACTGGAACAGCAGGAACATGACGCCGAAGAAAATCGGCAGACCAAGCCAGTGGTGAAGCAGTATGCGGTCCAGCCTCTCCGTGAGGGCATGGGACGCCTGCACCGGCACGGACACCGTCTCGCGCAGCACGGCCTCGATGGCCTGCTCGTCGAGCGGCAGCGAAGATTTGTTCTGCGAACCGGCAGGGCGGCGCAGCAACGCCGTCACTTCCTCGCGCAGCGCTTCCATGCCGCGCCCGTACTTGGCCGACAGCAGGCATACCGGCACGCCGAGGCGCTCACGCAGTCGCTCGACGTCTATGGTGATGCCGAGCGCCTTCGCTTCGTCCGCCATGTTGAGAACGAGCAGCAAAGGCGTGTCACGGCGGGCGAGTTGCGCGAGCAGATGCAGCTGCCGCTCGATCTGCGCGGCATTCAGCACTACCAGCGCAAGGTCGACGGGATTGTGCTGCAGGAAGCCCACCACCACCGCCTCGTCGTCCGAATAGCCGCGCAAGTCGTAGACGCCGGGCAGGTCCACCAATTCGACCATGCTGTCGCCGACCAGGATCCTGGCCGCGAGGAGATCGACCGTAATTCCCGGCCAGTTGCCGACGCGGGCATGCGCCCCCGTGAGCCGGTTGAACAGCGTCGATTTGCCCGTGTTGGGCATGCCGACGAGCGCGATGCGTTTCATGACGGCTGCGTGCCGCCGCTAGCTGGCGAGCGGGCGAACGCGGATGGCGCGGGCTTCGCACGCCCGCAGCATGAGGTCGGTGGTCCCGATGCGGATGTGAAGCGGCCCCGAAAAGCGTCCGCGGCGCAGCAGGCGGACTGTCTTCCCGACGCGCACGCCCAGCCCGGCGAGCCGGTGGTACAGCTCTTCGCTCACGTCCAGGGCGATGACCGTGGCGCTATCGCCGGGGCGCAGGGCCCCCAGGTGGGGAGTTGTCGTTGGCATTACGCGCGCTGACGCAAATAGGAATGGTTATCATTGTCCCGGCGCCGGGGCAGGCCGTCAAGGGCGATTGTCGCGACATCTGATCTAGATCAGACGGGCGCCGGATCGCCAGGAACGAAGGAAGGGCTTGCCCGCGGGCAAGCCTTGGCTCTCTGGCGGCCGCGACGCTAACGCGCGGCCACCGCGTCCGTGTATTCGATGAGATAGCGCCCGGGTCCGGCTCCCGGCCGACCGATCACACGCAGCAGGCTCTCGAGCCGCACATCGTCGCTCGCGTTCGAGCGCGCTTCTCCGGTGAAGCGTAGCCGGCCGCGCGAAATCTCTCCGGCGCCGGTGAGGTGAAGACGTCCGCGCAATGTGCTCACGGCGAAGCGCAGCGCCTCGCCTTCGGCCACCACGCGAATGGCGTAGTCGCCGAGCGGCGCACCCGGTATCTGCACCGTCGCCGCATCATTCCAACCGAGCTCGAGCTGCCCGTTACAATTCGGACGGCCCCAGCTGCAATGAAACGCTTTGGTGCGCGCGGCGAACGTTCCTGCCCATCCATAGTCGCCGATGGTGCTCGGCAACAGGACAGCGAGCTGCGCGGCGGGAAACGTCGCGTCGACACCTTCCAGCGACCATCCGTTGAAGCTCGCCGCAAGCTGCGCCTTGCCGCCGTCGTCGAACTGCAGCTGCGACGCAACGACGCCGCTCGCGAGCCGGCCCCACAAGGTGTGCCAGGACACGGCACGCGCGGGAGCCCAGTAGCCCGTCGTCCGATCGTAGCTGTAGAGGGTCGCTTCGCCGCGCCACACCGTGCCGGTCGCATCCGCGACACGCCAGCGTGCGCTCGTCGCCCGCTCTATCGCGGGCGCCAGCCACGCTGCGGGAAACTGTGTCGCGATGGCGAGCAGCGTCAACACGACGCCGAGTACGAGCCAGCGTTTCATGATGAACCGCGGCGCTGCGCGAAGATATCCGCCATGGTCAGCGCATCACAGCGGATCGGGCAGCGCGAACAGCGCGTCGATCTCCGCCGAGCCCTGGGTTGCGGTCGCCTGGATGCGGCAGGACACCAGCCTCACCTGCCCGTCGCGCTGAAGCGCGGCAGCCCATTCGATCCAGCGATCGAACGGCACGGTAGCGCGCAGGCGCAGGCGCCGCGGGCCTTCGAGCTTCAGCTGCGGCGCCACCTCGCGTATGCCCGCGGCCTCGGCGGCGGAAACCGCCATGGCGAGCAGCGCGTTGCCTTCCGCAGGCGCCGCCGACGGCGGCTTGGCCCTGAGCTCCTGCAAGGTCGCCGCTTTTCGCTGCAGCGTTTCGACGTCCTGCTGCAATTGCGGGATCTGCTTGCTCAGCCGCTGGCGCGCCTGGTGGCTCGACCACAGCAGCTGCGCGAACAGCGCGACCGCCACGAATGCGCCAAGAGCGATGAGAAAGGCCTTTTCACGCGGCTGCCTGCCCGCCCAGAAATGCTGTAAGCGCTCGTAATAGTGTCTCATGTGCCGAACCGGACGCTGAAAGTGGTTTCGGTGCCCGACCGTGTCTGCCGGGTATCCTGGATGGTGAGCCTGAGACCGCGACGCGCCAGCGTCTCGCGCAAGCGGTCCGGCGCGCGGCTGTCTTTGTGCCTCACCGTAAACTCGAGCCTGCCCTCTTCATAGGCCATGCTGCGGTAGTCGGCCGTGCTGATGCCGAGCGCTTCCGACACGGCCGCGAGCAGCGGCAGGAAATCGCTTTCGCCGACACGTCCGCGCTCGCGCATGAGAGGCTCGTAGAGCCGCTGCATCTGGAGCACGGGATCGACGATCGTCGGCACCTGCGGAAACGCGGCGCGGAATGTCTCGACCGTCTGCGTCCTCAACTGATTCGCGCGGTGATCGAGCCACATCCATTGGCCCAGGCTGAACACGGTGTACACGCCGAGCGTCACCGCGGCCGTGATGAGCGCGGGCTTGAACGGCGCCCATGCCGCGTAACGCGCGCGCGGCGGCGCAAATTCCCCCGCCAGCAGATTGACCGCCTCGCGCGCGGACCAGCTGTGCCACGCATAATCGCCCGCGCGACGCACGCCGACGCCGAGCGCTGCATGCCACGCAGCGGCATCGAATGCCGCATCCTGCGCGCAATACACGGCGATCTCGCGCGGAAGGTCGCCAGCGGCGCGTGCCGCCTGAATGGCGAGCACAATCTCGGCCGGGGCCTCGCGTCCGGCCACCTCGAAGGGAAAGCCCGCGCGCGTCGGCAGCCGCGCGAAGCCCTTTGCCCCGTGTATGCACGCGGACCACGTCTCACCGGCGAGCGGCGCGAGCTCGAGCTCGCTGTAGGCGCGCCGCGGCGTCCGCCCGAGCTGGCGCAGAGCCGTGATCAGCGCATTGAGCCTTGCCTTCGCGATCACCCAGACCACCGTGCGCCCCTCGACGCTGCGCTCGCCCGCAACGACGTGCTCGTTCTGCACATCGCCCACGAGGTGCTCCTCGACTGCGTAGCCGACGAGTTTCGCATCGTCGCGCCGCACGCCTTTCGGCAGCTCCGCCTCGAGCGCGAGGCACTGGTCGGCGCTGAGCATGAGCTCGCAATTTTCCGCCGGCGGCCAATGCTGCGGCTCGCTCTCTCCGCGCTCCACCAGGCGGCCGTTGATGTCGTACAGCGCCCATTCGCACTGCGTTACGTGCGCAGGCCAGTCGTTGTCGATACGCAGTCGGAGTGTGCTCATTCGTATTTCTGCCAGAGGATACGGGGCCAATCGTTCGGTTGCCGCTCGAGGAGCGCTTCGGTGACGGTGCCCGCACGCTTGTAGCGGGCGTGCACGCGCACCGAGAAATAGCTGCTGCGCGTGTCGAGCGCAGTAGCGTTCGCCGGGGCCGCTCCGCCCGGCAAATACATGCTGAGATCGCCGACGTTGCGCAACGGCACGCGATCGCGCTGCTCCATCAGTTGCCTCACCTGCGTAAGGGACAGCTGGGGCAAGAGCGCTGCAAGGACAGGCGCGCTCGCGGTGTTGATGTTGACCGCGTTGTACCGCGGCAAAGCGGTAACGTACGGGCGCAGGCGCTCCACGACGGCAGCATCGAAACCGCGCACGCGCAGGAGATCGTCCACGTCGCTCAGCGGCTGCCCGGCAGTCCGGTACGGCGGCGACAGGCGCAGATAGTATTCGTCCTCCGCGCCGCCGGGAGCAGCTTCACTGTCGGCGTCCAGCCAGTCGCCGAGCGCGGCCGCGAGGGTCGGCGACAGCTGCAGCGCGCTCAGCAGGCGCGCGAAGACCTCCATGTCGCTCACGCTGACCTGTCCGCTACGCACCATGTTGTTGAGATTCCACTTGCTGCTCTCGTCGGTGATCGCGCCGGCGACCTCGCCCTCTTCGACCTTGGTAGGCGGCACCTTGGTCCCCCACGGCTCGGTCGCATAATCGAAGCTGCTGGTGCGCGCATCGTACGCGAGTACCGCTCGCGCCCAGTCCACTGCCGCGGTCGTGATCCATCTGGCCTGCCCCAGATCGCGCTGCCCTTCCACCTGCCGCAGCCATACGTCGTGACGCCACATCATCGCGGCAGCGACCGTCGTTGCAAACGCAACGACGAGCAGCGCCATGATCAGCGCCGCGCCCCGCTGGCACGATGGCGACTCGCGCATCACGGCAGGGCGAACACACGCTGCACCGGCGGCTGGTCGGCGAGAGCAAGCTCGATGGAGACCGCTCGCGGCAGCGCTTCGTTGACGCCGGCCACCGGCCACGTTTCCATCCAGCGTCCCTTGGAATCCATGTACAGCAGGCGCATGCCGTTCACGTTCTCGAGCAACGGGTACACTTCCGGCCGCGATGCGGGCGCACGGTCGAGGACCGGCCAGATCAGCAGCTCGAGCGTGCGCTGACGCAGGCGGTAAGCGACACGCACGTCTTTCAGCCCCGGCGCCGACTTGCGCGTGAATTCCAGTTGCGCATCCATGTTCGTCGGCTCGAGCAGCGGCCGGGCCCACCACTGCGGCAGCACTGCGCCGGCGCCGTCGCGCACCGTCCGGTCGCTCGGCTGCGAAACGTCGGCTGCCAGGCGCTCGAAGAACAACGCTATCGCCTGCCAGCGGTCCGTCACGCTGGTCAGATGCTCGTTCGAGCGCGCCATCGCATCGAATCCGCGGTACGACATCACCGACAGCACGGCGAGCAGGAATATCGCGACGAGCAGCTCGATCAGCGTGAAGCCCGGTCCTCGAGCCCGCCGTCGCGCCGGACCCGCGGTTGCATGTGATGTGTCGCATCGGCTCATCGCGCGGCATCCGTCATCAGGGGGCGGGCTTCACCAGAAAGCCGCTCATGACGCCGAGCGCCGTATCCGGGCGGTCCGCGGCGAACACGCGGACCTCCACGCGCAGAAACTGCGTGTTCTGCGTGCTCACCACTTTCTCCTCCCAGCGGAACGACTTGCCGGCTTCCATCGCCTCGCCCTGGTAGACGCCGACCGGCACCCAGTCGCGACGCGCACGGTGTTCCGCGAGCCGGTTCTGCGCAACCCAGCCGGCAAGCAGGCGATCGCGAATCTCTCCCGAGTTGGCAACGCTGATGCTGCCGGCGCGCAGCGCGGCAATGAGCGCAAACGACAGCACCGCCAGCGCGACGAGCACTTCGACGAGCGTGAACCCGGCACGGTCGCGAGTCATGATGCGGCGCCGCGGGCAATGAGGTCGACCCGTCCGTTGGGACGCGCGCGCAGCATGAAGCCGCCCTGCGGCGCTTCGACATCGATGCGAAACAGCGGCGTCGCCGTCGAAGCGAAGATGAGCCAGCTGCCCGGAGGCAGCACCTGGCCCTCGATGTAAACGTTCTCGATGCGCATCCCTTCGGAGAGCCTGCGCGGCACGAGCGACGGATCCTGGGTGACCGGCTGCCAGCGGCGCTCGAGGTCCGCCTGAAGAAATCGATAGCTGCCGCCTTCGGCGACCCACGCGATGGGCCGGCCCGTCATCTGCGCCTCCTGCGCAGCGAGCTCCAGCACGAGCTGCAGGCGCGCGGCTTCGTGGCTCGCCTGCTGGCGCACGTCGGGTGTCGTCGAGATCGCGATCAGCGACGAGACGATGCCCAGTATGGCGAGCACCACCAGCAGCTCGAGAAGCGTGAAGCCTCCGGCTGCCGCGCGCCGGCTACAGCATCCAGTTGCCGATGTCGGCATCGACACCCTGCCCCCCCGGCGCGCCGTCCGCGCCAAAGCTGAATATGTCGATCTCGCCGTGCAGGCCGGGATTGAGGTACTGGTACGGCTTGGACCACGGGTCGAGCGGCAGCTTCTCGATATAACCGCCGCCTTTCCAGTTGTCCGGTATGGGCGCTATGGTGGGCCTGATGACGAGCGCCTGCAGCCCCTGCTCGGTCGTGGGATAGCGCTTGTTGTCGAGGCGGTAGAGCTTGAGCGCCTGGGAAAGCGTCGAGATGTCCTGCCGCGCGGCCACCACCCGCGCTTCGTCGGGGCGGCTCATGATCTTCGGCACCACCAGGGCGGCCAGTATGCCCAGGATGGCGACGACGACCATCAGCTCGATCAGCGTGAAGCCGGCATGCGGCATGGTGCGCGCGTGTCTCAACTCGGTCTCCTCAATGCAATAACAGGTTCACCTGCATGATGGGCATCAGGATCGCGAGCACGATGACGAGCACGACGACGCCCATGGCCAGAATCAGCAGCGGCTCGAACAGCGACAGCGCAAAGCCGGCGCGCTGGTCGAATTCCGCCTGCTGCAGATCGGCTGCGCGCCCGAGCATGCCGGGCAGCGTGCCGCTCGCCTCGCCGCTTGCGATGAGATGGATCAGCAGCGGCGGAAACAGGCGCTCCGTGGCAAGCGCGCGATTGAGCGGCCTGCCTTCGCGCACGAGATCCATCGCGCGTTCCACTGAGCGGCGCAGCACCACGTTCGAAATCACTTCCTTGCCGGCCTCCAGCGCGGTGAGCAGCGGCACGCCGCTGCCGACCAGGATGGCCATGGTGCTTGCGAAGCGTGCGCTGTCGAGCGTCCGCAGGAAGCGTCCGATGACCGGAACCTTGAGCAGGCGGGCATGCCAGCGAAAACGCACGGCTTCGACGCGCAGCGCACGGCGCACGAGCACCACGGCGGCAACCGCCAGCGCGATGATCCAGGGCCAGCCCTCGCGCAGCACGTCGCTCACGAAGATGAGCGCCTGGGTGAGGAAAGGCAGCGCCTGCTTGCTGTTTCTGAACACGCCGACGATCTGCGGAACGACATACCCGACGAGACCGGCGCTCACTGCGCCGGCGACGAATACGACGATGATGGGATAGAGCATCGCCTGCAGTATCTTCTGCCGGCTCAACTGCGACTTCTCGAGATAATCCGCAAGCCGCACCAGCAGCGTCGACAGCTCGCCGGATTTCTCGCCCGCATTCACCAGCGCGCGGTAGATCGGCGGGAACACGTCGGCATAAGCGCTCAGCGCAACATAGAGCGAATGCCCGCTCAGCACCTCGGCGCGCACGCCCGCCATCACGTCGCGCGCGCGCTCGTCTTCCGTCTGCTCGATGAGCGCGGTGAGCGACTGCTCGACCGTCAATCCTGCCGCAAGCAGCGTCGCCCACTGGCGCGTGAGCAGGTTGAGCGAGGATGCGCGTATGCCGGCGCGCGCAAAGCGCAGCCCGATGGCACGGCGCTGACTGACCGGCACGACCTCCACCGGCGACAGTTGCTGCTCGCGCAGCTTGCCGCGCGCGAGCCGTCCGGTCTCGGCCTCCAGCACGCCGCGCACTTCGCGCCCCGTGGGGTCCAACGCACGATAACTGAAGGCGGCCATGACTGAAGCTGCGCGCGCTAATCGCGTGTGGCGCGCAGGATTTCCTCGAGCATGCTATGCCCGGCGGTGACCCAGCGCAGCCCGTCCTCGCGCAGGAAGCGCACGTCGGCGATGTCGCGCGCATGCTCGCGGATGGCCTGGTCCGACACGCGGTCGTGGATCATCCGGCGCACCGGATCGGTGATCTCCAGCAGCTCGTAGATACCCATCCGCCCGGCATAGCCGGTGTACGCGCACTCCGGGCAGCCCTTCGCGCGATAGAGCGTCCCGGGAACCTGCATGCCGGCGAATTCGCCGACCTCGGCCGCGTCCGGCGCATGCGGCTCCTTGCACGCCACGCACAGGCGGCGCACGAGGCGCTGCGCAAGAACGCCGATGAGGCTGGACGCGAGCAGGAACGGCTCGACGCCCATGTCGACGAGACGCGTCACCGCGCTTGCCGTGTCGTTGGTGTGCAGGGTGGCGAGCACGAGGTGCCCCGTAAGACTTGCCTGCACCGCGATCTGCGCGGTCTCCAGGTCGCGGATCTCCCCGATCATGATGACGTCCGGGTCCTGCCGCAGAATGGAGCGCAGCGCTCTCGCGAAGGTGAGATCGATGCGCGTGTTCACCTGGATCTGGCCGATGTTCGAGAGCTCGTACTCGACCGGATCCTCCACCGTCATGATGTTGATCTCGGAGGCGTTGAGCCGCGACAGCGCCGCGTAAAGCGTCGTCGTCTTGCCCGAGCCTGTCGGCCCGGTGACGAGAAAGATGCCGTGGGGACGGTGAATCATGCCATCCACCTGCGTCAGCGTGTCGGGCGCCATCCCGAGCACATCGAGCGAAAGACGCGCGGGGTTCTTGTCGAGCAGGCGCAGCACGGCGCGCTCGCCGTGACTTGCCGGCACGGTCGACACCCGAACGTCGATAGGCTTGCCCCCGATGCGCACGCTGATGCGGCCGTCCTGCGGCAGGCGTTTCTCCGCGATGTCGAGCTGCGCCATGATCTTGATGCGCGAGATCATCGGTATGTGCAGCATGCGGTGCGGCCGGATCACGTCGCGCAGCACGCCGTCGATGCGAAACCGCACCGCGCAATGCTGCTCGAAAGGCTCGATGTGTATGTCGGAAGCGTCCTCGCGCACCGCCTGCGTGAGCAGCGCGTTGATCATGCGGATGATGGGCGCATCGTCGGCGCTTTCCAGCAAGTCCTCGATCGGCGGCAGTTCCTGCACCAGCCGCGACAGGTCGAGCTCCTGGCCGATGTCGTCTGCGACTTCCGCTGCAGTCTGATCGGCGTGGCTATACGCTTCGGCGAGCTGGCGCTCGAATGCGGCGGCGTCGAGCATGCGAACCGCTCTGATCCGTATGCCGTAGGCGCGGCGTGCTTCGGCAAGCGCCGTCGGCAGCGTGCCGGCGTGGACAAACGCTTCTACGCCGGCATCCGCTTCGCCGCCCAGCACGACGCCCTGCGACTTGGCGAAGGCATACGGCAGGCGCAGGGCGGGGCTTGCAGCGACCGTCATTGCTGGGCAGGCGGCAGCGAGCCGCCGGGCGCATAGGGCGAGCGCCGCGGCTCAGGCGGCAGCGGCGCTACCGGTTGCACGGGGCGTTTCTCCTGCAGCGGCGGCAGTACCGGGGGCTCGTCTTCGCCGCGCAGCAGCTTCGCGTTCTCCCCGGTCTTGATCTGCTGGCCCATGATGTAATCGTAACGGCTGGCCGACAGCTCGTGGCTGTCCAGCGCGTTGCGCACGATGTGCGGCTGCAGGAAGACCATGAGGTTGGTCTTGGTCCGGGTGCGCGTCTCGTAGCGGAACAGCTGCCCGAGTATGGGGATATCGCCCAGCAAGGGCACCTTCTCTTCGCTCGTGCCGTAGGTGTCCTGGATCAGCCCGCCGAGCACGATGATGTCGTTGTCGTCCACCACCACCGACGACTCGATCGAGCGCTTGTTGAACGTCGGGCCGTGCGTATCGTTGATCGTCGCCGGATCGACGCTCGACGCTTCCTGGAAAATCTGCAGCCGCACCGTCCCGCCCTGCGAGACCTGCGGCCTGATGCGCAGCTGCGTGCCGATGTCGCGCCGCTCGAACGTCTGGAACGGCGACACCGTGGCCGCCGCGCCGGTCTGCGCGTACGAGCCGGTCACCAGAGGCACGTTCTGGCCGATCAGGATGCGCGCCTCTTCATTGTCGAGCGTGAGCAGGCTGGGCGTCGACAGGATGTTGCCCTTCGCGCCGGTCTCCAGCAGCCGCGCGAGAACGCCGATATTCGGCCTGCCGTTCGCCGAGCCCTTAATCACGCCGATGTTGATGCCGGGTGGTATGCCGAGGCTGCCGGTGGTCGAGGATTTCGCGATGTTTTCGATCAGGCCCAGTATGTTCGCGCCGCCGGTGGCGAAGTTGGTCCCGCCGACGACGGCAACGCCGTCGCCGCGCGCGCCGCTCAGGTTCTGCCATTGCACGCCCCACTCCGATGCGCGGTTCGAAGTAAGCTCGACGATGAGCGCCTCGATGTGGACCTGCGCGCGCCGGTTGTCCAGCAGGTCGACGACACGCCGCAGGTTGTTGTACACCGGGTCCGGCGCGGTGATGATAAGCGCGTTGTTGGCGATGTCGGCCTGGATGAATCCTGCGGTGCCGCTCGAGAAACCGCCCGTCGTCGGCATCACTCCGCCGGCCGTCGTAGCCTGGCCGGGGGACTGCCCGAACGTCTGCCCGAACGTCTGCCCCATAGGCGTGCTCGCCGTGCCCGACGCAGAGGTGAGCGTGGACGCCGTCGATTGCCCGAAGCCGGTCAGGCCAGCGGCGGTCTGCAGGCCGCCGGACTCGCCGGAGACGATCGCGCGCAGCGTTTGCGCAAGCCGCGCCGCTTCGGCGTTCTTCAGGTAGATGACGTGAATGTTGCCGGCCGTCGACGTGGGCTGGTCGAGCGACACGATCATGCTCGCGACCTTCGCCAGGTTCATCGGGCTGTCGCTGCGCACCAGCAGGCTGTTGGTGCGCGAGTCGGCGACCACCGTGACCCGCCGCATCGCATCGGGCCCCGTCTGACCGTACAGCCGCGTCAGCAGGTTCGCCATATCGATTGCCGAGGCGTGCCGCATGGCGATCATCTTCGGCTCCTCGTCATTCGGCATGTCGAGCAGCGCCACGACGCGCGTGAGGCGGTCTACGTTGCTCGCATAGTCGGTGACGACGAGCGTGTTGTTGGCGGTGTCTGCGGTGACGCTGTTGTTCGGCGCGATGAGAGGCTTCAGCGCAGTGAGCAATTGCGCGGCCGACGCATTGCGCGGTGCGAACACCTTCGTGACGATGCGGTCTCCGCCGGGCGGACTCTTGTCCGTGACCACCGGGCCTGCAAGCGTCTTCGCTTCCGCTTCCGGCACGATCTTCACGATGCCGTCCGCTTCGACGGCAGTGAATCCCTGCATGCGCAACGCCGAAAGCAGCAGGCTGTACGCGCGCGACTGCGGGATCGCTTTCCCCGAGATGATGTTGACCGTGCCCTTGACGCGCGGATCGATGATGAAGTTCTTGCCGGTGATCTGGGAGATCGCTTTCACCACCCCTTCGATCTCGGCGTTCACGAAGTTCAGGGTGACCTGATCTTCTGCAGCGAAAGCCGCGGCATACAAGCCGAGGCCTCCGGCGAGCATGGCCGCTCGCAAGCGCTTCCCGCAGTGGATTTTCATGTTATCAACGTTGCCGTTGCCTATGATGTGTAACGGGCATCGCGTGATCGTGCGTTCCAGCACGCGAGCCTGCCTGTCGCCGCATTCTTCGTCACCCGCGCGAAGCTCCCGTTACGCGGAATCGCCGCCGGCTGACGTACGGTCAATTTACGCGGCCCACGCTGCGCCGACTTGATATCGATCAAGAATTATAAGGCCGGCGCGGCCATCGGCCGCAACTACTTCGCCGGTGCTGCCGGAGGTGCAGCCGGCGTCGTGCGCTCGGGAAGCGAAATGGTCTGCACCTGCCTGCCTCGCTCCAGTTCGATGCTCCTCGGCAGCACGCGATGCAGCGTCACCCCCGGCACGACCTCTTCTCCTTCGCGGACGGAGATCGGCGGCTTGCCGGCGACGGTGAGCACCGCGACGCCGGTGCGACCTTTTCCGGACGGAGCTACCACACCCCGCAACGTGATGTCGGGCAGCACCACCGCCTTCACGACCGCAGCGCCGGGCAGCGGCGCCTCGCCGAAGAGATGGCGCGCCGTAATGTTCTGGGCCGCACGCGCAGGATCGGTCTCGATTGCGACGACAGGCGGCGACGCAACGGGAGTCGTGAGGCTCCAGAAAATCCTCGCACCGAGCCATGCGAGCAGCCCCAGCATGGCCATGGTCGCAAGCACGCCGGACCACTGCGCCACGCGCGCCGTGTGCAACGGCTGGAACCGGGGCATGCTGATGACCATGAAATGCGAGTCGCGCGCTTTGGAGGCTGTCGTTAGAACTTGTACCGGACCGAGACCCGCAGGAAATTCACGCTGTAACGCGGCGGCAGCTCGCCCAGGGTGAGCACGTTCGGTATCGTGCCCGGCGTCACGCCGTCGAGCATCCAGTTACGGCTGTCGAAGCGCTCGTGCCAGAAGCTCGCGTTGAGCGACATGTTGTCCTTCATCCTGTACGTCGCGTAGAGCTTGAAGCTCTCCAGCGTGGAGGTCATGTTCGGAAAGCCGGGGTTGCCGGCACCGGTGAGGACGTTGATCTCGCTGCGCGTGCGCGTCTGGCCGACGTCCGCGCCGACATCCAGCTTGTTCTTGATGACCGCGTGCCTCAGCCCCACGCCGTAGAAATCGATCGTGTCGGTGTTTTCGCCGGTCCAGTCCGGCGTAGAGAATATCTGGCTGTTGACCTGTTTCGAACGGATCACCTCGCGATTCGCGAAAAAGTGAAGCGTCGTGTCTTCGCTCACCGCCAGCGAAATGTCGCCGTTCACGCCAAAGTTGCTGCCGCTCGTGAGCCCGATGACCGAGTCGGAGTAATCGTCTCTCGCGTTCGACACGCCGAGGCCGATGTTCACCGTCTCGGTTGCCGCAATGTCGGCGCGCAGCGCGATGCCCTCCCGCGTGCGGTTCGCAAGGTGGTACTTGCGCAGCAGCGGATTTTCCATCGGCACCACCGGAACGACAGCGGCGTTGTAGCCGGAATTCCTGCGCTCGGCTCGAGAGAGCTTCAGCGACAAGTCGACGTTTTCGGCCGCGCGAGAGGCGATCTTGCCCCATACCGTGTTCTCGCGAGTCGTCTCGGCTTCCTGGAAGGTGCGCCTGGTCGAGTCGTGATCGACGCCGACCGACGTCCGCGTCGCGCCCGTGATGCGGTAATCCGCACTGAGATTCACCTTGTCCTGCTTGAAGCTGTACGGCATGTTCGTCCGCGCGGTCGCGAGGAACATGTCGGTGCTCACGCCGGAGTACGTCGCGCGCGGCGTATGGTTGTCGCGCTCGTTGTGCGAGTACGCGGCGTTGAGCCGCAGGTCGCTGGTGACCGAAGAGTTGAGCTTCAGGTTTCCGTTGAGCGTGTTCACCTGCCCGTCGAGCGAAGCACGCGGAAGCGCCGGCGCACCGAGCGCAACGTTGGTCGTCGACGCCAGGAAAGCCTCGTTCTGCGACATCCGGCCATAGGCGATGTCGCCGGTGAAACGCGTCCTGTCGGTAATCTGATATCCCGCCGAGGCGAGCAGCTGGTGGAACTGGTTGTCGGGCGCCAGCGCCAGCTGGCCTGTCGTCGGTGCGCCGGGCAGCCCGGTGAACGGGTTCTGCCACGACAGCGCATTGTTGCTGTTGCGGAACAGCGAGCCGTAGTAGCTGAATTTCGCCTGCAGCCTCTGGCCGGTGTACGAGGCCGACGCGTCGATCTGGTCGGTCACGTAATCGACGGGCTCGACGAGCTGAGCGGAGTTCACGAAGAACGCGCCCGCAGTGCGCTTGGTGCCTTCCTTCGTTTCGTGGCGAACGTTCAGCGAGTATTGCCAGTCGGGCGTCGCGAGCCACGAGCCGCCCACGCCGATGCGCTTGCGCTGCGTGTCGAGATCGACCGGGCGCAGCGTAGTACCGAGCGGCATCGCAGCCGTCGTCGCGCCGCCGAATCCGGCCGGCAAGGTCAACGTCCCGCTTCCAGTGCCGAGATAAGGCGTCTGCGCGGTGTCGGAGATGAAGTGCGGGGTTTGCTCGTAATCGAGCTTGAGCTTATAGCGACCTTGCTGCCCTGCCTCCACTCCTATCGCACGCGAGCGCAGGCCAAGGTTCGAGGCATTGGCATCCCAGTACTGGCCGTCTTCGCCGCGAAAGCGCGCGTTGCCGTCGCCGACGAACACTGCCCCCCTGTCGCCGAGGCCGTTGTATTCGCCGAATTTCGCCGAGCTGCGCGAAACGTAGCCGGCGCCGACATCCATCGTGCCGGTCACGCCCTTTTCTGCAGGACAGGACTCGCATGCCCACTGGGAGGTATCGGGAAGAGCCGGCGCCTCCGCGGCAGTTGCACCGTCTGCTGCGGCCGCCGACAGCGGCCACAGCACACCGAGTACCAGCAGTTGACTAGAGCTTTTCATGTTCTTGTCCTGTTAATCCTGTCTCTCGTCCGCGGCGCTGCCCTCGCGCCGCCGGAAAGCCGTTCACCGTCCGCGAGGCGGCGCCGGCTATCGCATCAACTTCACTCCCGACGGATGGTTCGAGCCGTGCACCTGCGAGTGGCAGTTGGTGCAGCCGCCTGCCAGCAGGAATCCCGACGGCACCGCCGTGCGGCCCGGCAACGCGGAGCCGGTATAAGCGACCGAAGGATGTCCGTTGGTGCTGTGGCATTGCTGGCACAGCAGCGGCGGATTCTTCTTCAGCATCGCCTGATAGACCGATCCGTGAGGGTTGTGGCAGAGGGTGCAATCTTCAGCGACCGGCGCGTGCTCCCACAGGAAGGGGCCGCGTTTCTCCGCATGGCAGGTGTAGCACGTCTGATTCACGGTCTGCTTCGCGAGCATGGCGCGTGCGTTGGATCCGTGCGGCGCATGGCATTCGCTGCACGCGACCTTGCCGAAGCGCACGGGGTGCGTCGACGGCTTGTGGAAATCCGCGCGCTCCTTGCGGTGACACGCGTAGCAGACATCGGCCTGCGTCGCCTTCGCGAGCACCGGGTCGCGTTCGGCGTGGATCTTGTGGCAATTCGCGCAGGCGACGTTGTTCGTCTCGTGGCTGCTCCCCACCCAGCCGGTGTGCGAGTTCCCGCGATGGCACGTGAGGCACGCGGCATTCTGCTGCGCGGCCGGCCGCGTCGATTTCGCGCCCTGGTTCATGATGAGCGTCTTGTCGCCGGACTCCGCGTGATTACCGCCGGGCCCGTGGCACGCTTCGCACTGCAGGCCGCCCTTGCCGAAAGGCGCGCGCTTGTCGGCACGGTTGCCGTGCTTCGTGGCGAAGATCGGGTAGATCGGATAGGCCCAACCCTCGTTGTGACAGGTAAGGCACGTGTCCGCGCCTTTTTCCGAGTAGCGCAAGGGGGCGGCCGGCGCCGCGGGCGCAGCCTGCGCGTCGGCTTTCGCCGCATCTTCCGCCGCGCCTGCCACACCCCCGGCAAGCCCGGCCACCAGCAGCAGCGCAGCGAATATGGATCTCGTGATATTCATTGTTCTCTACCTGTGCGCCTGTTCTTATTCACCCGGTCCGCAGTGTACCCGATTCGCGGGGCGTGCTGGCTCCCTGCGCCTGCCACCCCGATGCTCGCGCCCGGGGAATCCCCGGACGCGATTCTACTGTCAGTCACCCGCTTTCTTGCCGCTACTTGATGCCATGCACGCTCTTCACGTCGAGCGCCCTGCCCGGACCATGGCAGAAGGTGCAGTTCTCTCCGGTGCCGGCGTTGATGGTCGCCTGCGTGGCAGAGAAAACGCCGCCATTGAACGCGTCCTGCATATGCGCCTTCGCCGTGTCGCTGTCGTGGCAGGAAGAGCATACCGCAGCCGTGGGCGAGATGCGCAGGTTGTCGGTCGGATCCGTCGTCGATGCGCCCGTGCCTATCGTGCTGGCGAGGATGCCGCTGGCCGTCGGTGTGGCCCACGTGCCAGTCAGCTGATATGAGCTCGGCGTATGGCAGGTTTCGCAGTTGCTCAGCTTGCCGGGGAACACGACGTTGCTGAAGTCGTTCGCCGTATTACCGAAACCGTAGACGACGATGCCCTTGGTGCGGAATCCGCCCTTGCCGGACTGGCCGGCGTGTATCGCGTGGATCATGCGCTTCAAGTCGATGGACTCTTCCGCCTTGCCGTCGATGAACGGGGCCGTGACGCGCCGCGTCTTGTCCGTCGCATCCGGGTTGTGGCACATCGCGCACACCTGCGGCTCGTCGGTGCGGTTGTTGCCATGCAGGCTCAGCACGTCGTGGCAGACGTCGCATTTCGCGATGTCCACGACCGTGCGGCGCGCCGTGACGGTACCGGTGATGGCGAAGTCCTTGAACACGCTCTTCACCGCGAGGCGGTCCGTGAAGGTTCCCGCGGTCGTCACGTCGCCTGCCGGATGGCCTTCCATCATGATGCGCAGCGTGCCCGTCTGGGCCGCCGGAATCGCAACCGGCGACGTGACCGTGTAAGTGCCGGCCGTGCTGCCCGCCACCGCCGCCGCAGAGAGCGCATTGATTGAGATCGGCTGACCGAAGTTCTGACCGCTGCCGTTGTTGTTGAAGTCGGCCGTGTTCCAGGCGAGCTTCACCGTCAGCGTGCTGGCCCCCCCGGACGTGAATGCCTTCGCCGTCTTGATGTCGTACGGCGCATCGCCGTTCGTCGGGTCGGTCACCGAGAACGTGATGACCGGTTTGCCGCCTGCTGTCGTGGGCGTCGCGCTGATGATGTTGTATTTGAACTTCGCGTTCGCGGCGGCGAGCCGTGACGGGAAGTTGTGCGCGATCGAAATGTCTTTCGAGTCCGTGTACCGCCCGGCCTGGTGGCACAGCACGCAGGTGCTGCTATCGCTCATCACGCCGCCGGTATGCGGCTTGGTCTGATACGGCTTCGCAGCATTCGGCGCGGCGGTGAAATAGACGTTGTCGTGACACGAGCTGCAGGCTTCGATGCTCGGCCTGTTCTTCCAGTTGTCGCCCTGAGGGGTGACGTTGGTTGCGCCCGGCGTCCCGTCATGGCATTTGTCGCAATTGCGGATGTCCTGCGGGAACGCAGCCTTTGAGAAATCGCTGTTACCTATCTTGTACGCCGTGCCTGCGACAACGCTCGGCAGGCTCGCTCCTCGATGGATCTTGTGGATCATCACCTTGAAATCGACGGGCAAGTTCGGCTGCCCCGATGTCGCAACCCACGAGCCGGGATTGTGGCAGGTGACGCACAGCCTGGTATCCACGCGCGTGCCATGCGCAGTGAGCTGCTCGTGGCACTCGTTGCATTTGGCGTTTGAAACGATCTCGCGGCTGGTAGTGAGCCCGCTGCCGGAGGGAATGAAGTCGTACACCCCGGCAGCCTTGGGATACGTGCTGTTCGACTGCTGTATCGAAATGCGGTGCGTGAGGCCCGGTTGGTAGCTGAGGTCGAGCGCATTGCCATCGGCGTCGGTGCACGGCGCCGGGCAGGCATTCTTCGTGGGATCCGTAATATCGGTCGCGAAGGTGTACGTGTAGCTGCCGTCGCCGTGATTTACGAGCGTGCCATACACGAAGCCCGTGGACGACCGCTCCTGGGCGCCTTGCACCGCGCCGCCGTTTGCGCGGTTGATGTAGTTCTGCCAGGTGGCCGGTGCGCCGTTCTGGCCCGGAACGAGCTTCGCGATATTGAACCGCAGGTCCGCCGCAGTGAGGCCGGACATGCCGACGCCCGACTGGTTGGTCACCGTGAAATTCACGACCGGCAGACTGCTTATGGCCGCCGAGGTGACCGTCATGTTGAGGGCGCTGGCGCTGGTGAGCGCAGCCGTGCCGCTCGTGGAAACGTCCGACCCGCCTGCCGTGGCCGAAGCGCCGCCCCCGCCGCCCCCGCCGCCGCATCCTGCAATGGCGACGACCAGCAAGCCCGCCGCTGCAAGGCCTATCCACCGAAACGGCGATCGCATCCTGCTCATGACTACCCCTTTGTTTTCAAACGGTCCCACCAGTCTACAGAAAGACGACAGCACAGGCTTTCTGGCGCTCCGGCACCGCCACGGTACCGTCTCCACGCCCCGAAAGACCGGGCGATCCGCCGGCTCCCATAATACCCGGACCCGGTGCTTGGTCTGAATGCTAGCCCGATCGCCCGGTGTGAATTTGATCTAGGTCAAGAGCTACTTTGGCTTCGCCACCACATTGCGCTTCAGCGCTTCGTACGTCCCGGTCGGGATAATGTTGCGCGTCACGAGGTCCGCCTTGCTCCGATACGGACGCCCCGCGACGATCTTGTCCGCCAGCGCGTCGTCAACGCCGGGGAGCTTCTTGAGCTCGGCCTTTCCCGCGCGGTTGATGTCCACCAGAAGCTGCGGCGCCTGCTTGGCCGGCTTTGCCTTCGCCTTCCTATCGGCCGGTTTGTCCTTTGCCCCGGTGTCGGCGGGCTTCGCCTTGCTCGGCGGTTCCGCAGGCGCTTGCGCCTTCGAATCGGCCGCGATCGAGAGCGCACTGGACAACATGAGCGCAGCCACCAGGGCGCCCGCCTTTATCGTGAAGTGATGCATTACGGTTCTCCTGACTGTGTTGCGATGCTACATCGTTGACCCGCCGCTGTCGCGGCAGGCTATTCGGCACCAAAAAAAACCCGGAAGTGTCGCCACTCCCGGGTCCCCATTTTCACACACCTGTTATTGCTGGAGCACGGAGAACCGCGCTCCAGTCTTTTTTAGTGATCAGGCTTCGATCACGTTACTTCGCATGCATCACCTTGATGTCCGCGACTTTACCGGTCGCATGGCACAGCATGCACTGCTCGGCCTTGTTGAACGTCATGGCCGTGCTGTTGCCGACTCCAGTTCCAGACGGCATCGGACGCGCCGTGGTAGTTCCCAACGAAGACACCGTGGAGAACTGCTTGAGCAGCGTGCCGCCGTTGGATTGCATGTGCTGCACGGCGAGGCTGCTGTCATGACACCCGAAGCACGCCGAAGCGATCGGCGAGCTGACCAGATTGTTGGTCCGGTAGTCGATCTCCCCGGCTCCGATCAGCTTGACCCACGGGTTCTGGCCAACAGGCGTGATGCCGGTGGGATTCGTGGTCGCGTCATTGGTCATGTTCCCGGCCACGTCCGTCGCCCACAGAAGGTTCGGCAAAGCCGCACTGCTGGCGCTGGCGCTGAAGTCGTATGTACCCGGCAAGTGACAGGTCTCGCAGGTCTTCAGGACGCCAGGATAAGTAACCTCCTTGAAGCCGTTCGGTTTCGCGGGGGTCGCCAAGTAGTTGAACGCTTGTTCGCGCTTGGCCGATGCATGGATGGAGTGAACCAGGTTCTTGGCACCGACGAACCAGCCGCCCCCGAAGTAATACGGGTTGAGAGGCGGAGTTCCAAGTCCGACGTGACCAGTCGCCCGGTTCGGGTTGTGGCAAAGTGCGCAGCCTGCGCCGTTGTTGCGTGAGCCGCTGTGGAACGACGGGGCAACGCCCAACTGGCCGTGGCACTTGTTGCACTTGTCGCCATCGACGACGGAGCGGCGTGCGGTATAACCGTCCGCCGTCTTCATCACGAACTTCGACTCGCGCAGCCGTATGCCCTTCGGATAGTCGGCATGATTCAACTGAATGAAACCCTGGTAACCGACAGGCATTGCGGCGGTGACCATCGTCGCATTGTCAGGCACGACGACATTCAGCGACGCGGTGTAATAGCCGCTCGCGTCCGGACCCGTCTGCGAATGTCCACCCACGGCGTCGCGAATGTCCTTGACACTGATGCCTCCGCCAAGATTGTTGACGAAGTTCCAGTCGCTCGGCGACGCAACGCCGTCCTGCGGTACCGCCCAGGCAAGCGTGATGTTCGGCGTGCCGTCGACACCGGTGATCAGGAAACCCGTCGCGTTCAAAGTCACCGGTTGTCCGTCTTTCAGGATGCGGTAGACAACGGTAGGCTTCTTGGCGCCCGCAGCACCCGTCACGGTGACCTGCTTGATTTCGTAATCCATCTTGTAGACGCCAGCCGGCGAATTGAGCAGCGACTGGAGCGGGACAGCAGGACCTTGCCCGGCGGGCAAGCCCGCGGCCGGAGTGTTGTCCGCGGTATTCACCGGGTAGCCACCGCGGTCTGCCGAGCCTTTGGAGTCGACAGTGACGTGGTAGACCGGAATGGCGGCTGCGCTGTGACACAGCGCACAGCTCTTGTCGTCCGCCTGCGCACCGCCGACGTGACCGTAGGTCGAGGTCGTCAGACCATTCTCCGCATCGGCAAGCGTCAGGCCCTTGCCGGTCGCAAAGTTGATCCCGTCATGGCATGACCCGCACGCGAGACGACTCGGCACGTTCTTCCAGTTGTCGCCCTGCGCAGTCTGATTCGCCGCACCCGCGGTACCATCGTGACACTTCTTGCAATTCTGGATGGGCTGCGGATAGGTGACTTCGTTGAACTTCACGGCGGCGTAGTTGTATCCCGTCTTGGTCAGACGCTCGCCCATGTGGATCTTATGCACGTAGTTGGGAAGCCATCCGATCGCACGCCCGTCAACGAGGTAAGTGCCCTTCGCCGAGTCGAAGGTGGTCGTCGTCCCCGCAACCGCTTCGGTCCGGCCGTACTTGCGCTGGTCCGTATGGCAGGTGACGCAGAACTTCGTGTCCTGCATGCCGCCGCCATGGAAGGTGAACTTCTCGTGGCACTCGAAGCAGGCCGAGACTTTCACGATCTCACGCTGGTTGGGATCGTCAGCGGCAACAGTCTTGCCGGTGGCCGGGTACCAGTCGAACACGATGTTCTTTTGAGTACCCATCGTTACGGCGGTGACTCCGGAGTTCGATCCGTCGGCGGTATTGGTGCCAGTGCCGCGGGCCACGCCGCCTACACGAATCACCAGGCGATGCAGCAACGTCGGATCGTAGGTCAGATCACCCAGGTCCGCCGCTGCATTGGGTGCAGTAAAGGTTTGCGCCGCAATGAAATCCTTGATTTTCGTGATATCGGTGTAGAACGTGTACTTGTACGTGCCGTCGCCGTTGTCCACCAGGGTACCGAAAGTCTCCCACGAAGGCCGTCTCGGAGCGTCGGCTGTGGTGGTGGTCGCCGGGTTCATTGCCAGATAGCTGATCCACTTGCTTGGGCTGCCATTGGTACCCGGCACCAGCTTGGCCAGCGTGAACGACATGTTTTGCAGGTTGGCCACGAGGTCGGTTGTTTTCTTGCTCGTAAAGCCGAGATTCTTGATGCCCCTGCCGTTCACGTCGGTCACCTGGAACGTGACCACGGGCGGACTGTTGATCGCTACGCTCGTCACGGCGCCCGACGGAGCAAGTGCCGCGAACTCGGTGCTCGACAATGTCGCAGCATCGATGGGCGTGCCCGTCGGCGGCGTGACCGTGGTCGATGCGCTGGTCCCTCCGCCTGTTGTCCCGCCGCTGGTGGAAGCAGTGGTACCTCCGCCTCCTCCGCCACCGCAGCCGGCAATGGCTAACGCAATCAGCCCGGCTGCCCCCATCCACATCCAACGGCCCCATGGCCGCTTCATGCTCGTCAGGTCAGATGCCCTCACGGCGGTTCCCCTTCTGCACAGTTGACTAACAAATGTCATGTGGCGGAGACATGCACCCGTCCCATGCTCGCGCCTATACTAATGCCAGGGATCACCTCTCCGTTTTGATGCCTATCAACAAAAACGTGCACATACGCGATGAAGGAAGCGCTCGAATTTCAATTGATGTGGCAATGCCGTGAAATTCGCCACAACGCAGAAGAAAGTAGATGTAGAACAAGCCTCGAAGCAGTTTGCGGCAGCAGAATCCGACGATGTTCGTCTGCAGCGCCAGGCCCATGTTCCTGCTGGACAAATAATGCCCCACGGATTTGCTGGGATGTTTTCATCGATAACGAGTGATGTGACTTCATGTATCACAGCTTTTTCGGCCTGACCGAAGCGCCGTTCTCCATCGCGCCGGACCCGCGCTATCTCTACATGAGCCGCAGCCATCAGGAGGCGCTCGCTCATCTGCTGTACGGGCTGAGCGGCGAAGGGGGCTTCGTGCTGCTCACAGGCGAAGTGGGCACCGGCAAGACGACCGTGTGCCGCTGCCTGCTCGACCAGATACCGGAGAACTGCGACGTCGCGTACATTTTCAATCCGCGTCTCACGGTAGCCGAGCTGCTCTCCACGATCTGCAACGAGTTCGGCATCGCGTATCCCGCGGGAAACAGCAGCATCAAGGTGTTCGTCGACTGCATCAACGCGTATCTGCTCGACGCGCATGCGCGCGGCCGCAACACGGTGCTCATCATCGACGAGGCGCAGAACCTCTCCGCGGACGTGCTGGAGCAGATGCGCCTGCTCACCAACCTCGAGACGAACGAGCGCAAGCTTCTGCAGATCATTCTGCTCGGGCAGCCCGAGCTCGCCGAAATGGTGGCGCGACCCGAGCTGCGGCAACTCGCGCAGCGCATTGTCGCGCGCTACCACCTCGGCCCTTTGCCGAAAAACGAAGTCGCCCGGTACATCCGCCACCGGCTCGACGTATCCGGCGCGAAGCACGTGCTCATTCCGCCCTCGCTCGTCGGCCGGCTTCACCGGCTGAGCGGCGGTGTTCCGCGCGTTCTCAATCTCCTCTGCGATCGCTCGCTGCTCGGCGCTTATGCGCAGGGGAAGGACAAGGTCGACCGATCGACGCTCAATCAGGCGGCGCGCGAAGTATTCGGCCCGCCTTTGCGTTTCAAGCTCCGCCGGCCGGTGATAAAGGCAGGTGCTCTGGCGCTCACGCTCATCGCCGGCGCCACACTCGCCATCGCCGTGTATCAAAAGGACCGGGAGATTGCGGCCGCCCCGCTGGCAGTGAATGACACGACCCCCACGCCCGCTGCGCCAGCCGCGAAGCCCACCCCGGAGAAACGCGCGCCGGAATTGCAGACGCTTGCATGGGAGGAGAACGCGCCGCTTTCGAGCAGCAAGTCCATCGCGTATGCCGCATTGCGTCGGGCGTGGGGCGAGGATGCGATTTCCGGCGCACCGTGCGAGGCGAACAAGAGCGAATTTCGCTGCCGCAGTGCGCGCGGCGGCCTGGACGAGCTGAGGCGCCTCAATCGCCCCGCCGTTCTGGAGATGCGCGACGCGCAAGGGCGCCCTTTCTTCGCCTGCCTCACGGCGCTCGACAGCGAAAGCGCGACTTTCACCTTCGCGGACTCCACGAAGCGGGTGGCGCTCGCAGCAGTCGCTCCACAATGGACGGGACATTACACGGCGATGTGGCGCATGCCGGCGGAAGTGCCGTCGATCATCCGCCCCGGCGACCGCGGCCCGTCGGTACAGTGGCTGCGCGCTCAACTTGCGCAGATCGACGGGACGATTGCGCCGTCTTTGCGTGATGCGGTCTTCGATCAGGACGCCGTGCGCGAGGTGAAGCAGTTTCAGCTCGCACACGGTCTGGTGCCCGACGGCACCGTCGGCATTCAGACACTCATGCATCTCGCCAGCGCCGCGGACAACGCAGCGCCGACGCTGACGCGCGAGTCCGGAGAACAATAGGAAATGTCGTACATACTCGACGCACTCAAGAAATCGGACCAGCAGCGCCAGCGCGGCACCACACCGACGCTGCAGAGCTCGCCATCGATCTCGACATCTGCGGAGCCGCGGCGCACATGGCTTTATCCGGTGCTCGCGTTGGCGCTTGCCGGCATTGCGTTCGCCGTCGGCTCGATAGCCCCATGGCGCAAAGCGCAGGACGTCGCCGCACCAGCCGTCGTTGCGCCTGCACCAGCAGTGGCTGCACCTGCGCCAGCGGTCGTTCCACCCGCCACCGTCGTCGCAACGCCAAGCCCTGCCCCTGCTCCCGCAACAGCGCCCGCCCCTGCGGCCGTGGCGCGCGTCCCCGACACCATCCCGGCACAGCAGCCGCAAGCGGCACCACCGTCCACGATCGAGAAAGCGGCACCGCGCGTTGCAACCGCCGAGCGGTCATCAGCGCCAACGCCCGCCGTGCAGCAACCGCAAGCCATTGCCCCCGCGCAGGCGCGCACTGAGCCGGCGCGCGCGTCTCAGCGCGCTTCGGAAACTCAGGCCCCGGTAAGAGACGCCAAAGCAGAAGATAGAGTGCAGACGCTTGCGGAGCTGCCCGCTTCCTTGCGCGCCGAGTTGCCGTCGATGACGGTGACGGTACATGCGTACTCCGCGACGCCGAAGGACCGGCTGGTCGGCGTGAACGACAAGCTGCTGCGCGAAGGAGACAGCCTCGCGCCCGACCTCGTGCTGGAGAAGATCACGCCGGACGGCATGGTGCTTAGCTATAAAGGTACGAAATTCCAGCGCGGCTTGCGCTAGGCCGGGCAAGCCGCATGGCATCGCGCTGCAAGCGAGCCGTGCGGCGATTCAGAATGCGATATAAGGGCCGGCACCCCGGGGCGTACTGGCACCGGCTATGGCGTGGTAGACATTTCTTCCGAAATAGAACGGCAAACCCCAGTCGAATACATTGAGCATGGGGCCACCGATATTGTTGAAAGCAGTGGCACCGGGATTGTTCTGCAGCAGCGCGTTGGTGTTCCCCACCGAGAAGTTGATGGTCGCCGTGGTGCCGTTCGTCCCCTGTATCGTGCCCGAAAGGTTCAGCGTTTCGCTGGGACAGTAGAACGCGAAGTTGTTGGAACAGCGCGTGATGGTGCCGTCCGGGAAAAACAAGGCGTTGGAACCGCTGTCGATGAAGCTGCGCGTCAACGGCTGTCCCTTGTACACCGTAGTGAACGTGCCGGTGGTCGCATTCACCGGGAACACCGTCGCGTTGCCGAGCGCGTTGTTGGACCTCGTACCTATACCGAAGACCAGCGAGCCTGTAACCGTCGCGGCACCGGTCGCAGAAATGGCCGGCAACTGCACGATCACGCCGTTGTTGTCGTTGGCAAACAGCGCCACCGGATTCTGCACCTGTTTGGACAACGGCAGCGTGATCTGCTGGCACGCGCCCGTCGTGGTGGAGCAGCCGTAATAGGTACCCGTGGTCGCGGTCTGCACGCATGCACTGCCACAGTCCTGCCGGAAAAAGCCCACGCCCAGTATCCCGTTCGCGAGCAGCGCATCCACGCTGTTGAGCGACGGCCCCTTGCCGGAGCACCCCGCAGCAATCGCAAAAACAGCATCGTCGATAACCTGCATCGGCACATTGCTCGCCAATTCTCCGGCGATCTTCACGTCCGCTATCTTGATCGGCCCCCAGCTGAATCCTCCCGCGAACTGCGCGCATTCGGCGACGGCGTTGTTGCCCGCGTCCACTTGCTGCGTGAGCGCGAGAGCCGGAGAAAGAACGGAGCCGATGAGACGCAATCCGGTCGACGCCGTATCGACGACGACGTGATCTATCGTCTGGCAGTTCGCATTGCTGCCCGGCGCGCACACGGTCACGCTGACGAACGGGATGTTGACCGAGTTCCGCGGACCGGGATCGACGACTATCGGCTGCACGTTGTCCGCTGAGGCTGCGATCGTATTCGAGGTGATGGCCGGGGAAGTCGTGGTGCTCGTGCTCGCCGGCGCGCTCGAGCCGCCGCCACCGCCGCCGCAGCCCGCGACCATCAGCAGCGTCGCCGCCAGAAAAATAAATGTGCGCACGCGCGGCCCGCTAACGGATCTGGTCGAGAGCCATGCCCTGCGGAACCAGCGCCGCAAGGTACGCCCTGCCGAAGAAAGCGCGCATCTGGCCGGCGCTTTGCACCACGAGACCGCCGCGCTGCACCTCGATGCGCCCCGGCCCGGCGTTTTGCGCCCGGGCTGCCTCGGTATACGTGTCGAAGTGCACGCCCAGCAACTGCCGCAAGTCCGGCAGCGCAGGTCCCGACCACGTCACCGCAAATACGGCTCCAGAAGCTGACACGTATTCCCTGATGGTCGTGCCCGAGGCCGCCTGCATCTCGTGCACCGCGTATCCATCGCCGGTGCTGGTCTGCACGGCGCCTGCGCCGAGCGCGGCCTTATCGGTCTCCACGGAGGCCACATCGCCTCCGAGCACGGCGGCGGCGCTGCCGGCGTGGCCTGCGGCTACAAGCCCGAGGGCGATCAGGGTGATCTTGAGATTCATAACGCGATTTTCATCCTACCCCGTAGCATAGCGAAGACGGGCTGCAAAACGAAGCGCCGGCTGCGCCCTGGTGAAATGCAGGAAACGTTCCGCGGCATATCTCCGGGCGCCGATCTTCAGAGGTCGACAAAAAAGCCGGCGCAAGGCCGGCTTTTCGGGGCTTGGCCGCGCTCGTCACTTGGCGGCGAGCATCGCGTCCACTGCGGCCTTCAGATCGGCGTCCGACCCGGAAACTTTCGGGTGACCTTTGCCTGCCTTCAGCTTGGCAACGAGATCGGCCTCGGCGGACTTGTTGTCCTTGTACTTGGCGGCGATGTCCTTCTGCGACGGCCCGACTTTCTTCGTGTCGGGCGCATGACAGTTGAGGCAGCCTTTCGCCTTGAGCACATCCGCGCCTTGCGCGTACACCATTCCGGAACCGATCAGCCCGACAGCAGCAACCAGCAACACGGTCAACTTCATCGTCAACTCCTTTTCTCGTTGAATTCCGAACGACGGCAGCAACGGCGCATAGTGTAACGCATGGGTCAGAGCGATCGTTGACCCAAATTAATTTTTTTGGCAGCCGCCCGCCCCGCCGGCATCACGCGCCGCACATCGCGCTGCATGAAGAAATCATGCACGACTCGCGCGTCGATATCCGCTTGAAGCGCCGCTGAAAACAAGCGGCGAGCGGCCTGCAGCCGTACAAAATAAATGTACTTGGCATCGAATGCGCCGCGCGCCGGCGCTCCTGCAAATCAGCATTTCCGTGCGTCATATCACAAGGATAAACATCGAGTTGTATGGCGCAGCAGCGGACTGCGCGCGCGTATGGCACGGACCGTGCGTAATGGAGGGCGACAGCAAATGCGGGAGAGCGACATGAACAAACGAAGCAATGTCCTGGTGGTCGACGACGAAGAAGTCATACGCCGCGGTTATGCGCGAACGCTGACCGGCGCGGACTGCGACGTCGCGACGGCATGGAACGGAGTAGAGGCGCTCGATGCCCTCGAGCACCGCCCTTACGACGTCGTGCTGCTCGATCTGCGCATGCCGGAAATGGACGGCATGACGGTCCTCAGGAAGATCAAGGAAAAGTGGCCCGACAGCGAAGTCGTGATCATCACCGGATATCCGTCGATAGAGACCGCGAAGGAAGCCGTGCGCCTCGGCGCGTGCGATTACCTGGCGAAGCCCGTCGGCCCCGACGAGGTGATACACGCGACCCACGGCGCGCTCAAGCGCAAGCAGTGGGCCCTGCGTCCGGAGCACGGCACATCCCGATTCGAATCCCGGGCTCACACGAGCCCCTCTTAACTTCAAGGAGAACATCATGAGCGCATTACGCAAAGTCCTGGTAGTCGACGACGACCCGGTGGTGGGAAAAAGCTTCAACCGCGTGTTGTCGAACAAAGGCTACATCGTCGTCACGGCGCACGACGGCCCCGAGGCCCTCAAGCGACTCGCCGAAAGCGAGTACGACGTCGTGTTCACCGACATCCGCATGCCCGGCATGGACGGCATCGAAGTCGCGGAGCGTGTGAAGGCGAAACGTCCGTGGACGCCGGTCGTGATCGTCACCGGCTATGGCAGCGAAGACAACGAGGCGCGCGCCAAGGCCGCAGGCGTCGCCGAATTCCTCCACAAGCCCCTGTCGCCGGAAATGATCGAAGGCAGCGCGCGCAAGGCGCTTCACGTCGTGCCGGCGCCGGTTGCAGCCGCACCGCACGAGACGATCATCGTCCCGACGCCGCGGCCGGCCACCGAGCAAGCGGCGCGTCCTGGCGCACTGCTGCGCGCACTCGAAGCTGTCGCGATGCTGGTGGTCGGGCCTGTCGTGGCGCTCGCCTACATCGTGGCCGCGCCGTTCGTCGGGCTCGCGATGCTGGTCTGGATGGGCCTCGAGGCGATGACGCGCACCGGCATCGGCCGCTACGTGAGAAACGTGGCGATGATGGTCGCGGCGCCCTTCGTCGGACTCGCATACGTGATCGCAATGCCGTTCTTCGGCCTCGGAGCGCTGGTGTGGATGGGCGTGCGCGCGCTGCATGAGCGTGGCGCGTTCGGCCGCGCGGGCCTCCGGCTGCGCAACGTCGCGCTGTTCCTCGCGGCACCGTTCATCGGTCTCGCGTACGCAATGGCCTTTCCCTTCATCGGCCTCTATCTCCTGGTGACGGGAGCGATGAAGAAAGGCGACCACGCCGAGTAACGTCACGCAGCGCATGCAGCGAACGTAACGAAACACAGCGTCAAACCATCGCCGGGGCCAGTCCCCGGCGATTTCACTTTGAGATGCATCACGACAAATGAATCGCCTGCACCGCTCGTGCGCGCATTTGCGTTAAGTCAACACAATTTCAGGATGGGCGGGGCTACCCTACGCGCTGGCGATTCGGCGCGACCGCCCGGAGCGCGCCGCTTCATGCCTCGTTGCAACTGGTCCCCTCCAAGCCGGCACGGGTTGATTTTCACTTCCGACTCCGTCAGCCGATCGTGCCGCCATGTCACCCGCATAGGTCTTTGCGTTAAGTCAACGCACCCTTCTCTCGCGCGGGGCTAGGCTACGTTCTACGTCGCGCGATTGCCGTGCAATGTCGAACGAGTGGCGCGGGCAATCGCCGAAGGAGCAGCTTCATGACGCGCAGCACGTGTTTCTTGTCGTCCTCGTCTCCAACGGGATGCCGGCCCGGCCATTCACACCACAGCGAGACCGCCGGATCGAGCATTGCACGCCTGCGCGCCGCTACGCGCGTAGAGCGCAACGCGAGCGCCTGACCGCCATGTCGATGCGGCCCGCAGCTACGCCAGACGTCTCGATGAAAGAAAAAGCATCAGCGACGGATTCAACCTACCGGCTTGCCAGAAGCCTGCTGTCTTACGGAGGCACACTATGGTCTTACTGATCGTCGTCGTTACGGTTATCGTCTTCATCATCGTCGACTTTGCGCTGCGCATGTTCCTGCAGAAGCGGCTGGAGCTGAAGCTCAAGAAGGAACGCGAGGAGGTCCTCGACATAGCGCTCAAGCTCGATTACTCCGACGAAGCGAAAACGCTCAAGAGAGTCGAGGTCAAGAACCCGAAAGCCCGGATACTCGCCGTCGACGACGAATCCATCATTCTCGACAGCTTCAGGAAGATCCTCGTCGTTGCCGGCTACAGCATCGACACCGTCGAGAACGGCAGGGAAGCGCTCGGGCTCATCCGCAAGCGCGATTACGACTTCGTGTTCACCGATCTCAAAATGCCCGAGATGGACGGGCTGGAAGTCACCAAGGCCGTCAAGCATATGCGTCCGGACATCGACGTCATCGTCATCACCGGCTATGCCTCGATCGAAACCGCGGTCGAAACGATGAAGTACGGCGCCATGGACTACGTGCAGAAGCCGTTCACCGAGGACGAGCTGATCGAGTTCTTCAACCGGTGCCTCATCAAGCGCAAGGACCGCATCGAACGGCAGATGAAGCCCACCGTGCGGCTGCTCACGCCGTCCACCGCGGAGTCCGACTCGCGGTACGAGCTCAACGTGCCGGCCGGCGTGTTCATCGCGCCGAATCACACGTGGGTCAACGTGGAGATGAACGGCACGGCCCGCGTGGGACTCGACGACTTCGCGCGCAAGATCGTGAAGAACATCGACGGCGTCGAGCTTCCGCCGCTCAACAGGAGCGTGAAGCGGGGCGATCCGCTGTTCTCGATCAAGCACAACGCCCAGACCATCAGCATCTCCTCGCCGATCAGCGGCAAGGTCACCATGCTCAACACCGAGCATGCCGAGCACCCGGAATGGATAACGTCCAAGCCGTTCGAGCTCTCCTGGATGTGCTGCATCGAGCCCGCCGCGCTCGCCGAGGAGCTGCGCGCGCTCAAGATCGGGGTCGATTCGATGAATTGGTACAAGGAGGAAATCGACCGCTACGCCGAGATCGTCAAGGGCCTGGAGAAGGAGCGCCAGGCCGAGTCCTCCGGCAAGCCTGACAAGGATGCGAAGCAGAGAAGCGACGAGCGGCTGCTGGAAGAGTTCGGCAGGACCTTCCTGCGCCGTGTTCCGACACCGAGCGTTTGATTCCAGCCATCACCAAGAGGTGGCCATGAACAGATTTCCAGCATCAGTGGCAGCCGCGCTGTTTCTTCTGGCCGGCTGCCTGCCGTCGGAGAATCGCGATGCGCCGCGTGCCTCGGCGATGCCGTCTTCCGAACCGGCGACGATCGTCAAGGTGAAGCTGTCGAAATCGGACGGCCCGGAAATTCCGGTGGTGGTCAGAATTCCGTCAGCAGTAGGCGAAGTGGTGTTTCTCCACCAGAAGCACATCGCGGATCGAGGCATGCAGTGCGTCGACTGCCATCACCAGATCAATGCGAAGAAGCTCGAGACCCCGCACCCGGACTACCTGTCGTCGTCGTGGATCAACTGCAAGACGTGCCATAGCGCGAGTGCAGCCGCTACGCAAGCCGTCTATACGTGCTCCGCATGTCATCGAAACACCCCGACGAGCATCGCGGACGAGACGCTCAGCGCGAAAGTGGTGGTTCACAAGCAATGCTGGAAGTGCCATCCGGTCAGCACCGCGAAGGATGCAAGCGCGAGCTGTGAGCTGTGCCACTCCGGGAAGAAGGCCTTATAGGCCGGCGTGCCGCACATGGAGCGCCATCGGACAGGGCCGGTGTTTTCCGCGGAGCGTGACTCGCGCAATCCTTCGGTCGCCGCGCGCTCCTCCCGCCCGCCCGGCGCCCACGGCCACGTTCGTTCAACACGAGCTTCTGAAACAGGGACCCATCATGGATAGACGCGGTTTTCTGAAGAGTTCGGCCGCCATCGGCGCAGCGGTGCTGCCCGCCACCACCTCCGAGGCCGAGGCCAGGACGAGCGACAAGGAGTTCGTCGGCGTGCTGGTCGACACCACCCGCTGCATCGGCTGCAGGTCGTGCGAGGTCGCATGCTCGGTGGTGAACAAGAACTTCGTTCCGGACGTGAAAACCGACAACGCGCTGGACAAAGTGCGGGACACCAGCGAAAAGCAGTTCACCATCGTGAACCGCTTCGAGACCGACAAGGGCGAGATCTTCGTCAAGAAACAATGCATGCACTGCTGGCAACCTGCGTGCGCCGCGGCCTGCCTGGTGAACGCGATGGTGAAGACGAAGGAGGGTCCCGTCACCTGGGACGGCGACAAGTGCATGGGATGCCGCTACTGCATGGTGTCGTGCCCGTTCGACATTCCGAAAGCCGAATACCACTCGACGAATCCGCGCATCATGAAATGCACGATGTGCTACGAGCGGCTGCAGGCCGGCAAGAAGCCGGCGTGCGTCGAAGCATGCCCGACCGACACGCTGATGTTCGGGCCGAAACGGCAGCTGATGGAAGTCGCGCGGCACCGCGTCTACAGCCATCCCGACAAGTATGTGCACCAGATCTACGGCGAAAACGAGGTCGGCGGCACCGGCTGGCTGTACCTGTCCGCGGTGCCCTTCGACAAGATCGGCTTCAGGACCGATCTCGGGACGACGCCTTATCCCGAATACACCCGTGAGTTCCTGATCTCGGTTCCGCTCATCGAGTTCGGCGTGCCCGCGTTCCTGCTCACGCTCAATACGCTGACGGACCGCAAGAAGGAAGTGCGCGAAAAAGAGAACGATGAATGGACGCAGCCGGGGGCGGACAAATGAACACCACAGCAGCCAGCACGAGCGCAGCAAACCCGACCGTGTCGGGCGAGTTCTCCAGGGTCTTCAAATTCTTCCTGCAGGAGCTCAAGCCCCGCGGCAAGTGGCTCACGCCGTTCAACGTCATCTCCATACCCGTCATCCTGCTCGGGGTGATGATCGTGGTCTACCGCTTCATGTATGGGCTGGGCGCGGTCACGAACCTCTCGCAGCAGTTCCCATGGGGCTTCTGGATCGGCTTCGACGTCATCACAGGCGTCGCGCTCGCCGGCGGCGCGTACGTGATCTGCTTTACCGTCATCGTCATGCGGATAGAGAAGTACCACAGCATCCTCAGGGTGACGGTGCTCAACGGGTTTCTCGCCTACCTGTTCTACTCCGGCGCCCTGCTGCTCGACCTCGGACGTCCGTGGCACATCGTGAATCCGATCATCGGCAACTCGTTCGGCTACAACTCGGTGATGTTTCTGGTCGCCTGGCACTTCTTCGTATACACGGTAGCGCTGTTCCTGGAGTTCTCGCCGGCGATCGCCGAGTGGGCGAAGGTCGAGAAGCTGCGCCACGTGCTGCACAAGATGACCCTCATCACGGTCATCCTGGGCTTCACCATCTCCATGCTGCATCAGTCGGGACTGGGCGCGCTGTTCCTGATGGCGAAGCCGAAGATCCATCCGCTCTGGTATACCGAATACCTGCCGCTGCTGTTCTTCACGTCCAGCGTCTACGCGGGACTATCGATGATCGTCTTCGAGGGCACGATCAGCCACAAGGTGTTCGGCAATCTCATCGGCCCGAAGACGCACCACAAGCACGACGACATCGTCCTGGGTCTCGCCAAGGGTGCGGCCATCACCATGTTCGTGTACTACTTCTTCCAGGCTTTCATCCTGCTGCACGATCCGGAGCGCTACAAGCTCGTGACGGGGTTCTGGGGCTTCTGGTACCTCTTCGAGCTCATCGGCTTCGTGCTCGTTCCCTGCTTCATGTATGCCTACGCCGTGCGCAACCGCAGAGTGGGCGTGGTGAAGGTCGCGGCCATCCTCACCGTGCTGGGCGTCATACTCAACAGGCTCAACATCACGCTCATCGCGTTCAACTGGTACGCGACGAATCGGTACTATCCATCATGGCAGGAGATCGTGGTCACGCTGATGGTCGTGTTCATCGAGGTCTGGGTGTTCAGATGGTTCGTGACCCGGATGCCGGTTTTCAGCAAGGAATAGAACGGAGGCATCATGGAATACTACAGTTATGTGAACATCTTCGAGCAGAAGGGCGTCGCGTACATCCTGCTGCTGTCGTTTCTCGTGCTCGCGGTGCTGTTCCTCAGGTACATCGCGGCCGACGACAGGAAGCAGCCGGGTTCCGACGAGGGACACTAGGCAGCGGAAAGTGAAGCAGCGATGACGCCGGACAGCGGAAACAGCATGGGACATGAAGCACCATGGTAACGAGGATAGGGCTCAAGCTCATCATCGCAGTCGGCGTCATCACTATTTTCATCATCGGCGTCTTCTCGTACTTGAGCATCAGCGCGCAGACCGACGCGATGATCTCCCAGGCGGGTATACACGCGAACAAGCTGAGCGATGCGATCAAGAACGCGACGCTCACCAGCATGCTGGAGAACCGCAAGGACGAGGTGCACGCGATCATCAAGACCGTCGCGCACGAGCCCAGCATCACGGAGATCAGGATCCTCAACAAGGAAGGGGTCGTGACCTTTTCTTCCCGAGGCGATCTCATCGGCAAGATGGTGGATAAGCGCGCCGAGAGCTGCTACGCCTGCCACACCGAGAACGCGCCCCTGCAGCGCCTGTCCATGGACGAAAGAATGCGCATCTACCGCGTGAGCGCCGATTCGCCCCGGATACTCGCCGTCATCAACCCGATCTATAACGAGCCCTCGTGCTACCGGGCGGCCTGCCACGCGCACACCAGGGACCAGACGGTGCTCGGCGTGCTCGACATCAAAATGGACCTGAAGGACGTGGACCGCCAGATCGAGGACAGCAAGCTGCGCCTGACGCTCTTCGCCATCATCGCCATTGTAGCGGTGAGCTCCTTCATCGGCTTTTTCGTGAGCAAATGGGTCGGCAAGCCGGTAAGCGACCTCGTCAAGGCAACCAAGGAAGTGAGCTCGGGAAACTTCAGCTACACCATCGCTCCCGGCAACGGCGACGAGATGGGCATACTCGCGAAATCGTTCAACAAGATGACCAGGAATCTCGCCGAGGCGAAGCTGCAGCTCTTCCAGTCGGACAAGATGGCGTCGCTCGGCAGGCTCGCGGCGGGCGTGGCCCACGAGATCAACAATCCGCTCACCGCCGTGCTCACGTACAGCAGCTTCCTGCTGAAGCGCACCAAGGACAATCCCGAGGTGCAGGAAGACCTGGGCGTGATCGTCAGGGAAACGATAAGGAGCAGGGAGATCGTCAAGAACCTGCTCGATTTCGCGCGGCCTTCCGTTCCCAAGGTGCAGAGCGCGAGCATCAACGGCATCATCAAAAGCTCCGTCGAGGTCGTGGCGAGCCAGCTGCTGCTCAAGCACATCGAGCTCGACGCCCGGCTGCAGGCAACGCTACCCGAGGTGACCGTCGATCCCAACCAGATCCAGCAGGTCTTCATCAACCTCCTGGTGAACGCGGCCGATGCGATGGGCGACAGCGGGGGCAAGATCATCGTGGAGCCTTCGGTGATCTCGCTTGCACCGTACGGCCTGGCGCAGATCAAGACGGCGCTGTGCCCCAAACGGCATGCGCTGATGGACGACGAAGTGAAGCTTTACGGCCTGCCGACGATCAAGGTGAAGGCGGCGGCCAAGAACGAGGTCGGTGTCATCAATCTCGATCCGGTTTACGGCAAGCACCGCCACCAGTACGGCATAGCGTTCAAGTCGCCGAAAGACCTCCACATCTCGTGCCCTCAATGCAACGTCTCGTTGCTCGAGGACAACGTGAAATGCCCAAAATGCGGATCGCCGGTTTATGCTTTCGAAGTGCCTCCGCACGGCATGCTGGAGGGCTGCGTCAATCCTCAATGCACCTGGCAAAAATGGCCGGCCATGGATGAGGCGGGCCAGAAGGACTACCTGAAGATCACCATAGCGGACAACGGGCAGGGTATTCCGCCGGAAAATCAATCGAAGCTGTTCGAGCCCTTCTACACCACGAAAGGCAAGCACGGCACCGGTCTGGGGCTCGCGGTGATCTGGAGGATCATCGACAACCACAACGGCACGATCAACGTCGAGAGCGAAGTCGGCAAGGGCACGACGTTCACCATCCATCTTCCGCTGCAGGCGCAGGCGTCATAGCACGCCGGCCGGCTCGACGGATTACGTGCGCATATCACCCGGGCGCGATGCCCGCTCCCGGCGTCGGGCCGTTATTTGATCCTCGTCAAATTCAGTTCGCGCCAACGCATTTAAATTGTCGTGTGGGCGCGCTCACGCTGCTGCGCGCCCCGACCCTACATCCAAGCCCTGTAACGGCGATCCGGCGGAGCAAACCCGACATGACCGTAACGAAGCTGCATGCGGACCTGAGTATTGCTGCCAGGCTGGCGTTCGCGCTGATGGTGGTGCTGCTCGCAACCCTTATCCATTCGGCGCACGCCGCCGGCGTCGCCGTGGAGAAGGCCAGCCAGCAATGCCTCGTCTGCCACGCGACGAAGGGAATGGAGAAGAAGCTCGCCAACGGCGAAACGCTCGAGCTGCACATCGACGCGGCGGCATTTGCCAAGTCCGCGCACAGCGTGCTCGGCTGCGCGGTCTGCCACTCCGACACGACCACCGATAATCATCCGCCGGTGAAGCGCAAGATCGCTGGCGTGCGGGAATATTCGCTCGAGCGCCAGCAGGTGTGCAGCACGTGCCACGCCGACAAGTTCAAGCTCTACGAGGGCAGCATACACGCATCGCTGCTGCGCGACGGCAACCCGGTCGCCCCCGTCTGCACCGACTGCCACAGCCCGCACAACGTCGTGCCGAAGGCGTCATACGAAGTCGCTACGGGAGCGCCGTGCAGCAAGTGCCACAGCTCGATTTTCGAGGCCTATGCCGGCAGCGTTCATGGCCAGGCGCGGAAACAGGGCCGCATCGGCGCACCGGCTTGCGCGAACTGCCATAGCGCTCACGACGTGAAGCCGGCAGCCGGAGAAGAGAAGCTGCGCTACACCTGCTTCGGCTGCCACGCCGGCGCATTGTCCGCGCACCAGAAATGGCTGCCGAACGCCGAGCTGCATCTCAAGACGGTATCGTGCCCCGCCTGTCACGCGCCCGGCGCCAAGCGCAGGGTCGACCTCAGGCTGTACGACATCGCGTCGCAGAAGCGCCTCACGGACAAGGAAGGCGTGCCGCAGTTCGAGACGCGCGCCCGCGCGGTGGACGCCCAGAGCAAGGGGCTCGACGCGCCGGAGCTGCAGCGCCTGCTGAAGGAATTGAACGCCGATGCCGCGAGCGGCAAGGCGATGCTGCGCGGCCGGCTGGAAGTCGACGACGGCGTCGAAGCGCACAAGCTCGCCGCCAAGGCCCATGCCGTGACGCAATGCGAGACGTGCCACCAGGCCGGCTCGGCGGCATTCCAGAAAGTCTCGATCTCCATCGCCGGGCCCGACGGCCGGCCCGTGCGTTACGACGCGCACGGGGAAGTGCTGAATTCGGCAGTTTCCGTGGATTCCGTCCGCGGTTTCTATGTGATCGGCGGCACGCGCATCAAGCTGCTCGACATACTCGTGGTGCTCGCGCTGCTCGGCGGAGTGAGCGTGCCGATCCTGCATCTCGTGTTCGGCTGGCTGTCCCGGAAACTGGCGAAGAGAATCGGCGGACGGGAGGATTCGTGAGGCGCAGCAACGCAGGATCGCGCCCCGCGGATTACCACGAGCCCAAGTAAAGGAACGACGCAATGCCAAGAATCTACGTTCACCCGCTGCCGGTCAGGATCTGGCACTGGATCAATGCGCTGGGATTCGTGACGATGATCGTCACCGGCTTCCAGATCCGCTATATCGGGCTGATCGACATGATGTCGTTCCGTACGGCGGTGGTGCTGCACAACTGGGTGGGCTTCGTGCTCATTACCAACTTCTTCGTCTGGTTCCTGTTCTACCTGTTCTCCGACAAGATCACGGTCTATCACCCGGACCTGAGCCCCACGAGACAGTTCCGCAGGAGCATCCGGCAGATGTGGTATTACGGCTACGGCATCTTCAAGGGCGAGGCGAATCCGCATCACATCAGCGTGTACCAGAAATTCAACGCGATGCAGGGCATGACCTACCAGGTCATCATGCTGCTGCTGGTGCCGCTGCAGTTCTATACGGGCGTGCTGCTGTGGGACGTCGAGCGGTTCTCGGGCATGATCGACATGCTCGGCGGCGTGCGCGTCGTGGACACCGCGCATGTGCTGATTTTCATCTTCTTCATCGGCTTCATCTTCGTGCACCCGTATCTCGCAAGCCTCGGGCACACCCGCACGGCGCATTTCAAGGCGATGATCACGGGCTACGAGGACGTCGAAGAGGATCACGCGCCCGCAAAAGCGAAATAGCCGGGCGAAAACGTCGGCAGGCTCAGCGGGGGATCCGTCCGGGTCCCCCGCTTTTTCGTACCGCTGCGGATCAAACGTCCGCGTCGCTGCCGTTATGCTCGATGTCGCGGACGCGGATGTTGTGCTTCTTCATCAGCGCCTGGAAGTTGGCGCGCTGCATTCCGGTATCCTCGGCGCTCCGGGTCACGTTCCAGGCATTGCGCTTGAGCGCTTCCACCACGAAGGCCTTCTCGATGTCCTCCACGGACTTCTCGCGCGCGACCTTCTTGATGCGCTTGAGCTCCTCTCCGGTCCGCGGCACGTCGGCATCCGCATCGCCCTGCGCGTCGGCGATATTGACGAGGTGCGCCCTTCGAATGACATGATCCGTGGTGAGTATCGCGGCGCGCTGTATCGTGTTCTCCAGCTCGCGGACGTTGCCCGGCCAGTCGTAGCCCACCAGCGCGCTCATGGCGCCCTCGGAGATGTCTTTCACCTCCTTGCCCAGCTCTTCCGCATAGCGGCGCAGGAAGTGATACGCGAGCGCGGGGATGTCTTCGCGCCGCTCGCGCAGCGCCGGCATCCCGATCGGGAAGATGTTGATGCGGTAATACAGGTCGTCGCGGAACGTGCCCGCGCCTGCCATCGCCTTCAGGTCCTTGTTGGTCGCCGCGATCAGCCTGATGTTGGCCTGCTGGACACGCGTGTCACCCACCGCGCGGTACTCGCGCTCCTGGATCACGCGCAGCAGCTTCGCCTGCGTGGACAACGTGATGTTGCCGATCTCGTCGAGGAACAGCGTGCCGCCGGAGGCGACTTCGAACATGCCCTTCTTGTTGGACACCGCGCCGGTGAACGATCCCTTGACGTGACCGAAAAGCTCGCTCTCCAGAAGGCTCTCGCTGAGCGAATTGCAGTCGACCGCGACGAACGGCCGGTCTCGCCGCAGGCTGTTGTGGTGAATCGCGCGCGCAACGAGCTCCTTGCCGGTGCCGCTCTCCCCGGTGATCATGACGGTCGTGTTGGTCGGCGCCGCTTTTGCGATCAGGCGGTACACGCGCTGCATCGCCGGGCTCGTGCCGATGATGCTCTCCAGCCGATACTGGGTCGCGTCGCCGCTGTCGCCCGCATCGCGCAGGAGGCGCTGACGCTCGAGCGCGCGCTCCACGACGTTCTTGAGCTGATCAGGATCGAACGGCTTGGGCAGGTAATCGAAGGCGCCGAGCTTCATGCACTTCACCGCGCTGTCGATCTGCGAGAGCCCGGTGACCATCACGACCTCGGTGTCCGGGTGCGTCTCCTTCACGCGGCGCAGGACCTCGATGCCGTCCATGCGCGGCATCATGATGTCCAGGATCACGAGATCGAAGCTGCGCTCGTCCGCCTTGCGCAGCGCCTCGGGCCCTTCGCTCGCCGTCTCGATCTCGTAGTCGCCGCTCGCCAGGATGCGCGTGCAGCTGCGAACGACGATCTCTTCGTCGTCGACCACCAGTATGCGGGCAGTCATGCGGTGCTCCCTTCCGAGGCTTTTTGCACGCCGGGCGCCTCGAGCGGCAGATAGACCCGGAACGTCGATCCCGAGCCCACGGTGCTTTCAACCTTGATCGTGCCGCCGTGCGCCTTCACGATACCGTGGCTCACGGACAGGCCGAGCCCGGTGCCTTTGCCGACTTCCTTGGAGGTGAAGAACGGATCGAAGATGCGCTTCAGGTTCTGCTCCGGAATTCCGCACCCGGTGTCGACGATCGAGATCTCGACCATGGGCACGGGTGGCGCGCCCGGCTCCGGGCTGAGCGGCATCGGAAACCGCCGCGTCTTGAGCGTGATGTTTCCGCCGTCCTCGATGGCATGTTGCGCGTTCACCAGCATGTTCATGATGACCTGCTTTATCAAATGCCCGTCGACCCAGACCGGCGGAAGATCCCGGTCCAGCTCGAGCGTGATCACGATGTCGCTCAGGTTCGCCGGCCGCTGCACGAGTCGCGCGGTTTCCTCGATCACCTGATTGAGATCCGTGTACTTCTTCTCCGGCGCCTTCTCGCGGGCAAAATCGAGCAGCCGCCGGATGATGTCGGCGCAGCGCTTGGTCTCGCGGATGACGAGGTCCATGTCCTCGGCATCCGGGCTGCCTTCGGGCATGTTCTGCCGGATGAGGCTGGAAAACGTGAGGACCCCGGTGAGCGGATTGTTGAGTTCGTGCGCAATGCCCGCTGCAAGCAGGCCCACTGAAGCGAGCTTTTCGGTCTGCACCGATTCGGCTTCGGCGATCTTGAGCTGTTGCGTCCGCTCCTCGACTTTCTTCTCCAGCGTGTAGCCCCACTCGCGCAGTTCGGCCTGGGAATTGCGCAAGGCGACCATCATCGCGTTGAACGACGATGCAAGCTGGCCGAACTCGTCTTCACCGCGCACCGGCAAGGGGTCGGCAAGGTTGCCGCCCGCGACGCGCTTTGCCCCGAGCTCAAGGTCGGTGAGCGGCACATAGACGAGGCGGTGAACGAAGATGCTGACCGCGAGCGCGGCCAGAATGATGAACCCCAGCGACATTCCCGCGATGGTATAAGCGCTTTCGCGCATGGTGCTGTCGATGTCGTCGAGCTTGTACACGATGTCGAGCACGCCGAGGACCGACTGCGAGGAGCTGTGGACATGGCAGCCGGCGTTGGAGCACGACGGCTCGTTGCGTATGACTTCCATCGTCCCGAGCAGTCGTCCGCCGTCCGCGCCGGTGAAGATACGCGAGCGCTCGTCGCGCGGCAGCTGCTCGAGCGGCTGCTGCCCGAGGTGACAGCGCACGCAGCCTTCCGCCTTGCGGTCCACCTTCTGACCGATCTCGGCGGGATACGTCGAGTCGATGATGGTGCCTTCCTTGCTGAAGATGCGGACCTTGTCGATGCTCTTGTGGCTGCCGACGTCCTCGATGATGCGATGCACGTAGTACGGCTGGTTCTGCAGCATCGCGAAGCGGGTGCTGCGGGTGATGACCTCGGAAAGCTGCGTGACGCGGCCGACGGCCTCGTCGAGGAGTTCCTCGCGCTCGTGCCGGATAACGAGAAACATGAACAGCGCGAGCACGATGGTAAGGGCGAGCCCCACGTAGAGCCCGACCTTGAACTTCAGCGTTTTCGGCACCATCCGCGTCTTCGCGTCCCGCGCGGCCCGGCTCTGCCGGACCGCGCTCGATAACTGCTACCGGCCGGGCGCCGCGCCGCTTAGTGCACGGAGCCAAAGAAGCCGATAAATACCAGCACCAGCAACGTCAGGCCGAAGGCGATGAGCGCCAGGCCCAGAATCCTCGAGGCGACGGTCATCTGCTGAGACGGCGCGTCCACCAGGTACTTGTCCATCTCTCCCGACTTCACGAGCCGCTCGTACTGCGCCGGGTGCTCGCGCCTGAATTCCTCCAGCGGCACCGCACCGACGAACATGGTGATGTCGGGCGGCGGATATTTCTCCGGCCGGAAGTGATTGTTGAAGAAGTGCACGGTGAAGAGGAACACTGCCGCGAGGAACGCTTCCTCGCCGTGCACCAGCGTCGCGATGTTGAAGACCCATCCCGGCAGCACGGACGCCGTCTGGTTCGGCAGCGCAAGCATGAGGCCGCTGCCGCCGATGACAGCCATACCCCAGAACACCGCCCAGTAGTCGAACTTCTCCCAGTAGGTCCAGCGGTCGAATGTCGGCTTCGGGCCTTTTCCGAAGAACCAGCGGAACATGCCGACCGCGTCCTCCAGGTCTTTCCAGCGCGGCACGAAGGAATTCGGGCCGAACCAGTCGCGCGGCCGCCAGTCCGGCACCACGCGGGTCGCCATGTAGAAAACATGGATGGCGAAGATGCTCAGCATGGTCGTCGCCGCGACGCGGTGGATCAGCGCGGCGTTGCGCGCGCCGCCGACGACACGCGCAACGAAGTGCGCCCATTCGGTGCCGGGGTAGAACACGGTCATGCCCGTCAGCACCAGCGTCATCACGCTCAGCGCGAACAACAGGTGCGCGGTGCGCCACCACGGACCGAAGCGCCGCACGTGCTTGCCCGACTTCGGCACAAGTTCGTCGGCAAGGACGTGCTTGATGGTCTTGTGCTTTCCGCGCTCCTTGTACTCGCGATAGAACCACAGGGCCGAGTGCAGCCAGAAGAAGGCGAATACGCCGAACAGCAGCGCGATCATGAATTTCGACGTGATGAACATCGCCGGATAGCGCTGGAAGTCGTGCGTGTTGGCGTGCGGCTGGAACGTGACGAACCCCGCCGTCGCGCCGGCGTGGCACTTCTGGCACGTGCCGAGGCGGTTGTTCGGGTGCACCGTCGAATCCGGGTCGCTCACGCGCTTGATGCCGTGGTTGCCGTGGCAGTCGAAGCACTTTGCGGTGTACGCGTAGCCGAGCGTGTTGACCTGGCCGTGATAGGTGTCGGTATAGCTCTTGAAGTTTTCCTTGTGGCAGTTACCGCAGTTGCGCGTGATCATGACGCGCGTCTGGTCCTCCGACGGCGAATGGATCTCGTGCTGGGTATGGCAGTTGGAGCACGTGGGCGCCTTGGTATTGCCCCGCGCACGCTCGGCCGCGTGCACCGACTTGCCGTACTGCTCGCCCTGCTCCACGTGGCAGTTCGCGCATTTCACCCGTCCTTCACGCGCTGCTTCGCTGTGCGGAATCGACGTGATGAACTCATGGCACATGACGCACGACAGCGGGCCGTGCTTGCTGCCCGCGAACTTGTCGGCGTTGACGTAGAGCTTGCGCACCGTGCCGTCCGGGCTCGGGATTTCGAAACCTTCGTTGCCATGACAACCGAGACACACGCTGTTGTCCATGAGTTCGGGCGGGGGTTCAGCGGCCTTCGCAGCGTACGCGGCCGGTGCGTTCAGGGCGAGGGCTGCGGCCAGAATGGCCAGCGCAGCCGTGAGCCATACCCCCAGTTTCTTCACATGCATATTCTTCGAACTCCCATGTTCACTGAGCATCCATGCGCCATCCCGGCGCGGCGCGCTCGACGCGGCATTCCGTTGATGCGCAAAGCAGCGTTCCCTGGAACAGCCATCACGGCGAGCCATTTATAACAGGGGGCCGTGGGGTCATTCTTGATGTAGATCATATAGATTCTGGCGCAACACCGCTTCGCCGCGAAAATCGGCGAAGCCGCCCGCCGGAGGGTGGCCGGCATGCCGCGCTCGCGTCCGGCTGCGATGCAGGCGCCATGGGAGCGCCTGCGCATTCGACGACGGGCGGCTCGCGCTGGAGCCGCCGTCCGGCCCGCTGAGTTACCGTTTCGGCTGCTGGGTCGCGTACACCGAAGCGAGGCTGTCGATGACCGTATCGCTGAAGGGCAGGCTCATGCGGTGCATCACGGAGCTTTCCCGCCGATCATCGCGATAAGCGCGCAGGGCCATCATCAGGTATTCCTTCTCCTGCCCGGCGAGACGGGGGACCGCCATTTGCGGGTTCTCCACCGAGGCGCCGTGGCAGCGATCGCACTTCTCGACGAGATCCTGGACCAGCCCCTGCCCTTTCGTCGCGGGACGCGACTTCTGCACCGTGTAGAACGCCGCGATGTTGTCGATGTCCTTGTCGCTGAGAGGCGCGATCTGCCGTTGCATGATCGCGTGCTTGCGCGTGTCGCGGTACGCCTTGATCGCCTGCACGAGGTAATGCGGCTCCTGCGCGGCGAGGCTCGGCGTTGCCGTGTCGTTGCTCACGCCGTTAGGCCCATGGCAGCCGCCGCACGCCGCGGTCAGCGGTTCGCCCAGGACCGGATCTCCGAATGCAGCGGACGGCCGCTCTATGGGCTGCTGCGAAGCGAAGTAGAGCGCGAGATTCTCCTTGTCCGCCTTGGTGAGCACGCCGAGCGCCGCATGCATGGGCGAGCCCTTGCGCTCGCTCCGCAGGTATTCCTGGATCGCGGTCACGAAATACAGCGGCTGCTGCCCGGCGAAGCTCGGAACGCCCGGCGTTTTGCTGTTGCCGTCCTCGCCATGGCATTTCGCGCACAGCGCGGCCTTCGCTTTGCCTGCCTCGTACGGGAATACGATATCGCCCTTCCCGTTCGCTTGCGCCGCGGCAGGAGGCAAGCTCGAATAGTAGGCGGCGAGGTTGCGCAGGTCGGCTTCGCTCATCTGCATCGTCACCGCGCGCAGCGCTGCATGGGTGCGCTTGCCCTCGTGGTATTCGTGCAGGGAGGTGAGCAGGTAGCGCTCGAGCTGGCCCGCGAGGTGCGGTATGCCGGGCGCGGCGCTCTTGCCGTCGAGGCCATGACAACCTTTGCAATTCCGCTCGGCCAGGATTTTTCCCGCTGCCGCGTCACCGGGCTGATTGCCGCCCGCAGCCTGATCAGGCGCACGCTCGGACTTTCCGCACGCCGCCAGCCCTATTGCCAACACGATCGCGAGTATCACATTTTTCATTGACAGACCTCGATGGAATGAAACCACGCCGGCATGCGGATCACTCATGTTTCACCTATCCGACGATCTGGCTGGGTGCCTGCCGCGCCACGACGACGCCGGGCGCGCGTGCAAACCACATTTGGTACATCGATACGAACCACATGTAGGCGAATGAAAGCCCCATGAGCCCGCCCGCCGCCATCACCACCAGCCCGAACGGGTGATAGAGCTTCGTGAAATACCAGGAGCTTATATCGAGCACGAGGGACACGAAGGGCAGCCCGACGGCGGTGGCCTTCAACCATATCGGCCGCACGTACGCATGGCTGAAGATCGTGCCCATCACGAAGAAGACGAACGTCAGCCCGAACATATGGATGTGAGAGACGCGCACCAGCGTGAATATTCCCGTGCCGGTGTCTATCTCGGTCACCTTCTTGATGTTGTCATAGCCCGAGAGGTTGGGCAGGTGGGGGTTGGAGCCGTCATGACACGAGAGACAACGCTTCTCCACGGTGGGACGCACCGTCTTTTCATACTCGGCACGATCGGCGCCTTCCTGCGCCCAGCTGATCACCGGAACCAGCTCGTCCTGCGGCAGCATCGCCGCCATCGAGCTGCGCAGCGCGGACTCCAGGCGCGATGCTTTACCGCTGCCGGTGTACGCGATGACGACGTCCTGGTACGACAACGTGCTCGGATCGCCGTCCTTTCCCGAGTACGTGTGGAACAGATAAATCAGCGCGAAGCAATATCCCAGCCCGAGAACGAGCAGCGTCGCGGTATAGAGTATCCGTATGCTGGGCGGCAGCTCGGAGAAATGCAGGTAAAGCCGGTGCAGCGGAACATCAGTCATCTTCTATCCCCTAAGCATGGCGCCCACGCCACACTGCTATTTTTGCTGCGCGGCCACGCGAACATGGCCGCTCCAATACGCGAGCTTGCTAGCGCGCCGGCACCGTCACGTACACGAATGCGCGTGCGCGCTGTCGCGAGTAATAACCCGACAGCGCCTGCATATCCGCCTCCGTCAACGTCGCGGACATCGCGGCCATCACCGAATCCTTGCGCACGCCGCCCTGGTACGCGCGCAGCGCCTTGTCGAGATATTCCACGCGCTGCCCCGCGAGCGCCGGCGTGCGCGGATCGGTGCTGTTGCCGTTCACCCCGTGACAGCGGTCGCAACGCTGGACCCACTCCGCCAGCGTGAGCGGCTTGTCCACCTTCGGTGAGCGCGGCTCCTGCGCAGCGTAGTAGGCAGCGAGTGCCTTCATCTGCGGCTCGCTGAGGCCCGAGGCGACGCCTTTCATCGTGTCGTCCTTGCGCGCGCCGTCTTTGTACGCGTGCAACGCGGCGACGTGATACTGCGCATCCTGTCCCGCGAGGCTCGGGGTGCCGGCGGTAGCGCTCACGCCATTCTCCCCGTGGCAGCCCGCGCATGCGCTCGCGGCCGCCTTTCCAGCGGCCTGGTCGCCCTGCGCCGGCGTAGTTGCGCGTGCCGCCTTTTGCAGGCCGTAGTACAGCGCGAGATTCTTGAGATCCGTCTCGTTGAGGGATGCGCTGAGCGGTTGCATGATGTCGTTCTTGCGCTGGCCGCTCTTGTAAGCCGTCATCGCCGCGACGAAATACTTCGGATCGAGGCCCACCAGGCTCGGCGTGCCGGGCATCGCGCTGACGCCGCTTTCGCCGTGACATCCCGCGCACGCCGCTGCGCTCGCCTTGCCGGCCGCAACCGGGTCGATGGCCGGGGGGGGCGATTTCTTCGCATCCGCGCCAGCGGGTTGCGAGGGCTCGAGGGTGCCGTAATAGGCGGCGACCTTCACCAACGCGTCGTCATTGAGGTATTTCACGGCCGGATCCATCTCATGGCCGCCGCGCGTGCCGGCCTGGTAGGCGCGCAGCTTGGCATGCAGGTAGGGCGGCCGCTGTCCGGCGATATGGGGCACGCCGCGTGTTCCGCTCACCCCGTTGAGCCCGTGGCAACGCGAGCAGGTCGATTCCGCGATGCGCTTGCCTTCCGCGACGTCTGTTGCCGTGGCGTACACGCTGCGCAAATCGGGCGCGGGCGATGCAGCGGACGGCTTGGACCGGGAGGACTGCGCTACTGCCGTCGGCGGGAACGCAAGGAGCGCGACAGCAACGAGCAGGGATGCGAGGACGGCGGGGCGCGAAGACGGGCGGCAATTGCGGTGCGCTACGAAATTTCCTGTGAAGCTTGCCATGCCCTTCTCCCCCTTCTGCCCCTTGAGTTGGCGTCGCCAGGTCGGCCACGCCCGACACGCAGCATACCCAAGGGCGGCGGCACGGCGATTTGATCTGCATCAGGAAAAGCCGGCGTTCGCCCGCTGTGCCGGGAGCACCGTTCGGCCCCTGTCGGCAGGCGCAGGACGTACTGCATGCCAGCGGCGTGAAGCGGTTCCCGGTTTTTCTATTCTTCTTGATCTACGTCAGCCTGCGAGCCCCGGATTGATACAAACTTCCCGGCGAAACTTGGAGAAAAGACCACCGTAGCGTCCCTGTCATGCCGAGAACCCGCATCCCAGTAGAGGATTTCCTCACCAACCTTCCGCTCTTCGGCGATCTCTCGGCTGATGGCATCGCCCGCATCGCCGCCGGAACCAGCGAGATCGATGCGCCGCGCGGCACGGTCGTTTTCCGCCGGGGCGAGCAATGCGTCGGGTTGCATGTGGTGATCTACGGGCAGGTGAAGCTCGCGCTCCAGACGCTGCAGGGCGAGGAGAAAATCGTCGAGCTGATGGGCCGCGCCCAGAGCTTCGGCGAATCCGCGCTCTTCCTCGAGCGCCCGTACACCTTCACTGCAGAGACACTCACCGACAGCAAGCTTCTGCATGTCTGCAAGAACACGATTTTCACCGAGGTGGAGCGCGATCCCAAGTTCGCGCGCCGCATCATCGCCGGCCTGAGCCGTCGCTTGAACAACATGATCTGCGAAGTGGAGTCGTACACTCTGCGCTCCGGCACGCAGCGCGTGATCAGCTATCTGCTCAACCGCCTGCCGCCGGGATGCACCAACGGCGACGCCCAGGTGACATTCCCGGCAAAGAAAGGCGTGATCGCCTCGCAGCTCAATCTCACGCACGAGCACTTCTCCCGGATCCTTCACGATCTCTCGTCCGAAGGCATGATCGAAGTGCACGGCCCGCAGGTGCACATACTCGACGCCGAGCGGATGCGTGCGAACGCCGGCTGACGCCCGGCCGCCGAGCACCTTTTTTGATGTTCATCAAGGAATGCCGATTTCCCCTCGGGGACAATCGTTACGCGGCGCTCATCCGGCCGCGTAACGGGACTTGCGGGACGTATGTCGCGCCGCCGCGCTGAGCGTGCAGCGTGCAGCGTCGCCGAATACGGCATCCGCCAACGCCCCGGGCACGTGCGAGCAGTCCGCTGCGGGACATCGCGGGACTGCCGGTGCGGCGCGGGACAGGGAGAGAGCGGCAGTGGTTGATACCAGGCGTCGGGGAGTCGAGGAGCTGCTTGTCAATGTCCCGATGTTCGCACAGGGCGGCCGGGCGGCATTGGGGCATCTCGCGCGTTCGGCGGCCGTCATCGATGCCCCGCGCGGCACGGTGCTGTTCCGGCGCAACGATCCCTCGCAGGGCATTTATTTCATCGGCGCCGGCCAGGTCAAGCTCTCCATACAGACACCCACCGGCGCCGAGCTCGTCGTCGGCCTCATAGGCCCCGGGGAGAGCTTCGGCGAATCCACCATGTTCCTCGGGCTGCCGCACACCGTCGGCGGCGAAGTGCTGGTGAACAGCCGGCTCGTCCATATTCCTGCACGCGCGGTCATCGCCGAGGTGAAGCGCAACCCGGAGTTCGCGCGGCGCGTGATCCTGTCATTGAGCAACCGGCTGCACAATCTCATCAGCGGGCTCGAGGGCTATACGCTGCGGTCGGGCACGCAGCGCGTCGTCGGCTATCTCCTCAACCATGTGCCCCACAACGGCACGGACAGCCACCCGGTCCTCACGCTGCCGGCGCAGAAGCGCATCATCGCTTCGCAGCTCAATCTCACGCAGGAGCATTTTTCGCGCATTCTGCACGAGCTCATCGCCAAAGGTATGATCGAGGTTCACGGCAAGGTGGTCACGATACGCAATCTCGACGCGCTGAGAAGCGAGGCGGCAGCGCCGCCGCAGCCGCGAGGCTTCATCGAAGCCGGCCTGGCCGGCAGCACGGCGCTCTGCTGACACGCAGCGCCCCGCAATTTCGCCGCACCCCACCGGAGCCGTGAGATCCACGCAATGAACATCGCTTCCACTTCGTCACGCCTTATGCAGCTCGTCTGTCCGGCAGGCAACCTGCCCTCTCTGCGTGCCGCGGTCGACGCCGGCGCCGACGCCGTCTACATGGGCCTGCGGGACAACACGAATGCACGCGCGTTCGGAGGCTTGAACTTCGACGAGCGCGCCGCAGGCGAAGGCGTGGAATACGCGCACTCGCGCTCGGTGAAGGTGCTGATGGCGATCAACACCTATCCGCAGCCGGAAACGTGGACGCGCTGGACCGACGCGATAGATACCGCAGCAAGCCTCGGCATAGACGCAGTGATCGTCGCGGACCCCGGTCTCATGCGCTACGCGCGCGACCGGCATCCCGACCTGCGCCTCCATCTCTCCGTGCAGGGCTCGGCGACCAACTACGAAGCGATCAATTTCTACCGCGAGCACTTCGGCGTGCAGCGCGCCGTGCTGCCGCGCGTGCTCTCCCTGGAGCAGGTGGAAAACGTCGTGCGCAATACAGCGGTGGAAATCGAAGTGTTCGGCTTCGGCAGCCTGTGCGTCATGGTGGAAGGACGCTGCGCGCTGTCGTCTTACGTGACGGGCGACGCGCCGAATCTCGCGGGCGTTTGCTCGCCTGCGAAGGCGGTGCGCTGGGAGCCGCATGCGGACGGCCTCGAAGCACGCCTGGGCGGCATGCTGATCGACAAGTACGGGCCCGGCGAGCACGCAGCCTACCCGACCGTATGCAAGGGCCGTTTCAAGTGCGGCGACGACGTGTACTACGCCATCGAGGAGCCGGCGAGCCTCAACGCGATGGAGCTGCTGCCGCGGCTTGCAGCGATGGGTGTCGCGGCGATCAAGATCGAGGGACGCCAGCGCAGCCCGTCGTACGTGGCCACGGTGACCCGCGCATGGCGCGAGGCGATCGACGAGGTCCACCGTTCCGGCACGGTCGGGCCGCATCCCGAATCGGTCCACGCGCTGCGCCGCGTTGCCGAGGGCCAGACCCACACGCTGGGCGCTTATCACCGCCCATGGAAATGAGCGCGGCGCCGCCGCGCGCACTCACAGAACCGCCAGACGGGATCGACTGCCGATGAAACTTTCGCTTGGCCCCCTCCTCTACTACTGGCCGCGCGATGTCGTAATCGCGTTCTACGGACAGATCGCGCAAAGCGCCGTGAGCACGGTGTACCTCGGCGAAGTCGTCTGCTCTCGCCGGCACGAGCTGCGGCGCGCAGACTGGCTCGACCTCGCGCGCGATCTCGCCGCCGCAGGCAAAGAAGTCGTGCTGTCGACGCCGGTGCTCATCGAATCGGAATCCGACCTGAAGGCGATGCGCCGCGTGGCCGAGAACGGCAGCTACGCGGTCGAGGCCAATGACATGGGAGCCGTGCGCCTGCTGTCCGGCAAAGGGCGCTTCGTGGCCGGGCCGCATCTCAACGTCTACAACCCGCATACGCTCGCGCTGCTTGCCGAGCTCGGCGCCGAGCGCTGGGTTGCTCCGGTGGAAACGACGCATGAGATGCTCGGGCAGATGATGAAGGCCGCCCCTGCCGGCATCGAGACGGAGGTGTTCGGCTATGGCCGCCTGCCGCTCGCGCATTCGGCCCGCTGCTTCACCGCGCGTCGCAACAACCTGCCGAAGGACGATTGCCGCTTCACCTGCATGGAGCATCCGGACGGGCTCGAGCTCGATACGCGCGAAGGAGAAGCTTTCATCGTGCTCAATGGCGTGCAGACGCAGTCGGCGCTGGTGCACTCGCTGAGCACGGAACTCGATGCCGCGCGGCAACTGGGCGTAGGCGTGCTTCGCATCAGCCCGCAGGCCAAGCACACGCCGCAGATCATCAAGCTGTTCCAGGCCCGCCTCGAGCACGCGGTTTTGCCCGGGGAAACGGCAGCAGCGCTCGAAGAGCTTGCTCCCGCCCCGCTGTGCAACGGATACTGGTACGGAAAAGCGGGCAACGCCCGCATCGGGAGCGCGACATGACGAGTCCGTACACCCACGACATGCCGGCGGACGCCGCAACAACGCCGCGTTCTCCCTTGTCCGCCCTGCGCGGCCTGATCGCGCGGCTGCCGCAGTTTCCGCCTTCGGCGGCGACGGCTCTCATGCTCAACGTCGTGCTGCACGACGTGCTGAACGGCCCCGAGCTCGACCCTGCGCGCAACAAGCTGGTGAGAGTCGAGATACCGGACATCGGCCTGACGCTGTCCTATCGCGTGCACGACACCGGCGTCGCTGCGAGCGGCAACGACATGCCGGACGTCACGATCACCGCCGACAGCAGCGCGATGTGGTCGCTCGTCACCGGCCGCGAAGACGCCGACATGCTGTTTTTCAGCCGGCGGCTGGTGATGACGGGGGACACGGAGCTCGGGCTCTTTATCCGCAACACGCTCGACGCGATCGACCGCAGCAAGGTGTTGCGCCCGCGCTTGCCGACGCCCGGCGAGATTGCCGGCGCGCTACGCCAGACGCTGGACGTGCCGTGCGGGACGATTAGCCGCGCCGCACGGCATCACTGAAGCAGGCGGCCGGCGTGTCTGCGGCCGCTATTTCACCACGGTGTTGATGAGGACGAGTGTCCCTGCGGCACCGATCTTCACCGGCTTGCTGACGCCTTCGAGATCACCGGCCTGCGCCATGGCGCTGCCGGATTTGGTGACGAGCGCACCGACCACCACCTCGGCATGAGCGGAGAGCTTGCTCTCCGGCGACATCGCCATCGCATCGTCGAGCACGAACTTCGCCGGCAGTTGCGACGCCGTCTTGCGTAGCACGGCGAGCGGCATGCGCGTGCCGTTCGCCGGGCGCGCGAATATGAACACCGTGTCATCCGGCTTCACGCGCGAGGCGAGCGCCGGGTCGAGCCGCACTTCACCAGCGACACTCCCCGCGACAGCGCCTTTGGCGGCAGCCGGTTCGGCTCGAGCCTGCGCCGGCTGCGCGGCCGCGGGTGCCTGCGCCGGCAATCCGGCAAGCGAACGCGCCTCGGCAATGCTGCTCTTGATGGCCTGCGCGGTTTCGGAATCCGGAGGCACCACCGCAAGGATCTTCTCCCAGTGCGCAGCCGCCTCGCGATAATTCTTCTTGTCGAACGCCACCGTGCCGGCAAGCGCGAGCGCCTTCACGTTCTGCGGATCGAGCTTCAGCGCCTGCTGTATCAGCTTCTCCGGCTCTCCGGCGAGCGTGCGCCCCTGCACCATTGCAAGCGCATCGGCGTAATCGGCCAGCAGCCGCGCATCGGGCGGCCCGTTCTTCAGCGCGGTCTTGTACGCGGTCACGGCGTCTTCGTAGCGACCCATCGAGTTGTACGAGCGGCCGAGCATTGCCCAGCCTTCCGCGTTCGGCTCGCCGCTCTCCTTCAACTTCTGCGCGAGCCGTTCGACCATCGCCTCCATCTGCTGCCTGTCCATCGCATGCGACTGCTCGGCGGCGACACGCTCAACATCGAGCGCTCCGGGCGTGCCCGTGAGCACATACAGCATGCCGGCCAGCACCGGCACGGTCACGCCGACGACCAGCGCAGCGTAGCGCGTCCGCGGCGCAGCCGTCGCTCCTTCGCCCGCGGATGCCGCGTCATCGAGCAGGCGCCGCTCGAGCTCGCGCTTCGCCTCGTCGTAACGGTCGCGGCTCAGCACGCCGCCCTCGAGATCGGCTTCCAGCTCGCGCAGCTGGTCGCGGTACACGGACACGTTCACCGCATCGCGCGTAACGCCGCCCGCATCGCGCCTTGCGCGCAGCAGCGGCGGCAGCACGAACAGCAATGCGGCGGCAACGAACAGCACCGCGAACGAAATAAATGCGCTCATTTCCTGGCTCCGTCGCCTTCGGCCAGCAACGCGGCGGCACGGCGGCGTTCTTCGTCGCTCAACGGAGCGACCGGCGTCGCGTTGCGGTCGCGCAAGCGGCGGAACAGCGAATAAAGTCCCCACAGCAGCAGCAGCACGGGGCCGAACCACAGAATCATCGTGGTGAGCTTGATCGGCGGCCGGTACAGCACGAAGTCGCCGTAACGCGCGGTGAGATAATCGATGATCTGCTGATTGCTCTGGCCCTCGCGCATTTTCTCGCGCACCTCGTTGCGAAGATCGACGGCAAGGCTCGCATTCGAATCCGCGATCGTCTGGTTCTGGCAGACCAGGCAGCGCAGCTCGTGAGAGAGCGCCATGACCCGCTTCTCCAGCGCCGGGTCGGCCGCCACCGGGGGCGCTTCGCCCGCGTGCGCGAGCGGCGCGCTCAGCGCGAGCGCCAGCGCGAAGAGATAATCACGTTTCACGTTCGAGCTCCTTCACCAGCGGAATGATCGTGTCGCGCAGCAGCTCGCGCGTCACAACGCCGATGCGCTTGTAGCGGATGACGCCGCGCTTGTCGATGACGTACGTTTCCGGCACGCCGTACACGCCGTAGTCGATGCCGACGCGGCCATCTGCGTCGAACGCCGACAGCAGGTACGGATTGCCGAACTGGGCGAGCCACTTCATGCCGTCGGCGCGCTGATCCTTGTAGTCGAGCCCGTAGATCGGGACGATGTTCTGGCGCGCGAGCTCCATCAGCACCGGGTGCTCCTCGCGGCAGCTCACGCACCACGACGCCCACACGTTGAACATCCACACCTTGCCGGCCATCTCCTGTGGCGAGAAGGTCTTCCCCGGCTCGTGCAGCTGCGGCAGCTGGAACTGGGGCGCCGGCTTGTTGATGAGCGGCGAAGGCACTTCACGCGGATTGAGCGTGAGGCCGACGCCAAGCAGGATCACCAGCGCGAAGAAAATGCCGAGAGGAACGGCAAAGCGCAGCGCGCTTTTTCGTTGTGTCTGCTGTTCTGCCATTGCTTACCCCGCTGCCTTGGGAGTGACGCGCCCGGGCGCCGCGCTTGCCGTCGCTTTTGCGGCGGCGCGCGACACGACGCGGTAGCGCCTGTCGGTGACTGCGAGCAAGCCGCCCAGCGCCATGATCACGCATCCGCCCCAGATCCAGTCGACGAAGGGCTTGTGCCAGACGCGCACGACCCACGCCGTGTTGGACACCGCCTCGCCGAGCGACACGTAAAGGTCGCGCGTGAAGCCGGTATCGATCGCGGCTTCCGTCATCGGCATGCGCTGTACGTGATAGAGGCGCTTCTCCGGATGCATGGTGGTGACGGGCTTGCCGTCCTTCGTCACGCTTATCGTGCCGCGCGCGGCCGAGTAGTTCGGCCCTTCGATGTCCTGTATGCCGTCGAGCCGGAATACGTAGCCGGACAGCGTCACCGTCTCGCCCGGCTCCATGCGCACGTCCTTCTCCGTGCCATAGCCGCTCACCAGCGTGACGCCGACGACGAACACGGCGACGCCCAGATGCGCGACCACCATGCCGTAGAAGCTGCGCGACGAGCCGGTGAGCCGCGCGAGCAGCGTTGCGCCGCTTACCTGCTGCGCGCGCTGCCGCACGGTCTCGATACCGGTTGCAATGATCCATGCGGCGAGCAGCAGGCCCAGCGTGATCATCGGCGACCAGTGCCCCAGCACGAAAGGCAGCGTGAGCGCCACGATGACGCTCACCGCCGCAGCCCACCGCGCGCGCGTCCACAGATCGGGCAGCGGCATGCTCTTCCAGCGCGCCATGGGACCCAGGCCCATGAGGAACAGCGCGGGCGCCATCAACGGCACGAAGACCGATTCGAAGTACGGCGGGCCGACGGAAAGCTTGCCCAGGCCGAACGCGTCGAGCGCAAGCGGATACAGCGTGCCGAGCAGCACGCAGCCGGCGGCGACCATGAGCAGCACGTTGTTGGCGAGCAGCGAGGATTCGCGCGACACGACGGAGAACGCCCCGCCCAGTCCGACGCGCGGCGCCCGCCACGCAAAGAGCGCGAGCGATCCGCCGATCACGACAGCCAGGAATCCAAGAATGAAAATGCCGCGCTTGGGATCGGTCGCGAACGCGTGCACCGACGTCAGCACGCCCGAGCGCACGAGGAACGTGCCGAGCAGCGACAACGCAAACGCAAAGATGGCGAGCAGCACCGTCCAGCTCTTGAACGCGCCGCGCTTTTCGGTCACCGCAAGCGAATGCACCAGCGCCGTGCCGATCAGCCAGGGCATGAACGACGCGTTCTCCACCGGGTCCCAGAACCACCAGCCGCCCCAGCCGAGCTCGTAATACGCCCACGCGCTGCCGAGCGCGATGCCGAGCGTGAGGAACATCCATGCGACCGTCGTCCACGGACGGGACCAGCGCGCCCACGCGGCATCGAGCCGTCCGGACAGCAGCGCCGCAATGGCAAACGAGTAAGCGACCGAGAAGCCGACGTAGCCCAGATACAGCATCGGCGGATGGAACACCATGCCGGGATCCTGCAGCAGCGGATTCAGGTCGCGGCCGTCGGCCGCCGCGGGAATCAGGCGGTCGAACGGATTCGAGGTGAAGAGCATGAAGGCGATGAAGCCGACGGTGACGAGCCCCATCACGCCCAGCACGCGCGCCACCATGTCTTCCGGCAGGCGGCGGCTGAAGACTGAGACGGCAGTGGTCCACACCGCAAGCATCAGCGTCCACAGCAGCAGCGAGCCCTCGTGGCCGCCCCATACGCCGGCGATCTGGTAGTGCAATGGAAGCCTGCTGTTCGAATTGTTCGCGACGTAGAGCACGGAGAAATCGTTGGTCACGAAAGCATACGTGAGGCAGCCGAAAGCGATCGCGACGAACACCAGCTGGCCCTGTGCGGCCGGACGCACCGCGCCCATCCACACCAGGTTGCCGCGCGCGGCGCCGCCCAGCCCCAACACCGCCTGCACCAGCGCGAGCCCGAGCGCCAGGGAAAGCGCGAACTGCCCAAGCTCGGGGATCATCGCGTCACCACGGTGCCTTGCCCCGGCAAATCGGCCTGTGCCTGCCCACGCACTCCACTCTTGGCATTCGCCTTCTTCACCGCGTCCGCCGCTTCGGGCGGCATGTAATTCTCGTCATGCTTGGCGAGCACCTCGCTCGCGACGAACACGCCGCTCCCGTCCAGCTTGCCCTGGGTCACTACGCCTTTGCCCTCTTTGAACAGGTCGGGCAGCACGCCGCGGTACGAGACCGGGATGCTGTGCGCGGTGTCCGTCACGACGAAGTTGACCGTCACGCCGTCCGGCTGGCGCTTGACGCTGCCCACTTCGACCAGCCCGCCGACGCGGAAGCTGCGGCCTTCGGGCGCTTCCTTGGCGGCGACTTGCGTCGGCGAAAAGAAGAACACCAGGTTCTTCTGGAACGCGTTGAGCACCAGCGTCGCCGCAATCGCCAGAGCGATTCCCGCGATGCCTATCATTGCAAATCGTTTGTGTCTCGGTTTCATGCACGCCCCCGTTCGCCGCGCGCACTCACCGTGCGCGTGAGCGTCGTCTCGATGGACCGCTTCCGGGCGCGCAGCAGCGCGACCTCGGCGACGATCAATGCCAGCGTCACTCCGTACGAACCCCATACGTAGAACGCGTACCCGCCCATGGCGAGGAAATTGTCCCAGCTGCCCCAGTTCATCGTTGGTCCCTCACGTAATCCGCCACCCAGTCGCTGTTGCGCTCGCGCTCGAGCACGATGCAGCGCGCACGCCACAGCGTCGTCGCAATGCTGTACATCCAGAAGCCCAGCGCCATGAGCAGCATGCCGATCAGCATGGTCGCCGCCATGGTGGGCGCGCGGGTGAGGCTCACCGACGCGCCCTGGTGCAGCGTGTTCCACCACTTCACCGAAAAATAGATGATGGGCACGTTGACGACGCCCACCATCGCCAGTATTCCGGCCGCCTTGTCGGCGCGCCGCGGGTCTTCGATCGCCGCGTGCAGCGCCATGTAGCCGAAGTAGAGGAACAGCAGGATCAGCTCGGAAGTGAGGCGCGCGTCCCACACCCACCAGGCGCCCCACGTCGGCTTGCCCCACAGCGCGCCGGTCCACAGCGCGACGAAAGTGAACATCGCGCCCGTCGGCGCAACGGCGTTGGCCATCATGCCGGAAAGGCGCGTGTTGAAGATCAGCCCGATCGCAGACCAGAATGCGACGATCACGTAGAGGAACATCGACATCCATGCGGCCGGCACGTGGATGAAGATGATCCGATACGACTCGCCCTGTTGCGCATCGGTCGGCGCCTTGAGGAAGCCGACGTAAAGCGCGGCCACGCACAGCACCGCAGCTGCGATCGCGAACCACGGCGCCAGCCGCCCTGCAAGCGGGAAAAAGGTTTGAGGCGATGAAAACCAGAAGAGGTTGTAGCGCCGGCGGTCGGCCGCCCCCATACGCATTTCAGACGTTGTATTCATTGCCTGCCCCGTCCCTATTTCCCCGATTCTGTTTCGCGCGCTTCATTCGAGCGCCACCCGCAAGGCCGCTGCCACCGGCCACAGCGAAAACACCATGGCGAAGACCAGCAGCGCGCCCATCAACAGCAAGTGTGCGGTGACATCCAGCCCCGCCGCCGCCCCGTCCACCGCCCCCGCGCCCAGGATCAGCACCGGCACGTAGAGCGGCAGCACCAGCAGCGCCGTCAACACCCCCGACCCGCGCACGCCGAGCGTGAGCGCTGCGCCTATGCCCCCGATGAGCGAAAGCACCGGTGTGCCGAGGACCAGCGACAGCATCAGCGTGCCGTACGCGCTCGTCGGCACGTCGAATTGCAGCGCCAGCACCGGCGCCAGGATGACGAGCGGCACGCCCGTGACCAGCCAGTGCGCCGTCACCTTGCCGAACACGACCACCGACAACGGGACGGACGACATCACCATCTGCTCCAGCGTCCCGTCCGCATGGTCCCCCGCGAACATGCGGGACAGCGCCAGCATCGAGGCCAGCAGGGCCGCCACCCACAGCACACCGGGTGCGACCGCGCGCAGCAGGTTAGGTTCCGGCCCTACGCCAAAAGGGAACATGCTCACCACCAGGACGAAAAACAGCACGGTGTTGGCGAGGTCCGAGCGCCTGCGGAACGCGAGCAGCAGGTCGCGGTATACCACTACGCCGAGCGTCTGCAGCATCCCGTTCATCCGTTGAGGTCTATGCGCATGGCAATCGTCGCCTCGATCGTGACCTCCTGGTGCGTGGTCAGGATCACGATGCCGCCTTGCAGGAGATGCGCGGCGATCAGCCCCCGCAGGAACGCCACTGCCGCAACGTCCAGTGCCGTAAACGGCTCGTCGAGCACCCACACCGGGACGTTGGCCGCGAGCGCAAGACGCGCAAGCGTCGTCCGGCGGCGCTGCCCCTGCGACAGCGATCGCGCCGGCAACAGTGCGCAGTGGGCGATGCCGAACTGCTCCAGCGCTCTCTGCGCGTCGCCCGCTTTCAGCGGCAGGCCCGAGAGCCGGCACCCGATTTCCACGTTCTCCTGCGCCGTCAGATCGTCCTTCACCGCGCTCGCGTGCGCGATGTAGGCCACGTCTTTCCAGTAATCCTCGCGCAGCCGCCGCACGTTCTCTCCGCGCCAGCGCACTTCGCCCACCGTCGGAACCGCGAGCCCGCATACGATGCGCAACAGGCTCGTCTTGCCGCTGCCGTTCGCGCCCGCGATCCGGAGCAGCGCACCCGGCTCGAGCGAGAAATTCACCCCGCGGAAGAGAACGCGATCGCCGCGCATGCATTCGATGTCGAGTCCTTCAAGCATGGCGTCCGGTCGGGCGCGCGGGATATGCTGCCCGGGGCTCGGCGCCGGCCACTGCGATGTGAGGGACAAGCTCTTGAATCACTGCCTTAGTTTCCGTTCTGTCACGGCTGTCCTGGCGGAACGGGCTGCCTGCGAGGGCACCGAGTATACCGCGGCAGGCTGGCGGCGGCGGCCCGGGGAAATCACGCTTTCCGCCAGAGGCCTGCCACGCTGCACCGCACGAGCCGACGATATCATCGGCCTTGGTCGCCTGTTTGATATAAATCAAGAAGGAGGCGGACCCCCGGCACCATAATCCGCCCCAGTCGAGACATCGCGGAGCGTGGCTTCATGCCGCCCGAGCAGCACAAAAGATGGAGACTCAAAGACCGCTGGCTGTTGCCGGTGGTTCAAGGCGGCATGGGTGTAGGCATATCCGCGCACCGCCTCGCCGGGACGGTGGCAGGCCTGAACGCGGTCGGCACGATCTCCAGCGTAGACCTGCGCCATCACCATCCCGACCTGCTTGCCCGCGCCGAAGGCTGCACGGACAAGGCAGCGCTCGATCATCTCAATCTGGTCGCGCTCAATCGCGAAATCGGCTGGGCGCTCGAGCTCTCCGGCGGCCGCGGCATCGTCGCGGTGAACGTCATGAAGGCCGTCGCAGAGCAGGCGGCGTACGTGCGGACGTCGTGCGAGGCCGGCGCGCACGCGATCGTGATGGGCGCCGGACTGCCGCTCGATCTGCCCGACATGACGCGCGATTTCCCCGAGGTGCTGCTCATGCCGATACTGTCGGACGCGCGCGGCATCGCCATCGTGCTCAAGAAATGGCTGCGCAAGAACCGCTTGCCCGACGCAATCGTCATCGAGCATCCGCGCTACGCGGGCGGCCATCTCGGCGCGACGCGACCGGAAGAAATTCGCGATCCCCGCTTCGATTTCCAGCCAGTGCTCGAAGGCACGTTCGGCCTCATGCGCGAGCTCGGCCTCGAGCGCGAGCGCATTCCGCTCATACCGGCCGGGGGGATCAACACGCACGAGAAGGTGCAGACGCTGCTCGGCCTCGGCGCGAGCGCAGTGCAGATCGGCACGCCGTTCGCCGTGACGGCGGAAGGCGACGCGCACCCGAATTTCAAGCACGTGCTGGCCGATGCGCGGCCCGAGGACATCGTGACCTTCATGAGCGTTGCCGGACTGCCGGCGCGCGCGGTGCTCACGCCGTGGCTGCGGCATTATCTCGATCGCGAAAAAGCGCTGCAGTCGCACGCCAAGGCGGATCCGCGACGCTGCGTGCCCGGACTCGGGTGTCTCACCATGTGCGGCCTGCGCGACGGGCTCGCGGCCTTCGGCCAGTTCTGCATCGACACGCGGCTCGCGTTCGCGCTCAAGGGCGACGTGAAAAAAGGGCTGTTCTTCCGCGGCTCCGAAAGCCTGCCATTCGGCAACGCGATACGGTCCGTCGCCGAGTTGATCGAGTACTTCCTCACCGGCCGCATGCCGGCTGCCCTGGCGAACGCGGCTATCCCCGCAGCGGCCATGGCGTGTGCGTGACCGCCACCGCGACGATATAGAAGAAAGTGAGCTGCGCCGCGATCCAGGCCGACAGGCGGATCGCCGGTGTGCGTCCGCGCTTCAGCGCTATCGTGCCCAGCACGATGTAGAGCGCGAGGCCGATCACCTTGGCCGTCAGCCACGGCGCGACGAACGGATACTGGCGTATCGTCATTGCGAGCAGCACGGCGCTCCCGAGCAGCGCGGTGTCCACGACGTGCGGCGCGATCCTCACCCAGCGGCGCTGCAGCATTGCGGATCCGCGCAACATCCACACGCCGCGCAGCACGAACAGGCCGTAGCTCGTGACGACGCAGGCGACGTGCAGCCCTTTCAGCGCGGCATAGCTCACGCGCGGGCCGCTTGCCCCCGCGGCGGCTGCAGCTCGAGCCGCACCTCCACCACGCCGCGCTCGGCCGTGAACTGCGAGCGGAATCCGAGGTGCACGGCGAGGTCGAGCATCTGCTTGTTCGCGCTCAGCACGAGGCCGTACACCTCGCGCGTGCCGTAGCTGCGGCAATAGCCGATGATCTTCGACATGAGCAGATAGCCCAGCCCGTGGCGCTTCAGGTCGGAGCGCACCATGATCGCAAACTCCGCGCGCTCATTGTCCGGGTCGATCACCACCCTCACCTCGCCGAGTATGTTGCCCGGCACGCCGACTTCCGTGGCGATCAGCGCCATCTCGCGGTCGTAATCGATCTGCGTGAAACGCGCGAGCTCGCTGCGCGGCATCTCACGCAACGCGTGGAAGAAGCGGAACTGGATGTCTTCCGGCGCGATCTCGGCGAGGAAACGCTTGAATGCGGGCTCGTCCTCCGGGCGCATCGGCCGTATGAGCACATCGCGCCCCAGGATGTACTGGCGCTCTTCGAGCTCGACAGGATAGGGGCGTATCGCGAGGCGCTGCGCGCCGGTGGTCTTCGCGACCGCGACTTTGACGCGCGCATCGAGCGCGAGCACGCCGTGCTCGTCGGCGAGCAGCGGATTCACGTCGAGCTCGACGATCTCCGGCATGTCGGCAATGAGCTGCCCGACCGACATGAGCGCAAGCTGTATTGCCGTCTGGTCCGCCGCAGGCCGGTCGCGATAGCCCTGCAGCAGCTTCGCGACGCGCGTCGAGGACACGAGCTCGCGCGCGAGCTTCATGTTGAGCGGGGGCAGGCCGACCGCGCGGTCGCCGATGACTTCCACCGCGGTGCCGCCCTGGCCGAAAAGCACCACCGGCCCGAAGATCGCATCGACCACCGCGCCGATGATGAGCTCGTGCGCGCCGGAGCGGCGGATCATCGGCTGCACGCTGTAGCCGGTAAGCTGCGCGCTGGGGCGAAGCTCCGCCACGCGCTGCGCAATGCCGACCGCCGCCTGGCGCACTTCCTCGGCAGTGGCGAGGTTGAGCGCGACACCGCCCACGTCGGATTTGTGCGAGATGTCGGGCGACACGAGCTTGATCGCAACGGGAAATCCGATTTCCATCGCGCGCTGCGCGGCTTCCTCCGCATCGCGCGCAATATACGTCGACACCACCGGCACGCCATAGGCGGCGAGCAGCGCCTTGGATTCCGGCTCCGTCAGCATGTCGCGGCCTTCGGCCAGCACGTCGTGCACGATGCGTTGCGCAGCGGCGCGATCGGGCCTCAACTCCATCGGCGCGGACGGCGGCATTTCCATCAGCAGCTCGCGGTTGCGCTGGTACGCAACGATATGCATGAAGGCGCGCACCGCCTGCTCGGGCGTGTCGAACGTCGGCACGCCGGCGGCGACGAAGGAATCGCGCCCCTGCTGCACGCCCTGTCCGCCCACCCAGCACGTGAGCACGTTCTTGCGGCTGGCGGCCGCAAGCGGCGCGACGGCGGTCGCGATGTCCGAGCTCGGCACGATCGCGGTCGGCGCATGAATCAGCAGAATGGCGTCCGATTCGGCGTCGTCGATGAGCACTTTCAGCGTATCGAGATAGCGCTCCACCGGAGCATCGCCGATGATGTCGACCGGGTTGCTGCGCGACCATACATCCGGCAGTACGCGATCCAGTTGCTCCTGCGCCGCCTTCGACAGCGGCGCGAGCTTGCCGCCCAGGCGCACCAGCGCGTCGGTGGCCATGACGCCCGGTCCGCCGCCGTTGGTCATGATCACCAGCCGGTCGCCATACAGCGGCTTCTGCCGCGCGAGCGTTTCCACCGCGTTGAACAGCTCCAGCGTCGTCTCCACGCGCAGCATGCCGGCGCGGCGTATCGCCGCATCGTACACGTCGTCGGCGCCGGCGAGCGCCCCGGTATGCGACGCGGCCGCCTTCGCACCTTCGGGCACGCGGCCCGCCTTGACGACGATCACCGGCTTGTTGCGCGCGGCGGCGCGCGCCGCCGACATGAACTTGCGCGCATCGGTGATCGACTCGATGTACAGCAAAATCGAGCGCGTGTGCGCATCGCTGGCGAGGAAATCGAGCGCATCGCCGAAATCCACGTCCGCGCCGTCGCCCAGCGAAATGAAATGCGAGAAGCCGATGTTGTGCGACTTCGCCCAGTCGAGCAGCGCGGTGGTCAGCGCACCCGACTGCGACACGAAAGCGATATTGCCCGGCAACGCCGATGCATGGGCAAAACTGGCGTTCAACCCTATTCCCGGCACCAGCAGCCCGACGCAGTTCGGGCCCAGTATGCGCAACAGGTTGGGACGCGCCGCATCGAGCATCGCCTGCTGCAGCGTGCGGCCGTCGTCGGCGTGGCCGCGGCTCAATCCCGCAGTGAGCACGACCGCGGCGCGAGTGCCGCGCGCGCCGAGCTCCGTGATGATCTCCGGAACGGTCACCGCCGGCGTGCAGATCACTGCGAGATCAGGCGCCGCCGGCAGGCCCGCAACGCTGCGCACGGCGTGCAGCCCCGCCACGACGTCGTGCTTTGCGTTGACGGGCACGATGGTGCCCTTGTACCCGCCCTCGAGCAGATTGCGCATGACCATGCTGCCGACGCTGTGCGGACGGTCGGACGCGCCGATCACGGCGACCGACTTGGGACGAAACATCAGTTCCAGATTACGTACACTCACGATGCCTTCCTTCAGTTTTTCCCGACAGGCGCGCGCACGGCCCAGGCCCTGCGCAGCAATTTGTACACCTCGAACCACGCGAGCGACGCCACGGCCGCGAACGCGCACGTCGCCAGCTCTTTCGCGGTGAGCGGCGCGAGCAGGAAAAGGCGCGCCGCATGAGGGACGTAGACCGCAACGGCCATGCCGGCGAGCGTCGCGACGACCACCCACCATAACGCGCGGTTCGGCACGCGCAGCGTATCGACGATGGAGCGTAAGCCTGAACGGTTGACGATGATGAGGCCCAGGTTGCCGAGCACGATAGTCACGAAAGCCATTGCACGAGCGGTTTCCGGCGCAGCATGCGCGAGCGCCCCCCCGTACACCACCGCGACCGCAACCAGCACAGCGATACCTTGCATCAAACTCAGCGCGACCGTATTGACGGAAAACAAGGATTCCCGGGGATCGCGTGGCGGCTGCCGCATGATGTCGTCCTGCGCCTCTTCCGCTTCGAACACTATGGAGCAGGTCGGATCGATGACGAACTCGAAAAACACGATATGTACCGGGTAAAAAGCGAGCGGCCAGCCGAACGCGAGCGGGATGAAGGCCATCGCGGCCGTCGGCACGTGGACGGCAAGCAGGTACGAAACGGCATTGCGTATATTGGCATAGATGCGCCGCCCGAGCCGGATGGCGCGCACGATCGATGCAAAATCGTCGTCGAGCAGCACCAGCGTAGCGGCCTCGCGCGCGACATCGGTGCCGCGCCCGCCCATGGCGACGCCGATGTGCGCGGCCTTGAGCGCCGGCGCATCGTTCACCCCGTCGCCCGTCATCGCAACCACCTCGCCGCGCGACTTGAGCGCGTTCACGATGCGCAGCTTCTGTTCCGGCATCACGCGCGAGAAAATCGTGCACTGCGCCACCCGGGCAGCAAGCTCTTCGTCGCTCATGCGCTGCAGCTCGTCTCCCGTGATTGCGGAGTCGGCGCCGCGCAATCCGATCTCGCGAGCGATCGCCTGTGCCGTCACGGGATAGTCGCCGGTCACCATGATGACACGCACGCCGGCCGTGTAGCATTGCGCAAGCGCATCGTGCACGGTCGGACGCACCGGATCGGCAAGGCCGATCAGGCCCGAAAACGCGAACTGGACATCGGACAGTTTGCCCGGAATGTCGGACCCAGGCGGCCATGCGTGCGCGACGCCCAGGACGCGCAGGCCTTCCGCAGCCATTGCGCGCACGCGGTCCAGCACGGCGCGCTCCAGCGCCGCATCCGCGCGGCACAGCTGCAGGATGGCTTCGGGCGCACCTTTCACCGCGAGCAGGGCAATGCCCGATGCCGGATCGCGCCAGAGTTGTCCGTACGCCAGCAGGGCCGTCGACAACGGGTACGTGCGCTCGAGCTTCCATCCCGCATGCTGCTGCGCCATGTCGGCCGGCAACCGATCCGCAAGCGCGTGTATCGCCCGCTCCATGGGCTCGTACGCTTCCGGCTCGCTCGCGAGCATCGCGAGCTGAGCGAGCTCTTCGTAAGGCGCAACGAGCGGCACGCCGCCCTCGTCCTCGATGCGGCAGGCCGCATCGCGCGTTGCGAGCGCCTGGACCGCCATGCGATTGAGCGTCAACGTGCCGGTCTTGTCCACGCACAGCACGCTCGCCGATCCGAGCGCCTCGATGGCCGGTATGCGGCGCGTGAGCACGCGGCTGCGCGAGATGCGCCACGCGCCGAGCGCGAGGAAAACCGTGAGCACCAGCGGAATTTCCTCCGGAAGAATCGCCATCGCGAGCGTGATGCCGGCGAGCAGCGAATCGAGCGCGCCGCCTCTGACGAAGTAATGGAATACCGCAACCAGCACCGACAGGACCGCGGCGCCGGAAGCGATGATCCGAACGGCACGCGCCGTCTCGCGCTGAAGCGGCGTGCCTTGCGTGCCGATCGCAGCGAGCGACTGGCCGATACCGCCGATCGACGTGGCCGCCCCGGTGGCAATCACCTCGGCGACTGCATGGCCCTGCACGACCATCGTGCCGGAGTAGATGAAGGCGGTGTCTTCGCCGCCCGGTGGCTGGACCTGGCTCTTGCCATCCCATACGGCCTTGCGCACCGCAACCGACTCGCCCGTGAGCAAAGACTCGTCCACGCGCAGCGCCGTGCCGCGCAGGATGACCGCGTCCGCCGCGATGCGATCGCCTTCGCGGACGACGAGCACGTCGCCGCGCACGACTTCGCGTCCCGGGATGCGTCTTTCCTCGCCGTCACGGATCACCAGCGCGCGCGGGCTCGTGAGCTCCTGCAGCGCGGCGAGAGCGCGCTCGCTCTTGCCTTCCTGGTAGACGGTGATGACTGCGACGACGATGACCGAGGCGCCCAGCACGAGCGCCTCGTGCACGTCGCCCAGCAGCAGATAGACGGTGGTGCCCGCGATGAGCAGCAGCAGGATCGGCTCGCGCATCGCGTCGACCAGTATCTTCCACAGGCTGCGCGCGCCGGGCCGTGCGATCTCGTTGCAGCCTTCCGCCGCGAGGCGGCGCTGCGCCTCGTCCGACGTGAGCCCGCCCATGCGGGCGCCGCCGCCGGCGATGCCGGTCATGACGCGACGCCGGCAAAGACGCGCACTGGCACGGGAAAACGCCTTCGCCATGAGTACGACATGCCGCCATGATACTGCGGGCGGCGCAGGCCATACCCGGGTTACGTCAAGGGAAAAGCAAGCCGTGCGCGCCGGCCACTGCGCCGGCCGCGGTGATGACGCTCAATGCCAGCAGCACGCGGTGCAGGCGCACCACGAGGCGAAAAGTGCCGGCGTCGTCGCGCCGCGCGCGGTCCTGCAGCCATCGGTGCAGAAAGAGCGGCTCCAGCACGAAGAGCATCAGCGTGAAGATGGCCCACACCAGCACCATGCCGTGCATCCACCAGTACGAAGGCTCGCGGAACCGATCCCACAAGCCGAGCGCGTGGACCATGTAGAAACCGGTGGCGCCGACCAGCAGCGTGCTGTATCGCGACTGGGATGCAAAGCGGCGCTCGACGCGATCGAAGAACGCGAGCCGGTCGCGGGCGTCGGAGAAATCGCGGACGGCGGGCAGCAGCACGGTCGTCACCATCGCCACGCCGCCGATCCAGAAGATCACGCCCAGCACGTGCAGGGCGCGCGCAACTGCCCATGCTTCCATGTTATTGCAGCAGCGGGCTGCCGGCCGCGCCGAGATCCACGCCGACGATGCGGGCACGAGCGGCAAGCACGCGGACGTACTGCTCGGCCGCCTTCGTCCGTACGCGCTCGCGCAGGCGGTCCGCGATGCGCGGCTGCGCGGTGTCGAAGTCGACCGTCGTCCCCCGCACCCGACGCGACACCGACACGATGTGAAAGCCGTAGCGGGTGTTCACCAGTCGCGGAAGCACGCCTGTCGTTTCGCTCCCGAACAGGGCGGTGTCGAACTCGGGCACGGTTTCCCCGCGCGTGAGCTGGCCGAGGTTGCCATCCTGCGCGGACGAGGGGCAATTGGAAAACCCGCGCGCGAGCTCGCCGAATTTCTCGGGCGCCGCGATCGCCTGCTTCAGCAGCAACTCCGCCTGCCGCCGTATCGCCTCGACGGGCGCGTTCGGCGTCACGGCAAGAAGAATGTGCGAGGCCTCGACGAGATCGCCGCTGCGGAACTCGTCCCGATGGTTTTCGTAATAGGTGCGGCACTCGTCCGGCGTCGGCTCGGGGACCTGCGCCTCGCGCTCGAGCACCTGGTCGATCGCGGCATCGCACGCCGCATCGCTGGCCGTCTCATCGGCGCCCGCGATGCCGAGCTCGCGCGCGCGCTCGAGCAGCAGCGCGCGCACGGCGAGCGCGCAAGCCGCCGACACGAGCGGCGCCTGCGCATGCGTATGGAAAGCCGCCTCGCGCTCTATCATCTCGTCGGAAATCACGCGGTCGTTCACTGTAACGGGCATCTGCTGTCTCTCGTGCTTGCCGTGGCGCCTGGGACGCCAGGGCGATTATTCATGGCCTGCTCACTTCGTCGGCGAGCCGGCGGCGCGCCGTAACCGCGATGACGATCCACACCAGCGTGCGCAGCGTCATATCCGCGCTGCGCTGCCTGCGCGCCGATGTTTCGGGTAATGACTCATTCTCCCTCATCGACTGAACGTTAGCATCGCCTACTTCTTTGCTTCGCCGCGTGCGTCATGCAGAGTCCGCCCGCCGATACCGGCGAGAAATATGGGGAAGATCCTCTTCGCCTCGCCCAGCAACGATTTTCTGGGCCCGAGGATCAGCACGCGCGTCACCAGTCCCTGGATAATGCCTACAAATAGCGCGGCCGCGCTTTGCTCGTCCAGATCGGAGCGGACGAGCCCTTGCGTTTTCGCTTCGCGGAGCAGGCCTGCAAGCTTGCCCTCGTACGCGGCCAGCAGCTCCTGGAGCAGCTCTTTCAAATGCGGGCTCGTCGTGAGCAGCAGTCGCGGCACGGCCGGGTTCTTCTCCGCGAAGCCGATGTGCGCGTAGAAAATCCGCTCCACGGCATCGAGCGGGTCGCTCGCCTCGCTCGCCGCCATGTCCACCACGCTCATCAGCCGCCCGCGCACCCAGTGGACGACGGCGATCCAGATCGTTTCCTTGCTGGGGAAATGCCGGAAGATGGCGCCCTGGGTGACGCCGATCACCTCGGCGATGCCCTGTGTAGTGACGTTGTCCACGCCTTGCGTGCCGGCGAGGTCCACCGCCGCCCTGACGATTTCATCCTGCCGCTCTTCGGTGCTGAACCGGCGTCTCGGGTTGCCCGTCACTTTTGCTCTTCGCACCGACATCAACGAACCCTGAATCGATAGTCCCGCTCCTGCGCGAGGTCGATGGCAAAAGCAAGCTCTTCGGACATTTTCGATAGCCTCAAGAAGTGGACATAGCATCGGTCATGTTACCCGATCCGGTCCCGCCGGCTGGCGCGGACTGCCAGCGCAGCGCGTATTCCACGAACTCGCGCGGTCGGTGCGACCAGCGCAGCATGCGCCTCGACACCTCGGGATTGCGCGCGACGAACGAGATTTGCGCATGAAAGACGCGCGCGAGCTCCTGCAACGCGCTCTCTTCGCGCGCCGGCGCACGTTTCAAAAGCCGCTCGGCGCCCATCACGCCATCCGTTTCTGGAAGCGCAGCGCGCTCAGCGAGAGCAGCGCCGCTCCGAGCACCGCCAGGGCGACGAATTGGGGCCATAGCACGTCGAGCCCGCTGCCCTTCAGAAAAATTGCACGGATGATCACCAGAAAGTAGCGCAGCGGATTCACGTAGGTGACCCACTGCGCGGCCTCGGGCATGTTCGAGATCGGGAACATGAACCCCGAGAGCAGCACCGCCGGCAGATAGAAGAAGAACGACGACATCAAGGCCTGCTGCTGCGTGCGCGAAATGGTGGAGATGAAAAGTCCGACGCCTATCGTCGACATGAGATACAGGCCCGCGCCGAAGAGCAGCAGCCCGAAGCTGCCCTGTATGGCGATATGGAACCACGTGACGCCGACCGCGGTGACGAGCAGCACGTCGACGTACGAGATCAGCACGAACGGCAGCGTTTTGCCGAGAATCAGCTCGATGGGACGGATCGGCGTCACCATGAGCTGCTCCATGGTGCCGATCTCCCGTTCGCGCACGATAGCCATCGACGTCAGCAGCAGCGACATCAGCAGCACGATGACCCCGATTACGCCGGGGACGTTGAAGTTGCGGCTTTTCAGGTCCGGATTGAACCACGCACGCGAACGCAGCTCGACCGGCGGCGCCGCAGCCTGCGTGAGGTCGGCCGCCGGCGCGGCGTACGCCTTCGAAAAATCGGCGATGACGCGCTGCATGTAATCCATCGCCACCGTGCCGGTGTTCGAGTCGGTGCCGTCGACGATGCTCTGGATCACTGCCGGCCGCCCCGATGCGAGATGGTCGGCGTAGCCCGCATTGATCTGGAGAGCGATGACGACCTCGCCCCTGTCGAGCCGTTCGTCGCGCTCGCGTGGGTTATCCGGACGCGCCACGACGTCGAAGTAACCGGAAGCGGTCAGGCGCTCCACCAGCGCGCGGCTCTCGGGGCTGCGGTCGAGGTCGTACACCGCCGTCCTGATGTGATCGACGTCGGTCGTCACCGCGTAGCCGAAGACGATCAGCTGCAGCACCGGGATGACGAAAATCATCGCTTTCATTCGCGGGTCGCGCAGGACCTGGATGAACTCCTTCACCAGCATGCGGTAGATGCGCTCCCACATGACATTCACCCAAGCTGCTTGCGGAACTTGCGCAACGCGACCGCGAATACGATCAGCGCGAAGGCGGAGAGGAACGCAAGCTCGTTGGCGAGGTACGCGGGGGGGCCCGCCTTGAGAAAGATGTTCTTCAGCGCCGCGACGTAGTAGCGCGCCTGCACGACATGCGTGACGATCTGCAGCGGGCGCGGCATGTGGTCTATGGAATACAGGAAACCCGACAGCAGGAAGGCGGGCAGGAAGGTCGCCACCATCGCCACCTGGCTCGCGACGAGTTGCGACTTGGCGACGGTGGATATCAGTATCCCGAGGCTCAGCCCGCCGATCAGGAACAGCGCCGAGACCCCGAGCAGGAAGGCCGCGCTGCCGCGCAGCGGCACGCCGAAGACCCACACGCCCATTGCCACCGCGAGCAGCACATCGAGCACCCCGATCACGAAGTACGGCGCCATCTTTCCGAGAAACAGCTCCACCGGCTGCACCGGGGTCGCGATCAACTGCTCCATGGTGCCCTGCTCCCATTCACGCGCGACGGTGAGCGAAGTAAGCAGCGCCGTGATCACCGTCATGATGACCGCGATGAGCCCCGGGATGATGAACCAGCGGCTTTTGAGCTCGGGGTTGTACCAGACGCGCAAACGGTGATCGACGGCGAGCGCCAGCGCGCCTGCGCGCCGGGCTTCGCCGAACCGGCTGGTGATTGCCTCGGCGTAGCCCAGCGCGACTGTCGCGGTGTTGGCGTCGGAGCCGTCGGCAATGATCTGCACCTGCACGCGCCTGCCCTGCTCCAGATCGCGCGCAAAGTGGCGCGGGATGACGAGCGCGAGATGGGCACTGCCACGGTCGATCGCGTCGGCCGCCTCGCGATAGCTTTCCGCCACGGTCGCCACCGTGAAATAACCCGACGCGCGGAAACGCTCCACATAGTCCCGGCTCGATGCGCTCCTGTCCTGATCGTAGACCACGAGATCCAGGTTGTTCACGTCCATCGTGATGGCGTAGCCGAACAGGACGAGCAGGACGAGCGGCATGAGAAACGCCATCGCCAGGCTGCGCGGATCGCGGCGTATATGGATGAATTCCTTCCTGACGAGCGCAAGCATGCGCACGAACGAAATGCGCGATCGACTCATGGCAGGGCCGCCCTCCTGTCCTCGTTCTCGATCAGAGAGACGAACACGTCTTCGAGCGACGGCATAGCGGTGCTCACCGACTCGACAGCGAAGCCCGCACTCCGCAGAAACTCGTTCACCGCAGGCCCCGCCTCGCGCGCATCCGCCACGACGGCGTGCAGCGCGTCGCCGAAGAGCGCCGCTTCGCGCGCGAGGTGCGAGGCTTCCAGCCGCTCCAGCGCCTCGAACGGGCGGTCGATGCGAATCTCGAGGATGTCCTCCGGCATGGACTGCGTCTTCACGTCGTGCGGCGAGCCCTGCGCGATGATACGACCGCGGTAGATCAACGCAAGCTCGTCGCAGTACTCGGCCTCTTCCATGTAATGCGTGGTGACGAAGACGGTGGTGCCCTGCTGCGACAACTGCGCAATCAGGTCCCAGAAGCGGCGGCGCGACATCGGATCGACACCCGACGTCGGCTCGTCCAGAAAAAGAACGGGCGGCTCGTGCAGTACCGCGCAGCCCAGCGCCAGCCGCTGTTTCCACCCGCCGGCGAGCGACGCGGTCAGGTGAGCGCGCTTGTCGGCGAGCCCCGCCATGCGCAGCGCCCAGTCCTTGCGCGCGTCGCGCCGCGCCTTCCGCACGTTGTAGATGCCGGCATAGAAATCGATGTTCTCCTCTACCGTGAGGTCGTCATAGAGGGAGAATTTCTGCGACATGTAGCCGATGTGGCGCTTGATCAGCTCCGATTCGGTCATGACGTCGAAACCAGCCACGGTCCCGCTGCCGTTCGTGGGCGCAAGCAGTCCGCACAGCATGCGGATCGTGGTGGACTTGCCGGCGCCGTTGGGTCCGAGGAAGCCGAACACCCTGCCTTTGCCGACCTCGAGCGAGATGTGATCCACGGCGGTGAAGCTGCCGAAAACCCGCGTGAGACCGGTGACGGTGACGGCGGATTCCTCGCTCATGCCGACACCTGATTGATGAACACATCTTCCAGGCTCGGCACTATCCGCCGCCCGGGCCTCACCGCCATACCGGCCTCGGCCAGCGCGTGGTCTGCCCGCGCGCGCTCTTCGTCATCCGCTGCCAGAAGCCGGAGCTTGCCGCCGAAGAGGCTCGCCCGATCTGCGCCCAGATGCCGTGCCAGAACGTCGCGCGCGGCGCGCGCATCCGGAGCGTCCCATTCGATGAGCAGGCCCGTGAGCCCGCTCTTCAGCCGCTGCGGCGTGTCGCACAGCACGAGACGGCCGTGGTCCATGAGGCCCACGCGCGTGCAGCGCTCGGCCTCGTCGAGGTACGCGGTGGAGACGAAGATGGTGACGCCTTCCTTCAGCATGCTGTAGAGGATGCGCCAGAAATCGCGCCGCGAGACCGGATCGACGCCGTTGGTCGGCTCGTCGAGAAACAGCACTTCGGGCTTGTGGACGAGCGCGCAGGCAAGCCCGAGCTTCTGCTTCATCCCGCCCGAGAGATCGCGCGCGAGGCGCTTTCGGAAAGGCGTGAGATTGCTGAAACCGAGCAGTCGCTCTTCCGCGGGCTCGCGCTCCGCGCGGCTCACTTCGTACAGGTCCGCGTAGAAGCGGAGGTTCTCCTCGACGCTCAAGTCGCCGTACAGCCCGAAGCGCTGCGACATGTAGCCGATCCGGGTCTTGATGCTCTCAGCATCGGTCGCGACCGGGTAGCCGACAACCCGCGCCTCGCCCGCGCTGGGTATGAGGATGCCCGCGAGCAGGCGCATGGTGGTGGTCTTGCCCGCGCCGTCCGGACCGACGAGACCGAAGATCTCGCCGCGCTGCACGTCGAGGTCGAGCCCGCGCACGGCCCACAGCTCGCCGTAGGCGCGCCCCAGCCCCCGGGCGGAAATGACGGACGCGCTCATCGATGCGCTCCGGCAGCCGGTGCCGCAGCGGCGATCGCCACATCGGCCGGCATGCCGGGCTTCAGCACGCCGTCCGGCTCGTCCGCCGTCACGTTGACCGCGAAAACCAGCTTCACGCGCTCTTCTTGCGTCTGCACGTTCTTGGGCGTGAATTCGGCCTGCGCCGAAACGTAGGTCACGCGCCCCGCGAATTCGCGACCAGGAAACGCATCGACCTTGATGGTCGCAGGCGCGCTCAGTCGCACCTTCCCGATTTCGCGCTCCGAGATATAGACGCGTACCCAGGGCTTGGAGAGTTCGGCGACGGTCACCACGGGCCGGCCGGCGGCCAGCGTCTCGCCCGGCTCGGCGTGCTTGCGGGTCACCACCCCCGCTATCGGGCTGCGCACTTGCAGATCGTCCAAAGTCACGCGCGCGCCTTCCGCCACGGCTTGCGCTTCCTTGAGCTGTGCACGCGCGGCATTGACGGCTTCCCGGCGATAACCGCTTTGCAGCAGCTTCAGGCGCTCGCCGGCAGCGCGGTGCTGCTCGAGCGCCATCGAGGCCGCAGTCCTGTCCTTGTCCCGGCGCTGGCGCGTCACGGCGCCGCCTTCGAACAGGGTTTCGGACCGACGCGCCTCGTCCTCGAGATTCGCAAGATTCGCCCGTGCCTGTTCGACCTGGGCTCTCACCTCGGCGATCTCCTGCGGGCGATAACCCTGCTCCATATCGCCGACTCGCGCTCTTGCAGCATCCTCCGCCGCCTGCGCCTGGCGCAGACGCGCCGTCGCTTCTCGCGGATCCAGCGCAGCGAGCAGCTCACCCGCCTTGACCGCGCTGCCTTCGTCGACCGGGCGCGTGCGCAATACGCCCGGCACGCGGAACGAGATCGCGACTTCGGTGGCGTCCACCGTGCCCGAAGCGATCACGCTGTCGAGCGCATCTTTCTCTTTCCACGACGCCGTCCACCAAAGCGCCAATCCGACAGCGGCGGCGATGAGCGGGATCGACACGAGATACCGTTTCTTCATGGCCGCATCTCCCGCTGCGATAGCGCCTTAAGCGCCGCGTTCGACCCTTCGTGCATGCGATCGGCCGTAAGCCCGCCGGTGGCCCGCAGCAGCCGCGCCTGCGCGACGACGTCGTCATACGCGGCCTGTAGACGGCTGACTCGCGCGTTCCACAACGCCGTCTCGGCACTCAGCAGATCGGTGATCGAGCCTTCGCCCTGGTTGTAGCGCAGCGTCTCGATGCGCAACGCTTCCTGCGCTTCGCGTTCCGCCTGCTGCGCCACGGTGCGGCGCGAGCGCGCCTCTTCCACCGCGCCGTATGCCTGCCGGGCTTCGGCCCGGAGCTGATTGGCCGCGTCTTCGAGCGCGAGCCGGCTTTGCTGCCATTCGAGGCTCGCCTGGTCGATCCTGCGCCTGCGCACGGCGCCGTCGAACAGCGGCAATGTCATTTGAACGCCGACATGCGAGCTGTCGTAGAAGCGCAAGTCGTCACCCGCGGTCTGCTGCAACCGGCCGACGAGATCGATCCGCGGCCGCGAATCGCCCCGGGCGATGTCGAGCTTGTCCGTGGCGGCCTGCCCCAATGCATGCGCCTTCGCGAGCTCGGGATGCTGTGCCAGCGCTGCGGCGACCGCCTCGTCCTGCGAGCCGGGCAGCGCAGCGCTCAACGCGACCGTGTCGGCGAGCGGCGGCAGCGTATCGGCTTCGCCCAGCAGGGCGGCAAGCAGCGACAACGCGTCTCTTTCGGCCTGCGCAATACTCAGCACGTCGTGGCGCGACTGGGACAACTGCGTCTGCAGCCGCATGAGCTCGAGTCGCGATGCGCGTCCCTGATCGGCTTTCAGCGCGGTGTTTTTTTCCTCGGTCTCCAGCGTCCTGATGCGCGAGACGGAGGCCCGCTGGAGGTCGCGCAGATGGAGCGTCTTGGTGTAGGCCGACGTGACGTTGAAAATGAGATCCTGCCCGACCGCCCGCAACGCCTCCCGGCTCGCTTCATGCGTGTGCGCCGCCAGCGATTCTCCGGCGATGAGCTTGCCGCCGGTATAAAGCGGCAGGGCCAGCGCGGCGCCCAGGTTCGAGATGTCCCGATCGAACGGCGGAAACGCGCCCGGCTGCCGGATGGGTGTCACTAAAGCGGGATAGTGGTAACGCGTGTGTCCGGCAGTAAGGTCGATCTTGGGCAGACGTTGGCCGCGCGCGATCGCCTGCTCCAGTTCCTGCTTCTCGACGTCCATGGCCCGGCTCTTGAGCACCGGATTCGACGCGAGCGCGCGGGCAATCGCGTCCGACAGCGTCAGCGTATCGGCGCCGTGCGCCGGGCCGGCGAGCACGACGGCGAACAACGCCACCCAGGACCCGGGCATCCAGCGATTTTTGGTTTCACGCGCCATCACAGCCTTTACAATGTTTAGTAATTAAACAATTACTAATATATGGGCGTGACGTAGGGGCTGTCAACAGGAACAGCCGGGCCTTCCGAAGCAGCTATCTATCGTTGATTAATGCGGAGACAGCTGATTGCGCGGCGGAAAAAGTAAGTATCTTTCAGATTACTTAATATCACCACCGCGCTGGACGAGCGTCAGTGCGCGTGGGCTGCCGGTTTGCCAGGCGCCGGTTTCTCCTCGCCATGCGCCGCGCCGCCGGTTCCGGCAGCATCGTAAAGCCGCTCGACGTAGTGCACGTACGGCACATAGGCCTGAACATACGCCCGCGTAGCCGCAACATCACCCGGCTTGTAGCTCTTCTTCGCGACCACGGCCTCGAACTGCTTGTGCAGACCCTGGTGCATGCGCTCCGTCAGCGCATTGGCGACCGGCTCCAGCTTGCCCGTCTCGATCGACTTGTCTGCGAGTGCGATCGAAGGCTCGATCTTCCCTGCGGGCTTGAGGCCGGTATAAGGCGCTCCTTCTCCCGCGCGATGCACCCGCACGAGCGTCTCGAAGAAATACATGTCGGCGAGGTCTTTCGCTGCAGCGCCCGTCTTCCGCACCGCAACGGCTTTCTGGAATGCATTGCGCACTTCGGCCTCATCCTTCTTCTGCACCCAGCCCAGCACGAGATTGACGTTGCCCGAGTCCAGCGCCTGGCGCGCCGCGCCGACGACCGGTCCGTCGAGCGTGTCGCAATGCGCCTGCGCGCCTGCTGCCCACGCGAGGCTCGCCGCAGCGACCGCCGCTGCGAGGGTGCGCCTTAAAGCAATGAATGCAGTATTCATGGTAGGTCTCCGTATCATGTCAGTCGCAGCCGGCGCTTTCGCCGGCCTCCTGCAAGCTCAAACGAGCGGCCCTCCGATATGTTCCCCGCCGCATCGCTATTGCCCGTGCACGCGGCGCTCGAGCGGTGTCGCCGGCTCCTCCTGCAGCAGCACGTCGACCAGCGCCTGCCGCTGCGCCGGATTCAGGATCGCGCGCTCTTCGAGAAACTGGGCAATGACCCGCCGCTGCTGCTGCGCTTGCAACTCCGCGATACGCGCGCGCTCGGCTTCGATGCGGCCGCGGTCCGGGTTGTCCGAGAACACCGCGCGGATCAACTGCTCGCGATGCAGGGCAATGTCCCGCCATCCCGCATCGAGGTCGCGCACGAAAGGCTCTTCGAGCCGGTGCCACCGGCGGCGTTGCTCGGGGTCGAGCTGCAGCCGCTCGGCGAGGTCCTGCGCCGCCGACGCGCGATGATGCAGCGCCTGGTAGCCCACGGCGCCGATCGCGCCGAGATTCAGCAGCAGAGAAAGGATCAAGGCGTACGACAAGCCGGAGCGTTGCATGTCATTTCCCCCGAGGCGCGCATGCCGGGTGGCCGGCGCATAACGCACCCGGTGGCGTGGCATCGAAAACTGTCATCGCGGCAGGCCGCATAGCGACCGCGGCACCGCTCGTGAGCATTACCCCGAGATACGCGCCTGCTGCGAGCGCTGCCGCACCTGCAAGACCGCGCGGCGCGAGCTGGAGCACATCAAGCCAGCGCGCCCGTGGCGGCTTGCGGCGCGGCAAGCGTGGTGCAACCAGCGTCGCGAGGTCCACGTCGCATTCCACTTGCCGCAACGGCCGCATGGCCGCGCTCAACGCCGCGAATTCACGCAGCAGCGCAGCGCAGGCAGGACAGCCGCGGACGTGGCGCTCGACCTCGGCGCCCGCGCTCCCGTCGGCCACTGCGGAAACATCCTCGACGCGTGGACATCCGTTTCTCGCCGCGTCGTTCATGAGTCGGTCCTCTTGTAAGCCGCGGCCAGCGCCACGCGTGCGCGCGCAAGCCGCGATTTCACCGTACCTTCATCCACGCCGAGCACTTCCGCGATCTCGTCGTAGGTCAGATCTTCCACCTCGCGCAGCAGCACGATCTCGCGATGCTCCGGCGTCATCTGCGCGAGCGCACTATCGAGCCGCGCGAGACGCTGTCGCGCATCGAGCTGTGCTTCCGGGCCCGGCGCGTCGGACGGCGCGTCGTAGTCCTCGTCCAATGCCGTGTACGCCACGATCCTGCGACGGCGCAGCACATCCAGCGCCGCGTTCGAAGCAATACGCAGCAGCCAGGTGGCGAATTGCGCGTCCGGACGCCACGTGGCCAGGGCCTGCCAGGCCTTGATGAAAGCGTCCTGCGCGAGCTCGAGTGCTTCCTCGCGCGAGCCGGTCATTTGCAGCAGATGCCGGTACACCCGGCCCTGGTGCCGGCGCACGAGCGCTTCATACGCCTTTGCATCGCCGCGCTGCGCCAGCCGCGCGTAATCCTGGTCGGTGCGCTCGCCGGCTTTCATGCGCGGCCCCGGTGCTCGATGGTACCAACGAACGGGAGAGGAAAATGTTCCCGCGGCGATATGACGCCGGGGAAGCAAGGACTTGGCGGGCGCGAGGCCCGCCAACGCGCGCGGTGCGGAAGCTCAGCCCCGCGTCCGGACGAGCTGGTACGGGCGCCGGAGATAAGCGAGCGCACCGAATCCGCTCCACACGTGCACCAGCCGGGAGAACGGAAAGAGCAGGAACATGGTCATGCCGAAAAACAGGTGGATTCTGTAAATCGGCGGCACATCGGCGATGAAGCCTGCGGCGCCGCCGCGGAAAGTCACGATGTGCTGCGCCCAGTTCGCCAGCGCGACCATCACGGAGCCGTCGGGATGACCGAGCGAAAACGGAATCGTGACGAGGCCCAGCGAGAGCGTGACGAGTATCCACAGCAGGATGAAGACGTCCATGCGCGACGACGTCGCGCGTATGCGCGGCTCGGTGAGGCGGCGATGCACCAGCAGCACGAGGCCGACGAATGCCGTCACTCCAAAAATCGTTCCTGCGACGATGGCGAGCATCTGCTTGCCGGCCGTCGTCAAACCGACGAGGTGGTACAGCTCCTTGGGCACGAGCAGCGTCAGATGCCCCATGAACAGCAGAAGCACGCCGATGTGGAAAAGGTTGCTGCCCAGCCGCAGTTGCCCGCGGCGCAGAAGCTGGCTCGAATCGCTCTTCCACGAGTACTGCTCGCGGTCGAAACGCACCAGGCTGCCGATCAGGAACACGGCCAGCGCGACGTACGGATAGATGCCGAACAGGAAGTTGTGCAGGAAGCTCATGCTGCGACTCCTTTGTAGAACTTGACGGGAGCGGTGTGCCCGCCCACGGCCGCGCCGCACCCGGCGGCAGGCCCGAATGCCGGCTGCTCGCGCCATGCCTCGTCGAGCGCCGCAGGATCATCTTCTGCGCGTATCTCGTCGTCGCTCACTGTCACGCCTTCGCGGGATCCACCGGAGATTTCGAGCAGCGCCTGGAATACGGCCGCGTACGCGCTGCCTCGCTTCGCAAGCCGCGCCCCTATGCTTTCGAGCAGATGCACGGTGTCGGCAAGATGCGCGCGCGCTTCGGCCGGCGGCAGCGACGACAGGAACTCGAGGAAGGCCGGCAGGTAATCGGGCAGCTCGTCCGTCGCAAGCTCCAGGTCGTGCGACGCATAAAGCCGGCGCAGATCCACCATCGCCTGCCCGCGGTCGCGCGACTCGCCGTGCACGTGCTCGAAGAGATGCAGCGACAGCGAGCGCACGCGGTCGAACAGGGACACGTAACGCTCCTGCAGTTCCATGAGATCGTCGTCGCGCAGCTGTGCGAAAAGCGCCTGCAGCGAGGTAAGCGCTCCGCTGCTCACGAGCCGCTCTTCGCGCAGCGCGCCTTCGATTTCCGGAGCCGCGGCAACGATCTCGGCTTCGGGGTAGGCCAGCAGCGCCGCCAGTGCTTTAAAGGTTTTCATCGTGGTCTCGCTCACCGTTCACGCGATTTGCTTGATGGGTATGGTTTTGCCCTTCTTGCCGCCGAACAGCGAATGCCCCGTCTCTCCGCCCGAGCAGCCGTTGCCGAACGAGAAGCCGCAGCCGCCGCGCAAGTCGAACGCGTCTTCCGCGTATTCGCGGTGCGTGGTCGGGATGACAAAGCGGTCCTCGTAATTAGCGATGGCGAGATACCGGTACATTTCCCCCACCTGTGCCGTGTTCATGCCGACGCGCTTGAGCAGCTCCTCGTTTTCGCGCTTCTCGACGTGGCGCTCGCGCATGAAGGCGCGCATCGCGAGCATGCGCTCGAGTGCCGCAGCGACCGGCTCCTCGTCGCCCGCGGTCAGCAGGTTGGCGAGGTACTTGAGCGGAATGCGCAGCTGGCGAACATCCGGGATCACGCCGTCGTGCTCGATGAGCCCGCTGTTCGCAGCCGTGCTGATGGGCGAGAGCGGCGGCACGTACCACACCATGGGCAGCGTGCGGTACTCGGGATGGAGCGGGAAGGCGATCTTCCACTCCATCGCCATCTTGTAGACGGGCGAAGCCTGCGCAGCCTTGATCCACGACTCCGGCACGCCGTCGGCGCGCGCCTGCGCGATCACCCCGGCAGCGTTCGGGTCTAGGAAGACGCGCAACTGCTCGTTGTACAGGTCCTGCTCGTCTTCGACGCTTGCCGCGCTTTCGATGCGGTCGGCGTCATAGAGCACGACGCCGAGATAGCGAATGCGGCCCACGCACGTCTCGGAGCACACCGTCGGCTGTCCGGCTTCGATGCGCGGATAGCAGAAAATGCACTTCTCGGCCTTGCCGGTCGACCAGTTGTAATAGATCTTCTTGTACGGGCAGCCCGACACGCACATGCGCCAGCCGCGGCACTTGTCCTGGTCGATGAGCACGATGCCGTCTTCCTCGCGCTTGTAAATCGAGCCCGAGGGGCACGACGCGACGCACGCGGGGTTGAGGCAGTGCTCGCACAGCCGCGGCAGGTACATCATGAAGGTGTTCTCGAACTGGCCGTAGATGTCCTTCTGCACCGCCTCGAAGTTCGCGTCCTTGCTGCGCTTCTCGAATTCGCCGCCCAGGATTTCCTCCCAGTTCGGGCCCCACTCGATCTTTTCCATGCGCTGGCCGGTGATCAGCGAGCGCGGGCGTGCCACCGGCGGCGTCTTCGACTCCGGCGCGTTGTGCAGGTGCTCGTAGTCGAACGTGAACGGCTCGTAGTAGTCGTCGATTTCCGGAAGGTTGGGGTTGGCGAATATGGACCCCAGCACGCGCCACTTGCTGCCCTGACGCGGCTCTATCGAGCCGTTCGCTTTGCGTCTCCAGCCGCCGTTCCAGCGCTTCTGGTTTTCCCAGTCCTTGGGATAGCCGATGCCGGGCTTGGTCTCGACGTTGTTGAACCACGCGTATTCCATGCCCTCGCGCGAGGTCCACACGTTCTTGCAGGTCACTGAGCAGGTATGGCACCCGATGCACTTGTCGAGGTTCAGCACCATCGCGATCTGCGCTCTGATCTTCATTCAACTTCTCCTGAGTAACCGCCGATTAACGCCGATAGACGCCGATAAACCGCTTCCCATCTGCGTTCATCTGTGTTCATCGGCGGTTGCTTGATGCTTTTCGCCAGCCGGCGCATCCATCCAATCGACTTTGCTCATTTTCCGGACAATCACGAACTCGTCGCGGTTGGAGCCGACGGTGCCGTAGTAGTTGAAGCCGTAGCTCTGTTGCGCGTAGCCGCCGATCATGTGCGTGGGCTTGAGCACCGCGCGCGTCACGGAATTGTGTATGCCGCCTCGCGCGCCGGTGATCTCGGAGCCCGGCACGTTCACGATCTTCTCCTGCGCGTGATACATGAGGACCATGCCTTCCGGAACACGCTGCGAGACGACCGCGCGGGCCGCGAGCGCGCCGTTGCTGTTGAACGCCTCGATCCAGTCGTTGTCGACGATGCCCGCCTTCTTCGCATCGATCTCCGACATCCACACGATCGGCCCGCCGCGCGAGAGCGTGAGCATCAGCAGGTTATCGGTATAGGTCGAGTGGATGCCCCATTTCTGATGCGGCGTAATGAAGTTCAGCACCACTTCCGGATTGCCGTTGCCGCGGGTGCCGAGCATGGGCTGCACCGTCTTCGTGTCGATCGGCGGCCGATAGACGCACAGGCTCTCGCCGAAGGCGCGCATCCACGGATGATCCTGGTAGAGCTGCTGGCGGCCGGTCAGCGTGCGCCACGGTATGAGCTCGTGGACGTTGGTGTAGCAGGCGTTGTAGGACACTTTCTCCGACTCGAGACCGCTCCACGTCGGCGACGAGATGATCTTGCGCGGCTGCGCCTGCACGTCGCGGTAGCGGATCTTGTCGTCTTCGCGTGGAATCGCGAGATGCGTATGGTCGCGCCCGGTAATCTTCGACAGCGCGTCCCACGCCTTCACGGCGACTTCGCCGTTGGTCTCGGGCGCGAGCGAGAGAATCACCTCGGCCGCATCGATGTCCGACTCTATCCTCGGCAATCCTTGCGTCGGGCCCGGCTCGGTGACGGTGTAGTTGAGCTTGCCGAGCAGATCCACTTCATGCTCGGTGTTCCAGGCGATGCCCTTGCCGCCGTTGCCGATCTTGGTCATGAGCGGGCCGAGCGCGGTGAAGCGCTTGTACACGTTCGGATAGTCGCGTTCGACCACCGCGACGGTCGGCATGGTCTTGCCCGGCACCGGCTCGCATTGACCGCGTTTCCAGTCCTTGACGTCGAGCGGTTGCGCGAGCTCGTTCGGCGTGTCGTGCAGCGTCGGCACCAGCACTACGTCCTTCTCCACGCCCAGATGCCCCGTCGCGAGCTCCGAGAATTTCTTCGCGAAGCCCTTGTAGATTTCCCAGTCGCTCTTCGCCTGCCATGCCGGGTCCACCGCCGCGGACAGCGGATGAATGAACGGATGCATGTCGGAAGTATTGAGATCGTTCTTCTCGTACCACGTCGCCGTCGGCAGCACGATGTCGGAATACAGGCACGTCGTGGACATGCGGAAGTCGAGGGTAACCAGCAGATCGAGCTTGCCCTCCGGCGCGTGGTCGTGCCACACGACGTCCTGCGGCTTCTCGCCGCCCATCTGCCCGAGATCCTTGCCCTGCACGCCGTGCTGCGTGCCGAGCAGATGCTTCAGGAAGTACTCGTGTCCCTTGCCCGAGGAACCGAGCAGGTTGGAGCGCCACACGAACATGTTGCGCGGATAGTTCACCGGATTGTCCGGGTCTTCGCACGACATCTTCAGCGCGCCGGCCTTCAATCCCCGTGCGACGTAGTCCTTGGGTTCGAGACCCGCGGCAGCCGCCGCTTTCGCGATATGCAGCGGATTCGTCTCGAGCTGCGGCGCGGAAGGCAGCCAGCCCATGCGTTCGGCGCGCGCGTTGAAGTCGATCAGGCTGCCCTGGTAATCCTCGCGACGCGCGAGCGGCGAGAGAATCTCATTGACCGACAGCGTCTCGTAGCGCCACTGGTCGGAGTGCGCGTAGAAGAACGAGGTGGAATTCATGTGGCGCGGCGGACGCGCCCAGTCGAGCGCGAAGGCGAGCGGCGTCCAGCCGGTCTGCGGCCGCAGCTTCTCCTGGCCGACGTAGTGCGCCCAGCCGCCACCCGATTGCCCGACGCAGCCGCACATCACCAGCATGTTGATGATGCCGCGGTAATTCATGTCCATGTGGTACCAGTGGTTCATCGCCGCGCCGATGATCACCATGGACTTGCCGTGCGTCTTGTCGGCGTTGTCGGCGAACTCGCGCGCGAGCCGGATCACGAGGTCGCGCTTCACGCCCGTGATCTGCTCCTGCCACGCCGGCGTGTACGGCACGTCATCGTCGTACGACTGCGCGACATTGCCGCCTCCGAGGCCGCGATCCAGGCCGTAATTTGCGACGAAGAGGTCGTACACGGTGGCGACCAGCACGTCGCCGTCCTTGCCTGCAACGCGCTTCACCGCCACATTGCGATTGAGCACCGCGTCGTGCTTGCTGGCCGCGAACTGCTCGTGCTCGTGCACCTTGCCGCCGAAATACGGGAATGCAACCGGGAGCACCTGGTCTTCGCTCCCCGCCAGCGTGAGCCGCAGCTTCGTGTCTGCGCCCGCCTGGCCGGCTTTCTCCTCGAGATTCCACTTGCCGTTCTCGCCCCACCGGTAGCCGATCGATCCGCGCGGCGCCACCGCTTTGCCGCTCGTCTCGTCGAAGGCGACCGTCTTCCAGTCGGCGTTGTTCGCCTCACCCAGTGCGTCGGCGAAGTCGGAAGCGCGCAGGAAGCGGTCGGGCACATACGCGTCGCCCTGCTTCACGAGCCGCACCAGCATCGGCATGTCGGTATAGCGGCGGCAGTAATCCTCGAAGTACTGCGACTTGCCCGCGAGGTGGTATTCCTTGAGGATCACGTGCCCCACGGCCATCGCAAGCGCGGCGTCGGTGCCCTGCTTGGGATGCAGCCACAGGTCGGCGAGCTTCGACACTTCGGCGTAGTCGGGCGTGATCGCGACGGTCTTAGTGCCCTTGTAGCGCACCTCGGTGAAGAAGTGCGCGTCGGGCGTGCGCGTCTGCGGCACGTTCGAGCCCCAGGCGATGATGTAGCTCGAGTTGTACCAATCGGCCGATTCCGGCACGTCGGTCTGCTCACCCCACGTCTGCGGGCTCGACGGCGGAAGATCGCAGTACCAGTCGTAGAAGCTCATGCACACGCCGCCGATCAGCGAGAGATAACGGCTGCCGGCCGCGTACGACACCATCGACATCGCCGGTATCGGCGAGAAGCCGATGATGCGGTCCGGCCCGTATTGCTTCGCGGTGTAGATGTTCGCCGCGGCGACGATCTCGTTCACTTCGTCCCACGACGAGCGCACGAAACCGCCCAGCCCGCGCGCCGACTGGTACGACTTCAGCTTCTCCGGGTCCTGCACAATGGTAGTCCACGCCTCCACCGGCGCCAGCGTGCGGCGCGCATCGCGCCACAGCCGCAGCAGCTTCCCGCGCACCATGGGGTACTTCACGCGATTGCCGCTGTAGAGATACCAGGAGTACGACGCGCCGCGGGAGCAGCCGCGCGGCTCGTGGTTGGGCATGTCCGCGCGGGTGCGCGGATAGTCCGTCTGCTGCGTCTCCCACGTGACGATCCCGCCCTTCACGTAAATTTTCCAGCTGCACGAGCCGGTGCAGTTCACGCCGTGCGTCGAGCGCACGATCTTGTCGTGCTGCCAGCGCTTGCGGTAGCCGTCTTCCCAGGTGCGGTCTTCGCGCGTGGTGAGGCCGTGGTCGCCCGAGAACGGCGTCTTGTGATTGCTGAAGAACATCAGCCGGTCGAGAAAGTGACTCATACTTGCTCCTTCGTCGCATGTGAGGCGGGAGGTGTAAGGCGGGAGGCGGACGTGATGCACACCACCTCGCGACTCCGGACCGGCCCCCGACCCACGTACGTATTTATTCTGCAGTTACAAATTGCGCGCTGTTTTTCGCGCCTCCCGCCTCTCACCTCTCGCCTCCCGCTCAGCACGGCATCTCGGCGTTCTTGCGCGAGTAGTACCACCACGTCATGACGATGCAGGTGACGTAGAAGACGATGAACATGTAGAGCGCGGCTTCCGGGCCGCCGGTGGCGGCGATCGACGTGCCGTAGCTCTTCGGGATGAAGAAACCGCCGTAGGCGCCGATGGCCGAGCTGAAGCCCAGCACCGCCGCGGCTTCCTTGTTGGCATCCTTGATCGCCTGCTCGCGCGCAACCGACCCCTTGCCTTCGACCGCGCGTGTGCGCTCGGTGAGGAAGATGATGGGAATCATGCGGAAGGTGGAGCCGTTGCCTATGCCGGACGTGAGGAACAGCGCCATGAACATCGCGAGAAAGCCGTAGAAGTTGCCGCCGGACGGTCCCGAGGGCAGGAAGTACAGCACCCCGAACACCGCGATCACCATCGCAATGAAGTTCCAGAACGTCACCGGCGCGCCGCCGAGCTTGTCGGAGAGCCAGCCGCCGAACGGCCGTATGATCGCGCCGACGAGCGGGCCGAGAAACGCGAACGCCAGCGCGTTCACTTCCGGGAACTGGGACTTGATGAGCAGCGGGAAGCCGGCCGAGTAGCCGATGAACGAGCCGAAGGTCCCGAGGTACAGCCAGCACATGAGCCAGTTATGCTTGCGCTTGAAGATGACGGCCTGCTCGGAAAACGAGGCGCGCGCGCTGGCGATGTCGTTCATGCCGAACCACGCGGCAATCGCAGCAGCCGCAATGAACGGCACCCAGATGAAGCCGGCGTTCTGCAGCCACATCTGCTTCGTTTCCGTGCCTTTCACCCAGGCCTGCGGCTCGCCGCCGAAGGAGCCGAAAATCGCGCCGGTGATGACGAGCGGCACGACGAACTGCACGACCGATACGCCGAGATTGCCCAGGCCGGCGTTCAGTCCCAGCGCCGAGCCTTTCCGCTCCTTGGGGAAGAAGAAGCTGATGTTCGCCATGCTGGAGGCAAAGTTACCGCCGCCGAAGCCGCACAGCAGCGCGAGCGCGACGAACGTCGGATAGCTCGTGGTCGGGTCCTGCACCGCGTAGCCTATGCCCAGGGCCGGCAGCAGCAGCGAGGCGGTGGAAATCGCCGTCCAGCGACGCCCGCCGAAGATCGGCACCATGAAGGAATAGAAGATGCGCAGCGTCGCGCCGCACAGCGCGGGCAGCGCCGTGAGCCAGAAGAGCTGGTTGGTCGTGAACTTGAACCCGATGTTGGGTAGATTCACCACCACCACGCTCCACACCATCCACACGGCGAACGAGAGCAGCAGCGCCGGTATCGATATGGAGAGATTCAGGTTCGCGATGGCCTTGCCTTCGCGCTCCCAGAACGCCTTGTCCTCCGGCGTCCAGATGTTGAGGACGCGGCCGGGAGCGACCCTGGCAGGTGCTTTCAATGCTGGCGTAGTCATGATGAACCTCCTGGAGAGCCTGTTGCGCTATGCCGCCTGTGCGGCCGCGGTGACCAGCTGGCCGCGCACTTCGCGGCGTTGCGGGACGATTTCGGTCCAGTACATCCATACGAGGGACACGAGCGTGATGCCCCAGAGCAGCATGAAGATGGAGCTGTTGATGCCCGTCACGTCGACCAGCGCGCCGAACATGATGGGCAGCAGGAAGCCGCCCATCCCGCCAACCAGGCCGACGATGCCGGACACGACGCCGATGTTGTTGCTGTATTCGTCGGAGATGTACTTGAAGACCGACGCCTTGCCGACGGCCCAGGCGACGCCCATCACGAACATCAGGCCCGTGAACATCCACACGTTGAGGCCGACGTGCATGAGACGGTCGCCGTTCACCGTCTTCACCACGATGTCCGTCTGCGGATACGACAGGAAGAACAGGCACACCCACGAGATCAGCATCACCCACCACGTCACCGGGTGCGCGCCGAAGCGGTCCGACAGCCAGCCGCCGATCGCGCGCAGAACGCCGCCCGGCAGCGAGAAGCACGCAGCGAGCAGCGCCGCGCTCTGGATGTTGAAACCGTATTCGGTGATGTAGTACTTGGTCATCCACAGCGACAGGCCGACGTAGCCGCCGAAGACGATGGAGTAGTACTGGCAGTACTTCCACACGCGCGGGTCGCGCAGCGCCTCGAGCTGCTTCTTCACCGTGACGGCGCTCGAGACGACGTGACGTTCGTCGTGGTGGGAAAGCAGCCAGAAGGCGAGCGCGGTGACCAGCATCGCCGCCGCATAGACTTTCGGCACCATGGTCCAGCCGTAGGCGACGAGCAGCGCCGGGGCCACGAACTTGGTCACCGCGGCGCCGGAGTTCCCCGCACCGAAGACGCCCATCGCAAGCCCCTGTTGCCTGCGCTCGAACCAGCGTGCGACGTACGCGATGCCGACCGAGAACGAGCCGCCTGCAAGCCCGACGAAAAGCCCGAGAACGAGGAACTGCCAGTATTGCGTCGCCTCGCCGATCATCCAGATCGGGATGACCGTGAGGAGCATGAGGATAAAGAATACGATGCGCCCGCCGAACTTGTCGGTCCACATGCCGAGCGGAAGTCGGATGAGCGAGCCGGTGAGAACAGGCGTGGCGGCGAGCAGGCCGAATTCCGTCTCGTTGAGGCCGAGCGTCTTCTTGATCGGGATACCGATGACGGCGAACATCATCCACACGGCGAAGCACACGGTGAACGACAGCGTGCTGCCGGTGAGCACCGACCACTGCTTGTAGCTGGAGGCTGCCATAGCGTCGAGTCCCTGTTCGTGAGCTGTGCCCGAACAATAGGCCGACGGCGCACCCGTCACCATTCACCCGACGGGTCGCGCATGCGCTTCCGAAGACGGAGGAGGACCTCTGCCAAAGAGCTAGGAGGAAAGGCCCGCCTAGTTCTTTCGGACTAGGCGGGATGCCGCCGGTAAAAACTACCGTAACGGCGCTCGGAGCGGCGATAGCCCTCCTGCTCGCCGTCTTCGGTGCGACGGGAACTTCATTTTTTTTCCGCCTGTCCACTAATCTGGTGAGCGTTACAGGCCGTGCGCGGGAAATTGACTGAGCGGCGCACGCAACTTTCCGATGCAGGAGGACACTTGAAAATTGCGCAAATCGCGCCGTTGACGGAACGCGTGCCGCCGCGGCTCTACGGCGGCACCGAGCGAGTCGTCTCGTATCTCACCGAGGAGCTGGTGCGCCGCGGTCACAAGGTGACGTTGTTCGCGAGCGGCGATTCCATCACCGGCGCGCAGCTCGTCGCCGTCGCTCCGCTCGCGCTGCGGTTCGACCCGACGGTGCGCGACCCGCTGCCGCACACCCTCCTGCTGCTCGAAGAAGTGCGCAAGCGGGCGCCCGACTTCGACGTCCTGCATTTCCACACCGATCTCGTGCACTTCCCGCTGTTTCGCCCGCTCGCGCGCCGCACGGTCACGACACTGCACGGACGGCTGGACCTCCCCGATCTGCCGTCGTTCTACCGCGAGTTCGACGACATGCCCGTCGTATCGATATCCGACCACCAGCGCACGCCGCTGCCCCACGCGCTCTGGACAGGCACCGTTCACCACGGGCTGCCGCGGAATCTCACCCGGTACTATGGCAATCCGAGCGGCGCCTATCTCGCGTTTCTCGGCCGCATCTCGCCCGAGAAGCGCCCGGACCGGGCCATTGCGATCGCGAAGCGGGTCGGCATGCGCCTGCTCATCGCCGCCAAGGTCGATCGCGTCGACGAGGCTTACTTCGAGCGCGAAATCCGGCCGCTGCTCGCTCATCCCCTGATCGAATGGGTCGGCGAAATCGGCGAGCACGAGAAGCCGGATTTTCTCGGCAACGCCGACGCCCTGCTTTTCCCGGTCGATTGGCCGGAGCCTTTCGGGCTGGTGATGATCGAGGCGATGTCGTGCGGCACGCCGACCATCGCCTATCGCTGCGGATCGGTGCCTGAAATCATAGAGCACGGCGTGAGCGGCTACGTCGTCGACGACGAAGACAGCGCAGCCGCGGCAGTGAGCAGGCTCGACGCGCTCGACCGCGCGCTGGTGCGGGCATCCTTCGAGCGCCGGTACACGGCGGAACGCATGGCCGACGACTATCTGCGGATTTATCAGCGCGTGAAAGGATCGAACGATGATCGTATCCGCTGCGCAGCCTGAAGACGCTGCACGGGCCGGCGTGACGGCCGCCCCTCCCGCCCACACCGCGCCGGATTTCTACATCCCGGCCACGTCGTCCGTGCTGGAGCGGCGCCCGCGCACGCTCAAGCACGGCGACACGTTCGCCATGTTCGATCACTACGGCGATCTCGGCGACGGCGTCGCCAACCCGGAAGGCATCTACCACGAGGACACGCGCTACCTGTCGCGCCTGCGCCTGGAGATCGAAGGGCGCCGCCCGCTGCTGCTGTCCAGCACGGTGCAGAACAACAACGCGCTGCTCACGGTGGACCTGACCAATCCGGATATCTATTACGGCGAGGACCTGATGCTGCCTCGCGACAGCATTCACATCATGCGCTCGAAGTTCCTGTGGAACTCATCGTGCTACGAGGCGCTCGTGTGCCACAACTACAGCAGCGAGTCCCGCACGGTGCGCGTGACGCTGGAGTACGAGTCGGACTTCCGCGATCTCTTCGAGGTGCGCGGGCACCAGCGCCCGAAACGCGGCACGGCCGCTGCGCACGTCGCATCCCCGCGCCGTGTCGTCCTGTGCTACACCGGGCTCGACGAGCGCCGGCGCGAAACGGCGTTGGTGTTCGATCCCGCGCCGACGCGTCTCACCGAGCAGCGCGCGGAGTGGCACGTCACGCTCGCGCCCGGCGCACGCGACGTGCTCTTCGTGAGCGTCGCCTGCGGCAGCGACACGCCGGCAGACTGCCGGTTCCTGCCGAATCTGCGCCGCGCGTACCGCGCACGCGTGCAAGCGAGCCGCAGGCAGGCGAACGTGAGCACCTCGAACGACATCTTCAACGAGCTGCTGTGCCGATCCATGGCCGACCTGGTCATGCTGAGCACCGAAACGCCTCACGGCCCGTATCCGTACGCCGGCATCCCGTGGTTCAGCACCGCGTTCGGGCGGGACGGTATCATCACCGCGATACAGATGCTCGCCTTCGATCCGGAGCTCGCCCGCGGCGTGCTGTGCCTTCTCGCCGCAACCCAGGCGACCGCGCCGGATCCGGCGCGCGACGCCGAGCCGGGGAAAATACTGCACGAAATGCGGCGTGGCGAAATGGCGCTGCTGGGCGAGGTGCCGTTCGGGCTCTACTATGGCTCCGTCGATGCAACGCCGCTGTTCGTGCTGCTCGCAGGCCTGTACTGGCAGCGCACCGCCGACATCGATACCGTCCGGCGGCTGTGGCCCCACATACTCGCTGCGCTCGAGTGGACGGACCGCTACGGCGATCCCGACGGCGACGGATTCGTCGAGTATCTGCGCAAGAGCCCGACCGGGCTCGCAAACCAGGGCTGGAAAGATTCCGAGGACTCCATCTTCCACGCCGACGGCTCGCTTGCGCGCGGATCGATCGCGCTGTGCGAAGTGCAGGCCTACGTGTACGCAGCGAAGCACGCCGCGGCGCTGCTTGCGCGCGCGCTCGACGAGCCGCAGCTCGCAGAGCGCCTGTCCGGCGAAGCGGAAGCGCTGCGCGTGCGCTTCGAGGACCGTTTCTGGATGGACGACCTCGGCTATTACGCGCTCGCGCTCGACGGCGGCAAGCATCCTTGCCGCGTGATCACCTCGAATGCGGGCCATGCCCTGTTCTGCGGCATTGCCGCGCCCGACCGGGCCGCGCGTGTCGCGGAGCGCCTCATGTCGAACGAGATGTTCTGCGGGTGGGGCATACGCACGGTCGGAAGCGATCAGGCGCGCTACAACCCGATGTCGTACCACAACGGCTCGGTATGGCCGCACGACAACGCGCTCGTCGCCCTCGGGCTCGCGCGCTACGGACACATGGACGCGGCCAATCGCGTGCTGACGGCGCTGTTCGATGCGTCGACTCACATGGACTTGCGGCGGCTGCCGGAGCTTTTCTGCGGCGTGCGGCGCAAGCCCGAGCGCGGCCCGACGGCTTACCCGGTTGCGTGCTCTCCCCAGGCGTGGGCGAGCGCGGCCCCCTTCGGACTGCTGACCGCTGCGCTGGGCATAGAGCTCGAAGCGCAATCGGAGAAAGTGCGCTTCGTGCATCCGCAGCTGCCGTCGTGCCTGGCGGAGATCGAGCTGAAGAATCTCCGATTGGGATCGAGCACGCTCGACGTGCTGCTGCACAGGCGCGGCATCGGCGTCGCCGTGAGCGTGATCGAAAAAAGCGGCAAGGCGAGCGTCGAGGTGCTGCTGTAGGCAGCGGGACTGCCCGGAGCGTGCTACCGGGCCGGGTTCTTCCCGGGCGCAATGCCGCTCTCCACGGCATACACGGCCGCCTGCACGCGGCTGGTCAGATTGAGCTTGCGCAGTATCCCCTGCACGTGGATCTTCACCGTGCTCTCCGCCACGCCGAGATCGCGCGCGATCTCCTTGTTGCTGGCGCCGCTCGCGAGCAGGGTGAGGATCTCGCGCTCTCGGGGCGACAGCTTGTCGTGCGCCATGGCGGCGGGTGGCGCACCTTCGTGCGCGGGCTTCTGCAGGCCGGCGACCAGCTTCGTGGTCATGGCAGGCGCAACGACCGCCTCGCCGCGCGCGGCCCGCCGGACGGCGTCCGAAAAGAAATCCGCGTCGATGTTCTTCAGCAGGTAGCCGCGCGCACCGGCCCTGAGGCAATGCACGAGATCTTCGGCGCTCTCGGACACCGTCAGCATGAGCACGTTCACCTCGGGCAGCTCCTCGGTCATCATGCGCACCGCCTCGCGGCCGCTGATGCCCGGCATGTCGAGGTCGAGCAGCACGACGTCGGGATGCAATTGCTTGGCGCGCTTGTAGCCTTCCAGGCCGTCCGCCGCCTCGCCCACCACTTCGAAATCCGGCTGCCGGGACAGCAGCGCCTTCACGCCGCTGCGAAAGAGGTTGTGGTCGTCGACCAGCAGAATGCGTATTTTGCGGGCTCCGGTCATCATCTCAGGCTGCCGCAGCTTCGTCGCGCGCGGCCGGCAGCCGCAGCGTCACCGTCGCGCCCTCTCCGGGACTCGACGCGATCTCCACCTCGCCCCCGATGCGCTGTGCGCGCTCGCGCATGATGTTGAGGCCGATATGCGCCTCGCCTTTCTGCGCCGCGCGGCCAAGGTCGAAGCCCCTGCCGTTGTCGCGCACCGACAGGCGATAGACCGCACCGCGCTGCATTTCGACCGTCACCGCCGTCGCCCCCGAGTGCTTGCGCACGTTCGACAGCGCCTCCTGCAGTATGTGCAGCACCTGCAGATGGCGCTCCGGCGATATCGGCATGGCGCTGCCGGTCTCGCTGAGCGACGTCGCGATACCGGTCTGCGCCGAGAAGCGCTCCAGCGCGAGCTTGATCGTCAATCCCAGGTCCTCGGTCTTGATCTTGGTGCGGAAGTGTACCAGCAGCTCGCGCACGTCGTCGTAGCTGCTCTTGATGCCGAGGCGGATCTGCGCAAGGATGTCGCGCGCCTCGTCGGCGTTCGACTCGCGGATCGCGTCCTCGAGCATCTGCGCCTCGATGTTGAGGAAAGCGAGCGACTGCGCGATGCTGTCGTGCAGCTCCTGCGCGAGCAGCGTGCGCTCCTCGGAGGCGGCCATCTCGCGCACGCGGGACAGCAGCCGCTGGTTCTCGATCGCCACGCCGAGGTTGTCGCCGAGCGTCTCGAGCAGGCGCCGCTCCTCCGCGCTCACCGTGCGCGAGCGCGCGAAATACAGGTTGTATATGCCGAGCAGCTCCGCGCGGAAACGGATCGGAATGATGGTGACGGTCCTGTACCCTGCGTGGTGGCAGAGGTACGGCTTGCCGTCCGCGCGCGAGGGCGTCATCATCTCGACCAGCGACTTCTCGTGCAGCGCCGCCTCGCCGCAGAAACAATGCCCCATGTCTATGCACTGCTCGTCGCGCGCGAACGTCTCCTCCAGCCCTTCGTGCACGTACATGTGGATTTCCCGCGTCTTCGGATCGATGAGCCGCACGGCGCCGCCCTGCGCGCCGAGCATCGCCATCAGCTTCTGCAGGAAAATGCGGCAGGACGATTCGATCGACGGCTGGGTGTTGAGCAGCGTGGATACGTCGTAGAGCACGCCGAGCTCGCGGTTCTTCTCTTCCAGGCTGCGCGTCTTGCTCGCGACCCTCGCCTCGAGGTTGTGGTACACGTCCTGCAGGTGCGCCGCCATCCGGTTGAAGCCGTTGGCAAGAGCGCCGAACTCGTCCTGCGTCTCCACCGGCAGCCGCACCTCGAATTCGCCGCGCGTCATGCGCTGCATGCCTTCGGAGAGCTTCTCCACCGGCCGCACCACCAGCATGAACATGAGGTAAATGAGCGTCACGGTGCCCGCCACGGCAAGCGCGACCAGCCCGAGCTGCATGTAGCGCAGCAGCTCGGTGTTGTACGCGTTGCGCCGCTCCACCGCGCTCACCACCTGGTCGATGCGGCTCACGAAAGCGTCGATGTCCGGCCGCATCCAGCGCATGCGGTCCGCGCGGGGACCGGCATCGAGCTCGTTCAGCACGTCGTGCAGGCGCGGGCGCAGCTGCTGCTGCCAGTAGTCGGCAATGTCCTGGACGTTCTGCTGGATGTCGACGTCGCGCGGGAGCGCAAGCGGCCGGCTCGGATCGCCGCGCTGCAGGACTGCAAGCACTTCCTCGAGCCGGTCCATCTCGGCAAGCAGCTCCACGCGCCCCGCGGTGTCCGGCTTCTGCAGATGCTGCGAAAGCAGATAGGCGATGCGGTACGAGCGCATGCGCTCGCTGCCCATGTCGTTGATGACGGCTGCGCCGCCTTCGAGCTTCCACGACTGGAGCAGCGTGTAGCCGATCGCTGTCAGCGCGACGGCGAGCAGTCCCACCGCAATCCAGACGAGCTTCAGGCTCAGTCGTTTTTTCGGCGAGTAGTCCATGCGACCGGCACCTCCTAACCGTTGCGCCGCGCGACGTCGGCGGCGCGCGCTTCGTCGTCGTCCATCAGGATCTGGTGCGCCGGCCCGTCGAGATCCTCGAACTGGCCGCTGTGCACCGCCCACCAGAACACCGCGCCGATGAGGAACACCAGCACGACACTGAGCGGAACAAGAAGATAGAGGATGTCCATGTCCGCTCTCAGTGGCCGGGCTGCGGTGAAGCAGCGAGCGCAGCCGACGGAGCCGCGCGCTCTTCCTGCGCCGCGCGGGGTCGCGGTCGCGATACGAGCCGCAGCGCGTTGAGCACCACGGTGAGCGAGGACAGCGACATCCCCGCCGCGGCAAGCAGCGGCGTCACCTGCCCGGTGACGGCAAGCGGCAGCGCGATGGCGTTGTAGGCGATCGCCCACGCGAGATTCTGGCGCACGATGCGCGACAGGCGCCGCGCGGTGTCGACGCCAATCAGCAGCGGCTCGAGGCGCTCGGACATGAGCACGATGTCCGAGCTCAACTGCGCGAGCTGGGTGCCGCCCCCCAGCGCGGCAGAGACCTGCGCCTGCGCGAGCACGGGTGCATCGTTGACGCCATCGCCGATCATCGCGACCACTTTGCCCGATTGCTGCAAGGCGCGCACGTAATTCAGCTTGTCCTCCGGCCGCGCATCGCCCAGCGCATAGGCAATGCCGAGATCGCCGGCGAGCCGCAGCACCCGCGAGGTGCGATCGCCCGACAGCAGATGCACGCGCCTGCCGGCCGCCTGGAGCGCGTCCACGACATCCTGCGCATCGGCGCGGACCGCTTCGTCGAGCATGAAGAGCGCGATCCAGCCGTTGGTGTCGCCCAGCGCGACGACCGTTTCGTCCGCGGTGATGTCTTCCAGCACGGCCGGCACCGCACAGCGATGCAGCGCGGCGACGTACGCCGGCGTGCCTATCCTCGTGCGCCTGCCGGCCACGATCGCCTCTATGCCGCGGCCGGGATCGTGGGAGTATCCCGTCACGCCCGACGCCGCCACGGGCTGCGCCGCCGCGAATGCCCGCGCGATCGGATGCTCGGAACGGGCCTCGAGCGCGGCGGCCAGCGCAAGACATTCATCTTCGGTGCGCCCGCCCAGCGGCATCGTCGAAGTGACACCCATCGTCCCGGTGGTGAGCGTTCCCGTCTTGTCGAACACGAAGTCGGTCGCCTGCGCAAGCGTCTCGAGCGCGTGCCCGCGCGTCACCAGCACCCCCGATTCGTACAGCGTGCCGGTGGCCGCCGTCAATGCAGCCGGCGTCGCGAGCGACAGCGCGCACGGACACGTCGCGACGAGTATGGCGATGGCGATCCATGGCGCCCGCACCGGATCGAGAGCGAGCCAGACGCCGGTCGCGCACACCGTGACCACGAGCAGCGCCGCCACGAAGTACTGCGCGACGCGATCCGCGGCGCGCGCGAGCGGCGGCTTCTCGGTCTGCGCGCGATCCATGAGCCGCACGATCGATGCGAGCACGCTTTCTTCGCCCACGCGATCGACGCGCACGGTGAGCGGCGCATGCAGATTGATCGCGCCGCCCGCAACGCGATCGCCGGGCTGTTTCGCAACCGGCCGCGCCTCGCCCGTGATCAGCGATTCGTCCGCAGCACCGCTGCCATCGACGACATGACCGTCCGCGGGATACGCCGACCCGGGACGCACGAGGACGTGATCGCCGGGCACGAGCGCAGCGGCGGCCACCTGAGCCGTGCGCGTCGACGCGGGATACGCTTCGTAGCGCTCGGCAACGGCAGGCGCCTGGCGGACCAGCCGCTCCTGCGCCTGCGCCGCCTTCGCGCGCGCGCCGAGCTCGAGGTAGCGCGCGCCGAGCAGCAGGAAGACGAACATCGCCACGGAATCGAAATACACGTCACCCGTGCCGAGCCACGTGGCGTACACGCTGGCGGCGAAAGCGCCGATGATGCCGAGCGCGACGGGCACGTCCATGCCGAGACGGCGGCTTTTCAGCTCGCGCCATGCGCCGACGTAAAAGGGGATCGCGGACCATAACGCGACGGGCGCCGTCAGCACGAGGCTCGCCAGCCGCATGAGCTGCGCGATATCGCCCGACATCACGCCGTCGTCGATGTACGCGGGATAGGCGTACATCATCACCTGCATCATGCCGAAGCCGGCGACGAACAACCGCCACAGCAGGCCGCGACGCTCGCGCGCAAGCAGGGCGTCCGAATGCGCGGCGTCGTACGGCTGGGCGCTGTAGCCGATATCGGCAATGGCGGCGAGCACGTCGCTCAGGCGCGCGGCGCCTTCGTTCCAGCGCACGCGCGCGCGCCGGGTGCCGTAATTGACGCGCACCTCGCTCACGCCGGCTACCTGCATGACGCGGCGCTCGATGAGCCACACGCACGCGGCACACGTCACGCCGTCGAGCAGCAGCGATGCCTCGCGCTCTTCGCCGCCGCCCGCTGCGCGCACGAACGTGCGCTGGACGTCGGGAAGATCGTACACGCCCAGCTCATGCAACAGCGCATCCGGGGCCTGCTGCGAAGGCGCTGGCGCGGTCCGGTGCCGGTAATACGCGGCGAGTCCGTGGCTGACGATGGTGAGCGCGACCGCCTGACAGCCCCGGCAGCAGGTAGGCTGCTCCACGCCCTCGACCGCGACCGGATACGAGGTCTTGCCGAGCGGCAGGCCGCAGTGATAACAGCACGCCGCGGCGCAAGCCGGCGTGCCGCTTGCGGCGGCGCTTTGAAGTGACGTTTCCACCGGCGAATGGTACGGGGGGCGGAGCCTCGAAAGCTTGATTTACATCAAGGCAACAAGCGGGTTCCGGCAGTCTCGCGCCGCGCCTCGCGGTAGCGGTCGAACACCGAGCAGATATTGCGCGCCCACAGCCGGCCCCGCGGCAGCACCTCGATCGCCCGGTTCTGAACGCGCACCAGGCCGGCGCCGGCGTACGGCTTCAGCGCTTCGAGCTCCGCGGCGAAGTAGCGCTCGAAATCGAGCGAGCACTGTCTTTCGATGTCGGCGTAGGCCACCCGGCCGCGGCACAGGACGAGCCGCATCACCGCGCGGCGCACGGCGTCGTCCGGCGCGAGCGCGATGCCGCGAGCGATCGGCAGCTCACCGACCCCGAGACGCTCGTAGTACGCGCCCAGCTCGATCTCGTTCTGCGCATAGGTCGACTCCGTCGCGCTCACCGCCGACACTCCGATGCCGACGAGATCGGTGGCGCCGGCCGCGCTGTAACCCATCATGTCGAAGTGCACGCGCCCCGAGGCGTGTGCCGCGGCGAGAGGATCGGCGCCCCGCACGAAGCAATCGGGGCCTATGTGGACATACCCGGCCGAAGCCAGGCAATCGACGGCGAGCCCCAGCATTTCGAAACGCTCCGGGACGCGCGGCACCTCGTGCGGCTTGAACTGGCGCTGCGCCTTGTAGCGGCGCGGCGCGTGCACGTAGTCGTGCAGGATGATACGGTCCGGCTGCATGGCGATGATGGCGGCGAGCGTATCGATGAAGCTTGCAGCCGTTTGCTGCGGCAGGCCGTACAGCATGTCCACACCGACCGCGCGAAATCCTGCGTACAGCGCCGCCGAGATCACGCCGAGGCTCTGCTCGCGAAGTTGCGGCCGCGCGACCCCGTCGAGCACCCGCTGATTGAGATCCGGCACGGTAAGGCCCACGATCGTGAAACCCATGTCGCGCAGCTCGAGGAACGACGCGGCGCCGACCGTGCGCGGATCGACCTCGATGGAATACTCGCCGTCCGGCACGAAAGTGAAGTGCCGCCTCAGCGCTCTCCACACGCGACGCAGCTGGAGCATCGTGTAATACGTCGGCGTGCCGCCGCCCCACGCCATGCGCGTGACCGGCCGCGCAGCGCCGGGCATGCCGGCGTGCGCAGCAATCTCGCGCTCGAGATAGTCGAGGTAGCGCGAGGCCTTGCCGCCATCGTGCGTCACCGTCTTCACGCAGGTGCAGAATGAGCATGCCGTGTAGCAGAACGGCATGTGCACGTAGAGGGCAAGCGCTTCGGCAGCGTGCGCGGGATCGCGCTTCGCGAGCAGCAGCGCCTCGCGGCACTCGGCGCGGAATGCCTGCAACGGCGGATACGCCGCGTACCGCGCCGATACGCGGCCGTGGCTGCGCGCGAGAGCCAGCTCGGGTGCCGGGACGGACGAGGGGACTGAGGTGCTCATTCGACTGTGGCGCGTGCGCGGTGCGTCGTCGGATCAAAGCTACCACAACCGCGAGCATGTGGTCGCTGCGGCGACGCAACCGTCCCGGGTGCACGGCGGCTTCCATTAAAATAGGGCGATGATTCCCTGGCTAGATACCGATACGCCTTTTCCCCCGGTGTCCGAAGCGCTGCACGAACCCAACGGCCTGCTCGCGGCCGGCGGGGATCTTTCCGTAGCGCGGCTGCTGGACGCGTACGGACAGGGAATATTTCCGTGGTACAGCGCCGGCCAGCCGGTACTCTGGTGGAGCCCCGACCCGCGCATGGTGCTCGCCCCGCCCGAGTTCCGCATCTCGCGCTCGCTGCGCAAGCGGCTGCGGCGCGCCGACTACGAGGTTCGGGCCGATACTTGCTTCAGCGAGGTGATGCGCGCGTGCGCGGCGCCGCGGCCGGGACAGAACGGCACGTGGATCACGCCGGACATGACCGCCGCGTACCATGCGCTGCATCTGCGCGGCATCGCGCATTGCGTGGAAGTGTGGATGCAGGAAGATCTCGTGGGCGGGCTGTACGGCGTCGCGCTGGGCCGCATGTTCTACGGAGAATCGATGTTCTCGCACATGACCGATGCGTCGAAAATCGCGCTTGCTCACCTGGTGCGTCAGCTCGAGCGCTGGGGCTATGGCCTCATCGACTGCCAGATGCACACCGAGCACCTTGCGACGCTGGGCGCCCGCAGCGTGCCGCGCGCAGTCTTTACGGGAAAGCTGAAGGAATTGGTAAACTATCCCTCAAGCCCGGGCAACTGGCGCTTCGACGATGACTTATTTGACTGATTTTCCGCTGTCGGTCCTGCAGTTCTACGCGACTGCGCCGTATCCCTGCAGCTATCTTCAGGACCGCATGGCGCGCTCGCAGGTCGCCACACCCAGCCATCTCATCGACGCGCCGGTGTACAGCGAGCTGGTGCGCGCCGGCTTCCGCCGCAGCGGCGCGTTCACCTACCGGCCTTACTGCGATCATTGCCGCGCCTGCGTGCCGGTGCGCATCATCGTGGACGAATTCGCGGCCAATCGCGCGCAGCGACGCGCCGTGAAGCGGCACGCGCATCTAACGGCGCAGGTGCTCGATCTCAAGTACTACGCCGAGCACTACGCGCTCTACCTGCGCTACCAGTCGCGGCGGCACAGCGGCGGCGGCATGGACCAGGACAGCCGCGAGCAGTACCGGCATTTCCTGCTCCAGAGCAACGTCGATTCCAGGCTGGTGGAATTCCGCGAAGACGGCGTGTTGCGCATGGTGAGCATCATCGACCAGCTGCAGGACGGCCTGTCGTCGGTTTACACCTTCTTCGATCCGGACATTCCGGGCGCGAGCTTCGGAACGTATAACGTGCTGTGGCAGATCGACTGGTGCAAGCGCCTCGACGTGCCGCATCTGTACCTCGGCTACTGGATCGCGCAAAGCCGCAAGATGGCGTACAAGATCCAGTTCCAGCCGATGCAGGGATTGATCGACGGGCGCTGGCAGCCGCTCACCGAGTGACCATGCTCATCGGCGTACCGCAGGAAATCAAGAATCACGAGTACCGCGTCGGCGCGACGCCGTCGGGCGTGCGGGCATTCGTCGCAGCCGGTCACACGGTGCGCGTGCAGGCAGGCGCCGGTGCGCGTGCGGGCTTCCCCGATGCGCTCTATCGCGAAGCCGGCGCGCAGCTCGTGTCCGATGCAGCCGCCGTGTACGAAGCGGGCATGGTGATCAAGGTGAAAGAGCTGCAGCGCAGCGAGTTCCCGCTGCTGCACGCCGGCCAGATCGTCTACGGCTATCACCACTTCGCGCCCGACGCGCAGCTGCTGCAGGCCATGCTCGATGCGCGCGTTGCCTGCGTCGCGTACGAAACGGTCACCGACGCTCACGGCGGACTGCCCTTGCTCACGCCGATGTCCCAGATCGCCGGCCGGCTCGCACCGCAAGTCGGCGCATGGGCGTTGCAGATGGCGAACGGCGGCAGCGGCGTGCTGCTCGGCGGCGTGCCGGGTGTTGCGCCGGCGCGCGTGGTCATCGTCGGCGGCGGCATCGTCGGAGAGCATGCAGCGCGCATCGCGACCGGCATGGGCGCGGACGTGACGCTCCTCGACCGGCTGCCGCACAAGCTTGCGCAGCTCGACGAGATCTACGGCTCGCGGCTGAAGACAGCCCTGTCGACGCGCGTGGAGCTGCAGTCGCTGGTGCACGGGGCCGATCTGGTCATAGGCGCGGTGCTGCTCCCCGGCAAGCACGCGCCCAAGCTCATCACGCGCGCCGACGTGGCGCTGATGCGGCCAGGCTCGGTGATCGTCGACGTGGCGATAGACCAGGGCGGAATCTGCGAGACTTCGCGTCCGACGAGCCACACCGAGCCGCTGTACGTCGAAGAAGGCGTCGTGCATTACTGCGTGACCAATATGCCGGCCGCAGTGGCGCGCACGGCGACGCTGGCGTTGACGCCGGTAACGCTCGGTTACGCGCTCGACATCGCGAACAAAGGTCTTGCCCGCGCGATACGCGAAGACGCGGGGCTGCGCGCGGGGCTGCAGACCTGCAGCGGGCAGGTCACGCACGAAGCGCTCGCGCAGGACACGGGCCGCCAGTACGTCGCGCCGGAGACGGCATGCCGGTGACGGCGGTCGCGATAGACGCGCTGCTGCCGCAGACCCAGTGCCGCAAATGCGGCTACGACGGGTGCGCACCTTACGCGGAAGCGATCGCATCCGGCTCGGCGCGGATCAATCGCTGCCCGCCGGGCGGCGAACACGGCATACGCGAGCTTGCCGCGCTTCTCGGCATTGCGCCGGTGCCGCTCGATCCCAAGTGCGGGCAGGAGGGGCCGCGCACCGTCGCCGTCATCGACGAAGCTCATTGCATCGGCTGCACCCTGTGCATACAGGCGTGCCCTGTCGATGCGATCGCCGGCGCAGCGAAGCTCATGCACACGGTCATTGCCGGGCTGTGCACCGGATGCGAGCTGTGCATACCGCCCTGCCCTGTCGATTGCATACGGCTCGTGGAGCGCGTGCCGCAACCGGATCGCGCCATGCTGCGCGAAGAGGCGCAGCACGCGCGGCGGCGCTACGGGGCCCGACTGCGGCGTCTCGAACGGCGGCGCACCGCGAAGAAAATGACGCGCAAATCGGGCGAGCGCGATCTCAAGCAGGAAACGATAGCGCGGGCGATGGAGCGTGCGCGCGCGCGGCTTGCAGCCCGCGCGCGCTAGAAAAGCAGGGATTCAACGCAAAGGACGCACTGGCTCGAAGGCGGAACGAGGAACGGCACGGCGATTCGTCTCGCGCCTCACGCGCCGGCGACCGCCGCTACGGCAGCACGATAGACCGGCTCGCTGTCCTGCGCGCTTTCCACCGTGATGCCGAGATCGCGCAACAGCCCGTCTTTCAAGCCGTAGATCCATCCGTGCACCGCGAGCCGCTGCCCGCGTTCCCACGCGTCGCGCACGATCGTCGTCTGACACACGTTCGCGACCTGCTCCAGCACATTGAGCTCGCACAGGCGATCGCCCGCAGCGTCCGGCGGCGTGCGCGCGAGCACCACCCTGTGCTTGTCCTCCACGTCATGCACGTGTCTTAACCAGTTGTCGGAGAGCCCGATGCGGTCGCGACGCAGCGCCGCCTGCACGCCGCTGCAGCCGTAATGGCCGACCACCATGACGTGCTTGACCTTCAGCACGTCCACGGCGAATTGCATCACCGCAAGGCAGTTGAGATCGGTATGCACCACGAGATTCGCGATGTTCCGGTGCACAAACAGCTCGCCGGGCAGCAGATCCACGATCTCGTTCGCCGGGACGCGGCTGTCGGCGCAGCCTATCCACAGGTACTCGGGCGATTGCTGCCGAGAGAGCCTGGGAAAAAACTGCGGATCCTGCTCGCTGATGCGGGCCGCCCACTTGCGATTGCTGTCGAAGAGTTTCGCGAGAGTTCTCATGGCAGTTGCGCTCCGGTCATTTTTTTTCGCCTGCGCGAAAAACGAGGTAGTACTGATGCGGAAGAAAGTCGTGCTCCGCCGCCGGCGTATAGCCCGCCTGCGCGAGCTCGCGCTTCACCGCATCGGGCGCGACGCGCCCGCTCTTCGCAGGGCCCATCGGCGAATCGGGCCGGAAGTCGACGATCGCGAGGCGCCCGCCGGGCTTCAATGATTCACGCAGCCGGCTGAAGTAGCGCACGCGATTGCCGATGTGATGATAGACGTCCACGAAAAGGACCACGTCCACCTTCTCCGACAGCCGCGGATCGTCGCCCGCCGCCTGCACGGCCCGCACGTTCGCGAGCCCGGCCTCCTCCGCGCGGCGCTTCAGGTGCGCGACCATGTCGGGCTCCGCGTCCACCGCATACACTTTGCCTTGCGGCACCATGTGCGCGAGGCGCATCGAGAAATAGCCCGTGCCCGCGCCGATGTCGGCGACGACCGCATCGGGCCTGAGCTGCAGCGCCTGTATCACTTCATGGGGCTTTTGCCACGCGTCGCGACCGGGATCGTCGAAGACCTTCGCCCAGTGCTCCGCGCCATGGAACCCGTGCTGGTGATTCATTTCTGCGGCACGCGCCGCCGCTGTGAGCGCAACCCCTGCAATAACGATCAGGGCTGCCTGCCTGAGCAATGCTTTCATCTCATCTCCATGATCCAATGCCGTGCGCATGGCACATCAGAGTCCCTAACATAATGAGCCGCGTGCTGCGCTGTCACGATTTTCGCTCAGGACGCGAAGCGATCCGCAGCCAATATCGCGAATATTGGCAAGGTGAGCGACAAAGTCATGGGCGAAAACTCGTGCCAGCCCTCCGGGTTGCGTCCAAAATCGCGCCTGCCTTTGTCGGGCGGCTTGGCCATATTCGCGATATGCCCTGCGCCGCCCTTCGCGGCAGCCACGATTTTGGCTCGCAACGCACACGTGCCTCATTATGTTAGGGGCTCTAAGCTACAATCCCGCCCTGAAGCGAGATTCCATGAATCCCCACAAACGCCACGAGATCTTCAGCCGGCTGCGCGCCGCGAATCCGCACCCGAAAAGCGAGCTGGTGCACCGCTCGCCGTTCGAGCTGCTGATCTCGGTCATCCTGTCGGCGCAGGCGACGGACAAGAGCGTCAACATCGCGACGGCCGCGCTCTACAAGCGCGCGAACACGCCGCAGAAGATGCTCGCGCTCGGCGCGGCAGGTCTGGAAGATTACATCAAGACGATAGGCCTGTACCGCACGAAAGCGAAGAACGTCATCGCCGCCTGCCGCATCCTGGTCGAAGAGCACGGCGGCAAGGTGCCGCACGACCGGGAAGCGCTCGAGCGGCTGCCCGGCGTGGGACGAAAGACGGCGAACGTCGTGCTCAACGTCGCCTTCGGCGAGCCCACCATCGCGGTCGACACGCATATCTTCCGCGTCTCGAATCGAACCAATCTTGCGCCCGGCAAGGATCCGCTGGAAGTCGAGCGGCGGCTGCTGAAATTCGTGCCCGGGGAATTCCGCCTGCATGCGCATCACTGGCTGATCCTGCACGGCCGCTACGTGTGCGTGGCGCGCTCGCCGAAATGCCCTGAATGCATCATTCGCGATCTGTGCGAGTACAGGCACAAGACGCCTGCGCCGCCCGCGCCCGAGACCGCGCGGCAGCGCGCGTTGTGAAAAACCGTGAACGGTGAACCGAAAAGACCACGCCCGACATCCCGGCCCGCTGGTTGCTTCGTGGAAGCATATCAGCGCACCTTTCTCGTTGAAGTGACGATCATGCACGGACAACGCGCGCTTACGATTCACCGTTCACGGCTCACAGTTCACTAATGTTTGCCCCCAGCCGCGACGAAGCGCGACGCTTCTTCTTCGACACCTGGAGCAAGTACCGCAGCGAGGCGCCGCTGACCGATCTCGAGAAGGTGGCGCTGCAAGTCATACTCCTGCACCCGGAATATCACGCGATGCTGTCGGATCCCGACCGCTACCTCGACCGTGATTACACGCCCGAAGAGGGCCAGCTCAATCCGTTCCTGCACCTGTCGCTCCATCTCGCGATCGAGGAGCAGCTCTCCATCGATCAGCCGCGCGGCATACGGGAGCGCTACCAGCGTCTGGCGGCGCGAATGGGCTCGGAGCATGACGCCAAGCACGCAATCGTGGAGTGCCTTGGAGAGACGATATGGGAAGCGCAGCGCGCCGGCTCGCAGCCGGACGAAGGCGTGTACCTGCGCTGCATAGAGCAGCGCTGCGCCTCGCGGTAAGGCGTGAGGTGTAAGGGGTGAGGAGGAAAAACGGCGCTTCGCGCACAAAAAACCGGCAGACGCCGGCTTTTTGCGAAGGAAGTCTTCTCTTACTCCTAACCCCTCACCCCTTACTCCTCACTGGCGCGAAGGGCCTCAGCGCTTCACCCTGAGCCCGGCCTGATGCGAGAAGTACGCGGCGAGATCTTCGATGTCGCGCGTGGTGAGCTTGGCAACCTGGGGCGCCATGATCGGATTCTTGCGCGCGCCGCTCTTGTAGTCGCTCAGCGCTTTCACCAGGTAGTCGTAGTGCTGGCCCGCGAGGCGCGGGAAATCCGGGCTCGCGCTGTTGCCGTCCGCGCCGTGACACGCGGCGCAGGGTTTTGCTTTTTCCTTGCCCGCCTCGGTGTTCGCGCCATGAGCCGCGCCCGCGATGACAAGCGCCATTGCACCTGCAGAGAGTACTCGGATGATCATTGCCGTCGCGCCCCGTGGTTATTTGGCCGCAGCCGCTGCCGAGTAGTACGCGGCGAGATCGGCCATGTCCTGCTCGTTCAGGCTCGCGGCGATTGCGCGCATCGAAGGATGGCTGCGCTCGCCCGCCTTGTACTCCTGCAGCGCCTTCGCGATGTAGGCGGCATGCTGACCGCCCAGCTTGGGCACGCTGTAGACTTCGGGAAACGCCGTGCGGTACATGTCTATTCCATGGCAGCCGGCGCACATCGAGCTCTTCTGCTTGCCCGCCGCCGGATTGCCCTGCGCCGCGATGGCCGCTCCTCCGATGGCAAGTCCGAACGTCGCGACCATGGACATGCCGACGATTTTTCGCAGTGTCATTGTATGCTCTGTAAGCAGGGGGTTTTGGTACGGGCGCCGATTATAACCAAAAAAACGGCGCCGTTGCTGGGGCTGCCTCCAATGCCCGATAATCGCGCACTCCACCGGATACGCACTCGTTGAAAGCCTACTCGTCACTTGCGACCCGCAACTGGGTCCTGCAACTCCTGCCCTTCCTGCGCTGGTGGCCGCGCGTCAATCGCGAGACGGTGCGTTCCGATCTGTCGGCCGGGCTCACCGGCGCGGTGCTCGTGCTGCCCCAGGGAGTCGCCTTCGCCACCATCGCCGGGATGCCGCCCGAGTACGGGCTGTATGCAGCCATGGTGCCCACGCTGCTGGCCGCGCTGTACGGCTCGAGCTGGCACCTGATGGGCGGCCCGACCACGGCGACCTCCATCGTCATCTTCTCGGTGATGAGCCCCATCGCCCACCCGGGCACGCCGGACTACGTGCAGCTCGTGCTGACCATGTCGCTGCTCGCCGGCGTGTTCAAGCTCGCGATGGGGCTCGCGCGCATGGGCATGCTGGTGAACTTCGTCTCGCAGACCGTGGTGATCGGCTTTACCGCAGGCGCGGGTTTCCTCATCGCCGGCGGCCAGATCAAGCACTTCTTCGGCATCGCGATGGCGCCGGGCATCTCGTTCATGGAGACGCTGGAGCAGTTCTTTCTCAATCTGCACCAGATCGACTGGCTGGTGACTTCCGTCGCACTGGTGACGCTCGCCACGGGCATCATCTCGCGCCGGCGCTTCCCGCGTTTCCCGTACATGATCGCTGCGATGGTCTTCGGCAGCATCTATGCGTATCTGCTGACGTTCATACCGGGGCTGGATGCGGCCCATCACATCAGGACCGTGGGCGCGCTCCCCAGCGCGATCCCGCCCTTCTCCGCCCCGACGCTGTCGTTCGAGGCGGTGCGCAAGACCACGTCCGCCGCGCTCGTCGTCGGGATCGTCGGGCTCACCGAGGCGATTTCCATAGGACGCGCGATCGCCGTGCGCTCCGAGCAGCGCATCGACAGCAACCAGGAATTCATCGGCCAGGGCCTCGCCAACATCGTCGGCGCGTTTTTCTCCGCGTATGCGGCGAGCGGCTCGCTCAACCGCAGCGGCGCAAATTACGAAGCGGGCGCGAAGACGCCGCTCGCATCGATCTTCTCCGCGATGTTCCTGGTGCTGGTGCTGCTGCTCGTCGCGCCGCTCGCGGCCTATCTGCCGATACCCGCGATGGCGGGCGTGCTGCTGCTCGTCGCGCGCGGACTCATCGATATCCCGAACATCCGCAAAGTGCTGAACGCGAGCGGCGCGGAAAGCGGGGTGCTGATCGTCACGCTGCTCGCCACGCTGTTCGTGCAGCTCGAGTTCGCCATCTACACCGGCGTGATGCTGTCGCTCATGCTGTATCTGAAGCGCACGTCGCGGCCGCTGATTCTCGACGTGAAGCCTGATCCGGGCGAGCACAGCTATCACTATTCGGCCGACACCGGCCTGCCCGATTGCCCGCAGATCAAGATGATAAGGATCAACGGCTCGATATTCTTCGGCGCCGTGGATCACGTGCAGCGCTACCTGCAGGACATCGATCTCGCGAACCCGCGCCAGAAGCACGTGCTGATCGACGCGACCGCGATGAACTTCATCGATCTCGCCGGTGCCGAGATGCTCGCCCAGGAAGCGCGCCGCCGCCGGCGGCTGGGCGGCGGGCTGTACTTCTACGGCGTAAAGAAGGAAGTTCTGCAACTGCTCGCGCGCGGCGGCTATCTCGACGAGATCGGGCAGGAGAACATTTTCCCGATCAAGTTCCGGGCGATCAGCGCGATCTATCCCAAGCTGGATCCCGAAATCTGCCGGATTTCGAAGGCGCGCATTTTCAGCGAGTGCCACGCGGCGCTGCCCAACGGCGAGCTGCGCGTGCCGGCCGGCGCTGACGAAGCGCCGCAGCCGGCGCCCGCGCAAGCAGACCGCAAAACCAGGCGATGACAACGCTCCGGCGCTGGCTTCCTTTCCTCGCCTGGTTTCCGCTGACGGCGGACCGATTGCGCGCCGACCTCCTCGCCGGCACCACCGTGGCCATGGTGCTGGTCCCCCAGTCCATGGCGTATGCGCAACTTGCCGGCGTCCCGGCCTATTACGGACTCTACGCCGCGTTTCTCCCGGTACTCGTCGGCGCGCTGTGGGGATCGTCCCATCAGCTTTCCACGGGGCCGGTCGCCGTCGTTTCGCTGCTCACCGGCTATACGCTGGCGAAATTCGCCGCGCCGGGCAGCGAACACTTCGTGACGCTCGCCGTCGCGCTCGCCTTCCTCGTCGGCGCCATGCAACTCGCGCTGGGGCTGTTCCGGCTCGGTGCGATCGTGAGCTTCATGTCGCACCCGGTGATCGCCGGCTTCACCAATGCGGCGGCGATCATCATTGCGCTGTCCCAGCTCAACAAGCTGCTCGCCGTTCCGGTGGCGCGCGGAGAATATTTTCTGGTCGACATCTGGAACATGCTCCAGCAGGTCGGCGAAACGCACGTCCCCACGCTGCTGATGGGCGCGTGCGCGCTGGTCGCGATGGTCGCGTTGCGCAAGTACGCCCCGCGGCTCCCTGGCGTGCTGATCGTGGTGATCATCGCCATCGCGGTGAGCTGGGCCACGGGATTCGAGCGCAGCGCCACGGCGGCGCCGGAGGAGTTCCAGGGCGCCGAAATCGGCAATGTCGTCTCGACGATCACCGCGCTCGGCGGCCGCATCGATGCGCTTCATGCGGAGGTCGATGCGAAGGCATTGGAAGTGAAACGCCTGGCGATCGAAAGGCCCGAGCTGCATGCGCGCCGCCTGATGCTTCAGTACGACATCGACGTGCTGCGCCTCGAGCTGACGACGATAGAGCGCGAGCACCGGCTGCGGATGCGCGAGCTGCGCCGATTCGTGTTCGAGCGCGTCGCGCAGGAAGGACAATCGCCGCGACTGTACCTGGAAGGCGCGCGGCCGGCGGACATGAAGGGCGACGGCGAGCGCTGGCGGGTATCCCGCATCGCCGCAGGCAGGCTGGAGCTGACGGGCGGCGGTGAAGTCGTCGGCAGGATTCCACGCGGCTTGCCCCGGCTCGCGCCCCCGAAGCTCGACTGGAACACGATCCTCATGCTGCTTTCGAGCGCTTTCGTTATCACGCTGGTCGGCTTCATGGAATCGATCTCCATCGCGAAGGCGATGGCGATGAAAACGAAGCAACGCATCGATCCCAACCAGGAGCTTGTCGGACAGGGGCTTGCGAATCTTACCGGCAGCTTCTGCCAGGCATTTCCCGTCAGCGGCTCGTTTTCGCGATCGGCGGTAAACCTGGCGGCAGGCGCCGTCACCGGCATGTCGTCCGTCACGACGGCCGTGATCGTCCTCGCCACGCTGGTGCTGTTCACGCCGCTGCTGTACCACCTGCCGCAGGCGGTGCTTGCCGCCGTCATCATGATCGCCGTGCTCAATCTGCTGAACTTCGGCTCCATCAGGCACGCGTGGCAAGCTCACCGCCACGACGGCGTGGCCGCAATCGTCACCTTCGTCGCCACGCTGGCCTTCGCCCCGCATCTCGACAACGGGATACTGATCGGCGCCGGTCTCGCTATCGTCCTCTATCTGTTGCGTACGATGCACCCGCGTATCGCCGTGCTCGGGCGCCACCCGGATGGCACGCTGCGCGATGCCCGGCTGCATGGGCTGCATACGAGCGAGCACATCATCGTGATCCGCTTCGACGGCTCGCTGTACTTCGCCAATGTGCCGTACTTCGAGGACGCGGTGCTCGACGAGGCGGCGCGCAGCCCGCACGCAAAATTCATACTGGTCGTGGCCGACGGCATCAACGAGATCGATGCTTCGGGCGAAGAGCTGATCCGCCACATGGTGCAGCGGCTGCGGGAAAACGGCATTACCATGGTCTTCAGCGGACTCAAGATGCAGATACTTCGGGTCATGGAAAGCACCGGATTGTACGGAGTGGTGGGTGCGCAGAATCTGTTCCGGACCGAGGACGCAGCGCTGGAGGCGATCTATCAATGGATACGCGATCCGGCGTTCGACGCGAAGTTCTGCCCCTTGAACCCGCCATCCGCGGCTGCGGCGGACCAGACCCCGGCCGGGCGCGCCATCGCGTCTGCCGAGCAGGCACCTGGCGGCCCCGTAGCCACCACGGACCATTGACACGCCATCCGGCAGCGCCCTGGGGAATGATTAAGGAGACGTGATGGGACATCGCCTCACGAAGATTTACACGCGCACCGGCGACGACGGCACGACCGGCCTCGCCGACGGCTCGCGCGTGCGCAAGGACACCGCTCGCATGGAAGCGATGGGCGCGGTGGACGAGGCCAACAGCGATCTCGGCGTCGTGCTGTGCGAGACGCTGCCCGACGCGATCCGCGATTGCCTGACCGACGTGCAGCACGATCTCTTCGATCTCGGCGGCGAGTTGAGCATCCCGGGCCATGCGCTGATCACGGCGACGCACGTCGAGCGGCTCGAGCATGCGATCGACGCCTTCAACGCCGACCTGCCCCCGCTCAAGGATTTCATACTGCCGGGCGGCACGCGCGCCGCTGCGCTCATTCATGTCGCACGCGCGGCGTGCCGGCGCGCCGAACGCCGGCTGGTGTCATTGCAGGCGGCAGAGCCCGTGGCCGCTCCGCTGCTGCACTACGTGAACCGCCTGTCCGACCTGCTGTTCGTGCTGGCGCGCTCGCTCAATCGCGCCGCAGGCCGGGGCGACGTGCTGTGGCAGCAGGGCAAGAACCGTCCCGCCGAATAGTAATAGCCTCTCCGACGCAACCCTCGAAGGATCGTGCCCGCATTCCGCGATGCGGGCGTTGCGTTTCGTAATAGCGCCTCGCCGCCGCGCAACATTCGCGGCCCTTATGCGCGCATAAAAACACCTGATGGACCGCCGGGCGCTTTGGTGACGCAAGTCAAGAACGCACCGCGCTCTCACCCCCTACTATCGCAGCCATCCAAGGGGGAAGCCTTATGGCACTCGTTCGTCCGCACGGCAAGCAAAGTCTCAAACCGTTGTTGCTCGAAGGCGCGGCGCTCGCGGCCGAGCGCAAGCGTGCGGCGACGCTGCCGCAGCTCAAGGTGAGCTCGCGCGAGAAGGGCGATCTCATCATGCTCGGCATCGGCGGCTTCACCCCGCTCGAGGGCTTCATGTCCCACGCCGACTGGCAGGGCGTGTGCGACGGCTACCGCACCGCCAGCGGCCTGT